>Ga0209317_1001223_pt1 | contig 23766 bp, 16 predicted proteins | sample RifGroB2_FD_183994 | JGI IMG/M metagenome (GOLD analysis project Ga0209317, IMG submission 183994) | Soil microbial communities from Rifle, Colorado, USA - Groundwater B2 (SPAdes) (version 2) | ecosystem: Environmental > Terrestrial > Soil > Unclassified | place: Rifle, Colorado | collected...
AAAGACCGAGTCGGTTTTGCTGGAAGCGGGGCGGTCATATCAAGCTTTCCCCCTCCCTAACCCTCCCCCTCCGGGGGAGGGGACTAGTAGCAAATCGCCATTAACTTACTCAGAAGCTTCGACCTTCCGCTATTCAGGCTCCTCCCCTTTCAAGGGGAGGTCAGGCTTGCGCGCCGAAGCGCTTCAGCCCGAAGACGGGACGGGGATGATTCGATCATCATTCCGAGGCGGTCAGGTACTGCTCGAACTGCCTCTTGTCGTTGCAGCAGCGGTGCGCCTCCTCCGGCGAGACCTGCTTGGTCTTCAAAAGGTCGAGGATGTGCTGGTCCATGAGCTGCATGCCGTCCTTCCTCCCGGTCTGCATGATGGAGGGGATCTGGAAGGTCTTGGCCTCGCGGATCAGGTTGCCGATGGCCGGGGTCCCCACCATTATCTCCAGCGCCGCCACCCTCCCCTTGCCGTCGGCGGTCTTCAAGAGCTGCTGGCAAATCACGCCTCGAAGCGCCTCCGAGAGAACGGCCCGCACCTGCTCCTGTCCGCCTTTGGGAAACACGTCCACGATACGGTCTACCGTCTTGGCCGCCGAACTGGTGTGCAGGGTTCCGAAGACGAGGTGTCCCGTTTCGGCGGCACTCATGGCCAGCTCGATGGTCTCCAGGTCGCGCATCTCGCCCACCAGGATCACATCCGGATCCTCGCGCAGAGCCGCCCGCAACGCCGTGGCGAAGCTGTCGGAATGCTCCCCGATCTGGCGCTGGTTGAAAAGCGACATCTTGTTCTCGTGGATGAATTCGAGCGGGTCCTCAAGGGTCAGAATATGTTCCTGGCGCGTGCTGTTGATCAGGTCGATCATTGCGGCAAGCGTCGTGGACTTGCCGCTACCGGTAGGTCCTGTCACAAGCACCAGCCCCTTCTTCAGCATGGTCAGCTTGCGAACCCCTTCCGGAAGTCCCAGTTCGTCGGCAGTGAGAATCTTGCTCGGGATGATGCGAAACACCGCGGAAATACCCCGGTGCTGCATCATCATGTTGCCACGGAAACGGGCGAGCCCGGGCACCGAGTAGGCGAAGTCCAGATCGTGCTTCTCATCGAAGGTATCGCGCTGCTTCTGAGTCAGTATCTCGAAAAGTATCGCCTTCAACTCCTCGTGCACGAGGACCTTAAAATTCTGCCGTTCCATCTCGCCGCGCCGCCTGAATATGGGCGGAGCACCGGTGGAAAGGTGCAGGTCCGAAGCTCCCTTATCGCTCATCAGCTTGAACAGTGCGTCAATCCTGGCCATGTCTCTTCTCCGTCACAATAGTATGGAAGCCACGTATTCACCCGGGGAGATCTCGCCCCGTTCCAGGAGCTCTGCCCCCTCCTCGGTGATGCCGCGGTAACCGTTGTCTTTCATGAAGCTGATGATCTCAGCGCTCTTGCAGATCATTTCGAACGCCTCCAGGACCACCTTGTTGAAGCGGATCACATCGAGAAGGTAGCGCTTGCCGCTGTAGCCGGAATAGTCGCAGGCGGAACAGCCGTGGGGGCGGAAGTAATCCCTTTGCTTCACGGGAAGCCTCAGTGCCGCAAGCTCCTCGGGCGCCGGTGTGTAGCGCTCCTTGCAGGCAGGGCAAAGTATCAGGACGCATTTGCTGGAGACCACACCCTTGATGTGAGTTGGGATCAGGAAGTTTTTCTGCCTCAAATACAAGAGCTGCTTCAGGACCGCCGCCTTGTTGCTGTGCGACAGCCCGGCCACCACCAGCTTGCCACGCAAAACGGCCTTATTTGCCGAGAGAAAAGAGGCCACCTCGGTAACATCCTCGACTACCAGGGTATCCGGGTCGTGCTCCAGGGCAGCCGACACGATGGAAGCGGTATCGTCCATCCCCTCGTAGCAGACCGGTATGCGAGGAAAACGCTTGCTGCCGCGTCCGATCCGCTCGCCCAAAAGGAGCACGGTGTTGCCAGAATTGTCACAGGCATCAAGGAAAAGGTCGATGAGCCGGGACCTCTCCTCGGGTTCCCGCCCAGCAAACAGGATCAGCCCCTCGCGCTCCTCAGTCAAGGCACGCAGATCGGCGCGCTTAGAGGGTGGAAGTTCCAGATCGGCCAGCTCCGAGAGCCGCGGCGGTGAGATTTGCAGCTTGAGCGTGACGTACTCTCCACCGTGCCCCCCGATCATCAAGGCCTGAAACGGTATCCGCTTACCCTGCCAGAGAAAAGTCAGTACGCCGCTGGCGGAGAGCCCCTCGGCAGGGACCACCCGTGCCAGTTTGCGGATCCGCTCGGTCAACCGGGCGTAATGGGTGTTGACAAGTCGCCCGATCTCCATGGACTTGCCTCCCCCACGGGCCAGCACGCAGACTGCGTCCCCCAAAGGCTGTAAAGCGAGGCTGGAAAATTTCTGCTTAACCATGCGCAGAAGCAGATGGTTCAAAAGTGTTGCTCCGGAGAGGTCAGCGTTGATGGTCTCGAGAACCTGGGCAGCAAATTTCGTTGAGCTGAAGCCGATTTCAGGGGCGCTTTGGTCCGGACCGTAGATGAGATCCTGCATCTCCCGGATCTCCCGGATCAGCCCGACCGAGATGGTGACCTGGCAGCCGGTTGCATTGCCGAGCGCATCGATCGCCTCCTGGTTCAAAGGATCGGCCATGGCGACCGAGAGTTCGTTGCCGGAGAGAAAGAGCGGGAACAGGTTGTAGCGCCGGGCGAGTTGCCCCGGGACCAGGGAGATGGCGACCGGGTCGACATTTTCCTTCTTGAGGCGGACATAGGGGATGTTCAGCTGGTTGGCGAGCGCCCAGTCGATGTCCTCCTGGGTCACCACCCCAAGCCGGACCAGCGCCTCCCCGACACGCCCCCCCGAGACCTTCTGCGCCTCCAGAGCTGCCCTTAGCTCATGCTCAGTGATGATCTGCGATTTGAAGAGGATCGACCCGATGGAACCTTCCTTGACAAGCCCGTTCATGTCCTTCACCTCCGAGGTTTTGCAGACGGCCATGCTCCGGGGAAATGTACCCGAAAATCAAGGGAGCGACAACCTTTACTTTACTTCGTCCTTCGTGTTAGCTTAACTGGCTTAGCTAAAGCGCCCGCCTGCTCCCACCGGAACCGGCGCGGCAGCACCAGAACAGGAGAAACACATGCAACGAAAAGCGATCGCCCTCTTGTCGGGCGGGCTCGATTCCACCCTCGCCGTAAAAGTGCTCCTCGATCAGGGGATCATCGTCGAAGCACTAAACTTCACCTCCCCTTTTTGCACCTGCACCGGCAAGAACGCCGGCTGCAAATCCGAGGCAGTACGGGTGGCGGAAGAGTTCAAGATCCCCATCAAGGTCATGCACAAGGGTGCCGACTACCTCGAGATCCTGAAAAACCCCAAACACGGCTACGGCAAGGGGATGAACCCCTGCATCGATTGCCGTATCTTCCTGCTCAAAAAAGCCAAGGAATACATGCTGGAAAGCGGCGCCGATTTCGTTTTCACCGGAGAGGTGCTGGGACAGCGACCCATGAGCCAGCGCCGCGACACGCTGCGTATTATAGAGAAGGAGAGCGGTCTTGAGGGGCTCCTTTTGCGCCCGCTCTCGGCCAAGCATTTCAAGGAGACCATCCCCGAGCTGGAAGGGTGGGTGGACCGGGAGAAACTCCTGTCCATCCAGGGACGCTCCAGGAAAGAGCAGTTCGAGCTGGCGGCGGAGCTGGACGTTAAGAACTATCCCTGTCCGGCCGGCGGCTGCCTGCTGACCGATCCCTCCTTCGTTGGCAAGGTGCGGGACGTTTTCGATCACTCCGAGGAGCTAAACCTCAGGGATTTCAGGCTCCTGAAGCTGGGGAGGCATTTCAGGATCGGCGAGCGGACCAAGGTTATTCTGGGCAGAAACGAGGCCGAGAACCAGCTGCTGGAAAGCGCGGTGCAGCCGGGCGAAGCGACCCTGCGCTGGAGCGGCGGCCCCAGTCCGCTGGCGGCTGTTATGGGCGAGAGTTCTGATGAACTCATCGCACGTGCCGGTCAGGTGCTCCTGCGCTACACCAAGTCCGAAGCCGGAGCCGAGGAGAAGCTGGCCGTTTTCCGCGACGGAAACGAATCGGAGATGTCCACGGTGAACAACCTCGACGAGGCGGCGGTAGAGAGCCTCCGGCTCTAGCTCCAATCCCACTGCCCCTCCTATCAAGGGGGGAGCCTAAAGTCCCCTCTCCCCTTGTGGGAGAGGGGCAGGGAAAAGGGGATGTAGCTGACGGCATAAATGTAACGCTCAAGGGCTGGAAGAGTAATGTAGGTCGGGTTAGGCGTAGGTCGGGTTCGCCCAAAGGGCGTAACCCGACGACCAATTCGGGCATCGGATATGGGATGTCGGGTTACGCTGCGCTAACCCGAACCTACTCCTCCTACTCCTGACAATGTCAAAATTCCCCCTGAAGCACCCAAAGGCAAATCCCCCCCCGCCCCCCTTTGTCAAAGGGGGGAGACAGGCTTACCCCTTCCCCCTTTTGTGTAGGAGCCGGCTACCTTTCACCCAGTCGCCCTTAGCTGCAGATCGTCGGTGTAGAAGCAGTAACCGTTCCTGCCATCTTCCTTAACCCGGTACAGGGCAAGGTCCGCGCGCCGCACCATGCCGTCCAGATCGGTGTCGTAGGTCGGGTAGACGCAGATACCGATACTCACTCCCAGCAGGGCGATCTTCCCCTCGACCTTGAACGGGCGAGAGAAGGCATCGATGATCCGCTCGGCCACCACTGCAGCATCACCCTCTTCCGCCAACTTGCTGAGAATGATGGTGAACTCGTCGCCTCCCATACGCGCCACCATGTCGCAGCCGCGCACGCACTCCTGGAGCCTGCGACCCGCCTCGATCAGCACCGCATCGCCCGCGGCGTGCCCCAGCGTATCGTTGATCGCCTTGAAGCGGTCCAGATCGAGAAACATCAGGGCCAGCGCATGCTGATAGCGCTTGGCCTCGGTCACCGCATGGCGCAGCCGATCGAAGAAGAGGACGCGATTGGGGAGCGAGGTCAGGGAATCGTAGTGCGCCAGGCTCTCCAGCCTCGCCTTCGCCAGCTTGCGCTCGGTGATATCCCGAAAGATCACCTGCAGCGCCTCCTCGCCCCGGTACATGAAGCGGCTCACCCCCAACTCCACCTCGACCGCGGTCCGGTCGCTCCTCAAAAGCCTCTCCTCGATCCAGGGAGCGCTGGAACTGCTCTGCTCGGCATATCCCATCTGCTCCTCGAAGAGCTCTTCCGACTCCCGCTGGATGAACTCCCGCATCTGCCTGCCGATCAGCTCCTCCGGGATCTGAAAGCCGAGCATCTCGCAGCCCGCCGGGTTAATGAATACGAAGCGACGTCCTACCAGGATCGCGATGCCATCCAGGGATAGTTCCACCAAACGTCGAAACCTTTCTTCACTCTCGCCAATCGCCTCAAGGGCGCCCCTTAACTGCTCCTCGGTGTTGGCGCGCAGCGAGACGTCCTGCATGGTCTCTATAGCCGCGATGACCCGGCCATTGGGGTCCCGGATCGGTGCTGCGTCGAAACAGAGATACCTCTGCTTCCCCTTGACCGTAAACCACCCTTCGGCCCTGAGCCCCTCCGGTATCAAAGCGGAATCGGCGTAGCAGGAGTAAAGGTCCGTCATTTCATGAAGAGACCCGTCCACCACGATGTCCGCCAGCACCCGACGCGAGGCAGGGTAGAACCCCCGCCATGGCTCCGCTCCTCCGATCAGTTCCTTGGCGCCAATGCCGGTAAGCTCCTCACAGGCCCGGTTCCAGATAATGACGCGATGCTCGGCGTCTATCACGAAGCAGGGCACCGCGGTGTGCTCCAGGAGCTGTTCGGCGAAACCTTTCTCACCTTCCAGCAGCAGCCTCTGCCTCCCCAGCTCCTGCATCATGGAATTGAAAGCCTGCACCAAAACCCCGATCTCGTCACTCGTGGTGACCGGAATCTGCTGATATCCGGCAGCGGGCCCGCCCATCTCGCGAACCCTTCCGGCAAATAGCAACAGCGGAGCAACCAGGTATCCCACAAAGAGCCAGATGGCGGCCAGGGCAAGGGGCATCAGGAGGGCAAGGCTCAAGCCGGTCAGGAGCCTGGCCTGGTCAATCGGCGCGTATGCCTCCGACAAGGGAAGCTGCGTCGCCAGTATCCAACCGGTGGAGTTGAGCCTCTTGAAGGAGCAGAGTGCCGGATGGCCGGCGGGACTCAGCGTCTCTCCGCTCCCCTCGAAACCAAGGATGGCACGATCGAAAAGCTCGTTGCGGCCGGGAGCGAGATGCCCCGGGGGAAGCTTTTCCCGGTCCCTGTGCACGATCATCTGCCTTTGGCTGTTGAACAGGAAAAAGTTGCCGGCCTTTCCCACCTTGAGCCGCGCCAACCGGCCGAGAAAGTTCTCCTCCAGTAGGTCGACGCGCCCCGCAAGCAGCCCGGCCAGCCTTCCTCTTTCGTCAAAAACCGGAGCAGTGAAGACCACGACGGGACGGCCTCCCCCCCTTGCCGACTCGAAGGGGTCCGAAATGGAGGGCTGGCCTAAGTGGATGGCTTGCCTGAAGAATTGGTACCGGGAGAAGTCGTTACCGATCACGCTGCTTTGCCCCGGAGACGAGGCGAGCAGTATCCCGCCGGGCGACAAAAAGCCGGTACCGTCGCCGAATACCTGGTGCAGATCAAAGCGTCCGTCCAGAAAACTCTGCATGGCTGCCGGCTCGCGAGTCAAGGCCGGCGGAATGCTGCGGGCCACCGCAATCAGGGCGCGCTGAGCCGCGACGATCTTGTCGTCCAGCTCACCGCCCACGGCACTGACCATAGGGTACTGCCGGCTCGCCACATCGGCCTTGAACTCCTGTATGAAGAAGAGCAGCCCAAGGCCTGCCACCACCGAGGTCACGGTGCCGATCAGGAGGAAGACGACCAGGGTCATCTTAATTTTTAGGCTGAAGGGGGGCATCACTCTACCTGGCTTTGTTTTTGGCGCCGGTGTCAATCGCGCTCTGCAGTGAAAATTTCATCGAGATCCGGCGCCGCTTCGCTGAAAACCTCCAGCAGCGTCGGATCGAAATGCTCCGGCATGGTCCGGCCGTCGCCCCGGGTGATAATCTCGACGCATCTGGCATGGTCGAAGGCAGGCTTATAGACCCGCTTGCTCCTCAGGGCGTCGTACTGGTCCACCAGCATGACTATGCGCCCCTCCACGGGCGTCTGGTCCCCCTTCAGTCCGTGCGGATAACCGCTGCCGTCCCAGCGCTCGTGATGCGTAAAAGCGATAGACGCCGCCATCTGCAGCACCTTATGGCTGGAACCAGAGAGGATCTTGCCGCCGATCACGGTATGGCTCTTCATGACCCCGAACTCCTCAGCGGTGAGCGGCCCACACTTGAGCAGGATGGCATCGGGAATCCCTATCTTGCCGACGTCGTGCATGGTCGCGGCGATCGCTATGGTGTCCACGAAATCCTGCGGCATCCGCATGGTCTCCGCGAGCCGCTTGGCATAGAGTCCGATGCGAGAGATGTGCTTGCCGGTATCCTCGTCCCTGAGCTCGGCGGCCGCGGTCAACCTCTCGATGGTCTCCCGGCTCATGCTCTGCATCTGTGACAGCGCGTCGGCAAGCTCGCTGGTGCGCTGCTCGACCGTGCGTTGCAGTTCGATCTTGTAATTTTTCTCGATCAGGACCAGGCGTTTGTAGTTGAGCCCTTTCTCCACGGAGTGGATCAGGTAGTGTGGCTTGAAGGGCTTGATGATGAAGTCGAAAGCTCCCATTTTGATAGCCGAGACCGCCATCTCAAGTTCGGCGTACGCTGTCATAAGGATCACCGGGATGTCCCGATCGATCTCGTGTATCTTTCCCAGAAGTTCAATTCCGGTGATATGCGGCATATTCACGTCGGTCAGCACCACATGAGGCGGCAACTCGCGCAGTTCTGCGAGAGCATCGAACCCATTGGAAAAGGAATGGACCTCAAAGCCACTCACTGAAAGCAGCATCGCGACGCTCTCAAGCACGTATGGGTCGTCATCCACCACGACCACGAGCCCTGGAACCTTTGTTTCCATAAAAATCCACCTCACATGCAGTTTCAGGGATAATCCTGTCAGTCTACGGTTTCGGCAAATCTAATGATAACTTGAGGGACAGTTTTCTAAGGAAAGGCTAAACGAGGTGGGAGATACGGGAATATAGCAGGGGGATATCCGGTAGCAGCGGCCTTGCTGCCGCCGTTGAACTGCTGCGAGTATCGTGGCAGGAATGCCGCTGCTACAGAAGCGCTCATGCCTGTCTCCCCCCTTTGGAAAAAGGGGACAGGTCCCATGGGGAACCTGGGGGGGGTTGCCTACAATGTTGCCGAGAGCGCTACTGAGTGACAATCTTCAGTGCGTGTTTTTCATTACCTCCGCATTCCAACGTAGGGGCGAACCTTGTGTTCGCCCGGCTCCAGCGAAATCCCGTTGCAAATGGCGCACAGCAAAATCCGGGCGAACACAAGGTTCGCCCCTACGGTAAGTTTGTCTAGTGTCAGGGGGACTTTGGCGCAACAACTATCTACTGAAGATCAGCAGTAATCCAAATAGGTTAAGCTCTGCCTTTTGTTCCCCTCCCTTTATGGGAGGGGGTGGGGGGAGGGGGAATGATCACGGCTTTACCACCTGCGGGGTAACCTCTTCCGGTGCAACGCTCCCTGGTGCCGGCGATGCTGCCGGTGGAGTTACCGGCGCGGATGACGGCGAGGTCGCAGACGACGGCGGCTGCAAAGGTTCAGGTGTAGACACTCCCCCCGCCTGTGGCTCCTCCGGACCCTCCTGACCCGACTCGTCCACCGCATCCTCCGCATCCCCGGCATCCTCAGCATCCGGCGGCTCAGCAGCCCGGGCGCTCGACAGATTCGCCATGACTTCCACCGCTTTGATGCTCTGATCCACCTTCTTCTGCATGCGTCCCACGTTGGGCGCTTCGGCGAGCGCCATCCGGTATTCGCCCGGCGATAGCACCCCCTTTTTGGCCAAAAGCTTCAGGATCATGTTGGACCTCTTCAACACCTTCCCGAGGTTCTTGTAGGGGTTGAAGGCGACGCGCGGACCGGGAAGCATAGCGGCCAGAAAGGCGCATTCACGCGGCGAGAGGTTCGCCGCCGACTTGCCGAAATAGTACTGGGCGCCGTGGCCGATGCCGTACACCATGGGACCCAGTTCGATCACGTTCAGGTAGAGCTCGATGATACGACCCTTGGTGAGCTCCTGCTCCATACGTTTCGCGAGGTACAGTTCTTTGGCCTTACGGGTCAGGGTTTTCTCCCGGGAGAGGAAAAGATTCTTCGCCACCTGCTGTGTGATCGTGGAGGCGCCCCTGGCGAAGCTCTTTTTCTCCAGGTCGTAGGCGATGGCATTCTTGATCGCCTTGACGTCGATCCCCTCATGTTTGTAGAACCCTGCGTCCTCAGCCAGGATCACCGCCCACTTCATCTCCGGGGGGATCTTGGCCAGCGGTGTCCAATAACGGTTCTCCGGCCCTACCACCAGGGGATGGTACTCCCCGTGCCAGTCCTTCACCTGGATAGTCATGTTGACCTTGGCATCCTTAAGTTGCTCCACCGGCGGCAGCAGATACAAGGAGACGGCGAGGTAGCAAAGATAAAGAGAGACTGCGCCTATAATCCACCAGAGGTACTTTTTCATGCCGCTTCCCCGCCTTTTTTAGTAGCGGGCGTGCTCACCGCGCAACCTTTTTCCGCCATCTGCGCCGCCATCAGGAGGGCAGCCTTCATGCTATCGGTGCAGGCGCGTCCGGTACCGGCCAGGTCGTAGGCTGTGCCGTGGTCGACCGAGGTTCGTATGATGGGAAGTCCGAGGGTAACGTTCACGCCGTCGTCGAAGTGCAGCAGCTTCAGCGGGATGAGTCCCTGGTCGTGGTACATGCAAACCACGGCATCGTACCCGCCGGCTGAGGCGAAGTGGAACAGGGTATCGGCGGAGAGAGGCCCCACGGCGTCGATACCGGCGGCCCTGGCTGCTGCGATGGCTGGTGCGATCACCTCGCTCTCCTCGTTGCCGAAGAGTCCCCCTTCGCCGCAGTGCGGGTTCAGTGCCAGCACAGCCAGGCGCGGTGCCGGGCAGAACCAGCGGCAAAGCGAGTCATGAGTGATTTGTATGGTGGAAAGCACCCGCTCGAAGGTCACCAACTCCGGCACCTTGGAGAGCGCCTCGTGGATGGTCACCAGCGTCACCCGCAGGCGATCGCCTGCCAGCATCATAACCACCTGCCTGGTGCCGGTAAGCTCCGCCAGCAGTTCGGTGTGCCCCGGAAAGTGGTGCCCCGACTTGTTCATCGATTCCTTGTTGATGGGGGCCGTGGCCATGGCCGAGGCCTCCCCGCTCAGGCAGAGTTTGGCCGCCTGGCAGATGTAGCGAAAGGAGGCATCCCCGCCGGCGGCGCTCGGCTGGCCGTAGATCATGTCATCCGCGGAGAGGTTGGAAAGCTCTTGCAGATACAGCACACCGGGGCGCGGTTCCAGAGGCGGCACGCTTCCCTGCAGGGTCTCGATGCTGAGAGAAACTCCCGCGACCGCGATGCCGCGCTCCATTGCAGCCCGGTCCCCCAACACCAAAGGTCTTGCGACCGAGGCGATGGCCGGGTCGGCTAAGGCCGCCGCCACAATTTCGGGGCCGATGCCGCTGGGATCTCCCATGGTTACCGCTATGACAGGCTTATCCACTGCTATTCTCCTTACATTGCCACTGTTTGTTTCTATCTGTTTGGCCACCTGCCCCGCAGTAGGCTTCGCTTTGTGGAAAAGAACCTACAATCCCTTTTCAGCCTTACTCAACTCTCCTCCCCCCGGAGGGGGGAGGTTGGGAGGGGGGAAGACTGCCTCTTCTGGCGAAGAACTGGCAGGGTTCCCCCCCCCTAACCCTCCCCCTCCGGGGGAGGGGACTGGTGGCAGTGAGGGTCGGAGGTGGGGATAGATTTGACCAGTGCCGACTTTACCCACTAAAAAAGGGGCTTCTCAGCCCCTTTTCAAACTAGCGCCAAACTCGATCCTATCAGTTGCTGCGAGGACCGCCCAACGGGAGGGTCACCTTTTGCAGCTGGCCGGTTTCCCGCTCCCGCCACTGAAGCCTCAACTCCCTGGCGCTCGTCGCCTCGCCCGGGAAGAACAGGAAACCGTTGGCCAGATAGCTGTCCGGTATCACCCGCCCCTCAAGACCTTTCTCACGCAAATCGTCCGAGATCCGGTGTTCCCGCTCCCCGGAACTCCCCTGCTGCGACCCGCCGATGACCGCTCCACCTGCGGCACCCAGGGCGACACCTTTACCGAGATAGCTGCCGACGCTGCGCCCGGAGACGATGCCAAGGGCTGTCGCCAGCACGCCGCCAGCGGCTGCGCCGAGCAAGGCACCTCTGCCGGCGCCGCGGCCAAAGTAACCGGCGAGTTGACTGGAATCCTCCAGCCGGTCGAAGGCCACATGGTTCGGCACCACCGGCCAATAGTTCCCGGCGTCATCGACCAGGAAACTCTGTCCGGCGACTATCTCAAGGTCATGCCCGCTCTTGTTATCGAGCACCAGCAGAACCGGCAGGAGGCCCGCCTCCTTAATATCGAAGCCGAAGGCCTGCTTGGCGGATTTGTTGTCGGCATAGGCCTCGCCGCCCAGCGAGACGCCGGCGACTTCCCTGTGGTTCACGTACCCTTGCGGCGGCCTGAAGGAGACGTACTGGCTTTTATAAGCGCTGCATCCGGAGAGGACCAGCATGAGGATCATCACGGTCGATAGCATTTTCATGGCAAACCTCCTGAACATTTCTCATGATAGGACAAGCTAGCCTAACTATACTCCCCTTTCTAATCCCGCTCAAGCCCGGCAAAGCGCACCATCAGCTTCTTAAAGCCTACCGACGGGAACGCCACGATCACCTTCTGGGCGTCCCCCTCCCCCTCGATCTTACGAATCACCCCCGGTCCGAACTGCGCGTGCCGCACCCGCATGCCGAGGAAAACGCCATCCTCATGATCCTCCGGCACCATCCGGACCTCGTTGCCGAAATCGGGCTCGATCTCCTCCTCGAAGAGCGAGGCGAGGTTATGCGGGGAACCTGCGGAACCGGTCATCGCTCCAGCCGTGGAGGAAGCGCTGGAAACATCCCTGGGGCCCGGCATGGAACCACCCGAATAAGAGATCGACCCACCCGTGGCACCGGTCATGGAACGGGCCCCGCGGCTGCTTCCGTACTGTGGTACCTGTTCCAGGGCATCGAGCAGTTCCTCAGGAATATCCCTGATGAAGCGCGCCGGCGGGTTCATCTGCTCCTGACCGAAGATGTGGCGCCTGCGCACGTTGAGGAGGAACAGGCGTTTTTTGGCCCGCGTCATGCCGACGTAGCAAAGTCTGCGCTCCTCCTCCATCTGGACCGGATCCTCAAGGGCCCGCAGGTGAGGAAAGAGCCGCTCCTCCATGCCGACCATGAAGACCAGGGGGAACTCCAGCCCCTTGGCCGAGTGCAGCGTCATCAGGGTAGCGGAGGATTTTTTACCCTCCCCCTCCTGCTCCAGGTCCGAGACCAGGGCCACCTGCTCCAGGAAGTTTGCCAGCCCTTTCTCGCCCGGACCGCTTTCGAAAACCTGCATCGCGGTCACGAGTTCCTGGAGGTTTGCGATGCGATCCTGTGCCTCATCGCTCCCAACGGCCTTCAGCCTGGCAAGATATCCGGAATCCTGAATCACTGCGGCGGCAAGCTCGCCCAGCGGGAGCGTATCGGCAAATTCGCGGTATTTCTCCAGCTCGGCGACGAAAAGGGCCACCTTGCTGCGCGCGCCACTGGCAAGGAAGGAGCCGTCTATCGACTCCAGCATGGCGTCATAAAAAGGGATCCCCTTTTCTGCGGCCAGCGTCGAGATGCGCTGCACAGTGGCGTGACCGATGCCGCGCGGCGGCGTATTGATGATGCGCTTGATGGCAACGTCATCAGCGGGGTTATCCAGCACCTTCAGGTAGGAGAGGATGTCCTTGATCTCGAGCCTGGCATAGAAACGGAGCCCGCCCACCATGTGATAGGGGATGCCCGCCGCCACCATGGCGTCCTCGACCACCCTCGACTGGGCGTTGGTGCGGTAGAAGATTGCCACCCCGGAGAGATCCCCCCCCTCCCCTAAGAAGCGCTCGGTCTCCCGGCAGATCAGGCGGGCCTCCTCCCACTCGTTAGGGAGCGTGCGATACACGATCGGCTCGCCGTCAGGGTTATCGGTCCAAAGTCTCTTCGGCTTGCGGCCGCGGTTTTTCTCCACCACGTTCCAGGCGCCGTCCAGGATGGTCTTGGTGGAGCGATAGTTCTGCTCCAGCTTCACCACCTTAACGCCCGGGAAATCCTTCTCGAACTCAAGGATGTTGCGGATGTCGGCGCCGCGCCAGCCGTAGATGGACTGATCGTCGTCACCTACCACGCAGAGGTTTCGCCGGGTCCCGGCCAGAAGCTGCACCAGCCGGTACTGGACCGGGTTGGTGTCCTGATACTCGTCCACCATGATCCAGCGGTAGCGCTCCTGGTACTTCTTGAGCACATCGGGGTGTTCCTCGAAAAGCCGCACCGTCAGGAGCAGCAGGTCGCCGAAGTCGGCCGCATTGCAGCGCTTGAGCCGCTCCTGGTAGAGCGTGTAGACGCGGGCGAGGGTCGCCTCGTAGGGAGAGCCGGTTGCCACCTGATCAGGCAGGAGCCCGGAATTCTTGAACTCGTCGATTGCCGCGCCGAGCAGCTTGGGCGGATATTTCTTCTCGTCCAGGTTGAGTTCGGCAGCGCACTCCTTGAGGAGCCGTTCGCAATCCTTATCATCGTAGATGGCAAAATTGCTATCATAGCCTAGGTGGCGGATATCGTGGCGCAGGATCCTGGCGCAGCTTGAGTGAAAGGTGGAGATGAGCGGCAGCTCCCCTTCTCCCAGGATATGCGTCACCCTCTCGCGCATCTCGCCGGCCGCCTTATTGGTGAAGGTGACCGCGAGGATCTGCCAGGGGGGCACCCCTCTTTCATGAACCAGGTAGGCGATGCGGTGCACGATGACGCGGGTCTTGCCGGAGCCGGCGCCGGCCAGAACCAGCAGCGGTCCCTCGCCGTGCAGCACCGCTTCCTTTTGGGGAGGATTCAGATTGTGGAGCAGTTTCATGATATATGGGATTCCTTGGGGCCTGACGGCGCGTGAGATGCCGCCCTGAGCGCGCGCCTCTTTTATACCATCTCGCCACATTTAGGTCAAAAGGGATTTCCCGAAGGGGGATGAGGCAAACGCTCAGGCCGTAACTGGTTGAGAGCATTAGAATTCTAGGTGGTATCGGCAATGCCGTCGCTGGCCTTGCATAAATGTAAACAGTACTTATTATATGTTAGTGCTAAAAAGCGGTGACACCCATAAACCCACAACAGCAAGCATCAAGGGGACATCAGCCGGCGCTGCAGTCTCCTTTAGTTAACGGGCATTCCTTGGGAGGGAACAGCCATGTATGAAAGCAAAGAGCAATATCAGGAAATCGTCAGTCGCGAAGTACAGAAACTGGAAGAGACCTGCCGGTTCAAGGTCGCAAATGGAGAGCTCGGTTACTGCCCCCGCTGCGGGCGCCAAGGCATCTGGGACATCGACACCAAAGGGTTCATCCACACTATGGAGAATTCGGTTTACTACAGCACTGTCTACAACCAATGGCGCTGCGGGGTCTGCGACAACCGGAAATTAGCCGAAGGGGAGCAGCCTCTTATCTGCCGGAAGACCGGCCGTGACGAGGCGATAGAGTGGAAATAGAGGGAGCGCTGGCGTAAATCGCGATGCTGGTTTAACAGAGCGGACGCTGACGTGGATCGGGATGCGGAGACAAAGGGGCGCCGTCTCTGGTAGATGTCGAGGCGGACCCCATCGCTCCCCCTATTTTATACAAATATTGCAACGGACAGCCGTTGTGTCGGCAATCTCAGCGCCGCAGAGCGAACAGGCGTTGTTCCATTCCGGGTGCCCGGCCTCGGCAGCCCGTTTCTTCGCCTCCAACCGCTTCACCTCAGCTTCCATTTCCTCGTTGTACTGTGATTCGAACATGATTTCTTTCTCCGTTACTTTGCAGGTTGTTTTAGCTGGTTGTTTTTAGCTGGTTTTTACAGGCGGCCATTGCAAGAGCACCGTCCATGTAATCAGTCGTTATGTTTGCGTGATTCGAGACGAGCACGCGTCATCCGCTCGCGTAGCCCACCTTCCTTAAGAAATGCCGCCTCCAGTTGTTTTATCTGCCGATCCAGAAGAAAGTTGGTGACCCGAATCAAGCCGATGATGACGTTGGCGCATATGGCTGGGTCTGCGTGCTCAATCCCTTTACGGAAGGTCTCAAAGTTCGCATCAGGTGTCCGGTTCAGTTGACGGAGGCGGCGCGCATAGGGGTGCTCCTTGCTCCACTCTTCCATCCCTTTGGTCCGCAGGAAGTCGCGGTAGTCCGTCAACAGCTCTTCCAGGCTGGCACGGGCTACGTTGGTAAGTTTCACCTCCATTTCTTTGGAAGTACCGGAGGCCATACTGCCTTCCACTATGTTCTGCTTGCCGGAGCGTGCTGCCTGCACCATTTGGTCGTGGGTGCGGCTGCGCCGATCTATGAAGCGGTCGCAGAAGTAGATCGTGGCATCGTAGACGATCTGGGATTTTTGGTAAGAGAGGAGGTTTTGGTAACCGCCATGGACCGGGATGAAGCCTTCGCTCATGAGGCGGCTCCTTCTAAGGGACTTAAAGGACTCCAGAGACAATAACGATCAACGGATTATACGATATTTCCCTCAGGTTTTTGGATCTCCTGGCTCTCTTATGTCCTTTCGGTCACTTCGGTCCCTTTTGTCCCTGCTGTCGCTTTTGTCCCTTTACAGAAAAAGGCCGCTAAGCGGCCTTTTTCATTCCATAATATCCTCATCATCACCTTACTTGGCCCTGCTACTCAACCGTCACGCTTTTGGCCAGGTTTCTCGGCTGATCCACGTCGGTCCCCTTCAGCACTGCCACATGATAAGCCAGAAGCTGCATCGGTATGGAAAGTATGATCGGGCTGACCTCCTCGCCATCCAGCGGAATCTCCAGCGCCACTTCCACCTTGTCGCGCACCTCGCTGTCTCCCTCGGTACAAACCGCGATCACGCGCCCGCCACGGGCGATGACCTCTTCCATGTTGGAGCATACTTTCTCGTAGTTGGCTCCCTTGGGAACCAGTACTACCACCGGCATGTGCTCGTCGATCAGCGCGATCGGCCCGTGCTTCATCTCGCCGGCCGCATAACCTTCGGCATGGATATAGGAGATTTCCTTGAGCTTCAGAGCGCCTTCCAGCGCGATGGGATAGTTGATACCGCGGCCAAGGTACAGGAAATCCCGGGCGTTCATGTAGTTGCGGGCCACTTTCTCCACCTGCTCGTTCAGCTTCAGGGCCTCTTCCATCAGGGCGGGGACCCTTACGATGGAGGCGATCAGCGCCCTCCCCTGCTCAAGGTCCATCTTGCCGCGGGCGCGACCCAGGCGGATGGTGAAGAGATACAAGGCTATGAGCTGGGTGACGAATGCCTTGGTGGAGGCGACTCCGATCTCGGGTCCGGCGTGGGTGTAGATGACGCCGTCGGCCTCGCGCGCGATGGAGGAATCGACCACGTTGCAGATGGCAACGCATTTGCCGCCGCGCCTTCTGGACTCGCGCATCGCGGCCAGGGTATCGGCGGTCTCGCCGGACTGGGAGATCAGGACGACCAGTGTCTTCTCGTCGATCACCGGGTTGCGGTAGCGGAACTCGGAAGCGATATCGACATCCACCGGTACCCGGCAGTGCTCCTCGATCAGGAACTTGCCAACCAGCGCCGCGTGCCACGAGGTGCCGCAGGCGATGATGCAGATCCTCTCCACGCCATTGAGATCGTCGTCGCTCAGGGCGAGATCTTCCAGGTAGACGTCTCCCTGCTCTTCTCTCAGCCTGCCGGCGATGGTGTCCCTGACGGCGCGGGGCTGCTCGAAGATCTCCTTCAGCATGAAGTGACGGTAGCCACCCTTCTCGGCCATGTGCGAGGACCAGTCGATGTGGCGCGGCGTCTTCTCAAGGGGTGCTCCCTCGACGGTGCTGAAATATGCCGCTCCACCCTTGAACACCGCCATCTCCCCGTCTTCCATGAAGATCATGGAGCGGGTGTGGGACAGGATCGCCGGGATGTCGGAGGCGACGTAGAATTCACGGTCTCCAAGTCCTACCACCATGGGAGAGCCGAGCTTCGCGGCTATCAGCACTCCCGGTTCCTCCTCGCAGAGTATGCAAAGCGCATAGGCACCCTTCAAAAGCGAAAGCGCCTCGCGCACCGCCGCCTCGAAGCTGCCGCTCACCAGGCGGCGCTGCTCGATCAGGTGGGAAATCACCTCGGTGTCGGTCTCGCTCTTGAAGACGTGACCGGCGGCCTTGAGCTCCTCGCGCAGCTGCAGGTAGTTCTCGATGATGCCGTTATGCACCACCACCACGCTCCCCGCCTGGTGCGGATGGGCGTTGATCTCGGACGGCCTGCCGTGGGTGGCCCAACGGGTGTGCCCGATGCCGAGGGTACCTTCCACGGGCTCGGTCAGCAGCAGACGCTCCAGGTTGGCGAGCTTTCCTTCGCTGCGCCTGATGCTCGCGACACCGTCGCTTATGGTGCAGATGCCCGCCGAGTCGTAACCGCGGTACTCAAGCTTCCTCAACCCTTCGATGATGATGGAGGTAGCATCCTGCCTACCGGTGTATCCTACAATGCCGCACATTTTGACTCCGAAATGTCCCGGCGTTTCAGGTGGCTTGACTGCCACCCGATCCTGTACCGGGAGCGAATTTTTATTTTTTCCTCAGTTTCCAGCCTTCTTTGTTCACCTGCGGCGCGCGGGCAATGGCGAGTGAATCGGGGGGGACGCTCACGGTAACCGTGGTTCCCGCAGCTATCAACGAATTTCTCCCGATGGTAACAGGTGCCACGAACTGCACGTCGCTTCCCACGAAGACATCGTCCTCGATCACGGTCTGATGCTTCTTGACCCCATCGTAGTTGCAGGTGATGGTGCCGCAACCTATGTTCACGTTGCTGCCGATGGTGGCGTCTCCCAGGTAGGTGAGATGGGAGGCCTTGGAACCCTCGCCCATGAACACCTTCTTGGTCTCTACGAAATTCCCTATCTTTACATGGGCCGACAGTTCGCTGCCGGGGCGCAGGTGCGCCATCGGTCCTATGGCTACCGCCTCGCCCACTTTGGATTGCTCCATGACGCTCCCGGCCTTGACCACCACGTCGTCGCCCACGGTGCAGGAGCGGATCAGCGCGCCCTGACCGATCTCGCAGCGCTCGCCGATCACGGTCGCGCCGGCAATGGTCACGCCTGGATAGATCACGCTGTCGCGGCCGATCAGCACCCCGCGCTCCACATATACCGTGAGGGGATCGATCATGCTGACGCCCGAAAGCATCAGTTCGCGATTGATGCGGCTGCGCAGCACCCTGCCCGCTTCGGCAAGCTGTACCCGGTCGTTCACCCCGGTGATTTCCTCGGCGTCGGCCACCACGTAGCTCAGGCACTTAAGTCCCTGCTGCGCCGCCTGCCGTACCACGTCGGTCAGATAATATTCGCCCTGCGCGTTGTTGTTATCCAGATGCGCCACGGCCTCTTCGAGAAATTCCCGGTCCACGCAGTAGACACCGGCGTTCACCTCGCGGATCAGCCGTTCCTCGTCGCTGGCGTCCTTCTCCTCGGTGATCGCCGTGATGTAGGCATCGGCCACCTTGACGATCCTGCCGTAGCCGAAAGGCTCCTCCAGGGTCGCGGTCATTACGGTGACGGCGGCGCCGCTTTCCTGATGCGCTTCCAGCATCCCCTTCAAGGTCGCCGCCCTGATGAGCGGGGTGTCGCCGCAAAGGATCAGCACGGTACCAGGGCCTTCGCCCAGTTCAGGCATGGCGCAACGGACCGCGTGGCCGGTTCCCAACTGCTCGGACTGCAGTGCAAAGGCGACCTCGGGACGGTCGGCGAAATGGGCCCGCACCTTATCCTCCTGATGCCCTACCACCAGCACGCAACTGTCAACTCCCGCCTCGAAGGCTGCGGCGACGGGCCAGGCGATCATCGGGGGACCTGCCAGCGGGTGCATTACCTTGACCAGACCGGACTTCATTCTGGTTCCCATACCGGCCGCCAGCACGATTGCAGATATCTTCGCCATTCTCTCATCTCCTTGCCCCAAAGCGGGCTGAACATCAAAAAGGTTTATTTTTATCAATATTAGCCCGAATCGTCAAGGTCTTTAACTTTCCGGTTTTTCGGCCACCCGACAGCGCTATGCGCCGCACAGCATTACTTTTTTACCATTTACAGCACCGCTAGTTATCGTTATAGTCCCCCTTGGAGGATGCATGGGCATTGCCGAGGACATAGCGCGCCTGGAGATGGAACTGCGCGAACTCATCATCAAGTACGAGCAGTACTTCTTCGGCATCGAGAAGAGGGAACCGCTCAAGCTCCTTGAGGAGGTGGATCGCCAGGTCCGGCGCTATCGGAACGTGACCATCACCAACACCATGCAGAGGTTCAAGTTCGACTCCATCGCCGCCTCCCTTAGCGTCCACAAACAAAAATGGACCCGCATCAACCGCCTGATCGAGGAAGGGAAGTACGAGAGAGACCGCTTCAAGATGTCGCTGCATCACCGTGAGGTAGCCAAAGATCGCTCCCTCCAACCGGCGCCCACCGCTGCAGAGCAACAACTGGACAGAATCTACCAGGAGTTCTGCAAGGCACGCCTGGCCTGCAACTTACCGGTAGAGAACGTCTCCCGTGAAATGATCGCCCAAGCCATCGAGCGGCAAAAGCCCGCCATCATGGAAAAGTACCGCTGCAGCGATGTCAACTTCGTGGTGGTGGTCGAAAACGGCAAACCACGCCTAAAGGCCCGTCCGAAAAGCTCATGAATATAACTCTTGTTGCCATCCATCCCCACCGCTCACCGCAGGCGGTACCTCTTGCCTGTGCCTTTCTCAAGGAAGCCCTGCTGTCCGACCAAGGGATCGCGGGCCAGGTTCGCGTCGAGATCGTCGATTTTTTCCTGGAGGACACGCCTGCTGCCTGCGCCGAGGCGATCCTCAAAACGGCGCCCGACCTGGTAGCCTTTTCCATCTACGTCTGGAGCCGGGATCACGCCCTCTCGGTGGCGCAGCGGCTGGTCCGCATCGCCCCGAAGCTGACGCTTTGCGCCGGCGGTGCCGAACCTACCGCAAACCCTGCCGGATTGCTCGACACCGGGGTCTTTCGTTTCCTGATCCGGGGCGAGGGGGAGGTTCCTTTTGCACAGGTGATCCGCCTGGCGCTCCAGGGAGTGGGTCCCGCCGGAGTACCGGGAGTCCTGATGCCGGGCGAGCTCCCCGGAGCGCTGCCGGCGCCGGCCGACATCGACTCTATCCCATCCCCCTATCTTTCCGGGCTGCTCGACCCCGCTCTCCCCGGCGGCGCGCTCTGGCAGCTCTCGCGCGGCTGCGACTTCGCCTGCGCCTTCTGCTTCGACCATAAGGGAAGCGGCGGCGTGCGCCGTTTCGCGCTCCCCCGGATCGAGGCGGAGTTGCGCCTTTTTGCCCGCCTGGGCGTGCCGCAGGTTTTCGTGCTCGACTCCACCTTCAACAAGGTGCCGAACCGTGCCAAGGAGATACTCCGGCTCATCAAAAAGCTGGCCCCGCAGGTGCACTTCCACTTCGAAGTGCGCAGCGAGTTCATCGATGCCGAAATGGCGGAACTCTTCGCCTCCATCACCTGTTCGCTGCAGATCGGCCTGCAGAGCGCCGACCCGGCCGTGCTGCGCGCTGTCGGCCGAGGCTTCGACCCGGAGGACTTCGCCTACCGGGTGTCGCTTTTGAACCAGTCCGGGGCGATTTTCGGCTTCGACCTGATCTTCGGCCTGCCCGGCGACACCCTGGCGCTCTTTCGTTCTTCGCTCGATTACGCCCTGGCCCTTTACCCGAACCACCTCGACATCTTCCCGCTCGCCGTACTGCCGGGCACCAGGCTCTATGCCAAGGCCGACACTCTCGGATTAAAGCACCTGACTGCGCCTCCCTATACGCTGATCTCGACGCCGGATTTTTCTCCCGGCGATCTTGAGGAGGCAGCGCTTTTGGCCGCCGCCTGCGATATCTTCTACAGCCGCGGCAAGGCAGTAGCCTGGTTCAACGCCGCCGTTGCCGCGCTGAAGCTCTCCCCTTCGGCGTTTCTCTCCGCCTTTTCCCGCTTCCTGGGTGACCGGGGAAAGCTTGGCGAGCAGGAGATCGGCGAACAGGAAATCTGGGGGCTGCAGCGTGAATTCCTGAGCGAGATTTTCCTGGAAAGAAAAAAGAGCCGGCTCCTGCCGCTCGCCCTGGATCTGGCCGACTATCACCACCACTACGCCTGCGCTTTGCTGGCAACCCCTCCCACCCCGCCGACTCCAAGGGAGCTGAAAAAGATCGACCTTTTGCGCCACCCCCTGTTGCTTGCCACCTCGGCCACGCTTGCCAGGTTCAACTACGAGATCCTGGATATTCTGGAGGCGGGCGACATGGAACTGCCGGCCTTTGCCTCCTGCTTCAAGCCTGCCGATTCCTTCGCCATCATCTACCCGGCGCAGGGCGAGGTCTGCACCGAATCGGTCTCGGAAGCCTATTTCCAGCTACTGCTCGCCCTGGACGGCAAGCGCCCCGCCCTGGCTCTTTGTCAGGAACTTTCGCTTTCCAAGGCGGAAGCGCTCTCCTTCCTGGAGTTCGCCGTGTCCGAAGGAATCATCACCATCTGACAAACCGCCTGAGGCGTTGCCCGCCATTAAATAATCTGAATAAGTAAATAATACGAATAAGCGACCTTCCGCCGTTCAAGTTCCTCCCCCTTCAGGGGAGGTCAGGCTTGCGCGCCGAAGCGCTTCAGCCCGAAGGCGGGAGGGGGATGGGAGTTTTTGGGCAGAATTCCAACCCATCCCCACCCGACCCTCCCCTTGAAGGGAAGGGGGATCTTTCAGCAAAAGATCGGTTCATAAGAATTGTCATACACAATTATGAAACCCTCGTGGAATGCCTCGTAATCCAGTTGCAAAGTTTTGCTTCATTAGCCAGCCCTACAACTCAGCGATTTAACAGGTTACTCATCTGCAATTACGCGAAATGACTAGGCTACCAGAGCTATCTTACTTATTAATTGACGCTTTTTCAGTTGATTTATCCGGCTTCACGTATTACATTAGGCGCCGTTCCGAGCGCCCCCTTGCCGAATACGGCGTTGCAAAACGATGTTAGTTTTAATTACAGGAGATTACCAATGGTCCAAGTCTTCACACGTTTCATCCCGCTGCTACTGCTGCTGATTGTGGCAATGGCTCAACCCGCGGCCGCTGCCCAGGGGCTGGCGATCGACCCGGCTACCTGCCTGGGCTGTCACGGCGACAAGATCTCCGCCAGCATGATGGCCAACTCGGTGCACGGCAAAAACGGCTGTACCAGCTGCCACGTCGAGATCGTCGAGCTCGCCAAGCACATGAGAGGCGAAATTGCTGTGGGCAAGGTGCAGTGCGTTCGCTGCCACAAGAAAGAGGGTGCGGAACACGCTAACAGCATCCATACCCAAAAGGGTGTCCTCTGTGCCAACTGCCACACCGACATGCACAGCCACACCTCCTGGGGCCAGGACAAACGCCGGGTGCTCGCCATCTGCGTCAAGTGCCACAAGGACGAGCGCGGTTTCAGCCAGTCGGTTCACGGCAAGGGTGTACTCGCTGGAAACCAGGACTCGGCCGCCTGCAACGACTGCCACGGCCTGCACGAGATCAAGGGGCTGGGCGATCCCGCATCGCACACCAACCGTGAATTCCACACCAAGGTCTGCCTCCGGTGCCACGCCGACGAGAAGCTGGTCGCGCGCAACAACATCTCCGAAGTGGCGGTACACAGCTACATGGAGAGCTACCACGGCAAGAACTACCGTCTGGGCTACCCGGAGAAGGTCGCCGGCTGCGCCGACTGCCACACTGCACACGCGATCCTGCCGTCTGCCGATCCCAACTCGTCGGTGCATCCCAACAACCTGGTGAAGACCTGCAGTGCCTGCCACACGCATAGCAGCACGTCGTTCACCAAGTTCTATGCGCACGGCGAGCACAACGACCGCAAGAACTACCCGATCCTCTACTACACCTTCATCGCCATGACCGGCCTGCTGGTCGGAACCTTCGCGGTGTTCTGGCTGCACACCCTGCTCTGGATGATCCGCGGCTTCGTGGAAAACAGGGAAAAGGCAGCACTTCTCGAAGACGGCCACGTCCTGCACCACGTACCCGAAGGGCACAAGCAGTACCGCCGCTTCAACCCGGTTCACGTGTTCATGCACCTGCTCGTCATCATCAGCTTCCTCGGCCTCTCGCTGACCGGACTTCCGCTGAAATTCAGCAACCAGGCATGGGCCAAGGTACTGATGGACCTGTACGGCGGCGCACCTAACGCAGCGGCTTTCCACAGGATCTGCGCAGGCATCACCTTCATCTACTTCGCCATGGCGATTTCGATGAGCATCCACTTCCTGTTCATCAGGAAAGACATCAAAGGCAACCCGCTGCAGAGACTGTTCGGACCGGACTCACTCTGCCCGAACCTGCGCGACATCACTGACGTAGTCGGCATGGTACGCTGGTTCTTCTTCAAGGGTCCGAAACCGACCTTCGAGAGATGGACATACTGGGAGAAGTTCGACTTCATCGCCGTCTTCTGGGGTATGTTCGCCATCG
>Ga0209317_1001225_pt1 | contig 23754 bp, 27 predicted proteins | sample RifGroB2_FD_183994 | JGI IMG/M metagenome (GOLD analysis project Ga0209317, IMG submission 183994) | Soil microbial communities from Rifle, Colorado, USA - Groundwater B2 (SPAdes) (version 2) | ecosystem: Environmental > Terrestrial > Soil > Unclassified | place: Rifle, Colorado | collected...
CGATCGCGCTTTTGAAGCGATCATCGATATCGCGCATCAGTCGCGCAGCGGCGCGCACGTCACCATCAAGCACACGTTCGGCAAGGCTCATCTCTTAACTCCAAAAAGCGAATACTGAAAATCTGTTATGTTCCCTAAAATCTGTTCTATGTTCTATGTTCTATGTTCTATGTTCTATGTTCTATGTTCTATGTTCTATGTTCTATGTTCTATGTTCTATGTTTTATGTTCTTTTGCGCAACGTTCTTTCCAGGACGGTGCTTTTACTTTTCACTTCTGTTTATCAAGCGGCGCGCCGCGAGCTGCTACTAAGGCAGGACGCGGCGCAAAAAACTTCTTTAGTTGTTGGTGTTAACGTAGAACGTAGAACGGTTCCATCCAGGTTTAAAGGGTTCTAGGCGTGGGGAGTGACGTTGCTGCGTACCCAGCCGACGATGGTTTCAGTCGAGGTTCCGGGGGTGAAGACCTCGGCGATGCCGGCGGCCTTCAGGCCGGGGATGTCGTCTTCGGGAATCACGCCGCCGGCCATAAGAACGATGTCGCCGGCGCCTTTCTCGTTGAGGATCTCTTTGACAGCGGGGAGCAGGGTGTTGTGGGCGCCAGAGAGGATGGAGAGAGCAATGCAGTCGACGTCCTCCTGGATGGAAGCAGACACGATCTGCTCCGGGGTCTGGTGCAGTCCGGTGTATATGACCTCGAAACCAGCATCGCGGAAGGCACGGGCAATGATCTTGGCCCCCCTGTCATGGCCGTCCAGACCCGGCTTCCCTACCAATACACGAATTCTTCTTTCAGCCATGGCAAAACCTCCAAAGAAAATATATTCAAGCGAATCATAGCCTAGTTGCAGTCACTCAAGCCAGGTCCCAAGCCCGTTTTACTTCTCAATACCGACACGTGCCGGGACACCTGCCTTGTAATAGTGCTTGATGTCGCGCATCTCGGTGACGAGGTCAGCAGCCTCCACCACACTCTGGTGGGCGTTTCGCCCGGTAAGGACGAGCTCGACGTGGTGCGGCTTGTCGCGCATCAGTTCCAGCAGAGGCTCGACAGGGACGAGGCCCATGGACACAGCCCCGTTTATCTCGTCCAGGATGACCATGTCGTACTCACCGCCGTTAACAGCCTGAGACGCCAGCTCCAGTGCCTCGGCGGCAAGTGACTTGTCGGTCTGGTGGGGGTTTTCCTTGTTGACCCAGCCGGGGCGTCCGGTCTGGATGATTGTGAGAAAAGGCGCCAGACGCTCGGCAGCCATCTGCTCCCCGTAAGGTCCCCCACCCTTCATGAACTGGATCATGCAGACCTTCAGTTCGCGGCCCACGGCGCGCAGGGCAAGACCAAGAGAAGCAGTCGTCTTCCCCTTTCCGTTGCCGGTATACACCTGAATAAGACCCTGTTCCAGTTTCACGAATGCACCTATATCAGCGAGATAAACTATTCTATCGACGGAGTTCTGAACCAGTTTACGGGAACGGCACACGTGCCGCGAACCTGGACATGCGGCGGAGTCGGAACTGCCGCAATATAACAACAGCAAAAGGAGCGTGTCAAGGCGAAAGAGTCACATCTAAAACGATGTTTAGAGAAAGCAACACTGGAGCGCGGGGCTGAGACTGAACATGCGGGTGCAGTGATCAAGCACGCCGCTTACAGGTAAAAGAGGCCCAGAAAAAAACCACCGATCATTCTAGAAGACGACGTTTAAGAAAGAAGCTGTTAAACAGTGCCTTGCGCATCATAGAGAGGTGCTCAAGGTCGAGTCATGCCGTCACAGCGCAAGTCCAGCCTGCAAAGAGGGCTTGACATAGGGAAGTCCATCTGATATTTATCCGGGACACATGGGCGATTAGCTCAGCGGGAGAGCACTGCCTTCACACGGCAGGGGTCACTGGTTCGAACCCAGTATCGCCCACCATGCAAATCTTAAGCTGCAATTTCAGATAGTTAGCTAGTCTTAGTGCTTTTGCTCCTTCTTTTGCCACACAAAAGGAGGCTACAAGATGGCTAACTTTCTTCGTTTTAGGAGGCGGTATTACCACATCCGCCTAAGAATCCCCACCGATCTCCGCCCCACGTTCCCCGAACCTGAAATCCTTAAATCTCTTCACACAAAGGACCGAAAGACGGCCTCTATTTCGGCCTCTCGTCTTCATTCCAACATACTCGAAGTCTTCGCCCTGACACGCACAGGTTTTATTTCACCGGAGCAAGCAAGAAGCAAACTGGACTCTCTTCTCGGCCGAAAGGTGTCCGAGACACCTCCGCAACCAATGACTCTTCCGCCTCCAAAAGTTGAACCTCTCCCGGCACCGTCCCTAGCCGCGGTCATCACAGAGTACACCAAAGACCGCAAATCGGCGTGGACATCTAAAACCCTCCTTGAATATGGCAGTTATTTCCGGCTGATTCAGGACGTTGTCGGCAAAAAGACCGCCGCTGACATATCCCGCGATGATGTTAGACAGCTACGGGATACCCTAAGCAAACTTCCTGCAAACCTTTACAAGAAATACCCTGGCAAGACCATTGCCGACGTTCTCAACGTTGAAAACTTGATCCCCATGAGCACGACCACTGTTAACAAACTCCTTACCATCTTCGGAAGTCTAATGAGGCACTGCATCAAGGAAGGGTACCGGAAGGATAACCCTACCGAAGGACTAAGGGTCAAGCAACTGAGGAGAGCAGAGGAAGAAAGGCTTACAGTAGGTCGGACTTGAGCAGGTTGATCGCTGCCCTCCCGTCTCCAGCTACAAAGCCCGAAAGGTACTGGGTGCCGCTAATTGGCCTATATTCAGGGATGAGATTGGGAGAGATTTGCGGCCTTCATGTAGCGGATATCAAACAGGTCGATGGCATTTGGTGTTTTGATGTCAATGAAGACGGAGAAAAGCGCCTGAAGACTCTCGCCAGCACTCGGATTGTGCCACTACATCCTGAATTGATTCACAGAGGTTTGATAGAGGTGGTTGAATCAGCAAAATCCCTGGGAAACGAGAGGCTTTGGCCGAATCTTATCCGAAGAGAAATCGATGGTTATTGTCATGCCTTGGGGAACTGGTACGGACGTTTTAACCGGCTACACATAACCCAAGACCCTCTTAAGAGCTTCCACAGCTTAAGGCATACCTTTGCCGATGGCCTAAAACAACTAGGCGAACAAGAGGTGATGATTGCCGAGCTTATGGGGCACTCAAACGCCTCAATCACAACAGGCCGCTACGGGAAACGTTATAAGCCTGAGGTTCTGTTAGAGGCATTAAGGAAGCTGTCGTTTGATCTGTAGGGTGTAAATCAGGCCTTTAAATCGCCCCTACAGCGGACAAAAAGCAAAAGGGGCATACTGAATATGCCCCTTTTCGCTACGGCTATGTTTTATGGATTTAAGCAGCTTGTCTCCATACTTTCCTAGTTATTCCGCGCATCAACTCTAACTTGATTGGATCGCACCTCAGCGGGGTACAATCGATGCATTCAACTTGTTCCTCCCAAACAGGGGAAAAGATGCCTTTACACACCTTGCAATGCTTAATCTTTGGAAAAATCATATCTTAGACCTCCAAAGCGACGAGGTCATTAAGATTGCCATCTATCCCAAGCAGCTGATATGCCTCACTGAGGCGGATAATTCCCCTCTTTTCAAGCATCTCCTGGTTCTCTGCGAGCGTCATATAGCGAATTATGCTCTTTTCATCTTTATCTAACGTAGCACGAACCCAACGCTTAAACGACGCCATGCATCCATTAAATCTTTCATTCAATATTTGCAGTAGTTTGTGCCCAATCTCACACTTTCGAGCTACATCGTTAAGGTCTTTGTTGATCTCGCGGGCTGCTAAATCCCAAGTACATTTAGTGGAGGTGTAAAACTGCTTCTGTTTTTTCATACTCGAACTCCTATATAATAAGATTGAGAGCAATTTATTTTTGCTTTCACATTATTATATACAGAGGAGCCGAATATTTTATTACTCTATTTCAGAATTTTTTTCAGAAATATTCACATAATCAATAAAATCCTTAACCATCTTAGTTATGGAAGAACCCGAGGGGTCCCCCCTCGCACTGATTTTTATATTTACTATACCTATACCTGATAACGTCAAAAGAAAGATTACAATACCACTAAGTCTTTATAGGTCCATATTCTTACTTAGTTGTAACCATTCCGTATACCTTTTATGGTATTCACCAGATTCATGTATCCACTCTTCTTCATACTCCTCCTCAGATTGGGGAACATCTTCAGAGTTAATCTCACTCCTCAGAGTCTGAATATCAAGCTCATAAGCAGTTAGATCTGCTTTACAGCCTATTGTTGTACCAATTTGGGTATTTACCTCCGAAGCCATAACCTCTAGCAAATCTTTCTTGTACTTACGTTGCACAATAAAACTGTCATGTATCCCAAGTGCTACTATACCTCGTCGGCCCAAGGAAAGCATGATTCCTTCGGCTATTTTTGAATCAATATACTGAAGCTTAATACCGAATCCTGATAAAATATATTTATTGATAGCACAATGTTTATTTTTGAAAGCTAATATTACCGATTCAACAGAAACATTAGCGAATAAGTCTTTGTAACCTTTTTCCATAATCATACTATTGGCAGCTTTAACAGCTGAATTCATATCTTTAGTATTTAACAAGATGTTGAAAATCCGCTTTAGAGGCTTTCTGGCGTTATCTGGTAAGTCACACACACTGTAAACGTCATCCACAGGAACGGGTAAACCTTCAAGTATATACAGAATATTTGCGTGATATCCCGTAAAATCTATTTCAATTGTGGTTTCGTTGTCGATGGTTATGTAGGGCCTGTACCTACTAGGGACAGATTGCCACCAGCCGTTGTAAAATCTCCCTCCATCAGCGAATGACGAGTTATTGAAAATTCGCTTCATCTTTATCCTGCTATAGTCAATAACCTCAGGGTGGTTCTCGTGGTCTAGTCGCTGTTTTATTCTTGCCCTTTCATTGAATTCTTTGATTTCTTTATCTGAGATGCGTAACCCAAGGAAATGCTGTTGATATAGAAAGTTTATAAATTTTAGATTTTGGCGCATTTCAGTTGTCGTAGCAGTTTCAGCGTAGTCTATCAATTTCTTTTCAGCATCCTTTAGGATTATTACCTCTTCATCCTCTGCCCTTTCGATAAAAATAGGAGAGAATTCAAAACGTTCTTCTAAAAGCGTAATTAGTTTATTGGTTGCTCTGAGTCTAGCATCTCTAAAATGTTTCTGTTTTTTAAAACTGAACCCTTTCACACCTTCAACATAGGCTAGCTTTTTAAGTGCATCTATAATTTTTATAGTTGAATCGAACTTAATATCGACAGCGTTATACCTTTTTATCAGATTATAACGATTACGATTCCTTGAATAGGAAGTGTATAGAAGTGGGTTGACACGGAAATTTCTATATATATTAACGATGATTAGCAGCAAGTGCTCGTTATGACGTTCATGCCACCTCTGAAATTCACAGCTGTCTTTTATCTCTCTGGCTATGTACGCTATGGCATCGTAAAAACGTGCGGTGCAAGCTGAAACATTTGTATCAAGCGGGATAGAATAGTCATAATTTCGGGGCATGTGCGTGTCCTTGTGAAAGCGGAAAATTTACAGGAACATTTTCAGAAGAAGTGAATGTGGGAGAGCTTGAGGTGGGGCTGCTGCGGCGTGTGGCCGCCCTTTATTAGATGGGCGCCGCCACCTCCTGTAACGGATATACAACTAACTTCTCACTTCCGATATCGGAAGTTGCGCCCATACGGAATTACCCTTGACGCTGGCCCAGCATGCGTAATATTGCAGCACCTCTTAGGAGGTATGCTTTTTCGGACAAGTCGGAATGATTAGCAACACCTAGACGATCTTGTATTTACTTTGGACATGCCCGTAAAAAATCTGCAAGGCATTCCATCGGAATTTGTTCCGAGGGGTGTCTCGGAAGGTTCAAAAATTGAAAAACAGCCTATATCTGGCCTAAGCAGGGCAAAATACTAGCAATAATTTTGTTCTTAACATGACACCTCCCCCTCTAAGCCGTCCTTAGATACTGGTAAAGGGTTTCCCTGCTTATCCCCATATCGCGTGCTATGCTGGCCTTTTTCTCGCCTGCGGCGACTCTTGCCTTGATCGTCGCAACATGGTCTTCGGTGACGCTACGTTTCCTACCCTCGTACTTCCCCTTGGCCTTAGCTATAGCAATCCCTTCCTTCTGGCGCTCTCTAAGCAATGCCCTTTCGAATTCGGCGAAGCTACCCATGATACTCAAAAGGAGATTTGCCATTGGGCTGTCATCACCTGTAAAGGTGAGTCCTTCCTTTAAAAATTGAATTTTTATGCCTCTGCCAGTCAAGTCCTTTACGATTCGGCGGAGATCGTCAAGGTTACGCGCTAACCGATCCATGGAATGGACGACGGTAGTATCACCTTGCCTCACGAATTTCAGCATGGCCTCTAGTTGAGGGCGTTTAGCATCCTTCCCGCTGCACTTGTCTGCAAATACCTTGTCTAGCTCAAGCCCCTCTAACTGCCTATCCGTTTTCTGATCTATTGAGCTAACGCGAACATAGCCAACGAGTTGCCCCTTCATGCTACCCTCCTCCAAACAGAAATAGTGTCAGCTTAGGTTCTATAACATATCGTTGGTGTTGTCAACTAACAACTGAATCAACCCTATTCTGACACAGTCGGGTAAACTAGCTGACGTCAGGCTGGGGTATACCCTACCCCGACAAAAAAAAACAAGGCAAATAAAAGGGTTGCAGAGTTAGGAAAAATATTTTAAAAACACTCAAGCTTCCTGTCGCCACACACTATCAAATCAGCAGCAGATGTAATTCTCTTGAGGGAACCATGGCGATTACAGATGTTGAGTTTATGAAAACAAAGGACGGAAAGGTGGCTCTGTGTATAATCCATGACCTTTCCGACGAACTAAAACTGTTGATTCGAAAGGATTTGTCAACGGTTTGCCACGGGGCCGCGAAAGTGGCTTCAGGCAACAAAATATATTCCTACAAATCGACCTTAAAAGCCTTCTTATCGCGCTACGAAACAAAAACCGAAAAAACTAAAACGGGTATGATTGGTGAGCTTTTGTGTCACATCACTCTATATCATTTTTACACAAATCTTAAGCCTGCCTCTCCTTTTTTCAATATGGAGGAAGGAAGTATAAAGAAAGGTTTTGACCTCATTGCTATAGAAAAAGGTGGCAAAGGCTTTTACTTTACTGAAGTAAAATCTGGTAAAGTTGGTAAGCTTGACAAAGATAAAAAAATTCATGCTCTCATAGATTTAGCCAAGACGGATCTTGAAGACAGAATTCCGAACAGTGATTCGACATTATGGTACTCAGCGATTAACAATGTCGAGTTATCCCTTGAGTCAGGTAAACCTGAAAAAACTATCCTCATAAACTGTCTCAGCGAATTTTTTGAAGCTGCGGAATCTGGAACGGATAAAACGGGTGATGCTCGTGTAATACTGGTTCCTGTTTTGTTTGAATCTACCACCAACACTCTCGACCTTAGCACTCTGATTTCAAAGAGCAGTAACATACAGAGTAATAAGACCTTTTGTGATTGCATCGTCTTTGCAATTCAGAAATCTACCTTAGAAAAAGTTGAAGAGTTTTTAAAGATAGAGTCCACACTGCCATGAAAACACCACTTACATTAAAAACAATTAGAGCGACTAACATTGATGCGATTATTCAACATCTGAATCTTAAAGATTTGAATAGCGGGCAATGTATAGCTATATTGAAGATATGCTTGTTATTCTTAAACAGCAACAACGATGAAATAAAGGAATTTGGCTATCGTATTTTACTAAAGCTTTGCAATAAAACCCGCAATTACATACCTCTTTATGATGTTGCAACAAACCTAGGTTACATTCCTATAGCCAACATGTTGAAACGAGGGCAGTACATAGCCGTAACTGATTCTTTTATACACACTTTAATGGATGGTTACCGAGAAAGATTTAGACAGGATGACAATTATCAAACTGAAAATCAAAAAGAACTTTTCGACTCATTTTCAGATTTATCTGAGCAAACAGTTGCGGTGGTAGCCCCTACATCTTATGGCAAATCACAATTAATAGAATTCACCGTTCAAAGCCATCCTAGTAGCAATATAGGTATCGTAGTTCCATCTAAAGCACTGATTTCTCAAACAAGAAGAAGGGTTTTAGAGGGATTGCCGCTTGAAAAGAGACGACAGGTTATTGTTCACCATGATATGAACTTTAGCCAAGACAAGCCTATTGTCGCGATAGTAACCCAAGAACGTCTTTTGAGGATGTTTCAAAAATATCCTTCCTTACAATTTGATATATTATTTATAGATGAGGCTCACAACCTTTTAAGTGGTGACAAGCGCTCTAGGCTTTTGGCAAGTGCGATAATTATTGCTAAATCTAGATGCAAAAGTATTGCGATCAAATATCTTACTCCCTTTTTAGTTACTTCAGATAGCCTAAATATAATCGCAGACACGCCCAATATCAAAGAAATCAAAATAAACGAAAAGCTAAAAACCGAAGATTACTACATTTGCGATTTCTCTTCTGGTTGCCAACTGCGATTCTATGATCAATTTTTGAATAAATTCTTCGACATTCCCGAAGCCGTGTATAGCGACGATACACAGCTTTTATTCGACAAGAAAAAGCAAAAGAATGTTGTTTATCTTAACAAACCCAAGGACATAGAGGAATTTGCACAGGTTCTCTGTGAAAAGCTCCCTACCCGAAACTCCAAAAAAATCGAGAAACTTTGCGAGGAAATCGCTGATTATGTGCACCCGAGCTACAGAATACTTGATTGTTTGAGAAAAGGGCTCGCATATCATCATGGATCAATTCCAGATAGCGTTAGAACCTATATTGAAAATGCTTTTAGACATAATCCTTCGATATCGTGGATAGTTACTAGCTCCACATTGCTCGAAGGCGTTAATATACCTGCCGATGTCTTATTTATTCTAGACCCTCGGCGTGGCCCAAGAAATTTAAAACCCTCTGAGTTCAGAAACTTAGTTGGCAGAATAAATAGGTTCAGCGAGATATTCGATCCAGAAAATGGTGTTCCACAACTTTTAATACCCGATATCTATCTTATTTCTTCAAATTACACTAGATCAAAAGCTAACATTGAAAAATTTATCCAACATGTTGCAAAAATTGATTTGACGATTGAAGATGAGATAGAAAACCCCCTTTTAGCAGGTTCAGGGGATTCTGAAGACACATTATCTGAACGTGATGAGGATTTAACCTTCATAGAAAATATAGAGCCTAACGCGAGCTGGCGCGAAGAGGCAAAGCTTGCAAACAGCGAGGTAGGAAGGCTATGTTTTATTCATAATATTTATGAGCTAGACATTTTGAGGTATGAACGTCTATTAGCTATCCAAGTTGACGAATTAATTGAAGAAAATAGAATTGTAAAATCTTCAACAGACCTAATGGATATTATAAATGAGTTATTTATCTCAAAAATAGATGATGACAGGAAAAATGAAAATCTTCTCCGCCTTCGCAACAGCTCGGCTCGTGGCTTTTATTCAATGTTTTTCGATTGGAGAATTAACCAAGTCAATTATCAACGGATGATTGGGAGTTTTGTTCGTTACTGGAAGGCCATTCTAAAAAATGAAGATGATGCCCTAGTTTATGCGGGAAGGTGGGGGAATGTTGCAAGAAGTGGTCACATAGCTAATTATATTGATCTAAAAGCTTTATCAGAATATGAGATGATAAACTTGGCAATAGTTAGAATAAAAGAGGAACAAGATTTTGTGGACAATAACCTTGTTAAGTTCGTTGAAGTAGTCAATGACTTGAATCTTTTAGATCATGATATCTACAATAAGGTTAAATATGGCACTACCGACAAATTACAAATTGGATTAATAAGAAGTGGTCTATCACACATAGCAGCCAATGTACTTGCGTCAAAATATATTAAATATGTTACGCTGGATTCTAACGGCTCCATTCTTATTTCAAATGATATCAAACAGGCCTTCAGGCTGAAAAACGAAAAGGAGCTTATCAGCAGTGAGGTTCTATGGTCAGGTTTACTCGGATAAGGAAGCGGGTTTCTCAATTTGACAGCCCTTATCTTTCCTGTTGAGGTTGCCTGACGGATTTTTGCCACACATTTTGCCACACAAAACTTAGGCAGAAGTTCGGAGCACAATCAAGCCTTCCAAGATTAAACTACTGATTTTGCTGGGCGATTAGCTCAGCGGGAGAGCACTGCCTTCACACGGCAGGGGTCACTGGTTCGAACCCAGTATCGCCCACCATGCAAACAGCAAAGGCCGAGTCGAAAGACTCGGCCTTTTTCGTTGCTGCCATTTAATGCAGGCCTATCTGGCGGAAGACCCTCGCTGAGCAGCTGAGCGAACCTTACTCCGGGAACCGCTGCTATTAGTCTTTCTGCCCCGTCCCCTCGGTCCTTTTCACCATGGCGAGGTTGTCGATGCAGGCTGCCAGGTTGTTGCGCACGAACTGCAGCGTATCGAAGTGGTTGTCGACCGTGACCAGACGCACCTGGTCGGGGATTTCGCAAGGCGCGCTCTTGTTCGTCAGCGACACCTCCAATATGCAGTAATCAAATGGGTCCGTCTTCTTGCCGTTAGACCGGTCTCTGTACGCCATGTGCGACCTCCATTGCCACTTTGATGGTTGAGATACTACATTCGCATGGGGGTCCGTCGGTTTTTCACTGCCCACGCTACGGGCAATGACAATATAAGTCTGTGATTCGAATCACAGGAGCAACAAAAGGCTGCACGCCATCCGCACAACAGCAAAGGCCAAGTCAAACGACTTGGCCTTTGCCATATCGGCTTCAGAAAATTCTCCCTGAAGCACAACCCTCCTGGACAGAAATTCCACAAGCAATCACTTCTTGCCCGTGCCCTTGCACATGTTGCAAGGGACAACTTCAACATCGTACCCTGACTGTCGCGAAGCTGTTGATATTTTGCCTTTACCTTTGCATTTAGGACAAGTGGAGGTAAACATGAGGTCCTCCTTTGACAGTGTCTGTGTGCTGCTATGAGTACGATTCTAGCAAAAACGGGCGAAACATCATAGCAGGTAGTGAAAGAGAACCTCGGAGTCTGTCCCGCAAGGCAGGCGTGAATCGAGGAAACGCCCCCCCCGACCAGGTACGACTCCGGAGCCTGGGTGGGACGACCGCTTCCCGCGCAGAACAAAGGCCAGGCGGCCCGACGTCTTAGTCGCGGCTCACCTGGCCTTGGGTCTGCTGCCAGTTGTTTCCCGAGAAGGGGATCAGAACTTCAGCCTGAGCCCCACCGTCGCGTTGTGGCTCTCAAACTCCATCTCGGTGTCGGCAAAAGTGGCTTCGGAGGTTCGGAAGTAGCGATATCCGAGATCCAGCGACACCTGCCGGTTCAATGCGACCTCGAGTCCGGCTCCGGCCTGATAGGCGAACACCATTTCGTCGTCGGCGATATAGAAGGTCCCGAAATCGTCGTAGATCTCGCTCTGGTGCAGTGCGGCAAAACCCACCCCCCCGCCGAAGTAGGGGGTGATGGGACCTGGGCTGTGCAGGTCCACGAAGAGGTTGACCATGAACGCGGTTGCCTCCAGCCCGCCTTCTATCCCCCGAAACGTCTGCCCGGTGCCCCTGTCGGTTATGGTGTCCACGTCCGCCTCTTTGTAAGAGATCTCGCCTTCGACGCGCACTGCACCGAAATCCATGCCCGCGGTGCCGCCGACGTTGAGACCCGGATCGAACTCGATCTCCTCGTTGAAGAAGCCTGCATCAGCATCTGCAGGTATGGTCATCCCGATGAATCCTGATACATACGGCCCGACACGCGGCGGCGCCGCAGAAGAAATGGCGGGGACCGCCATAACTACGAGTACGAATATTGCCAGAATCAGCTTTTTCATAGCCCACTCCTCCTTCTGTTTCCAAGGTTTTGTTGTCCTGTTAACAGGTCCAGCGACGACCTGTCAAGGGGTGCCGAGCCTACTACTCCAACATCTCGGCAAGTATCTGATCGAGGCTCTTCCCATCATAGAGACTCTCAAGAAGCTTATGCAAGGTGGTCTGCACTCCCTTGTACTGGCAATTTGCCACCAGCTGGTTCTCCAAGATCTGAAGCTGATCTCTCGTCATGTGCCCTCCGCAATAGTTCAGCATGTCCGTATGACACCAATTCTGCCAAACGGCGGCTCACTGTCAATGCTGTTCCGTTTTTAACTCACCTTGCGCCGAAACCAAGCCACTACGGCATCCGCCGTTTGAGCGCCTGGAACCTGATCGACCGTCCTTCCCTTCAAAAGCAGATGCAGTACCGGTATCCCCCTTATGCCAAACCTTGAGGAGAGGGCCGGGTTTTCATCCGTGTTGACCTGTACGACCGCGGCACTTCCCGCCAGCAGTTCCGCCACCTTTCGCACCGCCGGTGCGAATGACACGCAGTGAGGTCACCAGGGGGCCCAGAACTCGGCAAGGACGGGGCCTTCATATCCGGCGATGAAGGGGTCGAAGCTCGCGTCAGTCAACGGCAGGGGGTGGACGTAGAGCGCGGGGAGCCCGGCATGGCAGCTTCCGCACTGACCGGGGACCCCTTCCTTTTCTGCCGGCACGCGGTTGAAGGTGCCGCAGGTACTGCACTTGACCAGGTAAGACGGCATGACGACGCTCCTTTTACGAGGATGGCGGCTTTAACGGGAGAATTGTACCACCCCGAACACCACCCTTTGCTGCAATTAGGCATGCACCGATTCGGCGTTTAACATTTTTCCCGTTTCTGCTATTGTAGGTGACTGTTTCGCCCCCCTTCCCAGGAAGGAGAAAAAACACCGGAGGTTTTACCACAGATGAAGTCCCGCATCATGCTACTGCTGCTTGCTGCCGTCCTCGTTTCCACCCAAGGCGCACAGGCGGCCGCCCCCGTCATAAAGGCCAACCCGCCGGCCATAACCCAGGGACTGAACGTCCCCATACTGCTCTACCACCGTTTCGGTCCCACTGTGGCCGATGGCATGACCATCAAGACCAGTGTTTTCGAGGAGCACCTGAAGTACCTGAAGAGCAACGGCTACACGGTCATTCCGCTTCGCAAGCTGATCGATTACTACCAAAGGAAAGGACCGGCACCGGCTCCCAAATCGGTTGTGATCGTTGAAGATGACGCGCACAAGTCGGTTTTCACCGACATGCTCCCGCTCGCCAAGAAATACAACGTCCCGGTCACGGTATTCGTCTACCCCTCCGCCATATCCAACGCGAAATACGCCATGACCTGGGAGCAGCTGAAGATCCTCAAGAAGAACGGGTTCGATATCCAGTCCCACACCTTCTGGCACCCGAACTTCAAGCGCGACAAGAAGAAGATGACGCCGGCGGAATTCGAGAAATCGGTCCACATACAGCTGAAGAAATCCAAGGATCGCCTGGAGGCTCAGCTGGGAGAGAAGGTCGACATGCTGGCGTGGCCCTTCGGCATCTACGACGATTACCTGCTCAAAAAGGCGGCGGAGGCTGGCTACGTCGCCACCTTCACCATAGAGGCGCATCACGCAGGGACCCGGGACCAGTTGATGAAACTGCCGCGCTACCTGTTGATAAATTCGGATCAGGGGAAGTCGTTCGCCCGCATCGTGGAAGGGACTGCGCCCAAAAGGAACGTGGTCTACTAAGGCGGAAAAGGCGATGGAAAAGCGTCGGGAAAGCTGCAAGAAACACCCCTGCGCGGATTGCAGGTTCTGCCAGTGGTGCTCGGACGACCGCTGCAGCATGTGCCGGTCGCACAAAGGGTGCGGCAAAAAGCTCTCCGTCGCGGAGCAGATCGCCCTCTACGAATCCATCAACGAAAAGGGGAGGAGCACCGACTAGGCTCCTCCCCCTCACAGCACACCTGATGAGCCCCTTGAAAGAGGGGCTCATTTTCGTTTCCCTCTTAGACTTGGCAGCTGCCGCAGCAAACGCCCCCTCGTAATTCCCTCAAGTCCGCCGGCGGGCAACCGAATAGTGTAGGGTCAGATCTCGGTCCCCTCGCGCACCTGGACGCTCCTCACCCCTGCACGGGGCTTGGCCCCGGTCAGCTCGCGGTACAGCGACGAGAGATACCTGACGGTAACCACCTTGTGGAAGTAGGACTGGGTCAAACCGTAGAAGAGCTTGCGGATTGCCGAGGGGGTGCTGCTCCCCAAAAGGAGCGGGCAGTAGTCCGAGAGCTGCACGGTGACGCGGATCGCCTCTCCCCGGACTTCGCTGATCAGGGAGAACATCCCCCTGTCGCATTCCCCGGGCTGCACCAGGAAACCGCCGCTGATGTAAAGGTGCACCGCCTCCCCTGCCTCTTGCGGCTCGTTGCATGGGGGTGCAAAACTCAGCAGGGCAAACCTGCTGGACATAAGGCGGAACCGGACCCCCTCCGCGGTCGCCGTAGGCCTTATCAGGCCCAGGGTGCACCGGGTTACCACCTTGAAGTAATGCTGCAGCAGGAAGTGCGCGTTGACGCGGGAGGCGACGGAGACGGGGAGATCGACCCACTGCACCGAATAAACGGACGCATCGGGAAGCAGGATCTGCTGACAGGCGATTTCCAGCTCATGCTGTTTCGGATCGGACATCACGTACTCCGGAAGCAATGCAGTGCGGGCATATTGACAACGATATCAGGATAGCATGCACGGCTGGCTGCTGACCATGCCTATGACAATGAAGGGGCAGGAGCGAGCCGAGGGAAAGGGGAGAAGTCATGGAAATGGTCGAGTGGTCCGAAAATCTGAGCGTAGGAATCGCCATGATAGACGAGCAGCATGGCAAACTCATACAGTTGATGGGTGAACTCCATGACGCCATCAAGAGAAACGAGGCGGCGGACATGATCGAGGATATCCTCACCAACCTCTTCAACTATGCCCAGGTACATTTCGCCGCCGAGGAGGAGCTCTTCAGAAAGCACAAGTACCCCGAGATGGCCCTGCATGAACTCGAACACCAGAGGTTCATAGCCAAGGCGTTCGCCTTCAAGGAGAGACTGAACGCCAAAAAGCCGGGGCTCTCGCTGGAGCTGTTGACCTTCCTCTCCAGTTGGGTGCTGAACCATATCGAGCTGACGGACAAGCGCTACTCAAGGCACCTGCACGACTGCGGGGAGCGCTGATCCGCACCTCCGCACCTCCGCACCTCCGCACCCGCCTCCCCTGCCGCCCGGCAGGTCCCGCCGGCCAAGCCCCTGGGCCTGCCGGGGCGCTTGCGCCCTTACCCCTTCACGCAGATCGCGTACTTGAGATAGCGCCCCTCCGGGAAGGTGACCGGGTAGGGGAAATCCTCAGGCTGCCCGCTCATGGAGATGACCTGCAGCTGGCTCCCGGCCTGCAGCGCGCCGCGGCGCAACTCCTTCAGATAGTCGGCCAGGTCCACCTTCTGGTGGTTCGAGGAGGCGATGAGCACCCCCCCCGTCTTGAGGAGCCTCAGCGCGGCGGCCACCAGGTCAGCCGTCCCCCCGCGTGTCGTAAAGCGGCTCTTGGCCGTGGTCGAGAAGGAAGGGGGATCCATCAGGATCACGTCGTAGCACTTCGATTGCCGCCCCATCTCGTCCAGCACGGCGAGACAGTCCCCTACCAGGAATTCGTGACGCTTCGGGTTGAGCCGGTTCAGGCTGAAGTTGCCGCGGGCCTGCTCCATGTATCCGGGGGAGGCGTCCACGCTGGTCACCAGGCTCGCTCCGGCCGCCGCGGCCGCGACGGAGAAGGCGCCGGTGTAGGAGAACAGGTTCAAAAACCGCTTCCCCTTTACCCGCGCCATCAGGTCGCGCCGGTTCTTGCGCTGATCCAGAAAGAGCCCCGTGTTCAGCCCCCGCTCCAGGCTCACCTGGAAGGAGAGTCCGTTCTCCAGCACCTGGAGCGGCTCGGGAGCGGGCTTTCCGGACAGGAGGTTGCCGTACTTCTTGTTATCCCCCTCCGACTCCAGCTCCCGCGTGTTTTGCGGGCGGCTCTTCTCGTAGATCCCGGCCGGCGCCAGCAGCTCGTCCAGCGCCTGGATCAAGAGCTTCATGTGCCTGCGCCACCCGGCGCAGTAAAGCTGCACCATGAGGTAATCGCCGTAGCGATCCACGGTAAGTCCGGGGAGCCCGTCCCCCTCCCCGTTCACCAAGCGGTAGGCGTCGGTGTCGCCAAGCTCGGCATGGTTCTTACGCAGGGCGATCGCCCTTTCCAGGCGCTGCTTAAACCAGCCTCGGTCCAGTCGCATCCGCTCACGCGACAGCACCCGGGCCACGATCCGGTCTTTCGGGTCCAGAAGCGCCAAAGCGAGGAAACGCCCGGAGGGGTCCACCAGCTCGACGAGATCCCCCGCCTCTGCCGAGGGCCATTTCCTGGTGTAGGAGTCGGCGATGATCCAGGGGTGTCCCAGCTCGATCATCCTGACGGATTCGGGTCCTACCATGCACGCTTTCGACATCAAATTCCCCTGCAAAAAACAGAGGGGCGGAGATCCCGGCCGGGGTGCTCCGCCCCTTGGTTAAGGGTGGTACTCTTCTTGTCGCTGCCTGGCCGCCGGCTGCCCGGCTTGCGGCTTTTAGTGAACCTGCTTGCCCTGCTCGGCGGCCATGGCGGCCCTTGCCTGCTCCAGCGCCTCCATCTCCTTAAGCTTCTCACCCAGCCAGTAATGCAGTTCGCGGGCGGTCTGGTAGTTGACCACGACGCCGTTGATCACCTGGCGCACCAGGCTGCGGCTCAGATCGGACGGCTCCACATCGGTCTCGGGACCGATGGTGCCTGCAGCGGTGATCTCGTGGGCGATGGAGTTCGGCAGCGGCTGGCGCTCGAGGTAGAAGTTCATCACCAGCTCGCCGCGCGGGGAGATGCCGCCGTGGGCCCCGTTGACGTAGATGGGGTTGTAGTCGTATTGGAAGATGTATTTAAAGGTCATCTCGTTTTTCTTGTTGGACATGTCTGCTCTCCTTTGATCGATGGCATTGTAGAACTGCTTGCGCTTTATAGCACGGAGCGGAGGCTCAAAGCAAACAAGAATGAAGCCCGCGCTAATCTTTCCTGGCAGCAGACGCTTGCTTCAACAGGCAAGCCGGCGGCCACGCGGCCTCAGGCGTGGTGGGTCTTCGAGAGGTAGTAGTCGTAGTTCCCCTCGTAAAGGCGCATCTCGCCGTGGTCCACCTCGATGACCCGGTCCACCAGCAGGCGCAGGAAGTGCCGGTCGTGGCTCACCAGGATGACGGTCCCCGCGAAGTTGTCCAGCGCGTTCAAAAGGATCTCGCGCGAGCGGATATCCAGGTGGTTGGTCGGCTCGTCCAGGACCAGGAAGTTCACCGGCCGCGCCAGGAGCGTCGCCAGCACCACCCTGCTCTTCTCGCCGCCTGAGAGGTTCTCTATCCTCTTGTCCACGTCGTCCCCCTGGAACAGGAAGGAGCCCAGCAGGTTGCGGATCACGCCGATGGTGGCAAGCGGTATCACGTCCTGCACCGTCTCGAAGATGGTCTTCTTGGGATCGAGGACCTCCATGGCGTGCTGGCTGAAGTAGCCGAGCTCGACGTTCGCCCCGAGTGCCACGCTCCCCTCGCTCGGCTCGGTCTCCCCGGCAATGACCTTCAGGAAGGTCGATTTGCCCGCGCCGTTCACACCGACCACGGCGATCTTGCTGAGTCTTTTCACCACCCCGGTCACGCCGGAGAAGATCGGCTGCATCCCGCCGTCGGGCTGCTGCCAGCTCTTTCCGAGGTTGTTCATGGCCACCACGTCGTCGCCGCTTCTTGGGGGGGCGGCGAATTCGAAGCGGACCACCCTCTCCTCGGGGGGGATCTCGATCCGGTCGATCTTCTCGATCTTCTTCACCCTGGACTGCACCTGCGCCGCGTGCGAGGCGCGGGCGGCGAAACGGGAGATGAATTCCTCCTCCTTGGCGAGCATCTCCTGCTGGCGCTTGTGGCTTGCGAGCAGCTGCTCGCGGCGGATGTCGCGCTCCCTCTCGTAGAAGTCGTAGTTGCCGCCGTAGGTGGTCACCGTCTTGTTGGCCACCTCGATGATCCTGCTCACCACCCGGTTCATGAAATCACGGTCGTGGCTGGTCATCAGGAGCGCACCCTTGTACTCGTTGGCAAGCCACTCCTCGAGCCAGATGATCGACTCGACGTCCAGGTGGTTGGTCGGCTCGTCAAGAAGGAGCACGTCCGGCTGCAGGGTGAGTATGCCGGCAAGCGCCACGCGCATGCGCCATCCGCCGGAGAAGGACTCCACCGGATTTTGGAAGCGGTCGGGGCCGATCCCGAGACCGGTCAGCACCTCCTGGGCACGGGAATCGAGATCGTACCCTCCCCTGTGCTCGAATTCCTCCATGGCTGCCCCGTAGCGTGCCAGGAGCGCCTCCATGTCGCCGTCCGACATGGGGAGCCCCATCTGCTCCTCCATCTGCTTCAGTTCACCGGAGAGCCGCACCGTTTCCGCCGAGACCGCCATCACCTCGTCCAGCGCGGACCGCCCGCACATGTCCCCGATGTCCTGCGAGAAGTAGCCGATGGTGGTCTTCTTGGCGACGGTCATCTCGCCGGCATCGACCTCTTCCTCGCCGGTGATGATCCTGAAGAGCGAGGTCTTGCCGGCGCCGTTGGGGCCGACCAGGCCGGTCCTGGTACCGGAGAGTATCTGGAAGCTCGCGTCGCGGAACAGCACCTGCGAGCCGTGCTGCTTGGTGATATTGGACAGATGGATCATGCATTCTCCCTGGGCTGAAATCGCAACTGTCCAGCGTTAGCATGAAGAGGCTCTAGTGACAACTTAAATTTTCCAAAGGATGCCGGGATTTGACTGGCGCGAGCCTAGCAGAAGCTAATTAGGCGAGACTACTGCGCTATAACGCGTACTTGACCGCGCCAAAAGTGTCCAAATGGCGCACCGGGAGTCCCCCCCCTCCACCGAGGGTGACCGCTGCGAAACGATCCCGTCTGCCGGGTAAGGTGCCGTAATCACGTCGATCCATCGGTTAATTAGAGATAATGTGGTCAGGCTGGCATTTGGGCCCCCTTTGTGCTAATCACAGGGTATCCAGCGGCAAGGAAAAAGGAGGGAACGATGAACATTTTCACCGCGCTGATGATAACCGTCACCTTGACCATGACTGCAGTCATGGTCCCCAGGATCTACCTTTCCTGGCTCATGGCGGAGGAGCATCGCCTTGAGGGAGAGGTCGAGGCATTGCAGAACCTTCTTGCCGAGCAGAACCGGTGGGTAGGGCGACAGTTTTTTTGCGGGAGTGCTGCCTTCGCCCTGGTCTGGATGGTGAAGACGTCCCGGCACGACCTGGACATACCCGCCTCGATGGCGGCGGCCCTGGCGGCCTACGCGGTCATATCCATGTTCTTCGCGGTCCTGGAGGGGCTGGTGGCACAGAAGGTCTCGTCGTCACTGGACAGTGTGCCGGTTGTGGTGAAGGTGAGGGAAGAAAACTGAGGTTGGTCTCGCGGCCTCCGCTAGCGCCGCTTCTGGAAGAATTCCACTACGCGCCGCAGCAGGTTGGCGGCATAAATCGAAACGAACATGATGAGGGCGATGTTGACGAAACGGGCCCAGATGGGGTCCGGCACCGGGGCCTGCCTTCCTGCATTGCTGTAGAGGTACCAACCGCAAAGCAGTGCGCCCATGATGCCCCCCCCGATAACGAAGGGGCGCCTGAGCTTCGAGATCTCTTTTCGCTGTGGTTGCAAGTGACGCTCCTGGTGGAACAGGTGGAACTGGTGGACAATGGTTCGGTGGACGTGGTGGGCCCGAATGGGACCCGATGGACCTGCCACTTCGGCTGGCCCTCCTCCTGACAAGGGAAAGGGGATGCTTTCCTCTGTTATCGGTACTCCCTCTCCCCGAACAGGGCTGAACCCACCCGCACCAGGGTGGCTCCTTCCTCTATGGCGGCCTCGAAATCGCCCGACATCCCCATGGACAACTCGCGCATCTCCACTCCGGGTACGGCGGCTGCCTCGAGCTCTTTTGCCAACTCCTTGAGCGCCCTGAAATACGGCCGCGCCCCCTCGGGATCGTCAAAAAACGGGGGCATGGTCATCAACCCGCATACCCTCAGGTTCGGCATCCTGGCGACTTCCTGCACCAGGGCAAGCAGCTCTTCGCTGGTCGCTCCCCCCTTGGTGGCCTCGCGGGAGATGTTCACCTGGATCAGCACGTCGCAGACCTTGCCGATCGCTCCCCACTGACGATCGATCTCCGTGGCCAGGGAAAGCCTGTCCACGGAGTGGATCAGGTCGACCAGCCCGGCTATCTGACGCACCTTGTTGCTTTGCAGGTTCCCAATGAAATGCCAGCTTATCTCGCCCGGCAGCTCGGCATGCTTCCCCACCAGCTCCTGCACGTAGTTCTCGCCAAAGATCCGCTGCCCGCAACTAAAGGCCTCGGCGACGGCCGCCGCAGGCTTGGTCTTGGAAACGGCCACCAGCCGCACCGAGCCGGGCTCACGCCCCGACCTGAGGACCGCCTGCGCGATCCGCTCCTCGATCTTGCTGATATGCTCCGCTATCGACATCCTAAACCCCTCTAAACGGTGAGCGCGCCCATCACCCTGAGCGCGTCCACTACCTCGCAAAGCGGCAGCCCTACCACGTTGGTGTAGGAACCCTCGATCTTTTTCACCATGTGCGCGGCGCCCCCCTGTATGGCATATCCCCCTGCCTTGTCGAAAGGACAGCCGGTGGCGATGTAACCCAGTATCTCCTCGATGCGCAGCTGCTTGAAATACACCTTGGTGCGCACCGCCTCGCACACGGCGCCGTTACGCTCCCGGTCGTAGATCGCGAACCCTGTCACGACCTCGTGCGGCACGCCGGAGAGCTTCTTCAGCATCCGCTCGGCGTCGGCCTGATCCTTGGGCTTCCCCATGATCTCGCCGTCACAAAGTACGATGGTGTCGGCACCCAGGAAAAAACGCCCCTCCGCGCGCGCGGCAGCGGCCTTGGCCTTGCCATCTGCCAGCCGCAGGACGTGGTCGACCGGGTCCTCGTCCGGTAGCTGGTCCTCGCAGATGTCGGCAGGTACAACCCGGAAGCTGATCCCGGCGGATTCCAGAAGCTCGCTCCGCCTGGGTGAGGCGGACGCGAGCACTATGCTGTTGCTTTTCATCGCGAATCTCCTTCTTTTATCTCGGTGGGAGCGGCACCTCTGCCGCGTCCCTAGTGGTTTTTCTTTAGGGGCGACCGCCGCCATTTGAAGACGAAAAGAGCGGCTGCTGCCAGGATCGCTGCGCCGATCATGACGTGCCAAAGGCTCGGGACCAGCACGCCGTAAAACAGCGACACCACCCCCATCAGGAAAACCAGCGCCTCCAGCGAAAGCAGGCGCCCCATGACGCATATCTCCTGGTGCTCCCTGTCTCCCTGCATGGCATCCTCCCGCCCCCGGGGGGCTCGCTGCATAAAAGCGTCAGGAGAGCTCCGGCAGCCACTTCTCCAACGCTTCCAAGCCGCGCTGGGCCAAAAGCCCGCGCTTTTCCTTCTTCTTGATGCGCCCGGGAAGAGACGGGAAAAGCCCGTAGTTCACGTTCATCGGCTGGAAATGCGCCGCCTCGGCGTTGGTGATGTGTCGCGCCAGCGCCCCGATGGCGGTCTCGGCGGGGGGAACCACAGGTTCCTCTCCCCTCACCAGGCGCGCGGCGTTCACACCGGCTATGACGCCGCTGGAGGCGGACTCCACATACCCCTCGACACCGGTGATCTGCCCGGCGAACAGGATGCGCGGATCGCTCTTCAGCCGGCAAGTGGCCTGAAGCAGTTGGGGGGCGTTGATGAAGGTGTTCCTGTGCATGGAGCCAAGCCTCAGGAACTGTGCCTGCTCCAGCCCCGGAATGGTGCGGAAGATCCGCTTCTGCTCGGGCCAGGTGAGCTTGGTCTGGAAACCGACCAGGTTGTACATGGTCGCCTCCCGGTTCTCCTGGCGCAACTGGATCACCGCGTGCGCCTCCGCCCCCACCCTCGGGTCGACCAGTCCCACCGGCTTCATGGGGCCGAAGCGAAGCGTCTCCACGCCGCGGCTCGCCATCTCCTCGATGGGCATGCACCCCTCGAAGTGGACCACCTTCTCGAAACTCTTGGGCTCCACCTTCTCCGCCTTCAGGATCTCGTTCACAAACCTGAGGTACTGCTCCTCGTCCATCGGGCAGTTGAGGTAATCGTCGCCATCTCCCTTGCCGTAGCGGGAGGCGCGGAAGGCCTTGGCATAGTCGATGGAATCGGCTGAGACGATCGGCGCGATGGCGTCGTAGAAGTACAGGTAGGTCCCGGCCAGGCGCCCGATCTCTTCCGCCAGCGCGCCGGCGGTAAGCGGCCCGGAGGCTACCACCACAACCCCCTCGCCTGGGATGCGCGTCACCTCTTCCCGGACCACCTCGATGAGCGGGTGGCTCTCGATCCGCCCGGTTATGTACTGCGAGAAGAGCTCCCGGTCGACTGCAAGCGCGCCCCCGGCGGGGACGCGGGTGGCCTCCGCCCCCTCCATGAACAGGGCGTCGAGCCTCCTCAGCTCCTCCTTCAAAAGCCCCACTGCGTTCTCCAGGGAATCGCCCCGAAGCGAGTTGGAGCAGACCAGCTCGCTCAAGCCCGGGAGGTGATGCGCCTGGCTGAAAACCGCCGGCTTCATCTCGAAAAGCCGGACCTTCACGCCGCGCTTCGCTATCTGCCAGGCAGCCTCGCAACCGGCGAGCCCGCCGCCTATTACCGTAACCACTTCAGTCATCGTTTCTCCTAAAAACCCGCTCGCGCAAAGCCGCAAAGCGAAACTCTACTTCCCGGCGCCGTTGCGCCTTTTGCGCGACACTGCCTCTAAACGAAAGCGGGGTCCGAAGACCCCGCCCGACATAATACCATGATCCTGCCGCCAAGCCCGGAGCGTCAGGCCTGGTTGCTCTTGTAGTCGCAGCCTTCCTTGGGGCACTTGAGGAACTCCCCCTCGCGCTTGTACACCTTCTTCACCAGCAGCGGGAAGCCGCATTTCGGGCAGGGCTGCTGCACCGGGAGGTCCCACAGGGCGAACTTGCACTCGGGATAGCGGTTGCAGGAGTAGAAGAGCTTCCCAAAGCGCGACTTCTTCTCGATCAGCTCCCCCTTGCCGCACTCGCTGCAGGTGATCCCGGTCCCCTTTGGCTTCACCAGCGGCTGGATGTTCTTGCAGTTGGGGTAGGCGGAACAGGCGAGGTACTTGCCGAAACGCCCCTCCTTCACCAGCATCTGGCTGCCGCACTTGTCGCAGACCTCCTCCGAGATCACGGGCTCCACCGCCTCTCCGGTCTCCTTGTCCAGGGGACGGATGTAGCGGCACTCGGGGTAGCCGGTGCAGGCGTAGAACTTGCCGAACTTGCCGAGTTTCACCACCAGCGGCTTGCCGCACTCGGGGCAGATCTCGTCGGTCGCCTCGGTGGTGAGGTCGGACTTGCTCACCTCCCCTTCCTTGAGCTTCAGGAGGTTTATGAAGGGACCCCAGAACTCGTGCAGGAGCGGACGCCACTGCTTCTCCCCGCGCGAGACCATGTCCAGCTCCTCCTCGAGGTTCGCCGTGAAGTTGTAGTCGACGTACTGGGTGAAATGGTTGGTCAGAAGGTCGGAGACCACCATGCCGACGTCCTCGGGGAAGAAGCGCTTCTTGTCCAGGCGCGCGTATTTCCGCTCGGTGAGCGTGTTCATGATGGAGGCGTAGGTGGAAGGACGGCCGATGCCGTACTCTTCCA
>Ga0209317_1001226_pt1 | contig 23748 bp, 16 predicted proteins | sample RifGroB2_FD_183994 | JGI IMG/M metagenome (GOLD analysis project Ga0209317, IMG submission 183994) | Soil microbial communities from Rifle, Colorado, USA - Groundwater B2 (SPAdes) (version 2) | ecosystem: Environmental > Terrestrial > Soil > Unclassified | place: Rifle, Colorado | collected...
CGCGCTATCCGAATACCTGCTGGAACAAGGCGGCGTCGCCGTGGTGCCCGGCTCGGCCTTCGGCAGCGAGGGCTATGTCCGCCTGTCGTTCGCCACCTCGATGGACAACCTCACGAAAGCGCTGGAGCGGATTGCGAAGGCGCTTTCGTGAGGTTTCGGTGAAGGCTCTTGTACCCGAAGGGTGAACCTTCAGGTTACGCCGGAACCAAAATCTCAGAATGGCACTGGAGCGCCTCGCCAAGGCACTGGGTTAAAACAATAACGACGAGAGGAAAATCAGGGAGCAGCGCGCAACGCCAGACTGTCGGTTGTACCGTCGACCTGCAACGCAACCGACCCCATCTCCGCGCGCATGGTCAAGTCGGCGATGACGCGTCCGGACACCTGCTGCTTGGCGATGTCCAGCGTGCCCGTTGCGTTCAACACCCCGGCGTTCATCCTTACCTGCCTGAAGTGATAGTCCCCGTTGGCGTAATACCAATCGCCGCCCAGCTCATCAAAATGGGTGCGTCCGCCCGGTAAACTTTCCCTGCTGCGCAGGCGAGCGGTTTCAATAATATCGACGCCAGCGATGACGCCTTTTCTGATTTTAAAAACACCCTCCAGCGTCGCCGTTTCCACGAGTCCGGACAAGCTCGCCGACTGCATCTGAAAACGCGCCGTGCCCTCCATATCGCCGCTCAGCACTTTGCTCATATTCTGCAAGGTGATGGCCCTGGCGGTCAGCGACCCCTGGACGCGCCAACCGGAACGCCAGTCAATACGCGCATCGCCGAGCAGCACCCCGCCCATGATGCGGCTGTCCAGATCGGTGATCACCAAACTATCACCGGTCAATTCGCCCTTCGCGCTCAAGTCGTCAAAAAACCAATTTGGCAACAATGGCAGCGCGCTGCCGCGTACCGCGATCGATGCCTGCATCTTGTTTTCCGGCGCGGCGTTGATATCCAGCGCAAACTTGCCTTCCTCGGCGTACAGTTTCGCCTGGGCAAATTTCCCGGCTTGAGTAAAGCCGATTTCGCCGCCTATTCCGGATAACTGCACACCCTCCGCTTCCAGCCTGCCTCGGCTCAATTTAATCAGGGCAATCGGGTACTGCGGGTCGGCGGCAATTCTTGGCAGCCATGCGGATATTTGCGTCAAGTCTGCATTGGTGATCTGCACGCCATCCAGTTCGACAGCGCTGATCGGTTTATTAGAAGAAAACAGCGCGGATAACTCAAAATTTACTTGCGCCTGCTGCACCTGGATTTGCTTCGCTTCACCAATCGAGATATTGCTTAATTTCAGATGCGGCATGGGCAAGAGGCGCCCCGCCAACTGCCCGATATGCACCGGCTGTTGCAATCTGGCCGCGAGCAATTGCTCGATCCTGGCCGCATAACCTTGCAGGGGCAACAGATACGGGGCGGCAAACAATGCGGCCAGCAACACCACAAACAATCCTGCGCCGACCTTGCCCCAGGGTATCGGCTTGCGGCTGGCACGCGCAGCCTGCATATCCTTGACCGGATGCGGCACTTCATGCGGCTGCGCGGCGCGCTCTGCGCTGGCTCTGGCGGCCTCAGCGGCACGTTGCTCGGCGCCGGCCCAGGTCTTGGCCTGCGCTTCCGCCAGCTTTCTCACCTCTTCCTCGGAGGGCATGTACGCTTTTGCAACAGGCCTGGCCGCCGCTTCGGGGGGTGGCGTTTCTGGCACGCTTACCAAGGGTGATGGCACTGCCGATGGCGGCTGTTGCTGTATGGCTTGCGCCACCTCAACCGGTTCCTCCGCTTTTTCCGGAAGTTTGAACTGCTCTATGTCGTCCACCAGCGCAGCATCCTCCTGCTGCGATTCCGGCTCGTCATGCGCCGCTGGTTCGTGAGGAGCATTTTCCTCTGGCATCACGAAGCTGAACGGCTCCAGATTGATTACCGGAGTTGCTTCGCCAGCTTGCGGCAAGGTAACTTCCGCCACAGTTGCCAAAGCATCCACCAGCTCATAAACCGGATGTTCGCGCCCATGCTTATCCTGTTGCGCGCCGCGGTACTGGAATAAATCGGCGTATTCGTCGCTCAACCGCGAAACGAAATCATAATAGGAGCGGGAAATATAAATTTGATCGGTGCCGGCAAAGCTCATCACGCGCTGCGCGTCATTGATGCCGTCACCCACCATATTGTTCTGGCCATTCACGTCCCGGATGATATTGATGGGGCCAAGGTGAATGCCAATGCGTACTTTCAGGTCGGGGAAATCCTTGTGCTCATTCGCCATCACCGTCTTGCGAAATTGCATTGCCACTTCCAGCGCATCTTCCGGATGCTGCAGGAAACCTATTGCTGCACCATCCCCGGTATCCAGAATGATGCGATCACCATCGCCTTGTACCGTCAGGCAATCGGAAAGCAGTTGGTTGAATTGTTTTTTGACCTGGATCTGTTTGTTGACAGACTGCCTGGTATAGCCGACCACGTCAAAGAACAACACGGTTGCACTTGTGGATCGCGCAGCCGCCACCTCTCCTGGCTTTATCTTTCCCGCTCCGACCGGCACACTTGCCTGAGCGGCGTCCTGCGCTGACTTGAGCAGCATGGCTTCGGTATCGCGCCGTTCGGCTTCTTCTTTTTCTTTGGCATGAAGCTCTGCCTCCTCACGCGCATTGGCCTCCTGCTCTGCCTTGATCTGCGCCGCTTCTGCTTCTTGCTCCGCTTTTATTCGCGCAGCTTTTGCCTCTTCCATGGCGCGGCGTTCCGCTTCCTCACGCGCCTTGGCCTCAGCGGCAGCTTTCTGTCTGGCCAGCTCCGCTTCCTCGCGTGCCTTGGCTTCGGCAGCAGCTTTCTGTCTGGCCAATTTGGCCTCTTCCTTTGCCTTTGCCTTGGCCTCCGCTTCGGCCTGGGCCTTTGCTTCAGCCTCGGCCTTGATCCGTGCAGCTTCCTGCTCTGCTTTTATTCGCGCAGCTTTTGCCTCTTCCATGGCGCGGCGTTCCGCTTCCTCACGCGCCTTGGCCTCCTGTTCGGCTTTGCGTCGCGCCGCTTCTGCTTCCTGCTGCGCTTTTAATTCTGCCACCTCTTCGGCCTCTGTCCTGGCTGCCTCGGCGGCCAACATCTCGGAAGAAGGTGCGCGCGAGACAGCGGTAAAATCCAGTTCGCTAGCGCTATTGACCGCCGGTTTTTCCGGCGGCACAGCCATTTTGGCCGGAACAACGATTCTGGGAATATTGGCGATCTTGGCTTTATCCTGAATGAAGCCACCCTTTTCCAGCTCCTCGAACATTTCATCAAGAACGCTGCGCAAACTGGGCGCGGAACGCTTGCTGATTTCACCGAAAGCAGCAGCCCCATCCACCATTAACAGGGCGCGTTTAATGTCGCCAAAAAGAAGGGGGGTTTTGCCATGCGCCTCCTCTTCGCCCTTGACGGTTTTGCTAAAAATGATCTTGCTATCCATGCCTCATTCTACCTGATGATGCGCTGATGCCCAGATTGAAAATTACCTCTTTACGGGTGGGGTAGCAGGTAATTTTTCAGGCAAGTCATGGGGTCTACTCTTGTCGTTATTTTTATCGTCGTCTTTGCCAAACAATTTGTTCAAGAATCCGCCAATTCTGATTCCCAGCGCCGTCCCAAGCCCAGGTCCCAAAATTGCCGTGCCCACCGCCGCGCCCGCCCATGCTGTTTTGCTAACGCTGACAACCGGCGCATCCAGCGTCCCCGAAACCACCATCGGCATACTGACGAGGCCAGCCGTTCCCTTGATTTTGGTATCCAGTTTCCCGCTGAGCTGCAATGAAGGACTGATATCCACCCTGCCCTCGGCATTCAACGAGCCGGACACAATTTTTAATTTCCTAAAATGATAACCACTCGCGTTCACCTCAAGCAAGCCGGTCAGATCATCGAATCGGGTCACACCCCTCTTGGCGCTGGCTTTGTCAGGATCGTTCACCGCCTGCGCCAAATCCACTTTGGTCAAGACGCCATTGTGCAGATGAAAGTTTCCGGTCAGCAGCAAATTTTCGGGGAATCGCTCAAATGCATCCAGCAGCATTGAAAACTTTACCGCGCTCTCCATGCTGCCGGTGAACAATACCTCATTGGTGAGCGCCTCCACCAGCGATTGCATGGCAACACCGCTCGCGGCAATCTCTGCATCCAGCACCGCATTTTTGCGATTGACACCCGCCGTTCCAGACAGCTTTCCGCCATATAACTTTGCCTCCAGCGCGCTTAACTCAAGGCGCTCCGGCTTGACCACAACATGTGACTTGATTTGATCGAAAATCAGCGGATGCCGAAGACCTGCCGCAATGCGTGCCGTGGCGTGACTGATCAATACTTCGCCGGAGAATCCGAAGCTGTCCTTCAACCCAGCCAAGGTGGCTGCCTTGCCGCTAAGCACTCCTTTTGCAGATGCCGTGCCGGTTAGCTCGACCGGCTTTCCCAGCAAGGCCATCACCCGCTCCAGCGGCGCTTCAACCCGGTCAAACGTCGCCGTCATGCGCCAACCGTCCGAAAATTCCACTTTACTGGAACCGGAAGCACGAATGCCGTGCAATGTGACAGCAAATTTCTGCGCAACAAAATCCTGCTTGCTCAACACGCCCTCAACCTGCAACTCGTCCAGCAGCAATTGCGGGAATTCCGGTGGTGACCAGGCGCGTGCCTGCGCTTTCACAGAAAAATGTTGCTCGGGCAATGGCACTAAGACCACCGTCACTTTTTGCTCATTCATCGCAAGCCATGTGCGCTCCAATTGCCCCGCCTGCGCAAATTCCAGCTTCCCTTCAATCGGCCCTAACAACACCATATCTGGCATCAACAGGCTCATTCCTGAGAACTGTAATTCGCGTGCCACTGCACGTTGTTTTGCGATGGGCGCCTTGCCGAACGAATCCAGCAGCTTGCGTAACAGCACAAAACTTGCCGTTCCATCCCTAACTAAAATGCGCCGCGCCACCACCTTGCCTGCCAGCAAACCGGGCAAATCCGGCTCCACATTAACCGACCGTGCAGCAACCCCCTCCTGCCCGCCCAAGCGCACCCCCTGCAACTCAAGATGCGGCAAAGGCAGTGCCGCAAGGCGAAGATGCTGGATACTGACCGGCTCATGCAACTGCTCGCCCAATATTTGCTCCACCTTCGGCACATAAATATCCAGCGGGGCCAGATAAGCCGCCGTCACCGCCAGTATCAATATGGCGAACAAACCAGCCAGAAGACGCTTCAACCACCTCATGGCAAGCTAAATTCGAGGTTGACCGGGCAAGGCAAAATCTCTATCATGCGCACCTTCGACACGTTACCGACGAAAGTCGGCCGTTTGCGGGAGAAGGTGCGATGCGCCCACTCCCGCACCGTCGGCTCAGCCGCACCGTGTCGTGGCCGCACCTCTTCATTCCCTGATAGCTCAGTCGGTAGAGCGACGGACTGTTAATCCGCAGGTCCCTGGTTCGAGTCCAGGTCGGGGAGCCAATTAGAATAAGGGTTGCAGCGATGCAGCCCTTTTTTATCGTCAGCACTTTGTGTAATTCCTGTGTAATCGTGTCAGCTTGCTTTGCGATAACGCTCTGAAAGTTTGTCCATTGCCGATTCAATATGCGCACCGTTCTGGTGGCTGTATCTCTCCACCATGCTCAAGTTTTTGTGGCCTGAAATGCGCTTCACTGTCGGCAAGTCTACACCTGCCTGCACAAGGTGCGTTATCGCGGTATGGCGCAGAGTATGACGCACGATTAGCGCGGTATCCAGCCCCGCATTGGCGACCACGCGGCGGAATGGTTTGTCGAGGTTGATCGTATGCCCTTCCTTTGCGGCAGGCGATGGAAACAGCCACGGTGTGCCGGGCGGCAAGGTTCCCACATACGCGACGAGGAAATCAACAAGGTGCGCGGTGATAGGCTGTTCACGCGCGCCAGCTTTCGCCTTCGGAATAGATATGGTCTGCTGCTCAAGGTTGATGTGTTCGCGGCGAATTGAAAAAATCTCGCTGCGGCGCATGGAGGTTTCCAGCCCGATGAGGATGAACGGGTATATCTGAATGTTCTGATCTTCCTGAGACGCTTTCAGCAATCGCTCAATCTGATCCACCGTCAAATAAGTGATGCGCCCGCTATTCTCTTTCAGGCGTTTGATGGCTGCTGGCTTGTGTTCCAGCCAGCCCCATTCCACGGCTTTGGTGAACAGGTGCGACAGTGCCGCCAGTTCGCGGTTGATCGTGCCCGGCTTGGTTTTCCCTTTATAAAGCTTTGTGCCGTCCTTCATAACATTGTGCTGCGCATCTTCTTCCAGACGTAGTTTCTTGTAGCGCTCCACGTCGAAGGTGCATATTTTCGATAGCGGCACATCACCAAAAAACGGACTGAGGTGCATGGTCAGCCGGTAGCGTTTCATCTTGAGGTCTTTGCCGCCTTCCTGCGCCAGCTTGACCAGATATTTATCGGCGGCATCGGAAAATCCCAGCGCGATCTTGCGCCCCGTGGGCAGATTGAGCCTGCCTGTCTTGGCATCTTGTCTGGCCTTCTCGATAAACTCTTCCGCCTGGGTGCGCGTGGTGCCGTCAGTTTCACGCCCAATCACGCGGTGGATGCGCTGCCCGTCCACCATGACGTTGACGGTAAAAACGCCATCGCCATTAGCTTGGCGCTCGAAAGTGATGCCGTGCTCGTTGACCTTCTCTCCGGGCGCAAGTTTGCGCATTGCAGTGCGGGTGAGCTTGCTGAATGTTTTTGCCATGATGGCCTCCTATTTAGAATGGGATCGCCTCTTTCAACGCCGCTCTTACGTCCTGCTCGGTAGCATGACCTTCTGAAAAGGCGACTAAAGTTGACCAGCAATCCTTTACAGCGAAATTATTTGGACTCTTGTTCTTGCCCTCATTGACAGTGAAGCTGTAGGTGAATATCTGTGTTTTGCCAGCTTCATCCTTATAAGTTTCATTCGCTGTTAACTCCTGAATGGCTTTCCAGATGAGCTGTTCCTCATAGGTCAGCAGGTTCGGGTAGTTTTTGGCCAGCTTTATAAAACGATCACTGGGCTCCAAATCCCATAGCTTGTCTGACTCATCAAGGATACTCAGGTCATTGGTATCGACCAGCATTACCCTGCCGAGCGCCTGCTCAATTGCCCACTCCACAAAATTAGCCATTGATCGTCGCTGCTTGCGCGCAGCAATTTCAGCCAGATATTTCAACTTGGGGTCAAGCCGCATGGCGAAGACTTCTGTTCGCGGTGCGCCTGCCTTGGTTTTACGTTTTCTCTCGGTCATGGTGGTGTCCTCTCGTTCAAAGGTTCTAAATAGTTCTGTTGCATTCTGGCATCGAAGTTATCACTTGTCAAACAAAATAACATCCGTATAATTCGTTCTTGCTTGTTCAATTACCCGGAGAACCCTTATGAATGCTGCGAATTCCACAAAAACCAAGGAAGTAACAATGTATCCAGACGGCAGGGTCGATACACGGAATGCCTCAGCTTACGTGGGGTTATCCGAAAAAACGCTGGCCATGATGCGCTGCAATGGCAACGGGCCGAAGTTCGTAAAACGTGGTCGCATTTTCTATTTCAGGGAAGATTTGGATAGCTGGCTGAACGCGGGTGGCCGGTTCACCAGCACAGCACAAGCACAACAAAGCGCAGTATAAAAACACCGCCGCGCATGACGCTGAAACCAGACATGAATCAGGCGCAGCGCTTCCTCACGCTACTGGCTGGAGATGAGCCAGTCACTTTTCAAACCTTCGACGATGGCGCGACAAAAAAACCCAAGCTCGCGCGCATCCTGCATGGCAATCTTGAAGAACATGCCGCCACATTGAGCGCGCTTAACGCCCAAGGTGCAGGCGTTTTTGTGATGGTCAATCGCGGCGATGGGCTGGGGCGCAAGGCGGCAAACGTCACCGGCATCCGCGCCCTGTTTGTCGATCTGGACGGCGCACCGCTGGAGCCGGTGCTGGCTGCGGGTGTTGAACCACATATCACCATCGAATCCAGCGCAGACCGCTACCACGCCTACTGGCTGGTTTCCGGCTGCGCCCTTGAGCAGTTCACCCAACTGCAAGCGGCACTGGCCGCCAAATTCAACAGCGACCCCAAGGTCAAGGACTTGCCCCGCGTCATGCGCCTGCCGGGCTTCTGGCATAAGAAGGCCGAACCGTCCCAGACCCGCATCATCGAAGAAAAATCTCACGCGCCTTATGCCGTCGCCGACCTTATTGAACGGCTTGAGTTGAATGCCAAACCCACGGCGCAATCCGCTGGCGATACCACGGCGCAGACATTGAACTTCGACCGCAAAAACGCCATTGCCGGATTCGCGCAAGGCAACCGTGATGATGGCCTGTTCCGCTATGCGTGCAGCCTGCGCGGGCGCGGCGTGGAAAAGGAAGAGGCGCGGCTTTTGGTGCTGACAGCGGCGGCTAACTGCCAACCACCCATGCCCGAACCTGATGCCACCAATTGTTTGGAAAGCGCTTGGCACTATGACAGCGCGCGCACCGAGCGCCTGACCGATGTCGGCAACGCCATGCGCTTGGTTAGCCTGCATGGCAGCGACCTGCGCTACGTCCCGGAATTCAAAAAATGGCTGGTGTGGGACGGCGGACGCTGGCTGATCGACGAGGTTGGTGAAATCATGCGACGGGCAAAAGACACTGCCGCCGCCATCTATGTCGAAGCCAAGAACGCCTCGCAAGCGGGTGAGCAACCAATGGCCGACAAGCTGGCATCCCATGCGGGCAGGAGCCAGGCCGTGCTAAAGCTCAAGGCCATGATCGAATTGGCGCAGTCCGAGCCGGACATTCCGGCGCGCACCACCGAACTGGATAACAACAATTACCTGCTGGGTGTGGCCAACGGTGTCATTAACCTGAAAACCGGCGCGCTACGCGAGCCACGCCGCGAAGACCTGATCACCAAGCGGGCGCTGGTGGCCTATGATCCCGATACACAAGCCCCGTTGTTCCTCGCCTTTCTCGACCGCATCATGGGCGGCAATGCGGCGCTGATCGGCTTCATCCATCGCGCCGTGGGTTACAGCCTCACCGGCACCACCGATGAGCAATGCCTGTTCTTCCTTCATGGCAGCGGTCAGAACGGCAAAAGCACCCTACTCACCGCCATCAAGGAACTGCTGGGCGACTATGCCATGCAATGCCCCGCCGAAACGCTCATGGTCAAACAGGGCGGCGGCATTCCCAACGACATCGCCCGGTTGCGCGGTGCGCGCATGGTCGCCACCTCAGAAACCGAAGATGGTCGCCGCTTTGCGGAAACCATGATTAAGCAACTCACCGGCCAGGACACCATCGCCGCGCGCTTCCTGTTTGCTGAATATTTCGAGTTCATCCCCAATTTCAAAATCTGGCTGGCAGCAAACCACAAGCCCGTCATCCGGGGAGACGATTTCGCCATCTGGCGGCGCATCCGGCTGATACCTTTTGCCGTCACTATCCCGCCGGAAGAGAAAGATGGAAAACTACCGGACAAGCTGCGAGCCGAATATCCCGGCATCCTCGCATGGGCGGTGCAAGGCTGTCTGGAATGGCAGCGCCAAGGTCTCAACCCGCCGCCGGAAGTGCTGGCCGCTACCGAGGAATACAAAAGCGAAATGGATTTGATCGGCAAGTGGATCGAGGAATGCTGCATCACCGCGCCCTACGCCACCGCCAAAGCCAGCGCGCTATATGGCAACTACAAGCGCTGGGTGGAAGACAACGGCGGCTTCCCGCTTTCCAGCACAAAGTTTGGCCTCAAGCTGGGCGACCGGGGATACCAAAAGGAAAAATCCGGCACCGTCGTCTATCGCGGCATCGGCCTGCTGGACACTTCGGACAGTTGGGATGGTTTTTCAGGAAGTACCCATGACACACCCTACACAAGCAGGGATTCGGGGAAACCCTCCCAACCCTCCAAACTGTCCGGCGATGCCTATTTGGCGGCAAGCCGAGGGGAATGACTTAATAAGCTTTGCTTTATCTGCTCTGCTTAACTGGTTTGCCGCGCTAAGAGCGGTTATACTTTCCAATCTAGCCAAGTTGGGTGTTGGGGACACCGGGCGCAAAATCAACTTGGCGAGTAATTTTTTGCGCGGTTGTTATCACATTCCTCCAACAGCCTGACCGATGGATTTAATCCCATAAATGGCATCAATGGAAAATTCAGCACCACAATTTTCGTTTCACCTTGATGGTGCGGCAACAGCCACGCATTCCATTCCAGCATCCGTTCTGGTGCAGATATTAGAGAACGCCCAAAGCGCAGTGGAACTGATCGGTTGCGATGTTGAAGGCAAGGAATTCCGCCAGCGGGTCAAGATTCCTTCCCGCATCAGCCGCAAATATCAGCTTGTATGCCATGTGTCTGTAGAGGGCAGTTACGCGCTGCCCATGTCTTTGGGCGATCCGTCTTCCGACCTGTTTGCACTGGACGACATCAAGAAAGCATGGAAGTCGTTTACCGACCTATTGAGCGGCGTCAGCGCCTGCGACGCGGGGCGCGTAAAAGATGCCCTGCCCGATTCCGCCTTGCGGCGACGGGTGCTTGAATACGTGAAAGGAATGGCTCCCAGCGCCGGTGCAGACTGGAGGTTTGGCATCCTCGATGCAGCCGGAGCAAGCTTGGCGCAGTTCGATGAAAAAACACTGCCCTTTGTTCAAGCCACCCTGGTGCCACCCGAGCAACGGGAAGCCGAGCGAACCATCACCGGCGAATTGAAAAGCATCAACTTTACCCAGCGCCAGTTCAGCATCGTTTTCCCGCCCACCAACCGCGAGCTGGTTTGCTCCTACGATGAAACGGTGGAAGACCTGCTCTATGAAAACCGGCGCTCATTGATTCAAGTGACTGGCCGGGTTGTGCTGAACGACGAAGACCAGCCCAAGGAAATCCATTCTGTTTCCGACATTCGCGATCTGGATTTGAGTCCCTTCACCATCGACCAGATACGGCAAGAAGGCAGGCTGTTACGCGCCCTACTACCCTTGGCCATCGAACCCACCCTCGATGATGATAAACAGTTCCTGTGCCTCACCCACGATGAGCTGGGCATTGAAGTATTTGCCCACACCCGCGAGCAATTGGCCGTGGAGCTGGCCGAACAGCTTGCCATGCTATGGGACGAATTTGCCTTGGCTTCCGACGACACGCTGGAGCCATCCGCCCAGCAAATAAAGCGCGCCCTGCTGCAAAGGTTTGAAGAGGTAAACGATGTCGCGTAAACAAGCCGACGTGGAACGCGCCTTGCGCAGCAAGGGTTTCATCCAGACCGAATCCCACCACCACTTTTTTATCTACCATTCCATCGCAGGGCGCAAGACCCCGGCCAAAACCAAGACCAGCCACGGCCAGCGGGAAATTTCCGATGATTTGCTGGGCAAGATGGCGCGACAGGTGAAACTTACCAAAGGCGATTTTCTCGACCTGGTGGATTGCCCGTTGAGCCGCGAGGAATATGAAGCCAAGCTTGTAGCGCTAAATATCGTATCAGCCAGTTAGCCCCCGTTTTGCGCGAAAATCCTTCCCCGATCTCTCTGCAATAATGCCCCCCGTTTTTAATGTGCCCAACCATCGGGCAAAAACAAAGTAAGGGAATAGTCTGCAATGGCAAAACTGACCGAACAGGAACAACAGGAAATCATCCGCTTCATGGAAGCGGGCAAGCCGTTGCCGGACAAATTTCGCTTCCTGTTGTTCGAGGATAAGCGCGAAGTCGAGCTGGTGTGGAACGGCAAGACCGGCGAGGTTTGCAACGTGGTGTTGCCGTTTCAGATCATCGAGCAGGTGGACGAACCGCGTTCGGAGAAAGAACTCAAGCTGCAACCGGGGCTGTTTGACGCAGCATCGGGTCGCCAGCTCAAGGGCTGGACGAACAAGCTGATCTGGGGCGACAACAAGCTGATTTTATCCAGCCTGAAAAACGGCCCGCTACGCGAAGAGATCGAAAAACAGGGCGGCATCAAGCTGATCTACATCGACCCCCCTTTTGACGTGGGCGCGGACTTTTCGATGGACATCGAGATCGGCGGCGACACCTTCACCAAAAAGCCCAACGTGCTGGAGGAACTCGCCTACCGCGACACCTGGGGCAAGGGCGCAGATTCCTTCATCGCGATGATTTACGAGCGGCTGGTGCTGATGCGGGATTTGCTGGCGGAGGATGGGAGTATTTATGTGCATTGCGACTATCGCATGAACTCCCATTTCAGGTTGGTTATGGATGAGATATTTGGTGCGAATTTCTATCGGAATGAAATTATATGGAAACGAAAAGGGGGCAGCGCAAATCCATCAAATAGACTTGGGGTCGTTGTTGACAATATTTTCTGGTATTCAAAATCTGAGGGGATACAGTTTCACCAACAATATTCTATGGATAGCGATGATGTACAAACGTACATCTCAGAAAGGTTTAACAACTCTGATTCGGATGGACGGAAGTATATGAAGTCCCCGATTGTTAGCCCGAATCCGAGGCCCAATTTAACTTACGATTACAAAGGGTACACTCCACCAAAAAACGGTTGGTCTATTTCCATAGACGTTATGAAAAAATGGGATGAGGAGAATCGGTTATATTTCCCTCCCCAAGGGCGGGGTGATAGGATTTATCGCAAAATTTATCTGGATGAGTATCAAGGCCAGCCTGTTCAAAACCTATGGACTGATATATTTGTGATCAATCCAGTAGCTCACGAGCGATTAGACTACCCAACGCAAAAGCCTGAGTCCCTGCTAGAGCGCATCATCAAAGCCTCATCCAACGAAGGCGACTTGATTGCCGACTTTTTCTGCGGCTCCGGCACCACCGCCGCCGTGGCGGAAAAGCTGGGGCGCAAGTGGATCACCAGCGACCTCGGCAAGTTCGCCATCCACACCACGCGCAAGCGCCTGATTGGCGTGCAGCGGCAATTGAAAGCCGAGAACAAGCCCTACCGCGCCTTTGAAATTCTCAACCTCGGCAGGTACGAGCGCCAGCATTACATCGGCGTGAATCCCAACCTGCGCGAAGCGGAAAAACAGAAGCAACTGGCGGAGAAGGAAGCCGCCTTCCTCGACCTGATCCTGCGCGCCTATCGCGCCGAACCGACCACGGGCTTCGCCACCTTCCACGGCAAAAAGGCCGGGCGGCTGGTGGCGGTGGGGCCGGTGAATATGCCCATCACGCGGCTGTTCGTGGAAGAGGTGATCCTAGAATGCCGCAAGCAGCACATCACCAAGGTGGATTGCTCGGCTTCGAGTTCGAGATGGGTTTGTTCCCCAACGTGCTAGACGAGGCGAAAGCCAAGGGCATCGACATCGCGCCCAAGTACATTCCCGCCGACGTGTTCGACAAGCGCGCGGTGGAAAAGAACCAGGTGGTGTTCCACGATGTGTCGTTCATTGAGGTGAAGCCGCACGTCAAGAAAAATACCGTGGCGCTGGAGTTGACGGATTTTTCGGTGTTCTATTCGCAGGATTCCATCGCCGCCGCCGAGGCTTCCATCAAGGACAAGCAAAGCAAGATCGTGGTGGAAAAAGGCCAGATCGTGAAGGTGAGCAAAGACAAGGATGGCATCGTCACCCGCGAACAACTCACCAAGCATTGGACGGACTGGATTGATTACTGGTCGGTGGACTTCGATTTCGAGAGCAAGCGGGAGATTATCCGCGTACAGAATGCAGAGGGTGGCGAACGGGAAGAAATCTGGACGGGCGACTATGTGTTCGAGAATGAATGGCAATCGTTTCGCACCAAGAAAGACCGCTCGCTGGAATTGGTGAGCGTGGCGCAGGAAGTCGTACCGGGACGGCGCAAGGTTGCGGTGAAGGTGGTGGATATATTCGGCAATGATACGATGACGATTGTAGAGATAAATGTAGGAGGAAAAGTCTGATGGCACAGGCAGATTTATTGGTGGATTTATTCAAGAACGCCAGCAACGGCGATCAGTTGGCGTTTCGCAAGACCGCCGAGACACTGATTCAGGAAGAGAAAGCCAAAGGGCATCGAGTGCTGGCGGATCGGCTAGTCAAATCCTTGCAGCCAAATGCTTTCGGGGTAGTGCGTGACATCACGCCAAAGCAGAATATCGGCAACGGTCAGCATAAGGACTTGATCTACGAAATCACGCCGGAGCGCACACTCGACAGCCTCGTATTGCCCGACAAAATTCGTGATCAAATCAAGGAGGCTGTTGAGGAGCAACATCGCGCCGAGCTGTTGCACGCGCATAACCTGCGCGCGCGCAACCGGGTTTTGCTCGCCGGCCCGCCGGGTAATGGCAAGACGACCCTGGCTGAGGTTCTGGCCTACGAGTTGATGTACCCTTTGTTCGTTGTTCGTTACGAAACCTTGGTGGGCAGCTATTTGGGTGAAACCTCCAGCCGCCTGAAGCATTTGTTTGACTACGCCAAGACCCAGCGTTGCGTACTATTTTTCGACGAGTTCGAAACGCTTGGCAAAGAGCGCGGAGACACCCACGAAACAGGTGAAATCAAACGGGTGGTGAGTTCTCTGCTTTTGCAAATTGATGACTTGCCAGATTACGTGGTAGTGGTTGCCGCCAGCAATCACCCTGAATTGCTCGATAGAGCGGTATGGCGGCGTTTCCAGTTACGCATTGAGTTGCCCATGCCAACACGCCAGCAACTGACTCAACACATCGAATCTATCGGCAAACGTTGCCAGACCAATTTTGGTTATGCCCCAGAGACATTGGCGAAACACATGCTTGGACTCAATTTTGCTGAGGTGGAAGAGTTCTGCTTGAGTGTGGTGCGCCGAGCGGTGCTAGATAAGAAAAGCGATGATGCACAATCCATTACACGGCTCAAGCTGGAGCAGTGGCACGATAGATTGAAGCCTGTCTCAAATAGCCAAGGTGCAGGCGAATAAACGATGTCCGATCACCTGCCTCTTTTGGTTTTTCCTCGCGCCAAGACGATTGCTCCGCCAACAGGGAATGGTTTTCCACCAAGCAAACCGCATTTCCCCGACCACGGCAAGCAGGTGGAACGCCTAGCAGCGCAGTTGGCCGATGTGCAGTTGGATTTTTCCCGCTACAAGGCCAGCGTAAGTGGTGTCGTGGGCGGTCTTGAACCGGAAACGGTGTTGGTGATAGAGATTGCTGGGAGCGTTGAAGACTTCAAGCGAGCCGTGGACGATACCGAAGGGCTGGAATGGCTGGGGGAATGGGATATTGAGGACATTGAGCCGAATGACGAATTCTACGAGAAGAACAAGAATGGAGAGAAAACTGATAAGCGGCTAACAGGTCGGCTGTTTCTTTCGTTAGCCAATGACCAAGGCATCAACGAACTGCTGACGCTCTGGAAGCAATGGGAAAAAAGTCAAAAACTCCCAACAGGTAAAACTAAATGGCGTGATGTATTCAACCAGACCCTGAAAATCCGGCGTTGGGGGATAGAAGAAACTCTGCGAGAAACCGGGATGATTGACCGCTGGCGAGAATTGCTTGACCCAGCTCACCAGGACGAGGAAATTCATTGTCAGATTGAGTTATTTTATCGCCAGGATTTTGCGAAGCGGAAACAAAACGAGACAGCTATTACCTCGCTGTTGTTAGAAATGGGGGGGCGAACACTCAGCCCGTTCATCGATATGCCTGACATCGCCTTCCATGCAGTCAAGGCTAAATTGCCTGCTGACAAGGTGCGCCATCTTCTAACTTTGTTGGATTCACCGAATGCCAAGATTGATATTCAGTTGTTCAAGTTTCCGGGGGTAATGTATTTCCGTCCGACCGGGCAAAGTATGGCAGTTTCAGGTGATGAAACCGGAGAAACGGCAGAGTTTCCCGAAGGCAGCCCGGAGTTGCCGCCAGTGGTGGCAATTCTCGATGGTGCGCCAAACCTTCTGCATGAGGCATTGAAAGATCGGATGTTGTTCGACGATCCAGATAACTTGTCCGCCAAATATCAGCCCGGCGAAAAAAGACACGGTACGGCTATGGCTTCCCTGGTGGTGCATGGAGAGCTGGATGCACCGCCTGCACCGTTGACACGCAAGGTTTATCACCTGGCAATAATGCAACCCAATCCACAGGCTCGTGAACGTGATGAGCATTTTCCAGATGAGATTTTTTTCGAGGACAGAATTGAACGCGCCGTGCGCCGCATGTTTGATGGGGAAGGCAACGTGCCCGCGCAAGCACCCGGCATCAAGGTCATCAATCTTTCGATTGGTGATCCGGATCGCCCCTTTATTCACACGCCTAGCCCGTGGGCGAGGCTGCTTGACTGGCTATCTTGGAAGTACCGCGTGTTGTTTTGCGTGAGCGCGGGAAATTTTGTGGGAGACATTGATGTCGGCATTGCGCACAGCGAGTTTTCCGCACTGAATGATGAGCAGAAAGTCGCTTGTGTTCTCAAATGTATTGGGCAGCAATTATCCGAACGACGCTTGCTGTCGCCTGCGGAATCACTGAACTCACTCACTGTTGGTGCCTTGCACACGGACGAATCTGGAACCTATACGCTTGGCCAACGCACCGATCTGTTGCCAAATAGTGCGCTGTTCAGCCCTATTTCCCGTTTCGGGCACGGCTTCCGCCATTCCGTCAAACCGGAGATTCTCTTTCCTGGCGGAAGGAAGCTTTACATGACACCTCATCTGGACAGTGGTCGATGCTACAAGCTCCCCCAAAAATCGCTCGGCTCACCGGGGCAGAAAGTCGCCTACGACAGCTCACAACAAGGCGAAACTTCCAAGTGTGTTTATTCGCACGGCACCAGCAACGCTACGGCTTTGGCGACACGGAGCGGCGCAAGAATTTACGAGGTGCTGGCGAAGTTGCAGGCGGAACACGGTGAGCAGATTCCCGATAAGCTGATGGCAGTGCTCATCAAAGCACTGCTGGTACATGGCGCGCAACACGATGACCAAGCCGAGATAGCATTAGAGTCGCTAAGAACCCCAAAAAACTCCCGGCGCTTCAAGGAGGTAATGGCGCGCTATATCGGCTATGGCGCGGTGAATATCGAACGTGTACTGGCCTGTACCGAACAACGGGCTACAGTCATGGGCTGTGGGGAAATAAAAGAAAACCAGGTTCATGAATATCGTTTCCCCCTACCACTTGGCCTGTCTGGAAGCCAAGAGTGGCGGCGTATGGTGATAACGCTGGCCTGGTTTTCGCCGATCAATTCCGCACATCGGAATCTTCGCGAGGCGAAGCTCGATCTGCAACCAGCAGGCAAATGGGGAGAAACAGAATTGGGGTTATCTCGACAAGAAGCAGATCACAACCAAGTCTTGCGCGGCACGGTACAGCACGAAATTCTTGAGGGCAAAAATCAGATTGCCGTTTATCAGGAAGACGGCCATATCTTATTGCATGTGACCTGCAAGAAAGATGCAACCGAAAAGCTGGATGAATTCATCCCTTATGGTTTGGCGGTAACACTCGAAGTGGCCGAAGGTGTCGGCATTCCGATCTATCAGCAAATTCGCGCCAAGATCAAGCCGCAAGTGGCAGTTAGTGCGTTTGTGGAGAACTTATAATGGCATTACACAAAGAGTTTCCTTCTTCCCCTCATGCTATTCTTGACCCGGAGATTCGCTGGTTCCCGGCGGATGAGGCATTGCGTGAATCCAGCTTTGAAAAACTGATGCCACCGCTGGTGCCGGAACTGCGCAAGCAGGTGAAGACATGGCGCGACAGCGGCTATGCCAAGGCCACGAACACCAGCCGCAGCCTGCTCAACTGGTGGTTCAAGACCCCACACCTGCTGCCGAAGTCGGATGGCACGATGGCAGAGTTTCAGTATTACTTCGCCCAGCGCGAGGCGCTGGAAACCATCATCTACCTGTATGACGTGGTGGGGGTAAAAGACAAGTACGACATGATGCGCTTCGACCACTCCGGCGCGGTATCCACCGGCATGTTCGATGAGGACTGGCGGCGCTTCGTGGTAAAGATGGCGACCGGCGCAGGCAAGACCAAGGTGATGAGTCTGGCGCTGGCGTGGAGCTATTTCCACAAGCTGTATGAACCGGGATCGGAACTGGCGCGCAATTTTCTGGTGATTACGCCCAACATCATCGTGCTGGATCGAATCTACAAGGATTTTCAGGGGCTGCGCATTTTCTTTGAAGACCCGGTGCTGCCGGACAACGGTGTGGACGGACAGAACTGGCGCGACGATTTCCAGCTTACGCTGCATGTGCAGGACGAGGTGCGCATCACCCACCCTGTCGGCAATATCTTCCTGACCAACATCCACCGCGTCTATTCCGGCGAAGACATCCCGCCATCGCCCGACGATGAAGACACGATGGATTATTTCCTGGGCAAGCGTCCGACCGGGGCGACCACCGACTCCAAAGTAGATTTGGGCATGATCGTGCGCGACATCGACGAGTTGATGGTGATAAACGACGAGGCGCACCATATCCACGACAGCCGCCTGGCATGGTTCAAGTCCATCGAGGACATCCACAATCGCCTCAAGCAAAAAGGCGATGCCTTGAGCTTGCAGATAGATGTGACCGCCACGCCCAAGCACAACAACGGCGCGATTTTCGTGCAGACCATCGCCGACTACCCGCTGGTGGAGGCCATTTCGCAAAACGTGGTCAAGCATCCCGTGGTTCCCGATCCCGCGAGCCGCGCCAAATTGCAGGAAAGCCAAAGCGCCAAGTACACCGAAAAATATGCCGACTACATCAACCTCGGCGTGGTGGAATGGCGCAAGGCTTATGCCGAGCACGAAAAAATGGGCAAGAAGGCCATCCTGTTTGTGATGACCGACGATACCAAGAACTGCGACGATGTGGCGGCCTATCTGGAAGGCACCTACCCGGAACTGACCGGCGCGGTGCTGGTGATTCATACCAAAAACAACGGGGAAATTTCCGAGTCTGCGACCGGGAAAAACAAGGAAGAGTTAGACCTGTTACGCCAGCAGGCCAACGAGATCGACGGCATGGATAGCCCCTACAAGGCGATTGTGTCGGTGCTGATGCTGAAGGAAGGCTGGGATGTGCGCAACGTGACTACCATCGTCGGCCTGCGGGCTTATGCGGCACAGAGCAACATCCTGCCGGAACAGACTCTAGGGCGCGGCTTGCGCAAGATGTATCCGGGCGGCGTGGAAGAGTATGTCAGCGTGGTGGGCACCGATGCCTTCATGGACTTTGTGGAATCTATCCAGGCCGAAGGTGTGGTGCTGGAACGCAGGCCGATGGGCGACGGTTCCGGTGCAAAAACGCCGCTGGTGGTGGAGATAGACAAGGAAAATACCAAGAAGGACATCGAGGCGCTGGACATTGAAATTCCGGTGATGACGCCGCGCGTTTACCGCGAATACAAAAATCTGGCAGATTTGAGCGTGGGCGCGCCGGGCATCGTAAAAGTGCCTTATCGGAAATTTAGCGAGGAAGAGCAGCGGGAAATCGTGTTCAAGGACATCGCTACCGGCGAGGTGACACATACCACCATTCTGGACACGGCAGGCATTGCCGACTATCGCAGCGTGATCGGCTACTTCACGCAGACCATCATGAAGGATTTGCGCCTGATTAGCGGCTATGACGTGCTCTACGGCAAGGTGAAGGCATTTGTGCGGGATGAGCTGTTCGACAAGCAGGTGGAGCTGGAAGACGCCAACACGCTGCGCAACCTGTCGGAACTGGCGGCCACGACCACCCTCATCAACGCTTTCAAGAAAGCCATCAACGCGCTGACGGTGCGCGACAAGGGTGATGCGGAAATCCGCGACACCATCAAGCTGCGGCAAACCCGCCCCTTTGTGACGAAAGACCAGGGCTATCTGATCCCGAAAAAAAGCGTGTTCAACAAGATCATTGGCGACAGTCATTTCGAGCTGCTGTTTGCGCGCTTTCTGGAGGATTGCGAGGATGTGATCGCGTTCGCCAAGAATTACATGGCCGTGAGCTTCAAGCTGGACTATGTAAACGCCACCGGCGATATTTCCAACTATTACCCGGATTTTATGGTGAAGCTCACGGCCAAGGAAATTTTCATCGTCGAAACCAAGGGGCAGGTTGACCTCGATGTGCCGCTAAAAATGGCGCGGTTAAAGCAATGGTGCGAAGACATCAATCGAATACAGTCGAAGATGAAATATGACTTTGTGTATGTCGATATGGAGGGGTTTGAGAAGTACAGGCCGACCAGCTTCCGTCAATTGGTTAAAGGGTTTACGGAGTATCGTTAAACTCACCCGCTTAAAAAAATAGCCCCTCCATCTAGCTAAAACTTACCATTATGGTAACATCTCGAAACTTATCCGCTTATAACGGTGTCCCACCCGCAGACGGTGAAGACCGGAAAATCGCCGGTGGACCGTTGTACGAACTGGCGAGAATTCAGGCATTGACGGAACAGCCGGGCACGGTGAAGTTATGGACTGAAAAGTGCCGAAAGAATGCAGCAAGCCTTACCCTCGATCCGTCTGATGTGGGGGAAATGATTCGAGAACTTACCAAAAATGATTACCGCGATTCGGAATGGTGCGACAACGGCAAGAATTCGTGGGCGGCCTGCGATGCCTACAGACTGGTGCGCAGCGAGTTTCTAGCCAATACAGGCAAAAGATTTCGCATGGAGTATTTTTTGAAGTTTGCTGAAAGCAAGACGGGTAAGCTGGTGTTGATGGTGTCATGCCATACGTAAGAATTGAATATGGAGAAGATCATGGACGATAAAACGCTGTGTCCGCTGTGCGGCGAGGGGCATATAACCCCGCGCACTGAAAGCACAGTGACAGAATATCGAGGCCAGGAAAGTAACGTGACGCTGCAATATGCCGAATGCGATGTATGTGGATCGGAAGTTGTTGGAGATGCAGAAGGTCGCGCCAACAAGCGTGCTGTGCTGCATTTTCGCAAAACAGTTGATGGCTTGCTGACCGGCGAAGAAATCCGCGCTATCCGCGACAAATACCGGCTCACCCAAACACAGGCAGCGCAATTGTTTGGTGGTGGCCCGGTGGCATTCAGCAAATACGAAAATGACGACGTGGCACATTCAGATGCGATGGATAATCTTCTGCGCCTTGTGCGGAGGAGCGAGGAAGCATTTTGGGAACTGGTTGAAGAAAAACAGTTTAGTGAGCTGTTAAATCGGCGACCAGCGCGGATAACACATTACCCTACATCCGATATTTCGTATGTTGTTCTGACCATGCGGATGGATAAGCCCGTGCCTACGCAGAGCGCAAATCAGATGTCCTATCTCATACCACATCGCACTACTCAGTTCGAGGCGCCTCCATGGATGCAGTAGCGTTACGGCCACGTTTGGCAAGCTTTCGCGTTGTTGCTTTCTCTGGGAAATGCAACTCCGCCAATGCCAATCAGCCAGCAGAGATTGCCTTTGAAGTACAGAATCGAATTGATTTAGAGCTTCGTGTGCCCACTGAGGGGATAAACCCACTTGAGGCGCATGTCCGTATTCAAATCACCGGAAAAGCCGCATCAAAAAACGAACAAGATCACCCCATCGGAAGCTTCGACGCAGAATATGAGGCGCGCTTTGTTTACCCGCTTGACGCCAAAGAACCTGACATCTCCCCACGTTTTGAAAGCGAACCATATCAATACATGCTTGTGTCGCAAGCGTTCCCGCTGGCATCCAGCCATTTTCGCCGCGAGTTAATGGCAATGGGTTTCAATGTTGGGAATATGCCGTTGGGTATCTGAAAACGGACACAAAAAGTCAGAGGTGCCCACGGCGAGCGAAGTCAATCTGCCGAAAGGCAATTGCTTGTTGTGATAGATACTTGGCAATGCCAATAGCACTCCGTAGACCGCTCAGTCACGGCGCTTGCAAGATAAAGCGCAAGCCCCGCGCCATCGCTATCGCAGTGGTATCGGACAGAGCGCAGAAGGCGATGAACCTGCCCTCTGCTTTAGCTCCGTTGCCAAGTGTGTCCGCTCCGTTGCCGCAGCCGCTTCACGCCGTCGCGCTTCATGGCTACGCATGAGGCCGCTACGCCATCAAGCGCTCGCCGTTCGCAGGCTGCTGGTGCATGGGTAGCCTGAACGTGCAGCGCCCTCTCGACGCTGGTGCAAGGCGGTGTTGTCATGCGGTAAATGAACATAACGCTGAATTATGCAAAGTGCTTTGCACCGCTGCGCGCCTGCCGGTTCGCATAATTAGCCGTTATGTGTAAATTACCGCAAGGCTGTTTTTTTGTTTCACTGCCCTTGGTGTTCTGTTGCACTGCCCTTGTCTTTTGCCCCCGCCCACCCAGCGCGTCAGGCTCCGGCGGCTCGCACTGCGTTGCTCCGTTCCCGCCTCACCTGCCGCGCTTCCCATCCGCCCCTTGGGGCTCCCTGAAACCGACAGTCAAACCTTGGGCGCGTCCCGCCGCATCCGGCGGCAACCTGCCCGACAGCTTCATGAAGTATCAGTCAAGCTTTCCAAGGCAGGCAAATTTGGCATGATCTAACGGCTTTCCCAAATAATCGCCACGCGATAACTGATTTTAGGGAGCCACCTTGGGGCGGATGGGAAGCATGGCAGGTGAGCGGGAAAGGAGCAGCGTAGCGCGACCCCGCGCAGCCTGACAGGCTGGGTGGGCGGGGGACAATCAAACAGAACGCGCAGCGACAAAGCCTGACTCTCAGGGTGGTGTGTGGCAATGAAAAAGCCGGTGCCGGGTGGTTTGTCCGGCATGGTTTTTTTTGTTGGCGCGCACGACCCGCAACCGGCAGCGGTGGCGTGACGGTGAAGGCGCTTCTGGTTCATGCCTGCACCGTGACGTTGCCGCGATAAATAAAATGCACTTCTGCTGTGAACGATACCGCGCAGCGACCACACCTCACAAAAACAAACCAAATCGGCGTAGCCGACCGAATAAGCATTGCCTCGCCTTGCCCGTCTCTGCGCGAACCAGCGGGCGATGCAGGGCGCAAGCCAGTGGACGGTGCGCGGGGATGCAGGTTTGCCCAAGGCAAGGGGTGGCAGTGCGGACGGGTGCGGCCATGCCTTTGCTTCACTTGGCCGCTAGGGGGATGGGGGGCGTTAGCGGGAAAGCGCCCCCCACATAAGCCGCGAAGCGACCACAACAAGACAAGACATAGACCGGCACGACCATGCTGCAAAAGGCGAAGGGGCGACGAAACACCAGCCCCGTTTTGCTGCCCCTCACCGCAGGTGATGGACGCTGACCTTGACTTGTGTGGCGGGATTTACCTGAAGGGCGCAAGACATAAAGGCCTCTTATGCGAACCCGAAGGGCGGGAGTTTTCCGGCGCTTGCGCTTTGCATAAGACGCCTTTATGTTAAACACCGACACACACATAAACGGCGCAGCCGACAAACGCCTTAACGGCACTGCGCGGGGGCGCTGCGCGTGCAGGCTACCACTGCACCAGCAACCTGCGAACGGCGAGCGCTTGATGGCGTAGCGGCCTCATGCGGAGCCATGAAGCGCGAAGTCGTGAAGCGGCTGCGGCAACGGAGGGAAACCAGCGTGTTACAGCGTAGAAGCCGATGGCGGCTTTATGCCTTCGGCGCTCTGTCCGATACCGCAACGGTAGCCGACAGCTCACCGCAAGCCCTTGGCGAGGAACTTTTCGCGAAGGGCGCAGTGGTGAGGTGGCGGCGGTAACGGAGCGGACACACTTGGCTACGGAGCTAATGTCACTGCCGGATGTAAATTGATACAGAGCGCCGATTGAAAACTGATACACCGATTTGAGAAGATGGCCGATTTTGAAAGCGGCCATGATCACAGACGAGGTGTATGTGGAAATTGAAATATTGAGGAAACACGGCATGAGCTTGCGCAAGATTGCCGA
>Ga0209317_1001227_pt1 | contig 23726 bp, 24 predicted proteins | sample RifGroB2_FD_183994 | JGI IMG/M metagenome (GOLD analysis project Ga0209317, IMG submission 183994) | Soil microbial communities from Rifle, Colorado, USA - Groundwater B2 (SPAdes) (version 2) | ecosystem: Environmental > Terrestrial > Soil > Unclassified | place: Rifle, Colorado | collected...
CTCCCTCCCATTCGATAGTTGATAGTGGCATTTCATCTCCCTTGTAAAATGATTCATTTAGACAAGATTTACAAGCTTTCTTGTTTTATTTTACCCTGTAAATCCTGTCTTATATTAAAATTCGAAACGGTAAAATCTTGTATCTACAATAGTCCAAGTTCAGTTCTTACCTCTTTATCCTTTTTTGCTACTTCGTCTGCAAGCTTCTTTTTGTACGAAACGAGCTTCTGTCGTAGTTTTGTGTCTGATACGCTTACTATCTGAACTGCTAATATTGCGGCATTAACAGCCCCGGACTTTCCAATACCCATCGTAGGCACGGGAATACCCGATGGCATTTGCACCATGGAGAGTAGTGAATCCAACCCGCCCAGCCCGGAGGTCGGCATGGGGACGCCAATGACGGGAATGGGCGTCAAGCTCGCAATAACTCCTGCCAGATGCGCGGCCCCCCCCGCAGCAGCGATAATCACTTCGTACTTCTTTTCCGCCTCGACAGCATACGAGTGGACTTTTTCCGGCGAACGATGGGCGGACATAATATTTACATCAAAATCTACCTCGAACTCCTTCAATATATTTATGGTTTCCTTCATCGTTTCGAGGTCCGAATTGCTACCCATGACAATTCCGATCTTTTTGTTCATCATTATTTACCTATAAATTGGTTTTTAACAGTTCATTTCACCACAGAGGCGCAAAGGGCGCTAAGAAATTAAGAATCTGAGGAGTTGAGAGGTTGGGAAGTTAAATTTCTCCCCTTCCCATCTTCTCAGTTTTTCATCTTTAGGCCTTTTCCTTTGCAATCTTTGAGTCTTTGCGGTGAATCATTACAATTATGTTAACAAAGAGTTATATATTTGTGTAATAAAATTTGGGAAGAATGCGGATAAAGTGTCTGTGGCAGATTTGGTCTGTTTACGGAGACGATTCAGGTACGGGATATGGTGCGGTTTATTTAACAGGTGGCGCGCAGTGGCTGATATATTGACGTTACCACCCTTGGTGACCATATTTTCGTGTATTTCCAAATCTTCGTCTATCCCGTCTGAAATTGCACGTGCAACAACAAAAGGAATTCCCATGGCGTGTGCCCGTTCCGCAATTGCAAAGGATTCCATATCGACTGCTATTGCGGAGGTTTGGTTTCCGACATGTTTTTTTACTGAAGACTGACGAATGATTTTATTAACGGTTAGAATATCTCCATAATGTGATTTAAAGACCTCATTATTGCATAATCTAACAGCCAGATCCGCAATTGATGCATCACAGGAAAGTGTCGAATCAATCCGGATTTCTCCTTCCAGCACTTCCTGAGATGAACAGAGTACGTGTTTACCGATAACCAAATCCCCAACACCCACCGCAGGGTTTATACTACCCGCAAAACCAGAAGAAACCATTAATTGTATCCTGAAACATTTTGATAAGTACTGGATGATTTCTGAGACGTTTTTACCAATGCCTGTTTGAACGAGGGTCAATGGAAAACCGCAAAATTCCGACTGGTAGACTGTGGCATGGGCATACCGAATCTTTTTCAGAATATTTACCTTTGATTTTAAACACGCAATTTCCTGACTTAATGCAAAGAATATCGCTATCATAAATTTTCCTGATTTAGTAAGAAACGCATAAATAGAATCAAATTTAGTTATAATTTTCAATACAATTATAAAAAAGTATGCACTATTGTAATCATGTTAAATAACACTTGACAGTGTTCAGGAATTGATATAGCATTTTACATTTGTGATTTATTTAAAATAGATCATTATTAATTTTAGCTTTTTATGATAAAAATGGAGTTTCGCCTCTTATGAGGGTTTCACTGTCGTTAGGGTCTTCTTTGACAAAATATTTGATTAAGAACCGTTTTTTAGCAAAGAAACGGTTCCCCCTGGTATTGATGCTGGAGGTTACCCATGCATGTAACCTCGCCTGTGAGGGCTGTGGCCGCATACATGAATACAAAGATACGATGCGAGAAACATTAAGTACCGAAGAATGTATTCGGGCAGTGGAAGAATGCCCCACGCCGGTTGTCACTGTCACAGGCGGTGAACCGCTGATGCATCCGGAGATCGATAAGATTATCGGGGGTATCTTGAAGAAAAAACGGCATATCTATTTATGCACGAATGGTGTGTTATTAGCTGAGGCAATAAAAAAGCTGAAGCCCAGCAAATATTTTAATATTAATGTCCACATCGATGGCCTCGCAAAAACGCACGATGCTATTGCAGGACGAGGGGTCTTTGAACGCGCCATCAACGCTATTCGTGCAGCAAAGCAGGCAGGATTCAAGGTCTGCACGAATACCACGATTTATAAAAATACCGGTGAAGAAGAAATTAAAGAACTATTTGCGTTTCTGGAGGGACTGGGCGTGGATGGCATGCTGGTATCTCCTGGCTTTAGTTTCGAACACAATGAGAATGAAATATTCCTTTGCCGAAAAGAGATACAGGAAAGATTTGGATTTATTTATGGTATTTCAAAAAAATACAAAATATTGAACTCTCCCTTGTATTTAAAATTTTTAAAGGGGGAAAGGTATCTGAAGTGCACACCCTGGGGGAATCCAACCAGAAACTATCTGGGCTGGAAGAGCCCTTGCTACCTCATTACGGATACCCACTATAAAACCTTCGATGAGTGTATGGAACGTACGGATTGGGACAAGTATCAGGAAGGGAACGACCCCCGCTGTAAGAATTGTATGATGCATTGCGGGTTTGAGCCTACCGTAGTACTGGGGGGTGGGAAACGATTATCGGATATCATAGAGATGGCCAAGTGGAGCTTTAGCTAGATATCCAGGAATTTCGATCTGGTAGGGGTAATTCATGAATTACCCCCTACATGCAAATAGAAATAGCTGCCGAATGCCTAATTTATTGTGTTATGCTTTCTGGGTAAGATTGCGGTATTTACCTAATGCGAACAAGGGAAAGTAATCTCGGTACATATGGTATTTTAGGTAAAAGACCTTCGGGAAGCCCGTTGCCGTAAATTCAATCTCATCCCAGCTTCCGTCCTCTTTTTGCCCTGTTAAGAGAAATTTTATACCCTTTTCTACAGTAGCTGATTTTACCTCGCCGGCAGCAAACAATGCCAGCAGCGCCCATGCCGTTTGTGATGATGTGCTTTTGCCAATTGCCTTCAGTGACGGGTCGTCGTACGACTTTATGGTTTCACCCCATCCACCGTCAGAATTTTGGACACTTTTCATCCACTCAGCGGCCTTTTTGATGTATGGCTTATTCATATCCTCTCCAACCGCCAGGAGTGCGGCAAGGACAGACCACGTGCCATAAATATAGTTTGCGCCCCAACGCCCAAACCACGAACCGTCTTTTTCTTGCTCTTTTTGGAGAAATTCTACGGCCTTTCTGATATTAACGTAGGTCTTGCTAAACCCAACACGTCCTAAAAATTCTAAGCATCGGCCTGTGACGTCGCTTGTACTCGGGTCTAATAATGCATTAAAATCTGCGAAAGGTATATGATTTAAAATTGCTTTGTTGTTATTGCGGTCAAATGCTCCCCACCCGCCATCATCACATTGCATGGCCTGAATCCACCTCAAACCGCGTAAAAACGTCTTTTCCTTGTGTGATGTCTCTGGTAAGGATATGCGCTGTAATGCCATAAGCACCGCGGCACTGTCGTCCGTATCGGGGTAAAACTCGTTGGCATACTGGAAGTACCAGCCACTTGGTTCTTCTACCTTGCACTTCAAAGCCCAGTCACCGAAATTCCTGACCTCCTTGCTGACGAGCCACTCTCCTGCCCTCTGTAATGCTGGATGTGTGCTCGGTATGCCTGATTCGTGAAGTGCAATAATTGCCCAGGCTGTATCCCAAACGGGAGATACGCAGGGCTGTAAATAAAGTTTGTCCTCTTCATAAACCATCAGTTTCTCGATTTCTCTTAGCTGGCTTACCAGTGCAGGGTGATCATCTGAATAACCAAGGCATTTCATGGCAAATATGGAATTAACGATTGCCGGCCATATGGCCCCCAAACCACCGGACTTCTCAAGATGGTCAAGCATCCATTTTTCTGCCTTCCGGAGGGCGATCTTTCTAACAAATTTAATGGGGTGCTGTTCGTAACGCCTGAAAATACTATCAGCATCGATAAAGAAATTGTGCCAGCACCACCCCGACTGGTCTCTCTTAATACGATAGACCACCTTATCACGGGGAACGAGGTAGAGTTCTTTCAGCAGATCATCCCCAACAGGAATATGCGGCTTTTTATCAATGGCAATAGAGAGGGGGACGACAATGCACCTCGACCAATACGACATTTCGTAAATGCTAAAATAAAAACCCGGGGGGAACAGGATCATTTCGGCAGGAACGGCGGGTACCGCTTGCCAGTCAACCTGTCCAAACATAGCAAGGTAAATCTTGGTAAAGCAGTTGGTCTTCATTATGCCGCCCATATCAAGGATGCACTTCTTTGCCTTCTGCATAAAAGGCTCATCGGCAGAATATCCGGCCAATTTCAAGGCAAAATATGCCTTTACCGAGGCGCTAATTTCACGGGGTCCTCCATAATAAATATTCCATCCACCGTCAGGAAGCTGATGTTCAAGGAGGAGGTTCACAGCCTTTCTTTGCTTCTCATGATCTACCTTCCCGAGAAAGTGCATGAGCATGATGTAATCTGATGTTACGGTTGTATCTGCCTCTAAAATTCCTACCCAGTGTCCATCGGAATGGTTTTGATTGCTGAGCAGATATTGTTGTGCACTGTTTATGGCACTATCCAATGGATTTTTGGCTAGTGAATTAGTATTGATGCCAGTCCTCACAGGGGTGCTTTCAAATCTTAATTCATGCCTGGGCAGTTCGGTAACCGGGTGTTTCCCATTCCCGCTTCCATTCCCATTTCCATGGAATTTATAGATACGTGTTTCTAATCGTTCTAAAAAGTTAGATAAGAAATTTCTCATGCTTCAGAAACCCTCAACAATTACATAGGTGTATCAATTACAGTCATCTTCCTAAATATTAAGTAGGTAATTATCATTAGGTTAAGTAAATAATCGATGCACAAAATAACAAATTTATAAGTCAATTTCAAGTAAAACTTGCTTTATTTCATAGCTTATTATAGTATGAATCCGGACAACCAATGGGATAATCAAGGTAAAAATTTCTTTTATTTAAGTTTTGGGTATAGTTACGGGTGAAGGTTATAGTTGAAGGTACAGATGCAACTCGCAACTATCAATTTGATTATGGTTATTCTGCGCTATGACACTGCTTATTTATGACGACATCTTTTTGAAGCATGACACTGGGTACAGCCATCCTGAAAATGCCAAAAGGCTTGAAAATACTGTAAAATACCTTCGGGCGAGCGGACTTTGGGATCAATTGAGAGTGGAGAAACCTCGCGCCGCATCATTGGAGGAAGTCAAACTGGTTCATCCGCAATCTTACATCGAGACCATCAGGCGGATCGCAGATACCGGTGGTGGTTGGCTGGATGGCGATACGGTAGCTTCCCGCGCATCATATGATGCTGCTGTTCATGCGGCAGGCGCACCCCTGACAGCCATTGATTTAATCATGAAAGGGGAAGAGAAAAATGGTTTTTGTCTTGTACGTCCGCCAGGACACCACGCCACACCTTCAAGAGGAATGGGCTTTTGCCTCTTCAATAATGTAGCCATTGCGGCAAAATACCTGCAGTCAAAGTACCAGCTGGAAAAAATCCTTATTGTTGACTGGGATGTTCACCACGGGAATGGTACGCAGGATGCGTTTTACAACGACCCGGCGGTGTTGTACTTCTCAATGCACAGATACCCGTTTTATCCCGGTTCCGGGAGAAAAGAGGAGGATGGCCAGGGCAAAGGCAAGGGATTCAACGTCAATGTGCCCCTCTCGTTTGATACAATGCCTGAAAGATATATTGAAATATTTACGGATGTTATGGAACAGCGGGTAAATCAATTTGTTCCCGAATTTATCATCATTTCTGCAGGCTTTGATATTTACAAAAAAGACCCGATTGGTGGTTTGAATTTGAATATTAATGATTTTGGGACATTAACGGAGATTGTCATGAAATCCGCTGAGAGGCATTGCAAGGGTAGGATTGTATCATGCCTTGAGGGTGGTTACCATCTATCCGACCTGCCTTTGTGTATAGAAGCCCACCTCAAGGCATTGTTTCAGGCATAATTAACTTTTTTGTTCCGCAGAGACTTTCATCTGATTAATCTTTTTTGCGAGTCGTGATTTCTTTCTGCTTGCGGTATTTTTGTGTAAAATGTTTTTGGCAACACCCTTGTCTAATTTTTTTACCGTTAGACGGAGTTCCTCTTGTGCCGCTTGTGCATTTCCCTCTTTTACTACACTCAAAAACTTTTTCAACTGGGTTTTTAATGCTGCTCTATACGACCGGTTTCTCAAATTTTGTTTTATGTTTTGCCTGAGCCTTTTTTTGGCTGATCTCATTATAGGCATATGTCACTCCTTTAACCAAAATTTACGTATAAATACTATTAATAATAAATTCAAAAAAAACAATAGTTCATAATCTATGTAATTTATCACCTAAAGTCAACAGGAAAACGAAAGAAGCTTGCATTCTGCGTGATTTTTTATTATAGTAAATTAAAATTATGTGACTTTTATAGTATTCCTGTAAAAACATCTTTTCCCCATTCCCCGCTTTTGCGAGGACATGTTTTATGAGGACAAGTTTGTGTAAGTTTTAGAAATAATGACGTGTGTCGAATGACGAGTAAAACGTCACCTGCCACACGCCACTTGTCTTATCTTTACTGCTAATACTGCTAATGAATATAGTTAACTATCCAGACCCCGTGCTCCGTCAAAAGGCAAAATCCCTCACGGAGATTAATAAAGAGGTATACCTGAAGGTGGAGGAAATGATGGAATTGATGTATCAGGCGCAGGGTATTGGGTTGGCAGCTCCCCAGGTGGGGTGGTCTGTCCGTCTGTTTATTATTGACGCTGATGGCGGCAGTCATGAGGAAAAGGTATTTATCAACCCCGTAATTACAGAAGAAGCGGGGGAATTGAATAAAGAAGAGGGTTGTTTGAGTTTCCCGGGTATTATGGGCAAGGTCGTCCGTGCCCAACGGATCAAGGCTCAGGCATATAATCTCAAAGGGCAAAAAATAGAAATCGAGGCAGAAGGTCTGGCTGCGCGTGCCTGGCAGCATGAGCTCGATCATCTCAACGGCTCTCTTTTCATTGACAAAATGAGCCCGGCCAATCGTTTGGCCATATCCCATCAGCTAAAAGAATTTGAACGGTCCTATAAAGGTACCCGAATTCCTGTGTAATTAACGTTTGCGATAATCGTGAAAAAACAAATTATAAACACAGGCTGGTTTATCAAACAATGAATGTGGTCTTTATGGGAACGCCTGAATTTGCAGTTCCCAGTTTACGCTCCTTGGCAACATCAACACATAAAGTTATTGCCGTTGTTACACAACCGGACAGACCCAAGGGAAGAAGTAAAATACCCTGTCCTTCGCCGGTGAAAGAGGCAGCGCAAGAATTGGGATTGGAAATTATGCAGCCAATCAATATTAATGAGGAAGCCGTTGTGAAACAACTCCAGTGCCTTTCACCCGAATGTATCGTTGTTGTTGCCTTTGGACAGTTCTTATCCACTCCGATTATTAATCTTCCCGGATACCGGTGTATCAACATTCACGCATCTTTGCTGCCAAAACTTCGCGGGGCAGCACCGATTAACTGGGCGATTATACTGGGAGAAACAGTTACTGGCGTTACTTCTGTGGTCATGACCGCCAAAATGGATGCGGGTGAAATCATTGCCCAAAAAACGACACCTATATTTCCCTTAGAAAATGCAGGAGAAGTTGAAAAAAGGTTGGCTTCTATGGGTGCGGAACTGTTGATTGATACGCTAAACCGCATTGAAACAGGAAATGCCACTTACACGAAACAGGACGAAAAAGAGGTAACCTTTGCCCCCAAATTGAAAAAGGAATTTGGATTGATTTCGTGGTCTCAGGAAACACAAAAAATTCACGACCTCATCCGCGGAGTCACCCCATCGATTGGGGCTTATACCTATTACTGTGCAAAAGACACTGAAGAAAAGAAAAGGCTTATTATACTCAAGACGCAGATTCATGAATCATTAAACACGAAAACGGCTCTCAACCCCGGCACTGTGGTTGAGATTGCTCCCTGTGGAATCCATGTAGTCACCATGGACGGTTTTTTGTGTATTACACGATTGCAACCTGAAGGCAAGCGGGCGATGGATGTACAGGAATATACACGGGGGCATAAAGTAGTTGCTCATGACATGTTTATATCATGATTTAACACTGTGTATACCGAAAATAACCCTTTAGGGTATTTGTGTGTTGATATTGAATTTTTATTGTTATTGTTAATGTAAAGGCAGGTACTATGGAATTTATTGATAAAAAAGTTGTTTCTATAAATAACCTTATGATGAAGTTTCGTAAAAAAAAGTGTACTCCCAAAAATTTATTGATTCTTTTCCCTCATTGCATCCAGAATTCGCAGTGTAAGCAAAATGTTAAAAACGACCTGAACGAGTGTAAGCGCTGCGGGAAATGCAAAATCAAAGACTTGCTGGAATTTTCTGAAAAATATGGGGTTCATATTATCCTTGCCACAGGCGGACGCGTTGCACTTCAAAAGGTCATGTCCGAAGAAATACACGGTGTGGTGGCTATCGCCTGCGAAAAGGAGCTCAGGACTGGCTTGATGGCCGCCATGTCCAAGGCTATATTTGCAGTGCCCAATCTGAGGCCTCACGGATATTGTAAGGACACGGATGTATATTTGGACGAGGTGAAAGAGGCAATTGAAAAATTCCTCAAGTAAGACAGACGTCCGCTATGAATGCATTCGCATCCTGCGGGAAATTGACGAAAAAGAGGTTTTTGCCCATGAGCTTATCTCTGAAAAATGTTCACAAGTCGATTGGTTGCCACGAGACAAAAACCTCCTTACGGAACTGGTAAATGGCGTTATTCGCCATCGCTTATCCCTCGATACCCTTATTTCCTCTTTTTCAAAGATTCCATTCAAAAAGATAGAACCCTGGGTATTGTATGCCCTGCGCCTGGGTCTCTATCAAATCGTCTATCTTGACAGGATTCCAGTCTCTGCCGCAATAAACACCTCCGTAGAATTGGTCAAGAAAGCGATCCGGCGCCCAGATGCAATTAAATTTGCGAATGCAATTCTCAGGTCTGCCGAAAGAAGTCTTCAAAATAAGTGTTTACAGGAACAGGAAGTCGCCAACCACAGGAATGCCTTGTACAGAAGGGAAAACACGTGGTGTACGTTCCAACATACTATCTTGCCCGATCCGGACAAAAACCCCTCCGCCTACATGGCGGCCAATTATAGTCACCCTGAATGGCTCATAAAACGCTGGCTCAGCAGGTATGGGAAAGATAAAACCATCGAGATATGTAAAATCAACAATCTTCCCCCAAAGGTATTCCTTCGTATCAACCACAAGAAAATATCTCCACAGGAATTTATTGAACTGCTCAATAAAAACGGTATCAATTCATACGCCGTCGATAATGCCGTAGTTGTTGATAACATCGCCGTCTCTGAGATACCAGGGTTTTCGGAAGGATTATTCTTTGTGCAGGATATTTCTGCCATGAAAGTTGCTCAATTCCTCAAGGTGGAAAAATCAAATACGGTGTTAGATATGTGTGCAGCACCCGGTGGCAAAACGACCCATATCTCCGAACTTTTAGGGGATACGGGCAAGGTATGTGCGTTGGATATTTCTTTAAAACGCTTGCAATCCGTTCGGGAAAATTACCGGCGGATGGGAGTACAGAACGTTTTTATTGTGTGTGGTGATGCCTCTGGCGAAAGAGTTCCTTTTCACGTCAAATTTGATCGGGTGCTCATCGATGCACCCTGCTCCAATACCGGTGTACTTTCGCGTCGTGTGGAGGCCAGATGGCGGCTGAAAGAAGAAGACATGAACAAACTGGCAACTCTGCAATATTCAATATTAAAAACAGGCGCTGCCATGCTGAAACCAGGCGGGTATCTGGTATACAGCACCTGCAGCATCGAACCCGAAGAAAACCAGGATATCATAAAAAAATCCCTCAGCAACGAACCCCAATTCTGCCTTGATGCAGAGAAGTATTATTTGCCCACTATGAATGCAGGGGATGGGGGATACATGGCAAGACTTTCCAAACGAAACGTCTAATTCAAATTTTTATAGAACTGTCCTGCCATTCTTCCACAGATCAACGATTTTTGATAATTCACCCTTGAAAAGCAATGCCGATACCAGGATATTGGTATCCAGTACGACCTTTACTGCCTCTTTCTTCCTCTTACCCATTTGACCGCTTCAGACACGTCCTTTCCCGTAATACCAAGTTTTTCTATTTTATCCCTCACTCCTTCAAGGGTTTCGTTTACAGGAGTAATCTTGACCGGTTTCAGAACTATTTTCCTATCTTTAACGGTTACATCAAAATACTCAATATCCGGAAATGACTTTACAATCTCTTTTGGTAGCGTGAGCTGGTTTTTTGAAGTCTTTTTTGCAATCATATTATCTTACCTCCTTACAGTAAGGATACATTATTTGATATGCCTTTTCAAGGGCATACAATAAAACTCAACATTTCTTTTACAGCAAATTCATTATTACAAGGACAAGTTTTCATTCTTCTTACTTTCCTATTGTAATTTCAAGGTAATAAATTATAATTGCAAAAATTATAAGAGAGAAGCCACCAAGTCACAAAGCACTGATGCTATAAAATCTTTGTTTCTTTGTGGCAGATTTTCTATTTGCGCAACCGAGACGGTTACGTTACCAGTTTAAAATTCTTAAAACATGAATTTATTAAAAAAAACTTTTTTTCTTACCGGTATCTTTTTTATATCTTTTTTTATCACCTCAATACTCGTTGCTCAATCACCTGCTTTCCTCATCCCGCCTACTGAATTCAAGGCATTTGATACCCCAAACGATGCCGGAGAAACGATATCCCTGACGTGGTCCGCTTCCCCTAACGACTCACCCGACGTCTTCTATGTGATTTACATCGACAGGGATAAAAATGGCGCCTTTGAGAAGGAAGCTATCCGTATAAAGTCAAATACCAGCTATCGGACGAGCGCCCCTGAAATTTATGGTTACAAAAAAAAGAACGGCGATTATCACTATGTTCAGATATTTCCCAAAAAAGTTTACAACGGTGAAACACTTCCCAAGAAGCAAACACTTTATTTCAAACTGACAATGGTATCGGGCGATACTAAAGTTTTCCTGGACGCGATAGCTTCTGCCACAGCACACGGCAATCTGATACACACAAAAAAGATAAATAATTTTGTGATTATGATTATCATCTCGACCATTATCCTCTATTTTATTGTACATGCACGACGAAACCCTGATATGTTCCTGAGAAAGATTGGCGGGCTTGACGCCGTGGATGAGGCCCTGGGTCGCGCCACGGAAATGGGGAAGCCTGTACTGTTTGTCCACGGATTAACAGGAATGGGAAGCATCTCAACCATTGCTGCAACAAGCATCCTGAGCAGGATTGCCCGAAAAATTGCAGATTATGACGCCAATCTGAAGGTTGTCAATAACGACCCCATTGTCATGTCTGTAAGTCAGGAGGTGGTAAAGGAATCTTATCTGGAAGCAGGACGCCCCGACGCGTATAATTCTGACAATGTCTTCCTGGTGGCTTCTGAACAATTTCCTTATGTAGCTGCGGTGGGTGGGATCATGACCCGTGAAAAACCGGCTGCTAATTTTTTTATCGGATATTTTTACGCCGAAGCCTTGATCCTGGCTGAAACAGGGTCAACCACAGGTGCAATCCAGATTGCCGGCACCGATGCCTATACCCAGTTGCCCTTTTTTATTACGACCTGTGACTACACCCTGATTGGAGAGGAACTTTATGCAGCCAGCGCATATTTATCACGAGAGCCCATGCTCATGGGCACGCTCAGGGCACAGGATGTGGGAAAGGGTCTCCTTATCATCATATTGATATTGGGCACGATACTGGCAAGTTTCGGGTTAACATTTATTACGCATCTCTTTGAGGCCTTTTAGAAATAATCAATTATGAATTTCTTAAAACGTACCGTTCCACTCGTCATTGCATTCGTCATGGGCGTGCTCATGGCTATGCAGTATTATGTCCCCCATAAACTCTCACAGGACTTACTTGAGGTGGTATCCAGATGGGATAGGATTATAGCGGGGTTTGCCGTGTTTATCGGCGCTTACAGCTTATTTCATCTCCACTGGACGAGGATCAAAAGGAAGGTGGAAGGTTGGGGATACAGCGTCTTTGTCTACTTTGGGGCTATAATCACCCTGATCTTCGGCTTCCTGAATGGTGGGAAATTCTTCTGGAATGACAAGCAGCAAGGTACCATGTTTGATTGGCTGTATTATTATGTGCAGGTTCCAGCAGGCGCCACAATTTTTTCTATTTTAGCCTTTTTTATTGCCTCCGCAGCTTATCGTACATTTCGCGCACGCACAAACGAGTCAACAGTATTACTTATTGCGGCCGTCCTTGTCATGCTTGGAAGGGTGCCTATCGGGAATTATATTTCTCAATATATCCCTGCGATAGCCGATTGGATTATGGCAGTTCCTAATCTTGCCGCAAAACGGGGCATCCTTTTGGGTGTGAGTCTCGGAGCGATTGCGACCTCTCTCAAAATCATATTCGGTATTGAGCGGTCTTATCTGGGCGGGGGGGATTAGGCGTGGTATCTTACAAAGAGAATTTTGACACTTTTAGCAAAAATTTACGATTTACGAATTACGATTTGAGACTTCGTCGTGAGCGCTCAGTCGAACGATTGAATAAATCGTAAATCTAAAATTTTAACTCAGTCCCTGTTTGGTTCCGGCTCGTCCAGATTAGGGGAAGGAAAATTAAATGGAAAGATTTTTACGGATAGACCGCCGCATTATATTTGCGATCATCACCGTGGCCGTTATTGTATCTCTCATATTGCGGTTTGAATTGCCCATACCCCCTTCAGAACCTGTTCAGGGGGTTTATGAAAAAATAGAATCGCTGCCAAAAGGCTCCCACGTCATGATTGCCTTTGATTACGACCCATCCTCTAAGGAAGAGCTGCAGCCAATGGCCATCGCCTTTCTCCATCATTGTTTTAGCAGAGATTTAAAGGTGATTGGCATGACACATTACACAGGCGCACCGGGACTCGCAGACCAGGCAATGACCTCTGTAGCCAGCCAGTACCAGAAAAAGAATGGCGAAGATTACGCCTTTTTAGGTTATAAACCGGGAGCAGCGTCTCTCATTATCAATATGGGGGAAAACCTTTATTCTGCCTTTCCTAAAGATTTCTATGGGAATGATACGACGACTTTACCCGTCTTACAAGGCGTCGACTCACTCAGAGAAATCGATTTCTTATTTGACCTTGCTGCAGGAACAACGATAGAAACCTGGATAGTGTTTGGGAAAGAGAAATACAAATTTGAGTTAGGGGCAGGTTGCACCGCAGTAATGGGACCCGACATGTATCCCTTTCTCCAATCAAAACAGCTTGCTGGTCTGCTTGGCGGCCTCAAGGGTGCGGCAGAATATGAGGCACTGGTCGGGAAAAAGGCAAATGCCGTAAGCGGAATGCGTCCCCAAAGCGTGGTGCACGTAATTATTATCCTCTTTGTTATATTTGGTAACATCGTTTATTTTACAACCAGAAGGGCACGGCATGCGTAAGGATTCTAACTTTTTCATTCTTGTTGGCTCAATCGGATTATTCGTATGCATTAACATCTTTCTCATGGCATCGGGGAAACTGCCTTTTTCCTCCGACGGCTTTGGAATCATCCTGGGTGCAGGGCTTACCCTTGCTATTTACAGCTTTCTTTATAAGGACAATCCGGCTTTTAAAATTGCCGAAAACCTTTATGTTGGCGTCTCCCTGGGTTATACCATCATTATTACCTGGTTTAATTTTTTAAAACCCGACTTGTACGACCCGCTTATTGTACCGATGTTTTCAAAAGCCGCAGAAAAGGCTCCTCAGTATGCATTAATCTTCCCTTCGCTATTGGGTATCTTTATGCTCCTGAGATTCTCAAGGAAATTATCCTGGCTGAGCCGCTGGACATTTGCATTTGTGGTGGGTCTTGGTGCCGGGGTGAGCATTCCGCGGGTCATTTCGGCATTCATCCTGGAACAAATAAAACCTTCCCTGCATCCTGTCTTTTCAGGCGGAGAAACGATACTCTCCAGTATTAACACTCTACTGATTATGCTGGGGGTTATCTCCGTGCTCATTTACTTCATCTTTTCCGTCGAGCACAAAGGCGCGATTGGGAAGGTATCAAAGATTGGAATATGGTTTCTCATGATCTCCTTTGGCGCATCCTTTGGCTACACAGTCATGGGCAGGTTATCATTACTTATCGGCCGCATTCAGTTCTTACTCAGGGATTGGTTGAATATTTTACAATAATTGTTGCGTCACGAATTGGCACAAATGGACACAAATGAAAAGTATAGTGAAGGGGATCAATTCCTTATCATTGAGGGGTGATGTCAATTTGAAAGACTTGACACCCTTTTTCACTTCGTTTTATTGAAATTCTCCTGAGAAAAAGTATAATTAATGATAATAGCGCAATGCCTTATTTGCAGGATGCAAAATGATAGATAAGCAAGAGTTTTATCACGGAGCGGCAATAATTCGTTTGCTTGAAGATGAGCGTTGCCAAAAACTCCAGAAACACAGTCTCGGCTACACTGTGAATGATGAAACATTTATATTTTTAAAATATACTACCAAGTCACGTTCACCATGGCGGTTCAGTTTCAGTCGCGGCGAAATAGAGGGTCTGAATGCCATAGCTAATTCTTTCGGGAGAATTATACTTGTATTGATTTGTGGTGGCGATGGCATCTGTACAATCTCGTGGCAGGAAGCGTCAGAACTTCTCGGAAATGATGCCGGATGGATTTCAGCAAAACGAAATTTCAACGAACAATACGGCGTGGCTGGTTCGCAGGGAAAATTAAAAGGGAAAATATCCTTACTCGAATGGCCGTCAATTGTATTTAGGAATCAATCATGATAGATGAAAACAAGAGGCGCGCCATTATCCACGACGGGCATCATGTCACCGAGGTTCTTAACGTCTTGGCGGAGGAAATTAAAACTCTGAGATCTTTGCAATTGATCGTGGACAAAGCCGTTCAAATTATTGAAAGTTCGGTTGATCCTATTGCTGGCCCTCCGGAATCCGAATCGGCCGAGCATGAAAATGACGGCCTGCTTTACGGTTTGATCCAAAGCGGTAAGACAAGCATCATCACCGTGGCGGCGGCGATGGCCGCCGATAACGGGTTTCAATGCATAGTGATTTTGACTTCTGACATAGATGTTCTCTATGATCAAACGCTGGAGCGCGTTCGAAGAGCGTTGCCGGGGTTGAGCATTCTCGGGAAAAATGATTGGAGGGAGGCACAAAGATTCGAACGACAATTAAGGACACCGCCCTTTGTTATTGTGTGTTCAAAGAATGGAAGAAAATTAAGCGGTTTGTTAGAGGCGTTTAAGGTCGCGAGGGCGAGAGGTCTTTCTGCGATGATAATTGACGACGAAGCGGATCAGGCAAGTCTTAATACTTATACCAGCAGAGGAGGAGAAAAGGTAAGCAAGATAAATGAGGTCATCACAGATTTCCGAAAATTTTTCGGGGTCAATACTTATTTGCAGGTGACGGCAACTCCGCAAGCTTTGTTTCTTCAGCGGCCAGACGGGTTCTACAGGCCTTCTTTTACTGTTTTGAGCGAACCGGGAGCAGGCTATGTCGGCGGTGAAGCATTCTTCGGCCTCGATAGCAAATTACTGAAAAACGTAGCCCTCGATGAGGTTGAACAATTACGCACCACTTATCAACCAGCTCCCACGGGAACGGTACCACCCGGACTGAGAAGATCCCTGTATTCTTTTCTGGTTGCAGCGGCCGCGAAAAAGATACAGAACCCGACCGAAAACTATGCCTTCCTCTGTCATATAAGTGTTAGTAATGCAGATCACAAACACATTGTTAACTTACTGGATCGTTTTAAGGAAGAAACATTAAGCGTTCTACGTAATCCTACGTCAAAACAGTACAACAGGCTGGTTGATGATTTGAAAAAAGAATATGACGATCTCTTGGATACTCAACCTGGACTGCCTGTATTCGATCAGGTTGTTGAGAAAGTCAAATTTTATCTCCACGGCGCAAATATAAAATTAATAAATGCCTCATCGAACGAGGAAATCAAACTCGATTCTGTCTACAACATCTTCGTGGGCGGCAATAAACTCGGAAGAGGTGTTACCATAAAAAACTTACTCACCAGCTATTACGGCAGGAATCCGCAAAGACCGAACGCTGATACCGTTTTGCAGCATGCAAGAATGTACGGTTATCGGCAAAATACGATAGGAGTTACCCGATTATTTCTGCCGGAGAAATTGGCGGAGCATTTCCGGTTAATTCATCAAATGGAAAATGCGTTGCGCGAACTGGTCGAGAAATATCCCAAAGGTAAATTTGAGGGTATTTACATATCGTCACCTCTGCGAGCAACCAGACCTAATGTGCTTGATCCCAACTCGATCGGAATGTACGTTGCCAGTAGAAGTTACAATCCAGCCTATCCTTTACGTACTGAAAAAATGCAGAAAAATACCGACTGGTTGGATTCAAAATTGTCGAGTTTTGGTGACAAAACAAGCGCAGAAGAGGTTACGGTAGATTTTTTAATTGAGCTGTTGGAGAAGTGTGTTCCCGACCCAAAACATGGAATCGAGTTGTGGGACTTGAAAACGATAAAGACCGCTCTTGAGAAGTTAAAATACCTCAAAGGGGACAAAGCTTATTTAGTGGTAAGGCGAGGTAGAGATTTGAAAGAACGCCGTAATGAAACTCAGGGGATTCTGTCCGGAGGGGAAGAAGCGTTGGCTCAGAAAGATGCGCCAGCCCTCTTCATTTACAGGCAGAACGAAATCCCTGGAAGAGGTGAAGTTGCGGTGTGGTGGCCTCAGTTGCGATTCCCCGAAGGGAACTATGTTTTAGCTTTTAGTTTCAACAGATGACTACTAAAAAGAATAATTTGGCCAAAGAATATTTCGCCATTAATTTGTTTTCAGGTTGCGGCGGTCTTTCTGAAGGGATGCGCCAAGCCGGATTTAGTGTCGTTGCAGCGATAGAAAAAGATAACATAGCGGCAAAATGTTATAAAGAAAATCATCCGCAAACACTCCTATTAAACAAGGATATCCGTAAAGTAAGGATTTCTACAATTAAAAAGTTGTTCGGTAGCAGGCCGATTCATTTACTTGCTGGCTGTCCGCCATGTCAGGGATTTTCTTCTGTTCGAAGACTAAATAGGAAAAAAGCTGTTCGTGATGAAAGGAATGGCTTGATTCTCGAATACCTTCGTCTTATTAGAAGATTAAAACCTCTTACAGTAATGATGGAAAATGTGCCGGGACTACGTAATTATTATCTTTTTAAGAAAATGCTCATAGAGTTAAAAAAAATGGGATATTTCCTCTATTATGACGTTGTAAACGTTGAAAAATACGGAGTGCCTCAAAGAAGAAAGCGATTGGTTTTGGTCGGATCTCTGTTATCGCAAATAAAAGTTGCTCCTTCACCGAATATTAAAAAAACCGTAAGAGATGCTATCGGAAATTTAAAGTCGTCAGACACAACTCACGATCCTTTGCATAGAATTGTTGCTAGACATACTCCTCGGATTCAAAACCTAATAAACATGATCCCTACTGACGGAGGGAGTAGGACCAACCTACCTAAAAAATATCAACTTGCATGCCACAAAAAACCGAATGTAGGATTTAAAGACATATACGGAAGGTTAAAATGGGATAGTTATTCATCAACGATAACTGGTGGGTGCTTAAATCCATCTAAAGGAAGATTTTTACACCCGGAAGAAAATAGAGTCATAACGCCTCGAGAAGCAGCATTGCTTCAAACCTTTCCGAAGAATTATAAATTTCCTTTATCTATTTCTAAAGCCGAACTTGCGTTAATGATAGGCAATGCTCTTCCACCTGAGTTTAGTCGCATTCAAACAGCTCACATTTTAGATCATATCAAAAGCTTTAATGGCTGACATTTTTTCAAAAGAAAAACGTTCACTCATAATGAGTAAGGTAGCCTCAAAGAATACCCAGCAGGAGTTATTTATCCGAAAACTTATACATTCCATGGGTTATCGTTTCCGCTTGCATCGGAAGGATTTGTCAGGCAAGCCTGATTTAGTGTTTCCAAAATATAACAAAGTAATTTTTGTTCATGGCTGCTTCTGGCATGGGCATAAAGGATGTAAACGTTCATCCTTGCCTAAGACAAACCGCAAATTCTGGAAAAATAAAATCGCAGGCAATATGCTGCGTGATAAAATAAATTATGCTCGCTTAAGAAAAAAGGACTGGAAACACTTAGTAATTTGGCAATGTGAAATCGGCAAAGAAAAAAAGGAAGCTTTGATAAGAAAAATTTCCAGTTTTCTATTTAAAAACTAAGGAAAAATCAAAGGGATCACCTATTGAGGTTATAGTCAAGTGAAAAAACAGTATTCCTAAGAGGTAATTTCTCAATACAAAAATACTCTATAAATGCAATTTCAATCCGTCGCTTTTCATTATCGTAAGAAGCCCTGGATTTTAGTTACCAGTCTTCAGTCACCTATTGGCAGCATCCGATGAGTACGGATCTGCATGATAATCTCGGAAGCGACTCCTCACTAATCAGACCTAGGGAAGCTATCCTCCTGGAGGATACTTCAGACCCCACAGAGTGCAGGAGCCGCCACCGACTGGATTTGAAATTCTTTTTTATCGCTATAAAATGGTCTTCGTTCTTTTAACACATGGTAAATGATCTTGAGCATATCCCTGGCTAATACTACTTTAGCAGTATTATGACCCTTTCGTTGTTTGAGTATTCCGTATCTTTCTTTCATTTCGGGAACGGCCCGAATAAAGTGATACACGTTTTCCAACAGTATCCATTGGAGGTTCTTTCTCCGGTTGATGTTTAATGGACCATGAAATGTTTTATTGGCGCTGGCTGATACACGAGGTGCTAGTCCTGCATATGCACACAATCGGTTAAATGAAGCAAATCGGGCAATATCGATAATCTCTGACTTAATGAGGGCTGCAGAAAAATGGCCTACGCCTGGAATACTCATGAGATTTACCATATCATGGTCAAGATTCGATACGGTTCCTATTTCTTTTTCAATGCCGGTAAGCTTCTGTGCTAATCTGGTGATTCTCTCGGTATAATTTTTTATCAGCCGGGTGTAAATGTCTGGCAATTTTTCTATGACAACGCTTTTTAATCCTTTATAGGTGGTAAAGTCAAGTTGGGAATTAAGCCCTAATTTGTCTAACAATGCCTTAAGTCTAAAAATATTTCGTGATCGGTCTGTAACCAAATTGAGCCGATACCGAAGTAATTCACGTACTTGTCGGGTTTCTTGATCTGCAATGGCAACCACCGGTAAAAATCCTTTCTGGAGAATGTGCGCAATGAGTCTGGCATCAATCTTATCAGTCTTTTTATGCCTTTTGGCAAATGCCTTCAATTCATAGGAGTTTGCAAGAAAAACTTTTTGTGCATACTGTTCAGCCAGGTCAACAAAGAAGTACCAATTGTAGGTAGCTTCAACAGCCAGAGTAAACGGCTTAGGAATCTGTTCGAAATACTTTTTTAAAATTTCTGGCTTGTTTTGGATGTTTTTACTATCATATTTCTTACTTTGTGCATCAACAATATAAAACCAGGATGTTTCTTTATGCAAATCAACTCCAACATAATACATGGTGATTTCTCCTTTCTTAATTGATTCCTATATGGCTCTTGTCGCCCATAGAGTAACAGTTTTTCTGAGAAATCACCTCTCATATTATCAGGTCTTTATTCTTGAGGGGGGGAAAAGGTCGCATCGTAAATATTAAATAATTGATTAGAAATCCCTATAATAACGCAATAGGCAACACGCACAGGCAGAAAGGAGCTTGGGGGGTTAAAGCTTCATATTTCAATTGCAAGCAATGAGAAATAGATAAAATGTAGAGCAATGGCAAGACCTTAAAGAGATAAAAATTTTCAGAAAGAGCTTGAAGTGTTAAGGGAGCAGTTGGTTATTGAATAAGGTTGCAAGATGAGACTGAAGCCGAATTGGCGACCTTTACACCCGCCCTGCTGGCCAAGGTATTTCGGGGAGAGTTGTAAAAATAACCCTTTCTATTCCTACAATCAATGACCGACCAGATGATTTCTATATGCTTTTTAGTCTTTGGAGCCAGATAAATAGCGACTCCTTAGATGTTACTTTTGACTTTTCCCGATGCGGATTTTTGCGACATAATGCTGTGGCTTTTCTCGGAGGTTTAGCTCGCTTGATCGAATCCCGCTCCGGCAACGCTACATTTAATTGGAATACACTTCAAAGTAACATTTTTACAAACCTTGCACAAAATGGCTTTCTGGCTGCTTTCGGACATGCAGGAGGTCCCTGGACTGGGAACTCAATCCCCTATCGAGAAGATAAAATCTTAGATAAAAATAGTATGATGGACTATCTGAAAGTCAAGTGGCTGGGACGCGGATGGGTTCACGTCAGTGAACTACTGCAAAACGCCATTGCTGGTAGGGTTTGGGAGATTTACACCAATGCCTTTGAACATGCCAAGTCACTTATAGGTATATTTAGTTGTGGGCAACATTATCCTAGACGTAAAGAATTACAATTGACCGTAGTGGATTTTGGGGTAGGCATCCCCTCCAACGTCCGTTTATTCTTTCGCGATGACCCACGCGCAGAATCCTTAAGCGCTGCAAATTGCCTGAAATGGGCGTTTCAACGTGGGACAACAACAAAACCAAATGGAACAGGTCGTGGTATGGGACTTGATTTACTCAAGGAATTTGTGAAAGTCAATAAAGGAAAACTTGAAATATTCAGCCACAAAGGATATGCTATGGTTGATGAGAAGCAGGAAATATTTATGAATCGTGAAACGTCTTTCGAAGGCACACTCATAAATATTACTCTAATATGCGATGAATCCTATTACCGTCTTGCTTCCGAAGCAGGTGAAGAATTGATTTTTTGAAAGGAGGAGGGAGAGCGATGAAACTGAATGTCTATGAATTAATCGGAGAAAACTGCCTTACAATGGGAGATGGGCAAAAAGTATATGATCTCATTCATCCCGAATTGTCAGCCGATCGCTTTGTGGAGCTTGATTTTACGAAAGTCGGTGTCTTTGCATCACCATTTTTCAACGTTGCTATTGGTCAATTACTGAGAGACATTAAATCAGAAGACTTGAATCGTCTCCTTAAAGTATCGAATATGACTCCTGCCGGACTGGCGGTTCTCAGGCGTGTTATTGAAAATTCCAAACGATACTATTCTGATGAAAAAACACGCAAAGCCGTTGACGAAATTCTGCTTGAAAAGGTGGAGAACCTTTAGTGTCCGTAAATTACTTAATTCAGGCTCAAATAATTGATATAAAGCAGGACAATCCAAAACAAGACGACGTCTTTTTTATTGATACCAATGTATGGTATTGGTTCACTTATACTCGTGCAAGTTTAGGTGACCATCCGCCGAAAAACTACCAGATAGGTGATTATCCTTCCTACATCAAAAAAGCATTGTCTGCAAGAAACAAATTCTATAGTTGCGGGCTTTCCCTTGCAGAGTTAGCGCACTTAATTGAAAAGACCGAATTCGAGATCTTTGCAAATGCAAATAGCTTTGACAAAACTAAAAAGAAGGAATTTCGTCATAATTATCCCACTGAACGTGCCAATGTTGTGGCCGAAATACAAGCAGCATGGGGTTTGGTAGAAACTATGACTCAAACAATTGATATTCAAATAAATAAGCACACCACTGATGATGCCCTATCCAGACTCTCAACACAAATTCTCGACGGTTACGATTTGTTTATTCTCGAATCAATTATGAAAGCAGGCGTAGTAAAGATAATTACCGATGACGGTGACTTCTCAACAGTCCCAAATATTCTGGTCTTCACATCTAATGTTAATGTTATCCAGGCTGCCAAAGTACAAGGAAAATTATTAAAGCAGGCGTAGTAAAGATAATTACCGATGACGGTGACTTCTCAACAGTCCCAAATATTCTGGTCTTCACATCTAATGTTAATGTTATCCAGGCTGCCAAAGTACAAGGGAAATTATTAAAGAGATAGCGAACACCGCTGGGCGCGTTACCGCTTGCCATGAATTCTATTAGCGTGCTATTAGTACCCCCCTTGCTAATAGAATTTGAATAGTGGGTTTGTCTCTGATGATGAGATATTTGTTACTTATGCTTATGCAACAATGATTTTGAAATTTGCCTTTTAACTTTTTTATTTTACACTTCCGTTATATCAGGTTGTAAGCCCTCTGCCTGGAATCCCTTCATACAAAGCTTTAACGCCTTTCTGGCTTCTTTGTCTACAAACGAAAAGATACGATGAATAGAATCGTGAGAACAAGAACGAGAATGTCCTGCCACCTTAATAACCTCAAATCCCAGGGTGTCATGAAACTCGTAAAACTTACGATAGAGACAGGCATTCTTTACTGTACGATTCGTTCCTTTACTACAAAATCCATTCATTTCCAATTGAGACCTTCTTCGCTGGAGTCCTGTCACACACTGAGAATCAGAATATACATCCAGTGTTCCGAACCTTGTACCTGAAAATTCTTTCTGGAAATCTTCAAGGGCCCACAAAAGGGTTTGAACTTCAAGTTTTGTCGATGAGGTAACTTCAAATCTTCGCAGTTTTATCTGCCCAACTAATTCAGACCGAATAATTCTTCCAGGCGGTATTTCGAGAAATGAAGAAGGTATGATAAGATACGCTCCAAACCCAAGCTTTAGTTTAGGATTTAAACTCACATCGGTGAAAAGGGCATAACGGTTCACGAGTGTTCCTTGATAATTATCTTATATTCGATATGTTGAAAACTTGAGGATATTTGAGGCAAATAGATTCGCATGTCCCTGTGAGGTACGCAGAACAACTATTTGTAAGGCTAGACTTTATTGGCACCGCTAAAAGGCACGGAGGTGTCTTCCTTTGGACTTATCAGCTTATTAAGAGCATCCAGCACAGGTTCTGTAGAGTTCTGGAATTTGGCTATGGGATTCACGATGGCAAGGCCACGGTAGTAGGTAACAAGCCCTTCTGCAACCTCTGTTATAATCTTATTAAAGGTGTTACGCTTCTTTGCCCTTGCCAACTTTACTTCGGGGCCTTTATCGCCTGTAATTGGAATTCTTTCGAAATTGCCGAAATCCATCCGTAATATATTAATCATACCACCCTGGCCAGATAATTGGTTAACAATCTCTGCTGAAGGGAGTGCGGCAATATAGGCTAAAGGATAGGTATAATCTTTATATCCATCCTTGTTCACATAAAAATCACTCAGAATCCCCAGTGTCTCAAAATAGGCCTGCACCCTTGCAAGACATTTTTTGTTTACCAGCGCCTCATCTATTTCCTTGACCTGTTTAGCCGCTGTTTTCAATCTCCCCAGGATGATCGTGGTAGCGA
>Ga0209317_1001230_pt1 | contig 23700 bp, 23 predicted proteins | sample RifGroB2_FD_183994 | JGI IMG/M metagenome (GOLD analysis project Ga0209317, IMG submission 183994) | Soil microbial communities from Rifle, Colorado, USA - Groundwater B2 (SPAdes) (version 2) | ecosystem: Environmental > Terrestrial > Soil > Unclassified | place: Rifle, Colorado | collected...
GGTCGCCGGGGCCAGATCCGGGGCATCAACCCGGCGACCCATAACCCGGGGCTTGAGTGCGTCACCTGCCACTGGCCGCACAATCCGAAAAAGGAGGGACGGACATGATATCGCGCAGAAATTTCTGCAGGAAATCCCTGCTGCTGGCGGGCGGGCTGGCCATCCCCCTGGCTGCGCTGGAGCTTTTCGACCCCAGGCGCCTGAATGCCGAGAAGATCGAGGGGAAGAAGGTGCGCTGGGTCTTCCTGGTCGACACCCAGAAGTGCGTCGGCTGCGGCCTCTGCGTCAAGGAGTGCAAGATCGAGAACGAGATCCCCTATGACGCCAACGTGACCCGGACCTGGGTCGAGCGCTATATCGTCACCAAGGACGGCAAGACCCATATCGATTCGCCGAAAGGGGCGCGCGACGGTTTCAATACCACCAAGGTCGATATCGGCCACGGGAAGCTGGAGGATATTGCCAACGAGCAGATCAACAAGGCCTTCTTCGTGCCGAAGCTTTGCAACCAGTGCGACAACCCGCCCTGCGTCCAGGTCTGTCCGGTGGGCGCCACCTACCAGACCGAAGACGGCGTGGTGCTGGTGGACCGGAAGTGGTGCATCGGCTGCGGCTACTGCATCATGGGCTGCCCCTACGGCGTGCGCTTTTTCCATCCGGTGCATCACGTCGCCGAGAAGTGCAACTTCTGCTACCACCGGATCACCAAAGGGATGCAGACCGGCTGCATCGACGCCTGCGCCTTCGACGCCCGGCGCATCGGCAACATTCTCGATCCCGAGGACCCGGTGACCAGGATCATCATGACCGAGCGGGTCAACGTGCTGAAGGAAGAGTACGGCACCAAGCCGCAGGTCTTCTACCTGGGGCTCACCAAGGAGGTACGCTAGCCATGGTGCATGGAGAAGCCTGGACCCTGAAAGAGTTTTTCGTCTACCCCAATGAGTACATCTACTGGACCATCCAGATCGTCATGTACCCGTTCATGACCGGTCTGGTGGCCGGCGCCTTCGTGCTCTCCTCTCTTTATCACGTCTTCGGCGTCAAACAGTTGAAGGATATCGCCCGCTTCTCGCTGGTCTTCTCCTTTGCGCTGCTCCCGGTCGCCATGCTGCCGCTCATGCTGCATCTGCAGCAGCCCCAGCGCGGCATCGCCGTGATGCTGACCCCGCATTTCACCTCGGCCATCGCCGCCTTCGGCATCGTCTTTTCAACCTACGGCATGATCGTCGCCTCCGAACTCTGGTTCGTCTATCGCAAGCATTTCGTGGAGAGTGCGCTGGCGCTGCGTGCAGTTACGCAACGGAGTCTAGGGCAGCAGTTGGCGCACCTGCTCTTTTCCGCGCTCACGCTGGGGGCGATGGATATCAGTGAGGAGGCTTTGCAGGCCGACGAGCGGGCGGTGAAGAAACTTGCCGGCGCCGGCATCCCGGTCGCCTGCTTCCTGCACGGCTACGCCGGGTTCATCTTCGGCTCCGTCAAGGCGAACGCGCTCTGGATGACGCCGCTCATGCCGGTGATATTCATCTGTTCCGCCGTGGTCTCCGGGATCGCGCTCTGCATGCTGACCTACATCGTCACCATGGAGCTGCGCAAGATACTGGCTGCCAGGAAGAAGCAGAAATATCCGGAGCTTCCCTCCGTCGAGGAGCTGAAGAGCGTAGAGGCGAACGTGGTGACTATCACCGCCAGGTACCTGCTCATGTTCATGGTGGCGGCCATCACCCTGGAACTGCTCGACCTGGTGTTTCGCGGCTATACCGCCGTCAAGTCGTGGGATATCTTGCGCAACGTGATCTACGAGAGGGATTTCGTCAACATCTTCGTGATCCAGTACGGGCTGGGGAACCTGCTCCCCTTCATTCTCTTCCTGATGCCGCGCCTCAGCATCAGGCGCGCCGTACTGGCGACCTCGCTGGTGATCCTCGGGGTCTTCATGATGCGCTGGAACGTGGTGATCGGCGGGCAGGCATTCTCCTCGTCCTTCTCGGGGTTCATGCACTACACGCTTCCGATCTGGCCTACCAGTGTGGAGACATTCAAGGAGGGGTTCTTCGGGGCGGCGCTGGTCGGCCTGGTACCGTTTTTCCTGTTCTGGCTTTTGAACAAGGTGATGCCGGTGTTCAAGGAGACGCATTAGGAGGAAATCGCATTACGAGGAAGTGTGGGGTGGAAAAGCGGGGGCTCCCTCACCCTGTCCCTCTCCCGGAGGAGAGGGGACGTGGATGGCGGAGGCTCATAGGTTAGCTTCCTCCTCCGTGCGCTCCGTGTCTCCGTGGCAATGAATTGCTTTTCCAGGTGGCCCTAACCAGCTACCCACATCTTTAAATAGCATGAATCCGACAGATCCCCTCGCCCTCCGGGAGAGGGCTAGGGTGAGGGAGGCCTCGACAGCCTCCCTTTTTCATTTGCTTTAGTGGTAACCGAATTCCTTCAGCATGCGGCTGTTGTCGCTCCACTCGCCGCTCACCCGGACGAAGAGTTCCAGAAACACCTTGGCATCCAGAAGCCGCTCTATCTCATGGCGCGCCTGGGTGCCGATCCGCTTCAGCATCTCGCCTCTCTTGCCGATGACGATCCCCTTCTGTGAGTCCCGCTCCACGTTGATGGTGGCCGAAATGGATACCAGCCCGTCTTCGCGCTCCTTGAAGCTGTCCACAACAACGGCTACGGAATAGGGAACCTCGTCATGGGTCAGACGGAAGATCTTCTCCCTGACGATCTCCGCCACGATGAAACGCTCGGGGAGGTCGGTCAGGATGTCGTCCGGGAAGTAGCAGGGACCCTCGGGGAGCATGCCGTGCACGAGATTCACCAGTTGGTCGACGCCGTCGCCGGTGAAGGCGGAAACCGGGATGATCTCCTTGAACGGGTAGGTCTCGCCGTAGCAGAGCATGCGCTCCAGGAGCTCTCCCTTGGGCACCAGATCGATCTTGTTCATGACCAGGATAACGGGTGTCGATACGCCTCCCAGTACCTCGCGGATCATGCCGGCCTCTTTGACGGGATCGGCCGCGCCGTCTACCAGGAACAGGATCAGGTCGACGCCTTGTACCGCTGACATCGCCTCTTCGACCATGAACTTGTTGAGGCGGCTTTTGGCGCGGTGTATGCCGGGGGTGTCGATGAAGATGATCTGCCCGCCCGTGATGTTATGTATGCCCTGGATCCGGTTCCGGGTGGTCTGCGGCTTGTCGGATGTTATGACGATCTTTTCGCCGAGGATCTTGTTTAACAGGGTAGATTTCCCGACGTTGGGACGACCTACGATGGAAACGAAACCGGAACGGAATATTTTTTTAGTTTGTGACATGATACGCCTCCTGGGTTGGTGCGGCTGCTGGTTCAAAACGTTTTAACATACGGGAAAACGTGCAGGAAGGGAAGGTTTCTTTCAAGGTGCTGTGGCCGATGCAAGGATTAAAGCAGCTGTAACCGGAACATTATACACCGATGCCGATGGAGGGTGCAGACAGCAGATCACCAAACCTGCTCCCGCCGCTCCACTCCAGGGAAACCCCGCTCCGACACAAGGCCGCATCTTCCTTTACCGCTGTAACAATCACCCCAAACCGCTCGGCGAGCCGCGCCAGGTTGCGCCTCTTCTGCCCGACCAGATCAGAGATCCTCCCTAGCGGCGCGAAGAACTCTACCCTGCTACCCTGCGGCAAATCCGCCACCATCGCGCTCATCAGGTCGTAGAAAAGCTCCGACTCCACCAGTTGACCAAAAGCAGGATGATACGGGCCGGCGAGCAGCACCCCTGCGGACTCCAGCTCTGCTGTCGGCTGCAGCCCGAGCCTTATCACCGGCACAGTTGCCCGCAGCGCCGCAAGGAGCATGCGCTTGCAAAGCGAAACCGCCTGGTCCAGTGACTGCGGGTAATAGCGTCCGGCCCGGTAGAGCTCTGCCAGCTCGGTGCCGGCAATCACCAATGTGGGATAGATGCGCAGGAATGAAGGGTTAAGCGATAGGACCCGGTCCAGGGAGGCAAGCGAGCGCCCGGGGTAGTCACCGGGGAGACCGGGCATCAGTTGAACACCGACAGTGATTTCAGCCTCCTGCAGTGTGCGGACGGCAGCTTCAGCGTCTGCCGCTGTGTGCCCGCGCCCGGAGAGCCTCAACACTTCTTCGTCCATGGACTGCACTCCAAGTTCGACCGTGGCGACGCCCATGCTCTTCAGAAAGCTGACGCTGTCGGCATCGATGGCATCGGGCCTGGTGGAAAGTCTGATGGAGTTGAGAGAACCGGAGGTGAGAAGCGGTTGCAGCGCCCCCAGCAGGTATTCTTGATCAGTTTTGGAGAGAGCCGTAAAGGTGCCGCCGTAAAAGGCTACCTCCAGCTCTCGTCCGGGCGCGCTGTCCCGATACTCCGCGACCTTTGCCAGCATCTCTTGGGCGCTCGGGAGTACTCCTTTGGCGCCGGCGATCTTCTCCTGGTCGCAGAAGACGCAGCGGTGCGGACACCCCAGGTGCGAAATGAAGAACGGGACTACGACCGGCCTCAAACGCCACCCTTCAGCAGGAGGGTCGCCGCGCGGGCAGCGTCCTGCTCCGCCTCCTTCTTCGACTTGCCAACCCCCTCCCCCATCAGTTCCTCTCCCAGATAAACCTCGACGGTGAAGCGCTTGTCGTGGTCGGGGCCGGTTACCTGCTTCAACTGGTACACGGGGAGCTGACCGCGGGCAACTCTCGCCAGCTCCTGCAACTCGGTCTTGGCATCGCGCCCGGAGAGGAGTTCGGCCGAAGTGAAAAGCGGCGCGAAAAGCTCTGCAACAATGCCTTTGGCAGGCTCGATGCCGCCATCCAGATAAACTGCGGCCAAAAGCGCCTCGAAGGCGTCGGCCAGAAGTGAGCGTTTCTGCCTGCCGCCCCCCTTCTCTTCGCCGCGGCCGAGCAGCAAACTGGCGCCGAGGTCAAGCTCCGAGGCGATCCTGGCCAGACTTGCCTCGTCCACCAGCGCAGCCCTGATACGGGTCAGCTCTCCCTCGCGACTCTCCGGAAACTGCACCAGGAGCATGTCGGAGAGCAGAAAGTCGAGCACCGAGTCCCCGAAAAACTCCAGGCGCTGGTTGTCTTTGCCGCCTCCCACCTCGTTGACATAGGTGCGATGAGTCAGCGCCTCCTCCAGCAAGGCGTTGTTCCGGAACCTGTAGCCAAGTTTTTGCTCAATGCCGGTGAGGCGGTCGTCTTCTCTATTATCCATTGGTTTCATCCCCGTTCGGTCGGTGGAATGGTTGCGTGATCTTCGCAGTCATGCGCCCCAACATAGCCAAAGGCCAAAAACGTGGCAATGGCCGCTGACATAGATACTGGGGGCGCAGGGAGTGGAGGATACTGATTTTATCGCAGAAATTCAACAGACAACTGTGATGCTCCGGCTGAAGGAGCCGGTAATTTGATTGAAAAAAACAGGGTGCCCGCAAGGGCACTGCCATTAAGTTACCTGAAGCGCTGATCTTCCGCCAGCCCCTATAAGCTCTCCCTCACCCTACGGGAGAGGGTCGGGGTGAGGGAGTCGGCGCGGGTATGATCCCAAGGCGGCATACGGGCTTTTCTCGGGGCTTTGAAGGTGTTTGCCAGAGTCATCGCTATGGCGCCGCCCTCACCCTAACCCTCTTCCGGAGGGAGAGGGGACTCTTGAAATTCCCTGGCGGAAGATGGGCGCCAATCGGGTTGAGTTAAAGATAACGCTAATCCTGCTAACTGCCAAAGCCCCCTCTCCCTTGACTTGTCAGCCATAGCCTTGGCGAAGGCTGATGGGAGGGGGAGCGAATAGCCGCAACCCTTAACTTAACGGCAGTGGTTGGGGGGGAGAGTGAGGCAGGTGGGCGAATCTCTCTCATGTGATCAGGACCTGATAACTGGCTGCAACAAAAGCAATCATCATTAGCTGAGCGACCATCTGATCAACCCTGCAAACGGCAGTGCTCATGCGGGTTTGCGCCCATTTATATCTTGCATAATTATCCCCCCTAACCTATAATTCATTGATTTTATCAAGATTGTGAGAGCATCTATATGGGCTTCTTCATTACATTTGAAGGTATCGAAGGTTGCGGCAAGACGACGCAGTTGAGGCTTCTCAAGGAGCGCCTGGAGGCGGCCGGAGCAAAGGTGACCTCGACCAGGGAACCGGGAGGCTGCCCGATCGCTGACAAGATGCGCGCTATCCTGCTGGACGCGGAAAATAGCGCCATTACGCCGCTTTCCGAGCTGCTGCTTTATGCCGCGGCGCGCGCCCAGCACGTCCAGGAGGTGATCGTCCCGGCGCTTGAGCGCGGCGAGATCGTCCTTTGCGACCGCTTTACCGATGCGACTATCGCCTATCAAGGGCACGGCAGGAGCCTCGACCTGGCTACCATCGCGCAGCTGAACGGACTTGCCACCGGCGGCGTGGAGCCGAGTCTGACCCTTTTAATCGACTGCCCGGTTCAGGTTGGTCTTTCACGGGCTCTGGCTCGTATCGAGGCCACCAGCGGCGCCCGCGAGGAACGCTTCGAACTGGAGTCGGTCCGCTTTCATGAGCGGGTGCGCGACGGTTACCTGGCGCTGGCACATGCAGCCCCCGAGCGCTTCATCGTCATCGACGGCTCCGGCGATCTGGCACAGACGGAAAAGCTGGTCATCGAAGCGCTTGCCACAAAAATTCCGGTCCGCAATCCGGCGGGCTTAGCAGTGCCGCTGGCGGACCAGTAGAATGCCATTTTCCGACGTTATCGGGCAAGACAGGGCGATCACCGTACTGCGCCGCTCCATCTCGATGGATCGGGTGGCTCATGCCTATCTTTTCACCGGCATCGAGGGGTGCGGCAAAAAGAAGAGCGCCCTCGCCTTCATTCAGGCTGTCTTCTGCGGCAAGGACGAGGCCTGCGGCGTCTGTTCTGCCTGCAAAAAAGTGGCAAGCGGACAGCACCCGGACCTCCATATCCTGGAGCCGGACGGCGCCTTTATCAAGATCGATCAGGTAAGGGAGCTGCAAAAGGAGCTTTCCTACCGTCCCTTTGAGGCCCCCAAGAAGGCGTGCATCATTGACGGAGCTGACAAGCTGAACCTCTCCTCCGGCAATGCGCTTTTGAAGACTCTGGAAGAGCCGCCGGGCGATGCCCTCATGATACTGATCGCCCCTGAGCGCTCGGCCGTGCTGCAGACCATCCTTTCCCGGTGCCAGGCACTGCAGTTCCAGCCGCTTTCGGCGCAGCTGATCGAGGAGCGGTTGGTGCGGGACCATTTCCCTGCCGAGGCGGCCCGGGTAGCAGCAACGCTTTCCGGCGGCAGCCTCAAAAGAGGGATCGAGATAGCGACCGACGGCGTTCTGGATGGGCGCGGCAGCTTTCTGGCGCGGATCATCGCCCTGAACCTGAAGGATGTAAATGCGCTGTTTGCCGCGGCAGAGGAGTTCGCCGCGGACAAGGATGGACTTCCCGGGCTCCTGGAATTGCTCCTGTCGTTCCTGCGGGACGTCCTGATCTACCGATCTACCCCGGAGTCGCTGGCGAACTCGGATCTGGAGCAGTTGATTGCCCGCGAGTCGGCACGCTGCTCAGAGAAGAGGGTTATTGAGCTAATCGAGCAGCTGGTTGCCATGCGCCGGATGCTCGCGCGCAACGTCAACGCGCGACTGGCACTAGAGGTCTTCTTCATGCGCTTCGCAACGAGGTAGGGGCGAACCTTGTGTTCGCCCGCATTTCAGCAGACAGTAGCGTGGACATGGCGGGGAAGAAAACCGGGCGAACACAAGGTTCGCCCCTACGTGTGTGAACCGGCGGGGCTCTCAAAATAGCCGGTCAGCATTGAAGCACCTTGAGACGAAAGTCATTACATAGCTGTACACACCGGTTAAGATGCAGAGCAAGTTTTCACTTGATCCCAGCCTTAACTTTATTTAAACACACACCGGTTAGGAGCTGATCGACATTACGATCTCCACCCCTAACCTTGCAGGACACTTGGAGGCATTTTTGGCAAGCATCGTAAGAATACAGTTCAGCACCGCAGGCAAGCTCTACGACTTCACCGCAGGAAATACGGTAATCAAACCCGGCGACAAGGTGGTCGTGGAGACGGAGCGGGGCAAAAGCATAGGACAAGTGGTCGCAGGCCCCATCGAGGTGGAAGACTCGCTCGTTCCGGAGGGAACCAAACAGGTGCAGCGCCTGGCCGAGCCTTCGGATCTCGCGACGCTCGCGGCAAACGCGATCAAGGAAAAAGAAGCGCACAAATTCTGCCTGAACCGGATCAAGGAACGGGTGATGGATATGAAGCTCGTCAAGGTGGAATACCTGTTCGACGGCAGCAAGGCGATCTTCTATTTCACCGCCGACGGCAGGGTCGATTTCCGGGAACTGGTTAAGGACCTGGCTCATGCCTTCCACACCAGGATTGAGATGCGCCAGATCGGCGTGCGCGACGAATCTAAGATGGTGGGCGGCATCGGGATCTGCGGCAGGGAACTCTGCTGCTCCTCGTACCTGCGCGAGTTCGAGCCGGTCTCGGTCAAAATGGCGAAGGAGCAGAATCTTGCCCTGAACCCGAGCAAGATCTCCGGCCAGTGCGGCAGGCTGCTTTGCTGCCTCTCCTACGAGTTCGAAACCTACTGCAGCCTCAGGAAAGGGCTCCCGAAGTGCGGCAAGCGGGTGCAGTGCGGCTGCGTGGACGGCGAGGTGGTCAAGGTCAACGTACTACAGGGGACCGTTACCGTGAAGAACTCGGACGACACCATGGTCCAGTTGAAGGGTGACGATATCAAGCCGGAGAACGTGAGCGACCGTATCAAGAAGCCGCAGGGCAAAGGCGAAGCGCCGGCTCCGCAGGAAACCAAGGGAAAAGGCGCCCAGGGAGCCGGCAAGCAACGCCGCAACAGACCTGTCGACGTCAAAGAACGGAAAAAGGAGAAACCATCAACATGACGAAACCCGCTTTCTACGTCACCACCCCGATCTACTACGTAAATGACGTACCGCACATCGGGCACGCCTATACCACGCTGGCAGCCGACGTTTTGGCGCGCTACAAGCGGCTCATGGGTTTCGATGTCTTCTTCCTGACCGGCACCGACGAGCACGGGCAGAAGGTGGAGAAAGCAGCGACCGCCGCCGGCGAAACGCCGCTGGAGCTGGCGGACCGCGTCATGAAGCGGTTCCAGTCGCTCTGGGAAAAGCTGGAGATCTCCCACACGGACTTCATCCGGACCACCCAGGAGCGGCACAAGAAGGGGGTTTCGGTACTCTTCGAAAGGGTATTGGAGAGGGGTGACATTTATCTGGGCGAGTACGAGGACTGGTACTGCACGCCGTGCGAGACCTTCTGGACCGAGACCCAGCTGATCGACTTCAAATGCCCGGACTGCAACAGGCCGACCGAGAAGCTGAAGGAGGAATCCTACTTCTTCCGGATGAGCAAGTATCAGGAACAGCTCCTGGCGCACATCGAGGCGAATCCGGACTTCATCCAGCCCAAGAGCCGCAGAAACGAGATCATATCGTTCGTGAAAGAGGGGCTTAGGGATCTCTCGGTATCCCGCACCACCTTCCAGTGGGGCATCCCGGTGCCGGGCGACCCTAAACACGTGGTTTACGTCTGGTTCGACGCGCTGGCCAACTACATCACGGCTCTCGGCTATCCCGACGAGTCCGGAGACTTCGGAAAGTTCTGGCCCGCCAACGTGCAGCTGATCGGGAAGGACATCCTGCGTTTCCACGCCGTCTACTGGCCCACCTTCCTGATGGCCGCCGGGCTCCCGATCCCCTCCAGGGTCTTTGCCCACGGCTGGTGGACCGTTGAAGGGCAGAAGATGAGCAAGAGCCTGCAAAACGTGGTTGAGCCGAACATGCTGATCGATAAGTACGGCGCGGACGCGGTGCGTTACTTCCTGCTGCGCGAAGTCCCCTTCGGCCTGGACGGCGACTTCTCGCACACCTCGCTGATCCACCGGATCAACTCGGACCTCGCCAACGACCTGGGGAACCTGCTGAACCGCTCCACCGCCATGCTGGGCAAGTATTTCGGCGGCGTGCTGCAGCAACCTGCCCAGGAGACCGAGCTGGATGCGGCCTACCGCGAGAAGACCATGGCTATGGTGGCTCTGGTGGATGGCCACCTGGAGGATCTCGCCTTCAGCAAGGCGCTGCAGGCGATTTGGGAGGTCATCTCGGCCGGCAACAAGTACATCGACGAGACCGCCCCCTGGACTCTGGCCAAGGACGAGGCCAACAAAGAGCGGCTGGCAACTGTCATGTACTACATGCTGGAATCACAGAGAATGGTCTACTTCCTGCTGTCGGCATTCATGCCGAAGACTTCGGAGAAAGGGCTCTGCTACCTCGGAGTCACCGAGGCGCCTAACCGTGAAGGGCTGGTCTGGGGCGGACTCAAGGCAGGAACCACGATCGCCAAGGCGGAAGCGCTCTTCCCGAGGATTGATGAGAAGGCGGAGTAAGGCGGGTGGTTTAAGTTGTAATTCAAGGTGAAAACGAAGAAGGGACGTTTTTTAAAGGCGTCCCTTCTTTTTATTGTAGGAGCGGCATTCCTGCCGCGATTATCTGCACATCAATCGCGGCAGGAATGCCGCTCCTACAGTGGCCACATCGGCACCACAAACTGGCCGTAGGGGCGAAGGAAGAGATAAGGAAAATCGCTGGGGAGGACGTCGGGTTACGCCTTGCGGCTAACCCGACCTAGGAGATCTACGAAGCCTACGAACCAACAAAACCTGCGAAATCTCCTACAAAGCAAAAACGGGCTGCAGATCTATTTCCAGATCCTCGAAGATGCCGACTTTTATGCGTTCCTCTTCACCATAAACATCGGGCCTGCCGAAGAGCCCCGCGTCGGAACGCTTAAATACGGTTACGGTTTTACCGGACGGATCAGCTATCCAATACTCCCTCACCCCTGCCCTCTCATAGCGCAGAAATTTCTCTTTAAGATCTTTACGTGCGGTTGCCGGAGACAGGATTTCCACAATGAGGTCGGGACTTCCCTTGCAACCCTTGTCGTCGAGCTTGGATGGGTCGCAAACCACGCTTATGTCAGGCTGAACAACCGTGGTGATGGCTTCATCCGCCTCATCGCCCTCAGGCAGACGCACGTCGAAGGGAGCGGCATAGACTTCACAAGAAGAGTTACTCAAGAAGTTGCCAAATTGGAGAAATAGTTGCCCTGAAACCCGCTGATGAAATCGCGAGGGGGCCGGCGTCATGTTGTAGGCGACCCCGTCGATCAATTCCCAGCGCTCGCCGTCATCCCACTTGAGATAATCGCCGTACCTGAAAACTTCGTCTTTTTTTTGAGCCAACGGCCCCATAGCGTCTCTCCTTTTGCCCCGTCAAGACAAAACTACCGAAACAGTGTACAGAAATCAATGTCCAATTCCAACTGCAGAGAAGGTCTCCATGGAACTGCCTCAGGTTCAGGTGGCGGAGCCTAACGAGATCAACCCGTTCCACCAGAGCAGCCCGTCATCGCCATGGCTGGACACCCGCAAGGGGTGCCCCTACAAGATCAGGCAAAGCGTAGGTAGGCGTAGGTCGGGTTAGCGTAGCGTAACCCGACGCCAAATCCATCTTCGCCGCCGAGGAGATGTCGGGTTACGCCCTTCGGGCTAACCCGACCTACGACTCAGGGATATCGATGGACCGTCCTGGTTGCGCCCAACCGCCTCTGCCATCTCTACGCACCCCCCGGAAGCGGCCTGAGCTCACCCGGCGCCAGCATGAAGAAGAACCTGAACATGCAGTACTTGTAAAATTCCGAGAAGAGCAGCTTGAAGCTGCCCCGGTGGCTCCACCACTCCTCTTTGAGGTTTCGGGTGTCGACGGGATGCGGATAGATGGCGATGTCCTTCGGGAGCGCGTTCCTGAAGATGAGCGTGGCGCGCTTCATGTGGTAACGCGAAGTGATCAGCTTGATCGAGTTTATCTTGTGTTTGCTGATCAGGTCGCGCGCGTAGATCGCGTTCTCCAGCGTGTTCATGGAAACCTGCTCCAGGAATACGTGCTCCGCGCCAGCCCCCTGGTAAAGTTCCCGCTTCTTCACCGAGGGATCTACCCCAATCAGAAGCAATTGCTGCCCCTTTCCTTCCCGGTACAGCTTGATCCCCTCTTCGATGCGGCCACGCCCGCCGGTGAGCACTACGATGGCCTCGGTCTTCACCTCACGCTTTGACAGCGAAAAGGTCTTATAAACGAAATCGACAAAAAGAACGCTCAGGATGAGCGACATCAGCACCAACAGGGAGAATAGCCCCTTTAACAGTCCCATTTTCACACCTTCAAACCTGACGGATTGCGACATTTTTGCTTGCATCCGCGTGTTTCATCTGCTATAAGTAGCGACTTCAGTAAACTCCGGAGGGTACAAAGAAATGTCCAGAATATGCGAGATATGCGGTAAAGGCCCTAGCTTCGGGAATAACGTCAGCCACGCCAACAACAAAACCAGCAAAATTTGGCGCCCGAACCTGCAGAAGATCAAGGCCGTGAGAAACGGTACCGTCAGGAGCATCAAGGTCTGCACCCGCTGCATCCGCTCCGGACACGTAACTAAAGCTCTCTAGTCCATAAACTTCTGCAAAGTTATTAAAGCCGCGGCGCCCATGCGCCAGCGGCTTTATTTTTGCGCCGTCTAGCGACAAAGAGCGGTAATCTCAATTTCCACCAGCGCACCGCGCGGCAGACCCTGCACTTCTACGGTGACACGTGCAGGGGGCTCTGCGGCGAAGAAACGCCCGTAAATGGCGTTCACGGTCGCGAAATCCGCCATGTGCGCCAGGTAGATTACCGTCTTCACCACATCTCCGAATTCGAGCCCTGAGGCTGCAAGCAGAGCCGTAATGTTCTTCATTACCAGCTCCGTCTCGGCTTCGATGCCGCCCTGGCACATCTCCCCGGTGTCCGGGTCAAGTGCTATAGCGCCGGATAAAAAGAGAAAGCCTCCTGCCTTAACGCCCTGCGAATAAGGACCGATCGCCTTGGGCGCCTGATCTGTACTGATGATCTCTTTTTTCATGATTACCCCTCTTATATTCCACAAGTTTATGCTTCCAGCTATCGACAGCCTGTCGGGGGGCTGCCGGGAGCGGTGGGCACGGGGTGCCCACCCTACGCCTTCCACTTTTCAGACTGGCTTCCTGGTATCAACTTTCCCTCGCTCTCTTCGCTAGAAAGCCTGCATGAGACAATGGAGAGCTTTTGCCGTTCCAGCTAATCAACGCTAAGGCACCGCCCTCACCCCTGCCCCTCTCCCGGAGGGCGGGGGGAAACGGCAACAGCACGGCCCGCAAGCAGGCGTAGGGTGGGCACTCCGTGCCCACGCGACCCCCATCAACCGATCTAGCTCCTCAACCGCTCCACCTTGATGACTCCCCTCACCTTCATCACCGCGGCAAATACCTTCTTCAGGTGGTCCAGATCGGTCACGTCGACCTCGAACAGGTTCTCGCCCTTTTTGTCCACGGTGCTGTTGATGGAAGCGCTGGAGATGTTCGCCTCGCAATTGGTGATCGCGGTGGCGATGTTGGCCAGAATCCCCTTTTCATCGTTGCAAAGCACGCGGATCTTGACCGGAAGCGCGCTCTTGCGCCCCTTGTTCCAGGCGACTTCAATCCGGCGCTCGGGCTCCAGGGCCAGGGCAAAGGAACAGTCTGCGGTGTGCACGGTGACGCCGCGCCCACGGGTGATGAAGCCGGTGACCTCGTCGCCTGGCAGCGGATTGCAGCATTTACCGAAGCGCACCAGGATGTCCTCGACGCCGTCGATCTGGATGGCACTGGATGATTTCCCCTTGAGCGCCTCGATCACCTTGCCGATCCGCGTCTCTTTGCGCTCCTGCGCGGCCTCGAGTTTTTCCGCCGGTATCAGCTTGGAGAGGATCTGGTTGCTGGAAAGCTTGCCGTAGCCGACCGACGCCATCAGGTCGTCCTCGGCCACGAAGCCGAACTCGACGGCCACCTTTTTCAATTCGCCGGTCTTTTGCAGCTTGTTGAAATTCAGGGAATAGCGACGGAAATCCTTCTCGCAGATCTCCCGCCCTAGCGTGATGCTTCTGATCCGCTCCTCGGTCTTCACCCAGGCCCTGATCTTGTTGCGCGCCCGGGTGCTCTTGACGATCTTGAGCCAGTCCTTGCTTGGGGTGTGGTGCGGCGAGGTGATGACCTCGACGATGTCGCCGGTCTTCAGCTCGTACTTCAGGGGGACCAGCTTGCCGTTCACCTTGGCGCCGACGCAGCGATGCCCCACGTCGGTATGCACGCTGTAGGCGAAATCGATCGGCGTGGACCCTTTGGGGAATCCCTTGACATCGCCTTTCGGGGTAAAGATGAAGACGTCCTCGGGAAACAGCTCAACCCGGACCGTGTCCATGAACTCCTTGGAATCGTCGAGCTCCTGCTGCCACTCCAGAAGTTGCCTGATCCAGGTGAAACGCTTCACCTCTTTCTCGTCGTACCCCTTTCCTTCCTTGTACTTCCAGTGCGCCGCAATCCCCGACTCAGCCACACGGTGCATCTCGCCGGTCCGGATCTGCACTTCCATGCGCTCGCCGAAGGGGCCGATCACCGTGGTGTGCAGCGACTGATACATGTTCCCCTTGGGCATGGCGATGTAATCCTTGAAACGCCCGGGAATGGGCTTCCAGGTCGAGTGAATTATCCCCAGCACCTCGTAGCACTCGCGGATATCGTCCACCGAGACCCGGATGGCGATCAGGTCGTAGATCTCGTCGATCTCGACGTTGCGGCTTTGCATCTTGCGGTAGATCGAGTAGAGGTGCTTGGAGCGCCCCGACACGTCTCCCTTGATGCCGTGCTCTTCCAGCTGCTTCTTGATGATGTTCTTGACCGTGGTGACGTAGGACTCGCGCTCCTGCTTCTTCTTGGCGACCTTGCCGGCCAGATCGTAGTAGAGCTGCGGCTCAAGGTAGCGAAACGACAGGTCTTCCAGCTCCCCCTTGACCCAGGAGATACCGAGCCGGTTTGCGATCGGCGCGTAGATATCCAGGGTCTCTTTGGCGATGGCGCGCTGCTTCGCCTCGGGCTGGTACTGCAGAGTCCGCATGTTGTGCAGCCGGTCCGCGAGCTTGACCAGAATGACCCTGATGTCAGTGGCCATGGCGAGAAGCATCTTGCGGAAGTTCTCAGCCTGGCTCTCCTCTTTGGTCTTGAAATGGATCTTGCCGATCTTGGTGACACCGTCGACAAGCTTTGCCACCTCTGCGCCGAAAAGGGAATCAAGCTCCTCGTGCGTCGTCAGGGTGTCCTCGACGGTATCGTGCAGTAGGCCGGTCACCACGGTGGCGATGTCCAGGCGCAAGTCCGCCAGGATGCCCGCCACCTCCATCGGATGGATCAGATAAGGCTCGCCGGAGAGACGGGTCTGTCCCTGGTGCACTTTGGCGCAGAAGACGTAGGCCTTCCTGATCAGGTCCAAGTCGGAGCCGGGATTATAGGAAGCAACCTTGTCGAGTATGTCGTTTAGTCGTATCATCGCGTTCCTGTTTCGGGAAAAAGAAAGGGCCAACGGTGCAGGGGCTTTCCCCTTTAGCCGTTAGCCCCAAGCTGCGCTATAAAAGGGGACCGCGCAGCCGCCCCCTTAGATCCGATTAACGACCTTTTTTAGTGCCGATTTCGCAGCCGATTTTGCCGACGGCGATTTCCCTGAGGGAAACGACCACGTTCTTGTTGAGGTTCCTGTTCTCGATGAGCGGTTTCGCCCCCTTGAAGAGCTGCTTCACCCTTTTCGAGGAGAGCATTACGAGGAGGAAGCGGTTATCAACTTTCTCAAGACAGTCTTCTACGGTAACCCTTGCCATAATTAAATACCCCTTTGGTTGGTAATTCGGAAATTTCTAGATATTGAAGGATGAGGCGAGGAGCTGAATCAGTCGGGATGCCCTGCACTGTTCGGCAATCAGCACGCTTTTCAGCTGCTCCACCGCCTCTTTAAAATTGTCGTTCACGATGATGTAGTCATACCAGCGCGCTTCCTTGATCTCGCCTGCGGCGTTATGGATCCTGCGCTCGATGACTTCCTGGGTATCTGAGGAGCGGTTGTCCAGCCGGCGCCGCAGTTCCTCGATGCTGGGGGGTAGCACGAATATGTAGACGCCGCCCTCGAAACGCCCTTTGAGCTGCCTGGCACCCTGGCAGTCTATGTCGAGGATCAGGTCGATCCCGTTAGAGCGGCATTCATTCAGGGTCGCCAGCGAGGTGCCGTAAAAGTTACCGTGAACTTCGGCCGACTCCGCAAACTCGCCAGCCGCGGCCATCCGGGAGAATTCTTCCTGCCCCACAAAAAAATAATCACGCCCATGCACTTCTCCTTGACGGGGGGTGCGCGTCGTGTAGCTGACAGAATGCCGCAAGTTCGGAAATATGTCAATAATTTCCTTGCACAGCGTGGTTTTACCTGCGCCGGAGGGGGCAGATATTACGTACAATACACCTTCACGTTTCATGCTTTTCACTCACCCTTCTTCTGTCTTTGGAACTGATTAATATCGAACTGCAGCGGAACGGATCAATATGCATCTTTCAGCCAACCTAGCAGCAGCTTTGGTCAGCTGCGCCCCCCCTCTCCCTAACCCTCTCCCACAAGGGGAGAGGGGACTAATCAAGAGAAGAAAGAACTACGTTTAGCCGTGGCCCCACTCCCTTTATGGGAGGGGCCGGGGGAGGGTGAAACGCCCCCCGCCTACTCTATATTCTGTACCTGCTCGCGGATCTTCTCCAGCTCGGCCTTCAACTCCACCACGCTGGAGGCGATCTGCGCGTCGTTCGCCTTCGAGCCCACCGTGTTGACCTCGCGATTGATCTCCTGAAGCAGGAAGTCGAGTTTACGCCCCACCGGCTCGTTCCGGGTCAGGGTCTCGTCGAACTGGCGCAGATGGCTTTCAAGCCGCACCAGCTCCTCGGTGATATCACACTTGTCAGCCAGAAGCGCCACCTCCAGCGCGAGCCGCTCCTCCGGCAGGTTGCCCTCGCTGCAAAGCAGGGCGATGCGCTCCTTTAACCTTGCCGCGTACTCGGAAACCACCGACGGCGAACGCGCGGTCACCCGTGTGATCAGATCGATCAAGTTGGCGCGCCGCTTCTGGAAGTCGGCCATCAGGGATTCCCCCTCAAATAGCCTCATCTCGTCAACCCGGCGCAGTGCCTCGTCGAGCGCGACGACCAGCTCTTGAGGAATCTCCTCCAGGCTCGCTTCGGTCTCGGCTGCCACGGTGATCACGTCCCGCTGCGCCGCGATCAGGGCAAGACTCACCTCGTCACGCAGTCCCAGCGCTTCGCCGATGCTGCTAAACGCTTTGTAATAGCCGCGGGCCAGCGGCAGATTCGGGGTCGGCAGGCCGAGCGAGACCGCCCCCTCCACCTGAATGAAGACGTCAATCTTGCCGCGGCTCAGCTTCTCGGCCACACGTTTCTTGATTTCGTTTTCAAACTGCATCAGCACGCGCGGAAGCTTCACCGTTACCTCACCATAGCGGTGGTTCACGCAGCGAACTTCAACTGTAATCCTGCCGGTAGCGTAGGCGGATTCGCCCTTGCCGTAACCTGTCATGCTCTTTATCATGGGTCCCCCTTGGGAACGGGCCGCTTGGCGCCCTAGCTCGCGTTTAACAGCTCTCTCAACCACCTATCAGCTTACACTCGCTCTATTTCGCCTCGAACAGCTTCTTCTCCCAGCGCCAGGCATCGGCGACGATGGTGGTCAGGTCCGCGTAGGAAGGTGACCACCCCAGCACGCTGTGGATCCTGTCGGCAACCGCAACAAGGTGTGCCGGATCGCCCGGGCGGCGCGGCGCTTCCTTGACCGCGAAATCCACTCCGCTCACCTTCTTCACCACATCGATCACCTGACGAACGCTCTCGCCACGGCCGTAGCCGACGTTGATGGTGGTCGACCCCCCTCCCTTTTTCAGGTAATCGAGGGCAAAAAGATGCGCCGCGGCAAGATCCTCGATATGGATATAGTCGCGGATACCGGTACCGTCGGGGGTGTCGTAATCGGTGCCGAAAATGGAGACGCTGTCACGCATGCCGAGTGCGGCCTGGCAGGCAACCTTGATCAGGTGGGTCGCCTCCGGCGTGCGCTGCCCCATCCTCGCCTGCGGATCCGCGCCGGCCACGTTGAAGTAACGCAGGGCAACGTAAGAAAATCCGTGGGCGAAGGCGGAGTCGCGCAGCATCCATTCGCTCATCAGCTTGGAGGTGCCGTAGGGATTGATAGGTACCGTGGCGCTGCTCTCGGAGGCAGCTCCGGTCTCGGGCATGCCGTAGACCGCCGCGGTGCTGGAGAAGATGAAGCGCTCCACCGCATTGTCGACGCAGGCCTGCAGCAGATTTAAGGTGTTTTTGGTGTTGTTGGAGTAGTACTTGAGCGGCAGATGTACCGATTCGGGCGCGATGATGGCGGCCGCGAAATGGAGCACCGATTTGCAACCGGTTTCGCGCAGGACCTGGCCGACTTTAGCGGTGTCGGCTAAATCTCCGACGATGAGCCTCTCGCCGTGAACCAGGGCGTCTGCCGAACCGGTTGAGAGGTTGTCATAGACTATCACCTCGTTTCCAGCCTCGCTGAGCTGCCTCACCACGTGGCTCCCGATGTATCCTGCCCCACCGGTCACTAGAATTGCACTCATAGAGCATCTCCTCTTTAACGCATTGAAAGAAACGAGGGCCTAGCCTTTGGACTAAACCCTCGATCTAAGCTGATCATATTGGGCTGGATGACACAGGCAACAGCTGAGTGTCAGAAAACTTCTGGTGCTGCCTGTGTGGAAAAAACGAGCATCTTTAAAAGGATTATCGCCGACTGAACAACGCTCATTCGAGCTGATATATATAGCATTTAGCCCTGCCCCACGCAACCATTAAATTCTCCAAATACTACTAATCGGGATGAATTTACAGGCGCTGTGCGAGTTTAAATAGCTGCGGCCCAGCAGAGTGGGGAGATAGATGATAGTATAGCCCTGCTTGCTCACTCCCTACCACTAAGCCAGGCTCTTTCTGTCCAGCTGCGTCACCATCAAGATGATGCCGGCCAGCGATTTCCCCCCTCCCAGTTCAACACCGTCTGTTGTTTTTTGCAGGTTAGCGGTGAGCGGTCTCGTCGTGAACCCCAACGTTGCCATGCTGGGGTTCACGATGGAGCTGTTCACCCCAACCTACCGTCGGCAAAAGACGTAGTTTCAAGCTGGACTGGCCGCTGGAGGCCAACGAGGATTTGGCCCCTTGACACAGAAGCCGTATACCGTTATATTTCGCTAATCAAAATTTACAAAAGGAGGATAGCACTTGAAAAAGATGAAGATAAAGCCGTTCGATCTTGCCTACGAACAATACCAAATGCTCAAAGTAAAACTTAACTCGACCAGGGACCCTCAGGAAAAGAACATGCTTTTTAGAAGGCTCGCCAACCTACTTGCAGTCATGGAATTCCTCGTATCAGTGAACAAAACCACCTGACAACTCCAGCTTGCTAACAGTTCAACCCTCTAACTCCACCACACCAAAAACAGAGAAGCTCACCATTCTGACTGGCCCGGCGCAGGAATGCAAGCCGGGCCTTGAATTAAACCTTGGTCAGCGGTGAAGTTCCTGCCTCTTAGATGTGCCTATTTTAAGCTTGCACTGTCCATCTCCTGTGCCAAATATTTACTATGACTTTGATGGTACAATTACCACTGTCAGTAGTCGAGTTCAATGCATAGCATCTTTGCTCAATGAGGACGGCAGACCATGGGACGCTGGACAGTTAGTGATTCAACCAGACTCTACAACCTCGACAACTGGGGCGCTGGTTTCTTTTCAGTCAACAGAGAGGGAAATGTTTGCGTTCATCCAGCACCTCATTCAGTACATTCCATCGAATTGAGGTCGCTCGTCGACGACCTGATCAAGCGAAACATCAATCCGCCTATACTGCTTCGCTTCATGAATATCCTGGAAGGGCGCATAGACTCCATCAACCGCGCCTTCAGGAGCGCCATCAAGCAAAACGACTACCCTGCCAACTATCAGACCTTCTATCCCATCAAGGTGAATCAGCAGCGCCAGGTAGTTGAAGCGATCACCAAATTCGGCATGAAGTACGGGTTGGGCCTGGAAGTGGGCTCAAAACCGGAGTTGCTGGCAGCTATATCGCTGTCGAGCGGCAAAGGCCTCCCTATCATCTGCAATGGCTATAAGGACAATGAGTTCATTGAGACCGTGCTCTATGGCAACAGAATCGGCTATGACATAACCATCGTAGTGGAAAAGCTCTTTGAACTAGAGAAGATCATCGCCCTGTCGCTGAAAAACGGTGATGTCCCGAAACTGGGGCTGAGGGTGAAACTCTCATCGAAGGGAACCGGCAAATGGTCGACCTCCGGCGGTGAACATGCCAAATTCGGGCTGCGTGCATCGGAAGTAATAACCGCTATCGAGATGCTCAGCAAGCACAACCTGCTAGGCAGCGTGAAGTTGCTGCACTTTCATATCGGCAGCCAGATCACCAAGATCGACAAGATCAAGAACGCGCTGATCGAGGGGGTGCGCATCTATGTTGAGCTGAAGAAATTGGGAGTTGATCTCGGCTATCTCGATATCGGAGGGGGTTTGGGCGTCGATTACGATGGTTCTAAGTCTAGTTATTTCTCCAGCGTGAACTATTCCCTGGATGAGTATGCCAGTGACATCGTGTATCAGATCAAGAACATCTGTGATGCGGCAGGCGTTGAGTGTCCCAACATCATATCAGAGTCGGGACGAGCCACTGTTGCCCACTATTCCATGCTGGTCACCAATGTGTTAACCGGCACACAGGACGCTATGCCGGACCTTGAGACAGGTCAGGGGCAGTCGTCGACGGTACAAAAGCTTATCGATATCCATAAGAGCATCAACAGGACTTCTCTTCGTGAGGACTATCACGACACCCTGCAGCTCATCCAGGAAGCTAACAGCCTGTTCAACCTGGGATTTCTCAATCTCAAAGATAGAGCCGTTGCTGAATCAGTCTATACCAAGATATTATGGAAGATAAACGAGCTCATTGAGACACGGAAACCAGTCCCGGAAGAACTGCAGAACTTCGAGATCAAATTGCGTCAGAGCCATTTCGCCAATTTCTCCATATTCCAGTCACTGCCTGACTCCTGGGCCATCGACCAGCTGTTTCCCATCGTACCTCTGCAGAGGCTGAACGAGAAACCTGACGTGATTGCGACCATCGCGGATTTGACCTGTGATTCCGATGGTGAGATCACCAGCTTCGTCGGTGAAAACGGCAGAACCGACTTTCTGCCCTTGCACCGGATCGGGGCGGACGAGAAGTACTATATTGGCTTTTTCCTGATCGGCGCATACCAGGAGATACTGGGAGACCTCCATAACCTGTTTGGCGATACCAATGCGGTCCATGTAAGCTTCAACAAAAAGAGTCATTACCGGATCGAGACAGTCATCAACGGTGACACGGTCGCTCAAAGCCTCAAATATGTGCAGTACGATCTGGAAGAAATGATGGGACAGGTACGCGACAATCTTGAGAAGAACGTGGAGTCCGGGCAGATTACCATCGAAGAAAGCAGTCATTTTATGGAGATGCTTGAGAAGAACTTCCAGAGCAGCACCTACCTCGGTGAATGATGCAAGAGGGATAGAGCAGATAGAGGGAAGACGTTTATGAAGCCCACAAAGCAGGATGAAGATAAAAAGCCAAAGCCGGATTCGATCACCATGCAGGGGGGCGCCACGCCTCTCTGGATCGCCTGCCGGACCCTGATGGCCGGACATGAAAAGGAGCTATTCTCCCAATGGAAGAAGGTGGCGCAAACCTTTCAGGAAGACGACGTCCATGACCTGCGCGTCGCCTCGCGCCGGATGCGCGAAGCGCTGGCCCTGTTTTCGCCCTACCTCCCCGCCAACAAGAGCGCCAGGATCGAGAAGCAGGTGAAAAAAGTGACCAAGATGCTCGGTGACCTGCGCAATACCGACGAGGCCTGCCACTTTTTCTCGGAACTGACCCCGGAGGAGATTGCGCAGTCACATCACGAGATCGAGGAGCTACTGTCTGGATTAAGAGGCGAGCGGGAACAGGCCCACAAAAAGCTCAAAAAGGAGCTAAGTTCGCTAAACCCGAAACCGCTTCGGGGTGAGTTTCGCGGCGTGAGAAACAGACCGAATATATTTCGCAGCAGTTCCGTCGACCCTTTTATGAGCATCTCGGTATATGCCGGCGGCGCTATCATGCAACGTGCGGAAACGCTGAACGAGCTGCTCCCCCAGGCGGTTCACGAAGCCGACAGCGAGGCCCAGCACGAACTACGGATAGCGTTCAAGAGGATGCGCTACCGGCTGGAGATCATCGCACCGCTGTTAAGAACCGGGTACCATGAACTGCACAGTGAGCTAAAGGGATATCAGGACGTGCTGGGGAAATTGCACGATATCGACGTTTTTGCTGAGATGGTGCAGGACCAGCTGAGTGATGGAGCCGGGAAGCAGGAACTGTTGCAAGTTATCGCAGATAGAAGAAGCCGCCTGCACAGCTCCTTTCTGGAGAGGCTGACCAGCTTCCCGATTGGTTCGATTGGAGAAAGGGCTAGGGATGCGCTATAGGGGTTGTCCACCTGCAAGTTCGATCACAAGTGCTCCGGTCGCTCGACAGACTTCCCTGGCAAAAACCAAATTCAGCGTTTCGAGAGTGTCGCCTGGCGTGTGATAGTGAGGATTGCGGAAATTAGTAGTGTCCGTCAGCATGATCGCCCTATAGCCCTGATCCCAAAAAGGGGCATGATCGGACCTACGGGTGTCGGGAAAGATCTCGCCATTACCCGGCACCACCAGCGGAAGATAAGGCAAAGGTATCCCGTGCCGGTCCACCGCAGCGCAGAACTTCTGAACCATTCCTTTTGAACCTTCATTGCCAATAACAGCTATGAAGTCGCCCGCCTCAGGAGTTTCTACCGGTATGCCGGGCGGGATCAACTGACCGTACGAAGCGCCGGCATATGCCACCGATTCCAGCACCACCACCCCCTCAATATCCCACCCCTGCTCCCTTGCGAAGGAAGCCAGCGCCCTACTGCCCCGGGTCCCCTTGCCGTGACAACCCTCATCTGAACATTCTTCCAGGTTGACCCCGATGAACTGGATGCTCTTTTCGAAGATTGCTTCTTTGAAAATGGTGGCGAGTTCCAGAAGCAAGGCGACACCGCTGGCATTGTCATCGGCACCGGGAGAGGTGGAGACGGTATCGAAGTGAGCCATGACAATTATGCGCTGGTCGGGGTAGAGAGTACCGCGCCTGGTGGCAATGACATTACTGAAGCTACTGCCGCCGTCATTGAAACAGTGATCGCTCAGGTCGTAGCCGAGGGATGTCAGAGTTTCCCGGATGTAGCCGGCAGTCTGCTGCAATGCCTCCGGCGCTGTGACTGGATGCCGGATCCCTTCGATGGATTGGATGTGGGATTTGATGCGATCAATGGAAATGTCATCGAGAGCTTGTTGAAACGGAGTCATAGTTGTCCTTGTTGATGATTGACGAGGTTCTTTGTGCAGTATTGCAGATTGGGGGGTGCAGATTGCAGCAGTGCACCCTCCCCCAGCCCCCACTGCCATTAAGTTAAGGCGAATACTGTCTTTAAGCTTCGGACATATTGTATCTGTTTAAAAGTGACTGACACATTTATTTAATCGTATGCCTAGTATAT
>Ga0209317_1001231_pt1 | contig 23672 bp, 17 predicted proteins | sample RifGroB2_FD_183994 | JGI IMG/M metagenome (GOLD analysis project Ga0209317, IMG submission 183994) | Soil microbial communities from Rifle, Colorado, USA - Groundwater B2 (SPAdes) (version 2) | ecosystem: Environmental > Terrestrial > Soil > Unclassified | place: Rifle, Colorado | collected...
CGAGGAGAGCGCCAAACAGAGGATATTCGAGCCGTTCTTCACCACCAAGGATCTGGGTCAGGGGACCGGGCTCGGCCTTTCCATCGTCTACGGCATCATCCAGCAGCATGACGCCCGGATCGACGTGCAGAGCGAGCCGGGCAAAGGGACCACCTTCGAGATCTACTTCAAGCTGATCGGTCCCGGAATCCAGCAGCAAGGCAAAGCGATAGCGCCACTGCCTCCCTCACGAGGGACGGAAACCATCCTGGTCGCCGAGGACGACAATGACGTGAGGAACTTTATCAGCCACACGCTGAGGACCTTCGGTTACACCGTCGTCGAGGCCAGAGACGGAGAGGACGCCATCCGCAAGTTTGCCGAGCACAAAGAGGCGATCCAACTCCTTATCCTGGACGTGGTCATGCCCAAGATGAACGGCAAGGAGGTGTATCAGGAGATCTGCAAGTCGGCAAAGCATATCCCGGTGCTCTTCTCAAGCGGATACACAGCCGACATCATCAACCAGAAGGGAGTACTGGACGAGGGGATAAACTTCATAGCGAAGCCGATGACCCCGCACGACCTGCTGGCCAAGGTGAGAGCGGTGTTCGACTGAGCTGCCTAAAACCAGAGTTCAAGAGATCGTGGCTGGCGGGTAGGGAGTAACAGGGCTGTTCGAGATGTTTAGCTCATTTAGTTCAATAGGGGGTAGTCGGTTAGAGCCCCCCCTCCTGCATACTGCCACTTACTGCGACTCTAGGTTCACCGGACATTCGCTCAAACGTAGGATGCGGTGAGGAGCGAACCGCATCAGCTGTTATCACGTCGGTGTCGTAATTGATTTCAAACGATGCGGTTCACAAGTTCACCGCATCCTACAGGTATAAGGGGCTCTGACCGACTACCCCCCTTAGCTCAATTAGCTCGCTTGCGACGAAGCCGGCGGAAAACGACCATTACCGCTACTCCTGCTCCCATCAGTAAGAATGTCCCCGGCTCAGGAGTGACGATCGGCGGCTGTTCATCACCAGGCCTGGTTCCTCCAATACTTGAATAAGGTGGAAAGATGGGACCGGGACCGCCGCCGGGGTGTGGTGGATAGTAAGGCGGGTGCCTCAAAAATGGTGGTATCGGCTCGACTGAACCTTCATCAGGCGGCTCGTTAGGCTCGGGTGGCGGAGGGGCAACTGCCTGCTCCGTAATGCTTTTTCTGCGCGGTGGGCCATCGACCTGCTCAGCGGGCGGTGGGGCCGGGCTCGCCTCCAAGGGTGGCGGCGCGATGACGTAGTCGTTGCAGCAGTAGGTGCGCACCGTGCGGACCCCGTCGGTGACATACCCGTCACCTTTGGGCAGCCGGACCGGATTTGATGTCCGCATGATGTCGTCGCCTTTTCGGAATGAGACAAAGGTCCAGATCTCTTTATCCTGTTTCCCGAGTCTGGCGGCCTGCCAGTTGAACCCCGCAAAATGCCTGGCTAGCACGGAATCACTAAGCACCGTTTTACGTAAATCCTGCACCGAATGAACGCTTTCCTTCTTGCACAAGCCCACGTAGTTGCCGGATATTTCGCTTCGGGCGTCGGCTGGTTCCTGAATTTCAGCCACAGCTGTCGTCATTGACGCTGCTTGCGAGATGGCCTTCTCCTTTGTCATCAAGTAACGAACCAGGAGGCCTAGCGCCACAACAGCCAGAACAACAAGCGCAGCTAGCCCGATCAGCTTGGTGAACTTAACCAGATTTCTTTTGAATCGGGATGGTCGCCTGATATACGGCATATCTTAACCTCTCAAGATATATGGCGCTGGTCGCCTCACTTCGTCCAGCGTTGCTGATTAGCAACCGACCCCGCCTGCGGCGTTTTATCGTAGAGGAGCTCTGCCCTGACTCCAAGATCCCCGGATACCGGGTCCCCCCCTTTAGCAAAGGGGGGACAGGGGGGATTTGCCTTTGAAGTTCCTCAGGAGTAAGCGTCTAATTCCCGGGCGCGCATGCCTGCATCGGACCGAGGGGATCTCGCAGAGAGCCCACCCACATCACCGCAAAATTCTCATGGATGCCGACGCCGAAAGCGAGCAGGTTGCTCCCTTTCCACTCCCCGGACTCGAGAAGAATTGCGTTGTGGCTCGGGCTTGATTTCCAGGCGTCGAGCACTTTCGCCGGGGTTACTTCTTTGTCGCTCGTGGAGTAAGCGTTCTCGTAGCCATCGCCAGTATAGGTCAAGGTGATCTCGCGCGGTTTGTCCCACATGGCTTCGGCAAGCGAGTTGTCCTTCGCGTAGCATACCGGCTTCCAGAAACCCTGATCGGACCAGCTATGAAGCGTGCAGTCCTGGCCGCGGCTGTCCCGGCCCTTTGCAGCAGAGTTTTCCGCAAGATCGATCGCATGAATACGCGCAACCTTATTCAAAGAGCGCGAATTTGCTATCGGAGGTAATCCGTGGTTTTCACGGTATTCGTTCACCATCCGGAACAGCTCACTTTCCTTAGCTGAAAGGCACGAGAATTCGCCGGACTCTTCCAATACTTTATTCAGGACCGACTGCGTTGTCTGGGGATTGGGAAGGGGGGCGGCACTGCTTACGCTGCTCACTTCGAGGGAAAGGATGGCGGCCAGCACTGCACCGAGCAGCATCTTCTGCAAGCGTATGCCGTATTTGATGCGGCTGGGGCGGATATAGCCGGCTTCTACCAGCACTTCACCAAGTTTGTGGTGGGAAACTGCCTGTTTGCGAAGTGCATCCTGCAACTGCTCGCGAGTGATATGTCCGGTGGCAACCAGGAGCTCACCGAGCCTGAGGGGGGAAGCATGCCCGACATCCTGATTGAGCTGGAAGTCGAGCAGGGAATTCAGCTGCCGGTCCGTGATCATGCCGAAGCGTTTGAATACCTCGCCTAGCCTTTCCCCACTCCGCTGCTGTTCGGCAATTGCGAGATCCAGTTGTTCGTTGGTGATTTGCCCTGACTGGACCAGCAACTCGCCAAGTAGATGACGTTCGCCAGCTGCGATGTTTGCAGCCGAAGTAATGCCTGAGTCATGTTGTACTAACCGCGGCTCCTTGGCATCATCCCCGGTGATCAGCCCCATCTTGGCCAACACCTGGCCCAAAAGCTCTTTGGTACGCTTTTGCTCCTCCAGGACAGAGTCAACATCATGTTGGGCTGAAGACCCGCGGTCCGACATGATGTTGCTGATATGGCGCATCGCTGCTGAATGTCGCATGCCATAACTCCCTTAGCAATGCAGAAACGTCAAAGTGCTCAATGTAGAAAAACAGGGGAGGGCATATCGAGGGCGCATCAAGCGCAACTTAAAATATGCCTCGAAAGTGTCGAGTTATTAGTCGATACACTTAAAGCAAGCAAGAGACAATGTCAAGAATTAAGGCTGCACTCATAGTCTATTGCTAATAGACCTGACGATGGAATCAACCTTCAAAGGAACCGGCGATTACACAGGCGCCGCTACATGGAAGTCGCCAATGTCAGTGCAATTAACCACTACAGTCGCTACTTGATACTTCAGCTACTCATCCTGAGGGGCATAGACTCGACGATAGCGTCTGTTCGTCCTCAACCCGCCGCTCCTTATTTCTTGAAGCTATGGAGCCATTTCCACCCATTGCTCAATTCCGGGAATGCTGCACCGAGATGTACCGTCTGGACCGGATTGGAGGAGGAGATGTTGAGGATGACACGGCTTTCCACTAATTCGACCCCCGGCCCCTGCGCCGTTCGTTTCTTAGCCCCTGCTGTGCTGAAGGCGTCGAAGGCAACCTGGGAATTAGCATAGGGAACCAGCTCGTCGCCTCTGTGGTGGTACATCCGCATCGGTACGGCCGGCACCCAGACTGAGTCGACCGGCCCGGGCATCCTGTAGGAGTCGTTTGCCCTGAGAAAGGCAACTGTCGGACTCTCTACGGCAAGCTCGTTGATGAACTGCTGGGTCAGGACACTCTTCGGTACCACGAGGTTTACCGGGCTAAAACGCATCCCCATCGCCTCGCTGATCTTATCTGCCGGCGAGTTGCCGTCGAACAACTGGGACAGGGAGATGTTGTAGGGGAAATTCAGGACGTTGAAGGGGCTGAAAAGAGCCCCTCCATATGCGTAATTGTAGCCAGTGAGCAGGAAGGGGAGGAAGTAAGGGGCCTTGGAGGTGCTGTCCGAAAGCATGAGGTTGCGCATCACGCCGGAAAGGTCGTGCGGGCCGGAAAGCGGGGCCGAGGCGGTGACGGTGAACTCGCCGGCATGGTTCAGTTGGAGTTCCCGCGTAGCCGTCATGGTTACGTATCCCCCTTCTGAATACCCCGTGAGAAAGAGCTGGCTGTTCCACGAGCAGGGGGAGCCGTTGTTTCCCGCTCCGCTAATAATGTCGCGGCTTGCCCTGAGCATGTCGACCACTTGATGTGCCAGAGAGGTGCCGTGGACGTAGGGTTGAGTGTTGGTATTGTCGCCCATCCCCTCATAATCGGCCATGGCGACAGCATAGCCTGTGGAGGCGATAGCCGCAGCCACCATCACTTCCGGGTAATCGGTGGGTCTGTCCAGGTGGGATAGGAACCTGGAGGGCGAATAGGGTCGGTATGGTTCGGTGCCATGCTGGTACATGAGGATCGGCACTGAAGGTTTGATACCTGAAGTGGATTTCGGGAGGATCAACAGGCCGGTAAAGCTATGAATCTGTCCATCTGCGCCGGTGGACTGATAGGTAACCTTCCGCATGTCGAGGGTGTATTTCATGTCGGACAGAAGAGAGCTGAAGTTGGTCAGAAAACTGCCCCATTCCCAGCCGCCCAAAGCTCGCGCGACAGGCAACTGGGTGCCCGTGATGATCCTGGCCAGCAGCAGCTTCGGGTCGAGGTTGACCACCCCGCCATCACTGGCCTGCTGCTCGGATAAGCCGGAACCGCATCCAGCCGCGAGCAGCGACAGGGCCACAAACGCCGTCCGAATTGCCTGCCTTGCGCCGAAAAAATTAGCCATAACATTGTCTCCAGTCCATGGTGATCCGGTTCAAAAAGATTGCAGCCCTAAGGCTCTGATTAATAGAGAGGTTCGGTGGTTTAGGCGGAAGAGGGGGAGTGGTGGGCAAACGGCTGCTACATCGTGATATGGCCGCAGCCGTTTGCTTTTATTCGGGACCGGGGGGACATCGACGTATGGCTGCTCGCCCGGCACGAGATGCCTTACTCTACCTGGTGCCCCGCAGCAGGTAGCCATTCAACTCGGCCAGTTCCTGTACCAAACTATCCAGGTGCCGATCGGTAACAAAAAGGTTTCGGTAGCCGTTTCTGTTGTTGTGGATCTTCACACCGGACATCCTCACGGTATACCCCACATCTCGCAGCGCCCAGAGGTCTTGCTCGGCGTATCTTCCAGGGAGTTGCAGACGCGAAAGCAGCTTTTCCGAAATGCTCTGGAAATCATCATCCTCCTGCAGCATGATGACCCGGTACCCTTTGGTTTCTAGAAGCCGGATCAGGGTGTAATTGACCGGGTCTCCGTTAAATAGCGCAACCACGTAGCGCCGGCCGTTGTCTTCAAAGTACCGGTGAACGGGCACATCGAGCCGGACTCCAATGTTGTCCCGGGCGTAAAGGTCGATGTTCTTCGCCGTTTCAAAGGGGACGGATAGCGCATCCAGAAAGGAGTCGAGAATCTTGACGGGCTCTTTCTCAGCCACCAGATAAATCAGGTCGCGCTCCCGGCCGGGCATCTGGTGGGAAGGGCTTCCCGCCTCCAGGAGTTGAAATCCGTTCTTGGCCAGAAGGCTCACCACCCCTTGCGGCGTGGCGCGACGCTCCCTGAAGACGTTCAACAAGTTCAGGTCCTGACGCATCAGGCTGTCAGGCATCTTCTCAATCCGGAAATCGGCGCGAACGGTGATTTTGGGATCCTTTCCGAAATCAACGGAAAAATTCTCCTCGATAGAGTAGAACCGGGACGCGCCAAGCAGGGAGCGGTAGAACCGTTGCCGATGGGTTGGGTTTTCGGTGACGACCCTGACCTGCGGATTGTTGTCCTGGATCAAGGCTCTGACGAGCGGGGGAAGCGTGCCACGGCCATCCACCAGGATGCTCCCGCCGTCCTGGGCCGGGAACGCCGGATACCTTTCCGGATCAAGTGATAGCGAGAAGGCGTTCGAAGGACTATCGAAGCGATCACTGCCGCGGAGTGCGAGGGAGGGTATCAATCGGGTCCAGATCTCTCTGGCGACCTCGACCTCGGCGTCTCGCTCCCGTGCCTCTTGCGCCAGCATTATCCGGTGGTCGGAAGAGGAGGCCAGCGGCGCAGGTTTGCGGGCTTTCCCGGCTCGAAGCCTGCGGCGCGTCGGGGCGCTCTTGGCCGCACGTCGCACGTCAGCTTGCGGCCTAATCGAGGGGGAGGGCAAAGAATTCTTGCCAAGCACCGTGGTGTCGAGTTTGAATTTTGGGTCCATCGCATGTGATTGCATTGGCGTGGCCCCGAATATAGCCAGAGCGAGCAAGTATTTCCCTAGATGCCTGGTTGTAAGGTAACTCGACATGAAAACTCCGGATCCTGACCTGTTGATGAATGGATACATCTCTTTATTTACCTGAGGCCTGCGCTGGTTTCCTGCTGTCCAGCCGTCACCTCTGCCTCCGGCGGCCGCTCCGTATTCGGAAAAGACAGTACGAATCCGACTATTTCCTTCCCCGGAATCCTGCGATAGACGCTGAATTCCGCGCCGTTTTGTACGGTGCCGGACTCAACCTGAAAACCGTCGCCCCCTTCTTTATTCTTGCTCTCATAATACTCGTGGCCGGTACTTACCCGAATACAGGTTTTCAAGAAGGGGAGGGTGATGACACCACCGGACCCGCTTAAGACCTGAATTGCCCTGATCCTGCTCTGTTCCCGGTAAACCAGGTATTCCAGCGCATCGGCACGGTAGCGCTCCCAGCCGGGATGCGTTGCTGCGTATTGCGGGTCGGCTGGCACCTGAGGGATGAAACTCGGCAATTGCTGCGGTACCGGGGGGCGGGAAGCCTGCACCTTTCCCTGGGCAGTGATGTCTGTGATTCCCGTCGGGTTTGTCTCGGTGAAGGCTCCCGGGCGCAATATGAAGAAAATGTTAAGGGCGCCGATACAAAGAGCGATACCAAAAACCAGAAGCGTGCCGATGAGAACGCTCCCGGAGAAACGTTTTTTTTTCTTTTCGATGCCGAGGAAAGCAGCCACAGAGTCGGGGAGAGCGTCGCCTGCCGTGGCACCCGCCGGCAGCACCGAGGTTGGCAGGGCCGAGGGTCCCCGCAAACCTGCTGCTGAAGCGCTGCGGTCGCCGTTTTTAGGGTAGGGAGTCGGTCGCTGTTCCTCCCCAAGGGGGGGCGGCTTTTGCACGGGCTTGCGCTGGGCTGGTTTGAAAGCGGGGCCAGACGGTGCGCCGCGTGACTCGGACATGCTTCCGAACAGCTGGGACGGATCTGATTTCTCGATGCGGCGGGAATCTTCGAAGGGCCTTTGCTGGGTCACTGCAGCTGGCTCCCCTGCAGGTCCCGGTTTATTTTCCGGTTCCCGCACCGTTTTTCCTTCAGGGAATGCAGAGAGCGCTTCACTGGCGCGCGTATCCGCAGGAGAATCAGTCAGAAACAGATCCTCATCGAACTCCGAGTTCCAAGGCAGGGTTGTAATTGCGGGTAAGTCGCAAGGGAGTGTCTCGACTGGTGCGGTATCGATAGCGAAGGGGGCACTCGTACCGGCGCTGCCGCTATCTTCATCCGGTCCGGAGAAAGGTGAGAGGAAATCCGCTGCAGCATCCGGCAAGGTTATCTCTATGGTTTCGGACTCCTGCTCTTCACCCGAAAGCGATTGCGAGGCAGCGGTCTTCAAGGCGATCTTCGGCACGGTTTGCAGCAGCTGAAGGATCTGCAGGTTCAGTTCGTTCATAGGGAGGCAGAGATCGAAGCAGGCCTGGAAGTCGGAGAACGCGCCGTTTGACATTACCACTTCATCCGACAGCAGAATCAGTGGGACGGCCTCTCCTTCAAGGAGCATCCTCACCTGCTTTGCCAACTTGTCACAGCTCTGCGTTCCTATCCTGCTCTGGAGAAACACCACAGCGGGATAGCTTTCGAATATCCTCTTTACGCCGCTAATATAGTCGGTTTCGAGATGGATCTCTGTCTCAATCAGCGGCTGCAGGTTGTCTATCACTGCAAGTACGCATTTGTCATCAGCTATGAAGAGGATTTCTGACATTTGGATCCTGGTTTAGGTGGATATCGCTCGTTCATATGCTTCCTGGAGCGACTCCAGGTGCTTGAAGTCTGCATTGCTGATTGCCTGAAAAGATCTATCGTACGAGTCATCGGCAAATACAACTACGTTTTCAATCCTGAAGCAGTCCAGCTTTTTTTCCAGATCGATGGCAATGCGCAAAGCCTCTTTCTGCGAGGGGGGATGATTTTTAACTCTGTCGATCAGGGCCCTTACGTAGAGTAGCGACACCTCCACAGCTATCAGCTCAATCTGTATGCAGTCGATTATGTTTTTGTTCTGCAGCTTGGCAACGAGGGCAAACTGTCTACTGTGGTTCTCCTCCTCCATCGCGGTCTTCAGCCAGAGAAGCAAACTGTCCCGGTCATCTTTATAGAGTTCCGCAAAATAGTGATACAGCTCCGCGCATGACATCTCCAAAGCCTGACATGCATCAAAAATGTTTCTGGTGCCTAGACCGATGCTGTGTGTCATTCCCCACCTCCGGCGCATCCTGCTGGAATCGCCTGTTTCCATCCGATGCTACAGCTGAATCTCCTGCCTGAACCGCTTTCCTGAATAATGCAGGTGTCATCGCACCATGCGGTTGCCGGGTGCTTACCATACGTTTCACCCCCAGTCAGGGGTGTGCGGTGCGCGCGTACAACCAGGGGCTTGTACTTGCCATATTGCACTTATCTTTAATTAGACTGATTCTTTTTAACGTATTTGATGCGCATTATCAAGGTATTGTTTCCAATGATTCCTTAAATTATTACGAAATTTTAATGTTTACTGGTAGATAAAGATGAATCGTAACTGCGGTCAGCGAATGCGCGCTGGATAAGGAAGGTATCAGCGGCTAGGTAGCAAGGGGAACGCACCAGAACGCGGCATTACCCCCACAACCATGAGCTGCAAGATCGCCATCCTGAGCCTTATTTTCGCCATCCTGAGAAGGTGCTCCGCACCACCACTGATCAGGTTTAATATTGGTTAAATCTCACAACTCTTCGTGACCTCCTTGAAGCCGCTCACTATGGCGGGTAGAATCTCCTGAGAAATTTCACGAGTTTGCTCTGGCGCATAGGGTCATGGACCCCAATCATGGAAGGAGAGCACGCGATGAGAACAAGTAAGGTAGGAATCTGGACTATTGTCTGGCTCTGGCTGATTCTGTTTGCGACGCCTACTGTTCCGGTCTATGCCCAAGCCGGCTTTGAGGACGACCGGGTGATGCTGCAGGGGTTCTACTGGGAATCTTATCGCCACGGCCATCCGGAGAGGTTTCCCCAATTCGGGAACAAGCGATGGTATGAGATCGTGAAAGACAAGGCCGGGGAGATCCGCCAGGGTCACTTCAATCTCGTCTGGCTTCCTCCACCATCCTACGCAGGGGACGTCAGCGCCGGGTACAACCCGAAGGAGTACTTCAATCTGAAAAACAGCTATGGCGATTTCATGCAGCACAGGTCGATGCTGGAAACGCTGCTGAGAAACGGGGTCGAACCGGTAGCCGACATCGTCATCAACCACCGCGATGGGACCAACGGCTGGGCTGACTTCAAAAACCCCGACTGGGGCACCTCGACGATCACCGCACATGACGAAGCCTTCAGCAATCCAAATTCGGAGGTGTTCAATACTCCGATAGCCGAAAGGGGGAGAGAGGAGGAAAGCCCGCAGCCCTATGCCTCCCACGGAGGCACCACCTATGGTTATCCCGACTTCAGGGATATCGATCACAGCAACAAAACTGTCCGCCGCGACATCATCAGGTACCTGTGGCAGTTGCAATCGATAGGCTATCGGGGCTGGCGCTACGACATGGTCCACGGCTACCATGCCAAGAGGATTGCCCAATACAACCGCGCCACCCACCCCACCTTTTCCGTCGGCGAATACGACTGGGGGGCGCACGCTGCACAACGCGGCTGGATCTGGAATACCGCCGTCATCCCAGGCGATGTGAGGACATCAAGCAGTGTCTTCGACTTCAGCACCTATTTCACTCTCAAGGACAATAAAGGCATCTACAGCGCGCTGTACGGATTCGGTAACGGGATCGGTATGGTCGGCGACACCACCGACGGGGTTCCTTGGAAAAACAAAGCGGTCACCTTCATTGAAAATCACGATACCGGCTATCGAACCAACGACGATGGTTCACCGCAACTGCACCACGATCACGACAGCTTTCTCAATGACTGGCAGGTGGAACAGGCATATGCCTATATCCTGACGCACCCCGGTCTGCCCTGTGTCTACTGGAAGCATTATTTCGATTGGGGACCGGACCTTAAAGCTCGAATAAATGCCCTGATCAATGCCCGTAAGGTAGCCGGTGTGAACGCGGGAAGTGTGGTACACACGCAGCATAACGCCCAGAAGCGCGGTGTTTATGCTGCGTTTGTCAGCGGCAAAAATGGCGCTGAACTCTACGTGCGTGTGGGAGGAAGCGATGCCGAGTGGCAGCCATCTCACTCGAATTACAAGGATTACCGTGAGTATGCAGCAGGAAACGGCTGGAAGGTCTGGGTCAAACTACTTGGGAATCCCCCGGTGAAACAGGCATCCCTCGCGGGCGCCTTGCCTGTTCCTCTGTACAAGGACCCGGCGAATATCCAGGTTCCAGATGCTTTGGTCGGTGAGTAGATAATTCTGGAGGGGCACGTCTGAGCGCCGGCAAAACCGGCATCGTCTCGCTGCGACCCAATGAAAGTCGAGGGGGATCCGTCAAGGATCCCCCTTTTTCTATCTGCAGCGATTAGGGATGGGAGGGATTGTCGGGAAAGACGAGGGGATGGGGCGGGGATAGAGGATGGCCCAACTGCGTCTGTTTTTTGTCCAGCGAAGAGATCGTGGATCGGGGGCAATAATTAGAAGGGGACTGATCAAAGTTTCATTAAAGTTGTAAGTGTGTATTCCGATATAAATCGTACGCACTGATCCAGCAACCCCGAAAAAGGAGTTCCGTTGGCCGACCCGAATCTTGTACAAAACGGAACCCTCACTCCCCACCGAGGCAGAAGCCAGCAGGGAATCAGCCTCGGCATGGGCAAGCACAACGGTATTGTTATGATGCTCCCAGACAGAGCGAGGAGCTCAGTGATGCCGCTTGAAATAGGAACATTCGTTAAGCACCGCATATGCATGGAGGCGTCGCAGCCTGCTGCGATGGCAGGATCAGTGTTTCTTTTGCACGGGTTTACACAGTAAACCTGACAGGAGTCAGCGAAAACCTTATGACTACGACCAAAAACCCAGAGGATTACCTGACCGGCCACCAACTTCTCGAAAGCCTTTTTGACGGCGTCTACTTTGTTGACACCGAGCGACGCATTACCTTCTGGAATGCCGGCGCGGATCGCATATCGGGATTTTCTCGGGCTGAGGTGGTGGGGTCCCTTTGTCCGGACAACTATCTGCGGCATATCGACGAGCATGGGCGCGAGTTGTGCCACGACGGTTGTCCGCTGGCTGCTGCCATTCTCGACGGACAGCCCAGAGAGGCAAGCGTATACCTCCATCATAAACTTGGGCATCGGGTTCCGGTCTCTGTTCGTGTTTCGCCGGTGCGTAATGAGCAAGGTACGATTATAGGTGCCGTTGAGATTTTCAGCGACAACTCGAATTCGTTGCAGATACTGCAGGAATTCGAAAAATTAAAGCAGGAAGCTTTTCAGGACCAGCTCACCGGCATCGGCAACCGCCGTTACGGAGAGATGATCCTTTCGACCCGCATGCACGACCTGCGCACCCACGGTATTCCTTTCGGGTTTTTGTTCATGGATATCGACCACTTCAAAAAGGTGAACGACAGATACGGTCATGCGGTTGGAGATCAGGTGCTGGCAATGGTAGCCAAATCCATAGCAACCTCCTTACGTAAAATCGATGTTGTTGCACGGTGGGGGGGCGAGGAATTCGTGGTAATTCTTCCCGGGGCTATCGGGGTGACCGTCAAGGCCGTAGCTGAGCGCATACGCATGCTCATTGAAAAAAGCTTTGTGGCCGTAGCAGGCGACACTCTGAGCGTCACGGTTTCCATTGGTGCTGCGGTATCGAGGCTCGACGACGCTGACAAGGAGATTGTCGGTCGTGCCGACAGGCTCATGTACATCAGCAAGAACAGCGGACGTAACCTCGTTACCCAGGACGAGACGCAAATGTGAACGGGGCAACTGCCAACGGCGGCGACATGGTGATATGTCGGCCGCCGTTGGCTTTTCCTGGGAGCAAGGTTCTCTCGGGCAGTCGGATGTTCTGCCTGAGAAGTTAATGGAAAGGATGAATCAATGGATCTGATGATACCGAACAGGAACAAGCTTTATGGCCGCGAACAGGACATCCTCACGCTGCTGGACTCATTCGAGCGTATCAGCAGCGGACAGGGCGAAGTCATGCTGGTTCATGGTCATTCCGGGGCGGGAAAGACTGCCCTGGTCAACGAACTTCAGACTCCAATCCGTGCCAGAAACGGATTTTTCATACAAGGTAAATTCAACCAGTATCAGCAGAATATTCCCTATTTCGCTTTCAAGCAGGCGCTGGCGGAACTATGCAGGGAATTGCAGGACGGAGATTCGCAGCAGCGTTCGCGCTTGAAAAGCGAAATCCTTCTGGCCATAGGCAATCACGGACAGCTGCTTGTCGATCTTGTCCCGGAATTCGCCTCGTTGCTCGGCACCCAGCCCGCCCTGAGTCTTGTCAGCCCTCAGGAGGCCCGCCACCGCTTCGCCGAGATGTTCAGAAACTTCCTCAAAGCGCTCTGCCGCCCGGAACACCCCATGGTGCTGTTCATCGACGACTGGCAGTGGGCCGACGCGGCCTCCTTTGACCTGCTCAAGCAGATCCAGGTCGGGAGCACCCAGCGCTATCTCCTTGCCATCGTATCTTACCGTGATGACGAAGTAGCATCCGGTCACCCGTTACTCTCTGCCGTCGCCGACCTACGAATGCATTCGGTTCCAGTGGTCGCTCTGGCTGTCAATAACATCACCGCCGACGATGTGCGCGAGATGGTGATTGACATGCTCCACCCCGCAGCTGAGGATGTCGACGCTCTGGCGCGGATCATCCACGGCAAGACTTTGGGGAATCCCTTTTTCGTGCGCTCCTTTCTGCTCTTTTTGCATGAGTCGAACATCATCTGGTTTGACAGCGACCGAAGCTGTTGGCGCTGGCGCATGGCTGCCGGAGCCGACGATCTCCCCGGCAATGTCGTCGAGCTTTTCAGCCTCAAATTGCGCCGACTGGACGCTGAAAGTCGTGAGCTCTGCTCCCTGGCGGCCTGTCTTGGCCATCGTTTCGACATCGACACCCTCGGCATCATCAGCGGCCTTACCCCGAAAACGTGTCTCTCCCTGCTGCTCGCTCCCAAGGTCAAGGATATTTTCAGCATGCTCCCCGATAGTGTAGGGAGCTCCGGTTCCTCGTGCGCCACGCAGCGTTGCAGCTTCCTGCACGACCGGCTGCAACAGGCCGCCTACATGCTGATCGAACCGGAGGAACTGCCGCAGATCCATCTGAAAATCGGCAGGCTCCTGCTAAACAGCCTGCATCCGGAGCAGCTCACCGAAAGGCTGTTCGAGGTGGTGCATGATCTGAACGCCGGATTCCACTTGCTGCAGGATATTGCTGAACGGCTAAAAGTGGCTGAGTTGAACCTGGCTGCGGCACGCAAAGCGTACGATGCCACAGCTTACAGTTCAGCACTTCTTTACTACCGGGCGGCAGCGCGCTTTTCTGAAGATCCGGAATTTTCCGAATACCTCTGGTGCAACTGCCATCAAATGGCGATGGCTATCTTGAAAGAGCTCGCGGTTTGTGAGTTCCTGGCGGGGGATCGCCATCAGGCCGAACGCTGCATCCGGTACTCCGTAGACCGGTCTGAATCGGCCCTGGAGCAGGCGGATGCCCTATGTATCCTCATTGTCCAGTACACCCTGCTGGCCCGGTATCCGGAGGCTATTGCAGCGGGGCGCCAGGCCCTGGAGAGCCTGCAGATAACCCTGCCAGAGTGCGATTACCAGAGTGCTAGCCATGACGAGATAGCGCAGGTTCGGGAGGTACTGGGCAGGCGTCCCATCGCCTCGCTTGCTGAACTGCCGGTGATGAGCGATCCTAATATGCTGATGGCTGCCAAGATCCTGATCACCATGGGACCCCCCTGCTACCGTTCGCACCAGCAACTCTGGAGCGTGATCGTCCCCAAAGTGGTCAACCTGACCCTGCGCTGGGGGAACATCCCCCAGATCGGCTACAGCCACACCGCCTTTGGAGGGTTGCTCGGTTGGGTGGCTGACGATTACGCCACGGCAAAGGAGTTCGGCGCGCTCGCTTCCCGTCTCATGACCGATACCTTCACCAACCCCACTGATCAGAGCGTTTTCTACCTGATGATCGGCAGTTCCATCCGACACTGGTCCAAGCACCTCAAGTACGGCTCCCAGGATTACCGGGACGCTTACCAAATCGGTTTGCGTTCCGGCAACCTGCAGTACGCCGCCTACGCCTTCGGGCACAACATGTACTGCCGGTTTTACCAGGGAGCCACCCTTGCCGGGTTGATACTGGAATCGCAACACTCCCTGGATTTCAGCCGGGTGCGTCTGAACCAGTGGGCTGTTGACCTTTTGGAGGGGGGGCTGCGTCTCTTCAGCCAACTCTCGGGCGATGTTTCGCTTCAAGGTGGCAGTAATTTCTGGTCCGAGGAGGAATATCTCGGGAGGGTCGAGGAACATAACAATATTCAGGTGGCCTGCATCTACAAAGTGATGAAGGCTTGTCACCTCCTGGTGATCGGCGTTCACCAGGAGGCCCTGGCGACCTCCGACCAGGCGCAGGCGCTGATATACACCGTGGGAACTCAGGGGCTTTTGCCCTGGCCCGAGCATGTTTTTGCCAGATTCCTGATACTGACAGCCCTTTATGCCAAGGCCGATCCGGCGCAGCAATCCTGCTGGCGCCGGGAGTTGGAACCGATGATCAACAGGCTACGCATTTGGGCCGACAGCTGCCCGGATAATTTCCGGCATAAGTACCTTTTGGCCGCTGCCGAACTGGCCAGAATCGAGGGGCGGTCCCAGGAGGCGATGCCGCTTTATGATGCAGCGATCGAGGCGGCCCAATCGGGCAATTTCGTACAGTGGCTTGCTGTTGCCAATGAAAGGGCCTCCGGTTTCTGGCGCGAACTCGGCAATGAGCGGCTGTCGCATTCCTACTGGCAGCAGGCCTATGTCGGTTACCTCTGCTGGGGTGCCTTTGCCAAGGTCTACCTGATGGAGGCGGATTACCGCATCATGTTAGCCCAAAATCTCCCGTCCCATGAGGACTCCCGGGGCGGCAGCCAGACATTGCCTGTGTCGCATGCACTGGTGGAGAAGCAACTGCTGCAGTTGCGCGATTATGCCTGGCAGATGCAGCAGAGCGCGGTACGTGGTGAGGCGGTAACTCAGGCAAAGGAACTGGTACGCGCCACGCAGCAACTGAGAATAGAGGTCGCTGAACGTAAATGTACCGAAGAAGCGCTGCGCCAGAGCGAGGACAGGTTTAGAAAGCTGTTCGTGCAGGCCCCGATGGGGATAGCCCTGGTCGATTCCCTCTCGGGGGAGATCTGCGAAGTCAATCCTATGTTCGCCAGGATTGCAGGCCGGAGCATGGAAGAAATGGTGCAGACAGACTGGCTCAAGATCACGCATCCGGACGATGTCCAGAAAGATCTGGACCAGATGGCGCTGATGAACGCGGGGGAGATAAGCGGCTTTCAGATGGAGAAACGTTACCTGCTCCCCGGCGGTAATCCCGTCTGGATCAGCATGACTATCGCACCGGTTGAAGTCAGGGAGATAAGCCAGCCACGCCATCTCTGCATTATCGAGGATATCACGGCGCGCAAACAGGCGGAAAAGGATAAGCAGCTCTTCGATCTGCAATTACTGCAGACCCAGAAACTGGAAAGTCTGGGGGTCCTGGCCGGAGGCATCGCCCACGATTTCAACAATATTCTCATGGCAATCATCGGCAATGCGGGGCTGGCCCTGATGACACTCCCCCCGGAATCTCCCGTCGCGGAAAACCTGCATGCCATTGAGGTGGCATCCTCCCGTGCCGCCGATCTGGCCAAGCAGATGCTCGCTTATTCCGGCAAGGGACGCTTCGTGGTGCAGGCAATCGATCTAAACCGGTTGCTGGAAGAAATGCTGCACATCCTCAAGGTCTCCATCTCGAAAAAAGCGGTTCTCTGTTTTAACAGGTCGGCTTCCGTGCCGACCGTGGAAGCCGATGCCACCCAGATGAGGCAGGTCATCATGAACCTGGTGATAAACGCCTCTGAAGCGATCGGAGACCGGAGCGGAGTTATCGCGGTAAACACCGGATGCATAGAGTGCGACAGGGAATATCTGAAGAATTTTTGGCTGGACGAGTTGATACCTGAAGGAACCTACGTTTACCTGGAGATATCCGATACCGGGTGCGGCATGGATAACGAGACCATGACCAAGTTGTTTGATCCTTTCTTCACCACCAAATTCACCGGCCGCGGGTTAGGGATGGCTGCGGTCCTCGGCATAATGCGGGGTCACAAGGGAGCTATCAGGGTCTATAGCGAGCCAGGGCGGGGGACCACCTTCAAGTTGTTGATACCGGCCTCAAGGAAAAGCGCCGAGCAAATCGTGCCGGATTCCGGGATCGACGACTGGAGGGGGAGCGGCAAGGTGCTGTTTGTCGATGACGAAGAGACTGTTCAGGCAACGGGGGGGATGATGCTACGCGCCCTGGGGTTCACCCCCATCATAGCCAACGATGGCAGGGAGGCGCTGGAAATATTCCAAAAGGAGCCGGACATCGCCTTTGTCATTTTGGATCTGACCATGCCTCGAATGGACGGGGAGCAATGTTTCAAAGAGCTTAGAAAGCTAAGGGGCGATACCAAGGTGATCATGTCGAGCGGCTATAACGAGCAGGAAGTTACCCAGCGTTTCCTGGGAAAGGGGCTGACCAGCTTCATTCAAAAGCCCTACAAGCTCACCGATCTCAAGGAGGCGATCATGGGGCTGTAGAAGCAGTGCGTAATGCGTCGAGGGGAGGGGAGGGTGCGCTTCATCGATGGATTTAACCCCGGTGCAGTGCATTTCCAGTCATAAACTGACGGACCAGGTCGCGGGCGAATGGTCCGTCGAGGGGAGCATGCAGCAGTAACAGCCTGTACCACATCGGCCCGAACAACGTGTCCACTGCAAGCTCCAAATCGATGTCGGAGTTCACTTCTCCACGTTCCATCCCCCTGCGCAAGAGGGTTCTCAGCCCCTCTCTGCGGGCCTCGACAAACCCTGAACGGAATGCCTCGGCGAAGATAGGGTCGGCCTGGGCTTCGGCAACCAGTCCGCCCATGGCTTTGCCCGAACCGGAGGATGAGATTCGGGTAAAGATCGCTTCGAGGAATAAGAACAGGTCCTGCTCCACTCTCCCCGTGTCCGGCAAAGCTACCTCCCGGGTTGCGGCCTGAGACAGGGCCTCCATCACCAAAGCGGCCTTTGACGGCCACCATCGGTAGATCGTCTGCTTGCCGGCTCCGGCCCGGGCGGCTACCGCCTCCAGGCTCAATCCAAAGTATCCTTTTTCATTCACCAATTCAAGCGTGGCCGAAAGAATGGCGTCATGGGTCTGCTTGCTGCGACGGCTCGGATATATCGTTTGTTCGTTCATGGTGGCCGAGCATACAGGATTGGAGACCTTCTGTCTAGCTGTTGACAAGACGAAGCGTCTCGTGTATGTTTCGCCAAGCGAGACGATGCGTATCGTTTCCGACCACCTTAATTCTAAATTGCTGGCTGATTTGTGCCGAGTCAGCCAGCAACAGTGAGGATTCCAAGATGAAGCATCTTTTTGAGAGCGCAGCCATAGGAAAGCTTCAGTTACGCAACCGGGCGGTGCGCTCGGCAACATGGGAGGGGATGGCGGATGAGAAGGGGGTGCCCACCCGGGAACTAAACAGGCTCATGGCCGATCTGGCTGGTAACGAAATCGGTCTGGTCATTACCGGACACAGCTATGTGAGCCCCGAAGGAAAAGCAGGCCCGGGTCAGATGGGCGTGCATGAGGACGCTCTTTTGAGCGGTCTCGGTCAGATGGCAGAGGCTGTGCACCAGGCCGGAGGCGCCATCGTGCTGCAACTGGCCCACGGGGGAGTCAATGCCCTCGATAGCGGAGCGGCAATTGGTCCCTCGGCAGTCACGACCCCTTTTGGAAAAAGCTGCCGGGCCATGACACATCATGATATATCCAGCATCGTAACCGCTTTCGGCGCCGCCGCCGTCCGGGCCAAAAACTCCGGCTTTGACGGGGTACAGATCCATGCGGCTCACGGTTACCTGCTCAGTGAATTTCTCTCCCCGTATTACAACAAGCGAGAGGACCAATATGGCGGCTGCATCGAAAACCGCGCAAGGATCGTTCTGGAGGTTTTCACTGCGGTACGTTGTGCGGTGGGAGCTGACTACCCAGTTCTTATCAAGCTCAATTCGGACGATTTCCTCGAGAACGGCCTCTGTGTGGAAGAGATGCTTGTCGTGGCGGCAATGCTGCAGCAGTCCGGTGTTGATGCAATCGAGTTGAGCGGCGGGACCATATACGAACCGGGTCGATATGGCACAGTCCGGCAAGGAAAGATTGCACCCGAAGACGAAGGTTATTATCAAGCGGCGGCCAGGCTGTACAAGGAGCAGATCAAGGTTCCACTGATTCTGGTGGGAGGTTTGCGTTCCTATGAGGTGGTCCAGAAATTACTGGCCGACGGTGCAGCCGACTTTATCTCGCTAAGCCGTCCCTTGATCCGCGAGCCGGACCTGGTAAAGCGCTGGAGCGGTGTTGATCACAGCCCGGCGTACTGCAGCTCATGCAATGGCTGCTATGTGCCGATTCTGACAGGGAAAGGACTCTATTGTCCAATTGTTAAGGGCTGATCGCTGCAACCGGGGTTTCCACCCCATAAACCACGAAAAGGAGAAGAACAATGCCTGTTATCACTTGGGAGGGTGGCGCGCTGACCACCCAGCAGAAAAAAGAACTGATCCTCAAACTGAGCCAAACCGCAGCTGAGATCACCAATGTTCCCATGCAGTTTCATTCGGTGCTCATCAGGGAGCAGCCGGACGAAAACCTCGGATCTGCCGGTGAGAGCGTCTTAGAACTCAAAGCCCGCCTTGCTAAGGCAAAGCCTTAACCGCTTTATCCGGATCAGACAAAACGTTATCCACAAAGGCCCAACCAGAACTGACGGTTGGGCCTTTTTTCAGGAACGACAGTGAATCCCGCAGGGTGGACTGGCGGGACTTATCGGGGACTGCGGTTAATCAGGCAATCTGCTCGTCTTCATAGACTTTTGCCGGGGTACAGACGTTGTCGACACGGTTAGCTTTTGCGCCACATACTCCGCATTCTACGGCGGGGTTGTTCGAGAGACGCTCGATTTCTGTGGTGTTGCCGGCTGCCTGAAGGCTGCACATGTGCGCTTTATGTGCTGTCGTTTCACATCGGGGAGTTTCCGGGCTCATGGTAATCCTCCTGTATTGATCGTAGTAGTTCGATCATTTTTAGACCGAACTTACATAAAATTATAGGCTTGAAGCGGGATCTCTGTCAAACTGCCGCGAGGCTGCTATAAGAGTTTTGGATTCGAGAAACCATTAAAGTAAACCATTAAAGTTATGAAGGAGATAAAAATGGCCCTTTGGGAATGTAATGTCTGCATGTACGTCTATGATGTGGCAATCGGAGATAGTGAAAACGGTGTGACTCCCGGGACTTCTTTCGAAGAACTTTCGGAGGATTGGGTCTGTCCCAATTGCGGCAACGAGAAAGTAAACTTCGAACTGCTGGCCGAGTAGGTAGCTGTTGTTTTTATTGGATCGGAAGGCGCCATTGCCACTTCTTGCTACGGCAATCCTTTAAGGTCACGAAAAAGCCACCGATTGAGAAATCAGTGGCTTTTTCGTACCCACACCGAAGGTTTTTCCTTCACTCAGATTTGAGAGAAGCCATGTCGATGGAGAAGCGGTACTTCACATCGGACCTGAGAAGTCTCTCGTAGGCTTCGTTGACCTTCTGGATGGGGATAACTTCGACATCGGCGGTGATGTTATGTTCGCCGCAGAAGTCGAGCATCTCCTGGGTCTCGGCGATGCCGCCTATGATCGACCCGGAGAGGCTGCGTCGTCCGAACAGCAGGGCAAAAGCAGAGACTGCAAGCGGTGTCTCCGGCGCCCCGACCAGGGTGAGGTTGCCGTCACGGCCCAGCATGTTGAGGTAGGCGTTGATGTCGTGATCGGCGGCGATGGTGTCGAGGATAAAGTTGAAGCTGCCTGCGTGCTTCTGCATCTCTTCTGCCTTGCTGGAAATGATGACCTCATCGGCACCCAAACGGAGCGCGTCCTCTTTTTTGCCGGGCGAGGTGGTGAATACCACGACGTGGGCGCCGAAGGCGCGGGCAAATTTAACTCCCATGTGACCCAGGCCACCGAGACCGACCACGCCGACCTTCTTCCCCTTGAGATCGCCCCATCGGCGTATCGGCGAGTAGGTGGTGATCCCGGCGCAGAGCAGCGGCGCAACCCCGGCAAGGTTGAGGTTGCCGGGGACGTGCAGAACGAACTGCTCATCGACTACGATGCTATCCGAGTAGCCGCCGTAGGTGACGCCCCCGAGGTGTTTGTCCGGGGAGTTGAAGGTGAGGGTCTGGTTCGGGCATAACTGCTCCAGGCCATCCTGGCAATTGGGGCAGGTGTGGTCGGAATCGACCAGGCAGCCGACGCCGGCAAGGTCGCCCGGTTTGAAGTTGGTAACGGCTGAGCCGACCTTGGTGACCCGGCCGACGATTTCGTGGCCCGGGACAATCGGGTAGACGGTGGGCATGATGCTGCTCCACTCGTTACGCACCGAGTGGAGGTCGGAGTGACAGATGCCGCAGAAAAGGATTTCGATCTGCACATCGTGTTCAGTCGTATCGCGTCTCGGGATGGTAGTGGAGGCAAGCGGCGATGTTTGACTTGCAGCGGAGTAAGCTTTGGCGTTGAACATGGATGTGTATCCTCCTATTGGTTTTGTTTTGCGCTGAATCAGCCTTGGGAATGTTACCGGTATCTGCTTACCGGCCGGTCATTTGCTCCAGTTTTTCGGGGTAGCGAGCCCCTTCTACAGTGATCTTTGACGATGCGCTTTCGATCTCACGAAGATCATCGGAGGTGAGCTCGACAGCAACTGCCCCGAGGTTTTCGTCCAGACGATGCAGTTTCGTCGTGCCGGGGATCGGAACAATCCACGGCTTCTGAACCAGCAGCCAGGCAAGCGCGATCTGAGCAGGTGTCGCCTTTTTCCTGTCTGCAATGGTGCCGAGCAGATCGACCAGCGCCTGATTCGCCTTACGCGCATCCGGCGTAAAGCGGGGGAGGGTGGTGCGAAAATCGGAACTGTCGAACGTGGTGTTCTCGTCGATCTTTCCAGTGAGGAACCCCTTTCCCAGCGGGCTGTAGGGGACGAAGCCGATCCCGAGTTCTTCGAGGGCCGGCAGCAACTCCTCTTCAGGTCGCCTCCACCATAGCGAATATTCGCTCTGGACTGCCGTCACGGGCTGGACGGCGTGGGCGCGACGGATCGTCTGTACTCCTGCCTCGGAGAGGCCGAAGTGCCTAACCTTACCTTCCTGAATCAACTCCTGCACCGTTCCCGCCACGTCTTCGATCGGTACCTCCGGATCGACACGATGTTGATAGAACAGATCGATGGCATCGATCCTCAGTCGCTTGAGCGACGCCTCGGCAACCTGCTTGATATGTTCAGGACGGCTATTGAGAACTGGTGCGCCCTTTGTCCCCCTCGGGTCTATGCTGGTATCGAAACCGAACTTGGTGGCGATCACCACACGGTCGCGGCAGATAGAGAGCGCCTCGCCGACCAGCTCCTCATTGGTGAACGGGCCATATACCTCAGCCGTATCGAAGAACGTTACCCCGCGTTCCACCGCCGTCCGGAGCAGCGCGATCATCTCCTGCTTATCTGCGGGAGGGCCGTAAGAGAAGCTCATCCCCATGCAGCCCAACCCGAGAGCCGAAACTTCCAGCCCGCTTATCCCCAATTTGCGCTTTTGCATTTGTTTTCTCCTTTCACAGGTTTGGGCCGTTTGGCCGCAACAATTATACGTTGCCCATATCCAAACACCACTTTCTTATTGATCCTATCCTATCCCTGAACCAGCAAAGCAGGTAGATCAATCCTGTTCATTTATTGCCTGATCCTACGACGGCACGCATGAAGAAGAGATTGGCAAGGGCGCTGTCATCAGCAAAGGCCAGGGGGGGGCAGGAAGAGTGATAGTTTGTAAGTAGGGCAAACTGAAGCCATGGACCGATTGACAGGAGATGCGCTACACTAAGTCAGATCAGTCGCGCATCGGATTATCTCCAGGCCATGCCACCTAGCGAAATCCGATGGCGACCGGCCCGGGGGTTCGCTGAAAACTGCGAAGCCTCCCTTACCAAAAACACCCTTCGTCTCAGACGGAGGCATTACACACTATAGGAGCTAGCACATGGACAAGATATTACGCGTAAATATGACTGACCTAAGCAGCAAGGTCGAGGCGGTTCCCGCAGCCTGGGCCGGCCTCGGCGGCCGCGGCCTCACCTCCACCATCGTGGCTGCGGAAGTTCCTCCCACCTGCCACCCCCTGGGCCCACAGAACATCCTCTGCTTCGCCCCGGGACTTCTCACCGGCACCTCGGCAGCCAACTCCGGCCGGCTATCCGCCGGCGCCAAGAGCCCGCTGACCGGCGGCATCAAGGAAAGTAACTCCGGCGGCACCGCGGCACAGATGATGGCCAAACTCGGCATCAAGGCCTTGATCATCGAAGGGGCCCCCAAGGACGGCACTTGGTACAACCTGGGCGTCAGCCTCTCCGGCGTCACCATTAATGAGGAGAAGGAGCTGCTTGGCCTGGGCAACTTCGCGGTCATCGACGCCGTCGAGGCTCGACTCGGCAAGAAGACCGGCGTGCTCACCATCGGACCTGCCGGCGAAATGAAGATGACGGCAGCCAACATCTCGGTCAAGGACCCGGACAGCAAAATCCGCAGCCACGGGCGCGGCGGGCTGGGCGCGGTCATGGGGAGCAAGCAGATCAAATTCATCTCCGTCGACGCTGAGGGCGCCCCGGGCGTGCAGGTTGCCGAGCCGGAGAAATTCAAGGCCGCAGCCAAGGTGTTCGCCAAGGCGCTGCTTGACCACCCGGTCAGCGGCGAGGGACTGCCGACCTACGGCACCAACGTGCTGGTGAACATCCTGAACGAGGCAGGCGGTCTGCCGACCAAGAACTTCACCCAAGGCCAGTACGAATGGCACGACAATATTTCCGGCGAGACCATGCACGACACCATCCTCGCCCGCGGCGGCAAGGTAAAGCACGGCTGCCACGCCG
>Ga0209317_1001235_pt1 | contig 23589 bp, 23 predicted proteins | sample RifGroB2_FD_183994 | JGI IMG/M metagenome (GOLD analysis project Ga0209317, IMG submission 183994) | Soil microbial communities from Rifle, Colorado, USA - Groundwater B2 (SPAdes) (version 2) | ecosystem: Environmental > Terrestrial > Soil > Unclassified | place: Rifle, Colorado | collected...
GGTCTCTTCTTCCTGGGACCGCTGCTGGTGCTTCTCTGGGGTGTTCTCTCGTCAGCCATCTATTTATCCCTCCACCGTAGTAGTCGTTTCGGCCTGAACCTCGGCAGCTTCAACAGCCACTTCCTCGGTTCCTTCCTCGGCACTCTTTACCGGAGCGGCTGCAGCAACAACCACATCCTGATCGAGCTTAACGCTCTGGTACCTGATTACCTTGTCGTCAAGGCGCAGACGACGCTCCAGCTCGGCGATCAGTGCAGAGTCGCCGTCGAAGCGGAGATAAAAATAGCGGCCACGCGGGTTCTTGTTGATCGGGTATGCCAGTTTCCTAGTGCCCCAGTCCTCAAGCCTTTTGAACTCGCCATTCATGTTGGCGACTACGTCCTGCACCTTGGTGGAGAGAGTCTTGATCTCTTCCTCACCGAGGTCCGGCTGGACGATGTAAATCGTCTCGTACATCCTCATTGTTATGCCTCCTCACGGTTAATTGAGCCCCGGGTCCTGCCCGGAGCAAGGAGATACGGCGTTAGCCGCTCTGTGGAACAGTATTCATTACTACAGATGCCTTCCTTTGACAAGGAAAAAGTACAGAAAAGCCCGGCTGAGAGCAAGTTTTCTGAATCTGAGCAAAGCTGTTAGTGTAAAAACATGGATACCCGCAAGGGTATACTTACACGTTGAACCGGAAATGCATCACGTCGCCGTCCTGCACGACGTACTCTTTTCCTTCCAGACGCATGAGCCCCTTCTCCTTGGCACCAGATTCGCCGCCCGAAGCGACGTAATCGTTGTAGGCGATGACCTCGGCCCTGATGAACCCCTTCTCGAAGTCGGAGTGGATCACGCCTGCCGCCCCGGGAGCCTTGGTCCCCTTGGTGATGGTCCAGGCACGCACTTCCTTGACACCTGCCGTGAAGTAGGTGATGAGACCAAGCAGCTCGTATCCCGAACGGATCAGACGATCCAGGCCGGACTCGGCAAGCCCCATCTCGCTCAGGAACGCCTGCTTCTCTGCGCCGTCCAGCTCGGAGATTTCCGCCTCGATGGAACCGCAGATGAAGACCACGCCGTTACCCTCGCGTGCTGCGAGCTGGCGCACCTCCTCGACATAGGGGTGCTTCCCTTCCAGATCGTCCTCCGCCACGTTGGCCACGTAGAGCACGGGCTTGGCGGTCATCAGGTGCATGTCGCGCAGTATCAGGCGCTCGTCCTCGGTCTCTGCCATGTCGCGCGGAGAAAGGCCCTTTTCCAGCACCGATTTCACCTTCAGGCAGAAATCGACGTCGTCCTTCGCTTTCTTGTCGCCGCTTCGGGCCTGCTTTTCGGTACGCAGCAGGCGCTTTTCCACGGTATCGAGGTCCGCCAGCGCGAGTTCGGTCTGGATCACCTCAATGTCGCGCACCGGCGACACGCTGCCGTTCACATGCACCACGTTGTCGTTATCGAAGCAGCGCACCACATGGAGGATGGCGTCAGTAGAGCGGATGTGCCCGAGGAACTTGTTGCCGAGCCCCTCGCCCTGGCTGGCACCCTTGACCAGGCCTGCGATATCCAGGAATTCGATGGTGGTCGGCTGGATCCGCTCGGGGTGCACGATTTCGGAGAGCTTGTCCATTCTGGGATCCGGGACAGCAACAATGCCGACGTTCGGATCGATGGTGCAGAAGGGATAGTTAGCGGACTCGGCCCCCGCAGAGGTGAGCGCGTTAAAGATGGTGGATTTTCCCACATTGGGGAGACCGACGATGCCGCAGTTAAAGCCCATAACCTGGATCCTCTGTTAATTCAGTTAACGATTCGTTGTGTTCACTACCTGGCGTTGAAGATACTCATCGCCTTGGGCATCCCTTCCTTGATCATCATCTCCAGCGCGTCAAGCGCGCCATCAAGCACCGGCAGCAAGGCATCCATCTCATCCTTGGCAAAATTTGCCAGGACGAAATTCACCACATCCCCGTGCACCGGGCGACCGATGCCGATCCGGATCCGCGCGTAAGCGGAGGAGCCGAGTTCCTGGGCCAGCGAGCGCAGACCGTTGTGCCCGCCGTGTCCGCCCCCCTCCTTGAGCTTTACCTTGCCAAAAGGGATGTCGAGGTCGTCGTGGATTACGATCAGATCTGAGAGGGAGAGTTTGTAGAACCGGAGTGCCTCCGCGACGGAGCGGCCGGACAGGTTCATGAAGGTCTGCGGCTTTAGGAGGTAGAGTCGCTCCCCCGCCCAGTTCCCGTCACCAGCAAGACCTGAGAAGGCCTTCCTGGTGACCGGGATGCCTGATAGGCGGGATAAGCGGTCTAAAACCATGAAACCCGCGTTATGGCGGGTCCATGAGTACTGTGGCCCGGGGTTGCCGAGCCCTACGATTAGTTTTGCTGCCATAGTTTACCTGGCTTATTCAGCAGCCTCTACCTCAGCGCCGCCTTTCTTGCCCAGGATGCTGACAACAGATGCCTTGGGATCGCTGAGGATAACAGCGCCGATCGGAGCAACGATGTCGCCTACGTGGATGGAATGGCCGATGGTGAGTTCGGTGATGTCGACGTTGATGTGCTCCGGGATATGGACCGGGAGGCACTCGACTTCGACCTGGTGCATGGCGAAATCGACCATGCCGCCTGCCTTGGCGCCTGCTGCGGTACCGACCAGGACCAGCTTGACGTTGACCTTAACCTTGTCGGCAAGGTTGATCTTGTGCAGGTCTACGTGGCGCGGCGTGCCTTTGAGGGGGTCGCGCAGCAGATCGGCAACGATGACGGTCTGGCCGTTCAAGGCGCCTTCGCAGTTAAGGGTAAGGATGTGGTTGCGACCGCCCTCGCCTGCGATAGCCTCGGAGAGGTCCTTCTGGCCAACGGAAACCGCTACGGATTCCATTCCCTTGCCGTACACAACTGCAGGGATACGCCCCGCAACTCTCAGACGACGGCAAATACCTTTGCCAGTCTTTTCCCTAAGTTCCACATTCAGTATCTGCTCGCTCATACATCCTCCGATGTCAATCATGTTAAATTGATGATTCATTTGCAATTGGTATTAAAGGTCAAACAGCCGGTTCAGCTCCAAGCTAGACAAAAAGGGAGCTGACCGATTCATCTTCGTGTATGCGCCGGATCGCCTCTGCCAGCAGTTCGGCGACCGAGAGCACCCGTATTTTGTCGGAAAGCGCCGCCTTATCCCCGAGAGGCACGGTGTCGGTGATGACGACCTTCTCTATGACGGATGCGTTGATCCTGTCGATGGCCGGACCGGAGAGCACGCCGTGGGTGGCGCAGGCATAGACGTTGGCAGCACCGTGATTTTTCAGTGCCAGCGCAGCCTGGGTCAGCGTCCCGGCGGTGTCGATCATGTCGTCCAGAATGATGGCCGATTTTCCTTTCACGTCGCCGATCAGGTGCATGACTTCAGCCACGTTCGGCCCGGTGCGGCGCTTGTCGATCACGGCCAGCGTGCAACCCAGCCTCTTGGCGAAAGCCCTGGCACGCTCGGTTCCGCCGGCATCCGGCGACACCATGACCAGATTATCCAGGTCCGCCGCGAAGCGGGTTTTCAGATGCGCCAGCAGCACCGGAGCAGCGTAGAGATTGTCAACGGGAATGTTGAAGAAGCCCTGGATCTGGCCCGCATGCAGGTCGACGGTTACCACCCTGTCAGCCCCCGCCGCCGTGACCAGGTCGGCCACCAGCTTGGAGGTGATCGGTGTTCTCGGTGCGGCCTTGCGGTCCTGACGGGCATAACCGTAGTACGGCATCACAGCCGTGATGGTAGCTGCGGAGGCCCGCTTCAGGGCATCCATCATGATAAGCAGTTCCATCAGGTTGTTGTTGGTCGGGCTGCAAGTCGACTGCACCACGTAGATGTCCCGGCCACGAACGTTCTCGCCGATCTCCACCATGATCTCGCCGTCGGAGAAGTTCTTCACCTTAGCCTTGCCAAGCGGCACGTTCAGGCACTCACAGATCTTCTCTGCCAGAACCGGATTCGAGTTACCACTGAACACCCTGATCTTGTCTTCTATCAATGTCCGGCCCTCTTGCACTTCATTTGTATTGTTACTGCGACCGGACTCGGTGGCGGTCGCCGCCGAATGACCAGCATCTTAACTTCTGGAAACGCTACTTAATACAATAGTTGGCGCCCGAAGTCAACCGAAAAGCTGTCGGATCGCGCACAGAATCACCTGCAGCAGCGCCTACAAAAGAGCCGGCTAATCTAGTTCGTCGTCAGCGATTTGTTTAAGCTAATCTAGTCAGTCCCCCGCATCGCTCAACCATAAAACACTACAGTTTATGGGACCGCTTGACGATAAGGAGCCCTGCGGGTCAATTCCAATTAGTAGGGAGGAGCAACAGCTATGGAACAGCGGCGCTTTCACCGAGTCACCTTTTCCGCGCCGAGTGACTTGATCCACCATGACATGATCTACAAGGGACGCCTGGACAACATCTCCCTAAGAGGAGCCATGGTCAGCGCGGACGAATGCATCATGATTCCACCCGGGGATAGCTGCACACTGTCAATTATTCCCTTTGAAGGAGCCCCGCCGATTGTTCTTACCGCCAGGATTGTGCATTCTTTCTTCTCGATGGTTGGAGTAAAGTTTGTTGCATTCGCAGGAGATGCCGAGACCCGGCTCTATGAATTGATGCAGATGGCGACGAGTGAACCGGAGACACTTAGGAAGGAATGGGAAGTGATTCTCGCCCACAGGCAAGTAAACGAGAATAAAAAGGCGGTTTAGCTCCCTCCGTCGCTTATGAGGGAGCCTTTTCAGGGTCAGGCATCAGGAGTCGCCGGCCCGCCAATCAGTGGCGCGTCGACAAAACATCAAGGTGCTTCAAAAGGTTGCCGGCGGGCACCCTTCGTTCGTAGGGAAGACAGCTGTTTATGTTAAGAACTTCCTCAGCCAAGGCAAAGCTCCTGTACCTCAAAGAGACCTCCTCCAATCTGCATCTCAATCTGACCAGCACATCCATGCTCGCCGACCTGGTGTATTCCTGATAAAGCCGCATCACCTCCGAGAATACACCCTCAAGCTCGTCCCCACTACCAACCGTGGTAACATCAACCTCGCGTAATCCCTCATCCGTGGTACCAGACGCATGCATCGGGATTCCAGCGGCGCCTTCCCTGGCCTCTTCCATCATGGCAGAGAGGTCATCCATGCTAATCCTGTATCTGGCGTTACCGATATCGATGATACGCTTATACATGCTGCCTCCCGAACATTCCATTTAATTAAATACCAAGCCACTTCGCGACGACGCAGTCGCTGCCCTCCATAGCTGATAAGTTCTCATTATCGGTACCACAGCACGAAACTTTAATATCATTGAAACTTTTCCGGTTTCAGGACAAAAAAAATGGCTTGCTCCGCGCCCTGATCGTGACGCGAAGCAGCCTGAGGTTGTAGGGTTAAAGTCCAAATGACGCTAGGCTGTCCCGGGTATATTATCTTCCACCGGTACCGGTACCCATCGTTCCGCCAGTACCTGTACCAGGCGTGCCGTACCTAATCACTATCAATAATCATCACTATCAAGCTTACCGCCCGTGCCGGTGCCGGTTCCGTATCGGTCAGTTTCAACCGCGCCGCCGGTTCCGGTACCCGTTGCGCCACCAGTGCCAAGGTCAAGCGAACCGCCAGTACCTCTCTCTAAGGTGCTGCCACTCCCTCTCTCAATGGTACGCCGGGCACCAACATCACCAAAGCCTAACCTATCTCTGTCAATAGCGCGGGGAACGCCAGGGTCGATGTCGACGAACCCACCAGTGCCGGTACCCGTCGCGCCGCCAGTGCTCATGCTGCGGTCCATCGAGCCGCTGGTGCCGGTATCATCAATGGTCCCGCCTGTACCGGTGCCCATCCTGCTACCCGTGCCAGTATCCATGGTACCGCTGCCGGTTCCCATACTGCGCTCTCTCTCAATGCTGCGCTCTCTCTCGGTACCCATGGTCCGATCAATATCAGTACCCATGGTGCGCTCTTTTTCAGTTCCCATGGTCCGATCACTGCCCATCGCGCCACCTGTGCCGGTACCTACCTCACCTGCCGTGCCGGAACGGGTCTCACTGCCTTTCATGACTTTTTCACTATATGTTTTCTCTACTGTTTTCCCGTCGGTACTCATACCACTCCGAACTCCGGATGTAGTGCCTGAACTGGTACCGCCACCATAAACGCCGCCAGTTACCAACCCCATCATGCCGACAATAGCAACTGATGTTAAGAGGATACGCCTAAGGTTTCTCATTATATTACCTCCTTTACCTTTCATTCACTCTCTTTATTAGGATCTTCTCAGAACAAATATAACTCATACGATTTATTTAAACAACGATTTGCTAACTGGTACAGTTGTTTGGTATGTCAATCTAATGATAGGCAAATTTATCTTGATCATGAGGATAAAATCGTATCTAAAGTCTGGTTTATTTTTCTACAGGTTAAACCTAGTTCACAACATACCTATTCTAATTCCGCTGCATCAGTGAAACCATGCGCCTATTACTGTACTGGTTTATCAGGTAAAAGCTGAAGCACAGATGATGCTACGTCCAATTTTGAACTCCCCTCCCTTTGATGCCCCCCTCTCCCTCGATGAACGGTTCGAGTTTCCCTGTCGTTTGCGGGAGGGGTATAAGCTCCCCTCCCTTGATGGGAGGGGTTGGGGGAGGGTGAAAAGCAGTTGGTTAGTCCCAATGTAAGTTATGCGCGGGCAGCTGAATCCCCCTCTCCCTAACCTCTCCCACAAGGGGAGAGGGGACTTTACACGGAGAAGGGATTTTAAGCTCTCCTACTCAACCTGGAGTAGGTGGACCCTCTGCCGAGGTTAGCGCCTGGAGTGGTTATGTAATGAAGGAGTCAGTCGGCTACCGCCTCCTTGACAGCAAGTCGCCGTCACCTATAATGCTGTCTATTAAAATTCACAAATAAAGGATATGGCATGGGCAACTTAATTAGGACGGTCGGCATCACGATGCTGTGCCTTGGCCTTTCAGGATGTTACGCTTTGCACCCTTCTTCCGGGGGCGGTAAACTCACAAAACTGCACGATACGGGAGAGCGCCAGCTTGATCCCGGTGACATTGCCCTGCCCGATGGGTACCGGGTCGAGGTCGTCGCCCGCGGCTTTACCTTCCCTACCGGCGTTACTTTCGATAGGCAGGGTATCCCTTACGTCGTAGAATCGGGCTATTCCTACGGAGAGGTGTGGGAGGTGCCGCGTCTGTTACGGGTGGATCAAGGGAAGCTGACCGCGGTTGCGGAAGGTGGCAAAAACGGGCCTTGGACCGGGATAACACGACACGGTTCTTATTTCTATGTGGCAGAAGGGGGAGAATTGGAGGGTGGCCGAATAGTTCGCATCTCCGACAACGGACAGATGCAGGCTATAGCCGGCAATCTCCCCACCCGCGGAGATCATCACACTAACGGCCCGGTTATCGGCCCAGACGGCTGGCTCTACTTCGGCCTTGGCACCGCAACCAATTCCGCCGTGGTCGGTGAGGACAATCTTAAATTCGGCTGGCTGAAGCGCTACCCGGAGTTCCACGACACGCCATGTCAGGACGTAACCTTGACCGGTGAAAACTACCGGACCAAAGACTTCCTGAGCGGAAATGGCGAGGTTTCGACCGGTGCTTTCGTTCCTTTCGGCACGCCAACCCAGGCAGGCCAGGTAATCAAAGGAAGAGTGCCCTGCAACGGAGCGGTCTTCAGGATGCCGCTGGCTGGAGGCGCGCCGGAACTGGTGGCCTGGGGCTTTCGCAACCCCTTTGGCCTGGCTTTTTCCCCTGACGGGAAGCTCTACGTAAGCGATAACGGCTACGACCAGCGCGGCAGCAGGCCGGTTTATGGCGCAGGCGACCCTCTTTGGGAGGTAAAGAGCGGGACCTGGTACGGATGGCCCGACTTCAGCGCCGGTTTCAGGCTGGATGAGGAGAACCAGTTCAAGCCAATGCTTAAGGAAAAACCTAAGCTGTTATTGTCCGATTATCCCAATCCCCCCCCACGACCCGCGGCGATACTGCCGGTACATGCATCGGCGGATGGCCTGGATTTTTCCCGAAGCGACGACTTCGGCCATCGCGGCGAGGCTTTCATCGCCGTATTCGGAGATCAATCGCCCACGACCGGCAAACTGCTGGCGCCGGTTGGCTTCAAGGTGGTGCGGGTTAACGTGAAGACCGGTGCGATACGAGATTTCGCCGTGAACAAGGGAAAGAAGAACGGTCCTGCTTCAGGGCTTGATACCGGAGGTTTCGAGCGTCCCATCGCAGCGCGCTTTGACCCGGCGGGGGAGGCGTTATACGTGGTTGATTTCGGCGTCTTGAAAGAGACAGCGGCAGGTGCCATACCGCTGCAGAAAACCGGCGTCCTGTGGCGCATTACGCGGGAAAAGCGATAGCCGGATGTCGGCAAGCCGCAACAGGTAGTCCTACCGCGGTGCAGCACCCTTCCCGATCCGGGCAGATAACACGGGGGTTAAATCAATGCGTCTCACCATGCGTCCCACAGTTCTTCTCGCGACCTTAATTTCGGTCCTGCTGGCCGGCTGCACCACGCCGCGGGAACGTGAGCCGATCGCTAAATCACTCCAACTAGACTCACCTAAACTGGCTCGTGGCGAGAAGGCTTTCATGCATTACTGCGACAAGTGCCACCCCAGAGGCGATGCAGGTCTCGGACCCGGCATCAGGAACAAGCCGTTACCTGGCGTTATGATAAAACTGCTGGTCCGAACCGGCTTAGGGGCTATGCCATCCTTCTCCGATGAACTCCTCCCTGACGACCAACTCGACGATATCGTCGCGTACATCAAAGAGCTGAAGAGACAATAATATGCCAAGACCACCTGTGACCAAAGAATCTGGACGCTACTTTCTCACCGATCGAATCAGGGAGGAAGTTGAATGGCAGCGGACCCAACAATCGCTGGGACACTTCCCGCCGCCGGTTCAGAAGCCGGTTCGCGCCGAGGCAACCATCATCACATTGCCGCGACAGCAGGATTGGCAGATCCCTCCCTATGACCTGATGAAGGCCATCGCCGGGCGCGAAAGCCACCGCAGCTTCCTGCCAGAACCGCTATCCCTAACGGAACTCGCCTTTCTCCTCTGGAGCACACAAGGAGTCCGGTCCGTCATCAATAAGGCTACAGTACTGCGCACGGTGCCGTCTGCCGGCTGCCGCCACCCGCTGGAAACCTACCTGGCTGTGCTGCGTGTCAACGGAGTGCAACCCGGGATCTACCGCTACCTGCCGCTGGACCGGGCATTGGTCCATGAAAGCAGCCCGGACAACCTCGCCGGCCAACTTGTCTCCGCAGCAAGAAGGCAACGTTTTGCAGGCGAGGCAGCGGTCACTTTTATCTGGACCGCGATCCCGGCGCGTACCGAATGGCGCTACTTAGAAGCCTCCTATAAAGTGATCGCGCTCGATGCCGGCCATGTCTGCCAGAACCTCTACCTCGCCTGTGGCGCGATCGACGCCGGGACCTGCGCCATCGCCGCCTACCACCAGGAATTGGCCGATCAACTGCTGGGAGTGGACGGGGACGAGGAGTTTACCGTCTACCTCGCACCGGTGGGGAAGGTCAGCCAGGGTAAGTTATGAAACTCTACATCCTGCAACAAGAGCAGCTGCTGCCGATATCGCTCCCGGAAGCCTGGGAGTTTTTCGTGAACCCCGCCAACCTACCGCTCATCACCTCGCCCGATCTGGGCTTCCGGGTCACCTCCCCACTGCCGGAGCGGATGCACGCCGGCATGATCATCAGCTACACCGTCACCCCCTTTGCCGGCCTCCCCGTGGTATGGGTGAGCGAGATAACCCATGCCGAAGAGCCCTTTTTTTTTGTCGACGAGCAGCGCTTGGGGCCTTACCGGTTCTGGCACCACCAGCACCATTTCCGTGAGCTGCCGGCGGGGACAGAAATGACCGATCTGGTGCATTACGCCCTCCCCTTCGGTCCCGTAGCGCGCCTGGTCGCACCACTGGTGCGGCGACGTCTGGCTGCCATTTTCGCCTATCGTCGCAAGGCTCTGACTGAGCGTTTCAGAGCCGCCACACCGTGACAATGATCGCGGCCGAACCGTTCTCAGTGCCCTTGACACCCGTTATCACTTGGGTTATAGTCCCGCGCGAAACTACAGATTACATACCAGATACACGACAATACTAAACCATCCGTGAGGGTGGGACGGAAAGCCTATTGGGTCTCACCGAGACAGCCGGGTCGCCGAAATATCCATCGATATTGCGGCCCCGGCTTTTTTATTGCCCCAGATTTTTTTGACGCCTATTGCTGAAGCTGGCTCAAGCAGATGGTTTGACGAGGGAAATCTCCAAATATCCAAAGAGGGAGTACTAATGAAGAAAATGATCCTGACTGTAGCGGTTATCGCCTCGTTCGTCGTCACCGTGCCGTTAACCGTGTGCGCCAGCATCGATGTAAATGTGCAGATCGATGGATACCTGCCGGCCCCGCCGGGGGTGCACATACTGCTGGACGCCGGCCGCCCTTATTACATTGAAGATAGCCGGCGTGTCTATGTAGAAAAGAAGCATAAAAAGAACAAGGGCAAACAGCTGGGTGAGTACAAGGAACACGAGGACCAAGGCACAAAGAATGGCCACGGCAAAAAGGGCAAGCATGACGACTGATCTGAAACTGAAGTAACAGCACCTCCATATTGATAGCCGATAATACTAAACCATCCGCGAGGATGGGGCGGAAAGCCCATAGGGTCTCACCGAGACAGCCGGGTTGCCGAAGTATCTACCGCTTTAGGCAACCCGGCATCATTTAGGTGTCGGCAGATCAACAATCGGAGGATACCAACCATGGCACTAAAAGACGTTTCATGCAAAACGGCGATCATCGCCATCTTCACCGCGGCATTAGCACTGGGCCAGTTAACCGGCTGCAGCGGAGGTGGCGGCAGCACACCGGCGACGGGCACCCTGAAAATGTCCATCACTGACGCGCAGAGCGACAACTTCTCCGAAGTAGTGGTCGCCATCCGGGAGGTACGCGTGGTCCCGGCCGGCAAAGAGAACGCCGCCGACGATGATCCCGGCCTCCCCGTACTGGCCCGATTCACCAACCCGCTGGTCATCGATGTCATGAAGCTGCAGTTCGTCCAGCAGGCACTGGGCGAGCTCATCCTGCCGGCGGGCACCTACAGCCAGGTTCGACTCATTCTGGAACCCAACCCGAACGGCCAAGGGCAAACGCCGGCCAACTATGTCATCCTCAAGAGCGACCTCGCCACAAAAGTTCCGCTCAAGACGCCAAGCGGTCAGCAATCGGGGCTAAAGGTGCTCGGACCGATCGAAGTAAAGCCCGATGCGATCAACGCCGTGATGATCGATTTCGACCCCAACACCGCCATCGTAGTCCGGGGCAACAACGACTTGATCCTGAAGCCAACCGGCATCAGGATGGTTCAAACCTCCGACAGCCTGATTCAATTCGGCTCGATCGCCGGTACCGTCAGTTCCACATTTAAGGACTGGTCCAGCGCAACCATCGCCATCAAGCGCCGTGGGGCCATAAACGACAGCAATCCAATCGCTGCAGGCCGAATCTTTTCCAGTTACACCAGTGGCCGCTGGCAGGCCCCTTTCGCAGCATTTGTGCCCTCTAGCACCCAGAGCGTCAGCTATAAAGCATTCATCGCCGCGAACGGCTTCCAGCTCTATTCCTCCCAAGCAGTAACAGTGGTCCAAGGGGAGTCGACCAGCGTAGGCCAGGTTCCGCTGGCGCCCTGACCATGACTCGATAGGAAGTAGAGGATCCACTGCTACCAGCGGAGGATTCACCGCTACAAATAAAAAGGCCGGGCGCCAAGATCTCATAAAGAGATCGAGGCGCCCGGCCTTTTTTATGGGAACTATATCCCAAACAAAGGTGCCGCTGCGATTGCTACCAAACCAACCTAGCGGGGTTTGCGGGGATTTAACCAGCCGGCTCAGACTAAATCCCCCTTGCCCCCTTTGCTAACGGGGGAGGTGCTCAGTCTTGCTACTTGATGTTCCAGTCGATCACATTGCGGCTGAAGTCCACCTGATAGCGGAAATTTCTCAGGAAATTCATACCGAGCAGGCCATCGTATCCAGCACCACCACTGCCGGGCAAGATGACCGTCTCCACTTGAGCAAGGTTTTTAGGCCCGACTGCAACCAGGTCCGCCACGAACCAATTGGCGCCAACTTTCCGGCCGTCAGCTACGGTCCCTATCATCGAGCGGGTATCCTTGGGATCCACACCAAGCCGGGCCGCGAGTTGCTCACTAATGGCCGTAACGGAGGCACCGGTGTCGAGCACCAGCATCGCCTGAGCTGAGCCACCGCGATAGGAAAAGGTTACCGGTACCAGCACGGTATTCCCCTTGATAAGGACGGAAGTCTGGTCACTGCGAGCAGCAGTTGGATTACTGTAGCTAAATTTAGGCGGAGTGACGTAGGCCGATATCTTAGCCGACAACTTCTCAGCCAGGCTTGAATCGAGCGACTTAAGGGTGAGATGTGCTGTCTCAGCCTTTTTTTTATCGTAAAGAGCGAGGTATGACAGTCCGAGAAGATAGCACGCTTCAGCGTCCTGTCTTATCGCAAGAGATTGGGTAAAAGCATCAACTGCAGATGAAATGAGCTCAACATTATAACCGATCCCGAAATCTCCCATCTTGTAGTAGGCCATGCCGATTCCTTTGTAAGCTTCGGCAGCATCGGCGTTAGTTTTGAGCGCCGACTGATACGACTGAATAGCCTTTTTATAATTACCTGCTTCGAAATGGCGGGCACCCTGATAAAGATGATCTTCTGTAGCAAACAGGGTAGCAGCAATGAATAAGAGAACTGAGGCGAGGATAGTTGCTCTCATGGTTAGCCCTCCAAAAGCAGTTGGCGACTCCGACCAAAATCATGTAAATGGTAAAAGGGCGCTGCAGCTAGCTACCGGCGAGTCCATGTCTCATTTTTCTCAGTTTATTCCGTGACCTTTTCACCAACCTCAGATTTAGCCTTGAGCACCTTTCTAAAGTCGATACTCAGCCTTTCGTGCACCTGCTGCAGTTTAAATCCCTCTCTCAGAACTTCAGCTTCTATTTCAGGCATATGCATAGCTCCCCAAGGTATAACCACAGTATCGTATCCTGGCACCGCCTTTTTGAGGTGACGGATCACCTCCAGATTCCTACGGTGGAGTATGTCCTCCAGGATCACCTTCTGAATTTCAGGAGTCATGTACTTAGCCGACAAGGCGCTGGAGGCGGTTAGTCCCTGCATCGAAGTGGTACTCTGCTTCATCTGCTTCCCAAGTTCATCCAGAAATCCAATGGTCGGCGGGCGAAAGGAACTGACATCCACATCAGCCCGCAGGATGTCGACCCGCGGGGTGATACTTCTGGCGCGAGATTCGGGAGACGGCTGCTCCGGTTCCAAGGTCTCAATGAGCCTCCCGCTGAAGAGCATCTTTTCCTGTTGCAACGTCAGCCCCAGGTAATTGGCGACTTTTCCGTAATCCAAACGATTGGGCAATAACTTCTTACTGTCCGAAACCCCTTCAGCGAGAATAATAGTACGGCCAGGGACGATGGATCCGACCAGATCATCGTAGTACCGTTTCTCCCCCATATGTATCATGCCGACCAGACGGACAATCCTGTTATCACGCTGATATACCTTCTCGGTCATGTAAACCCCACCAGGCCCGAGGCGCATAAACCCGGAGGTGGTCCTTTGCATGAACGAGTTAGCCGTGGCAAAAAGGAGCAGCACCGAAACCAGCGGGATCACGAAAAGGCTGATGCCGGTAAAGACCACCGTGTTCTTCAGGCTAAAAAAAGGGCCGTCGAACATCGCCTTAGGCATGATCATGCCTGGTTCGCCCAGCTTCCTGAGGTTATATATCGGCCACAGGCAAAGAAGAAGCTGTAAGAGCGCCGCAAGCAGCCCGTAGCCCCTGCTCGCTGCAAGAGAGGGAAAAGCCCATGCCGTAATGGGAACCAGGCAGACGAAGAAGATCAGTGGCAAAAAGATACGCTTCGGCAGGCGCTTGTCGATCCCAAGCGCTTGAAAAACGGTAAAAGCCATGAGGATTACGACGTCGGCCAGGAAGGTCCGCAGTTGCGAAAGGACCGGCATCGGTGATAAGAGGGAGAAAAGTTCGTCAAAAAGGGAAACTGCCCCGTCGGTTAGAAACAAAATAAGGAATAGGTTGGCAATGACTCTCATTGGCTTTCTCGGATAGAAGTGGCATGAATATCGACGATGTTGATCCCTCCAGCAGGGAAATGGTCACCTTGGTTCAGATATTTGGTCGTAGGCTAGCTACATGGTAGGATGTTATCCGCTAAAAGTCCACCCCGCAAAATTAGAATCGTCCAACCTGCCCCATCCCGTGTCCCCCCGGAACCTAACTCTTGTGCCGGCAGCTGGAGTCGTGTAGGCTGCTTTTCCACTACCGCATCACTGAGGAGCTGAACAGATGGAACTGGCAAACCTTAAAGGAACAGAGAAACAGGTGAATTGGGCTAAGTCCATACGGAAAGATCGACTCAAGCTCTGGCAACAGTCCGCTCCCGATAGCTTCAAAGAGGTAGAGTTAATGCTGACCCAGCAGGATGTGGCGGCGTGGTGGATCACCAGTAAGGATAAGAGCCTGAAGGAGGTCTGCAGCCAGCTCCAGGGTGGTGCCAAACCAAAGACAGCAACCAAAAAGACTGCACCCAGTGTCGCCAAGTTTGCCAGCATGAGAAATGCAGAGGACGAGGTATGGGAGACAGTCGCTACAGCTTCCGGCTTCATGCGCTCAGGGCCGACCAGAGACATGGTAACCGGAGAAGTGGTGGTTGACGCGACCCTTCCGTTCTAAATCATCAACCGGGAACCTGCGAATCCGTGGCATTATCAGCTCAGCAGGTCACCTTATCAGCAACCAACCCCGACTGTAGCCGCGTTTTATCGGAGAGGAACTCTGTCCTAACTCTAAGATCCCCCGATACCGGGTCCCCCCCTTTAGCAAAGGGGGGACAGGGGGGATTTGCCTTTGAAGTTCATCAGAAGCAACCACATCCCGCCTGCTGCTGCGTTTTATCCCAGAGAAAGTACCATCTCTGTTCAACCTCTCTAAACTCCCATCCCCCTCCCAACCTCCCCCTTGAAGGGGGAACCTGAACAGCGGAAGGCGCTAATCGGGAATGGTAATGCCAGATTATTCCGTAGAGAACTTTTTCGCAAAGAACGGGAACGGGAACGGGATTAAGAGGCGGACGAAAAAACACATATCACGAAAGCCACTCACTTCCCCGGCAAAAGAAGGGCCCACTTCGTCTGATTCCAGTGAAGTGGGCCTTCGTGTAATAAACCATCTCTGCGGTCACTCTACCTCATCATCGAACCACCTGTGCCTCCTCCCATCATGCCGCCCCGGAAGGAGGTGGACATGTTCCGGAAGGGCTGACCCGGGGCAATGTTAGCCATCTGAGAGGTCATCGTGCTCATGAGATTGTTCATAGCGGTCTGGGCATCGGTCCCCCCGATGGAGGAGATATTGCTGAAGATGGCTCCCATCATCCCCCGGTAGCGGTTGACGTCGACAGTGGTCACGCTGCTGTGGGTACCGAATACCTGCGGCATCTGCCCGCCCATCAGCGTCGCCATGTTCTGCGCCGCGCTGTGCATCCGCTGGTTCCCGCCCGAGATATAATCGGCAGCCATGTTGGTCCCCGCCGGCATGCCGAGTCTCACTCTCAGATCTTCCATGGCCTGCTGGATGGTCGCGTATTTACCGGTTTCCATCATTTCGCGCAGCTGCGAGGAGATGGGGCTGATGAAGTTGCTGCTGACCGTGCCGCTCACGCTGTATTTAGGCAGGCTGAGCAGATAGCTGTTTGCGACCGCCTGGTTTGTGTCCTTGTCGACGGTCACTCCCTGGATCGCCAGAGCCACGATATGGTACAGCCCCACATCCGCAGCATCCACAGTCAAGGTATAGGCGCCATTTTCGTCTGTCGTAGCGGATGGTTCACCCGTGTCGAGTTGATAGTTGCCGTTTTTGTCGAGAAATACGCTGGCACCTACGAGATAGCCGTCGGCGACCTTGCCGGTGATTGCCGAAGTCGATGAATTCGCTGGCGCAGTGGAACTGCCGCCACAACCGGCCACCAAGCCTACCATAATGAGTGATGCTGCCGCCAACAGTTGCCTTTTCATTTTTTCAGTTCCCCTTTGTGGTGGATTCTTTAGAAGTCGTAAAAGATTGCCAGGCCGGAGCCGTAATCGGGGCTGTTGCGGGTGATCCCTTTGGCAAGATACCCCTCGATTCCGGTCTGCGCAGTAGCCAGATATTTCAGTTTGAGGCGCAGCTCCAACAGATCACTTGATCCCTCAATTGGAGCAGTGGAGCCCTTGACGATAAGGAGGGGGAGGAAATTTTCACCGAACGAGCGCCCTGCACCGGCGTTGAAGCTCAGGTAATTCTTGAGCGGGAGAAGGCTTGATTTGCCTTGCCAGGTGTACCCTGCCTCGGCGAAGGTGTACCAGTTGCCGAGCCGCTTGAAAAGCTCGACGCCAAAACCCTCGTCGAAGGCGCCGGTTCCCAGCGCCTTATCCTCGTCGGCCGTGGGGAATTTAACCAGGAGATGAGGGCGAATCCCCGGCATAACTTCACCTTCCGGCACAAGCAGATAGCCTACCCTGGCAATCAGGTCTCCCACTCCGCTCTGAGACCGGTCGGAGCTGCCGGCTTTCGCAGTAGACATCGATCCGGATCCCAGGCCCGCTCCGGTCGTGGCTGCTGCACTCTTTTGCCCATGCATCGCCGCTCCCCCTCCGAGAAAGACCCCGGTGTTGGCGGCGGAATTGCTCCGATAGACGTAGGGAATTTCGAGTGAAAAGCCGAGCCGCTCAGTCGGGTAGAGTGCCACCGTCAACGGCACATAGATGGAATCTGTTTTGGCGCCGGTTCCGTACTTGCCGGAGGCGAATTCAAAGCCGAGACCAGCGGATACCAGGGTCCCTTCCGCATGCACCAGGCAAGGGAGCAGCAGTGAGGAGGCCAGCAGCAAACAGCACAACAATTTAAAACTGGTCAAACGGTCCGTCATTCATACTCTCCGTGGCAGTATCAGCTTCCAGACCCGGCGTCCCGGATCATGCATCAGCGCCGCATCATTCCCCCGGCGCCGCCCATCATTCCGCCGCCGCCACGCATCATGCCGCCGCCCTGGAACCTCCCGCCTCGTCCCTGACCCAGCCCTGTGGTATTTCGCCCGGACCAGACCGGCTCCCCTTTTTCGCTGCGCAACTCCAGCTGGCTGCCGGTAGTACGGTTCACCAGCTTCTGGGCCAGCAGGTATGCTTTACCGTCCTGTCCTTGTGCCTTCGATCCCTTGGCGCTGATCTCGTCGTTAAGCTGTACCGGGATCCCCTTTTTCTCCCAGTAAGATCCAGGCCCGACAGTGACGTTCACCGACTCCGAGCCGTTCTTGATCTCAATGACGTACTGCTCGCTGTCCCCCCGGTGCGGTAAAGCGGTCACCCGCCCCGACACAGTGGCCACAGTGTTGAGGTCATAGCCCCGGCGAAAATCAAGGCCGCTCTTTCCCTTCTCGTCCGAGCCGAAACCAAGGAAACCGGCAGAGGCTGCGCCGACCTGCAGGCAGTTATAGAGCATTGCCAAAACAAGCATTGTGGACAAGCGCCCTATCGTCATAACCAAATCCATCCTCTTTGAAAATTCATTTACTGGATCAGAACGCCACTCGGTGATCTGCAGATACTCGATTGATCTAGCGGTCCTGAGTATGTGTTACATGGGGTGCCACATGCAACAGCCGGAGAACGCAGATAAGGCCACAATCAACAACAGCGCTACCACAAGTTCTTTGATCCTCATGTCATGATTTCCTCCGTTAAAGTGTATGATCTCTATCCGGAGGTATTCCACTGTTCGTGCCAAACAAAATGCCTCAGCTAACCGGCTGTTATCACGGAAGGCTGCCCTTACATGCCTGGCCTGCCAAGGCAAGACAGGTGCAATTTCCTGCACCTGTCCGACACGAATTTGCACCACGTTAAAACTAATCCAGCAGGCCGTACTCTTTCAGCTTGTACTGCAGCGTCCGGCGGGAGATTCCGAGTTCCTCCGCGGCCAGGCGCCGGTTCCCGCCCTGCTTTTTGATGGCCTTTCCGATCAGCTCCTTTTCAGTCAGCTTGAGCATCTCCCGGCTGTCCAGGCTGTCCTGTTCAGGTTTTCCCAGCATCTCGTCGGGAAGCAGCCCCACTGTGATGACGTCCCTGGCAAGGATCACCGCCCGCTCCAGGGCATTTTGCAGTTCCCGGATATTTCCCGGCCAGCCGTAGCTTTTCATGGCGTTAACTGCCTGCGCATCGATCCCTTTGAGTTTTTTGCCTAGCTGCGCGCTGAAGCGTTGCAGGAAGTAGTCGGCCAGGACGGGAATGGCATCAATCCGTTCCCTGAGCGGCGGGAGCCGAAGCGGGAAGACGTTCAGCCGGTAGTACAGGTCCTCGCGAAAGCGGCGCTGGGACACCTCGTCGCGCAGGTTGCGGTTCGTGGCGGCGATCACCCGGACATCCGCCTTGATCTCCTTGCTGCCGCCCACCCGCTCGAAGACCCGCTCCTGCACGACCCGCAAAAGCTTGGCCTGCAGTGGAAGCGGCATCTCCCCGATCTCATCGAGAAAAATCGTGCCCCCCCTGGCCAGCTCGAATTTCCCCTGTCGCGCCTGGATCGCCCCGGTGAAGGCACCCTTTTCGTGGCCGAAAAGCTCGCTTTCCAGGAGGTTTTCCGGAACAGCGGCACAGTTCAGGGCGACAAAGCCCCCCTTTGCTCTGGGGCTCAGCAGGTGAAGGGTCCTTGCCACCAGCTCCTTTCCGGTACCACTCTCGCCGATAATCAACACGTTTGCCATGGCACCTGCCACATCGTGCACCAGCTGCCGGACCGGCCGCATGGCAGCTCCTGCGAAAATCAAATCTTCCGGCGGCAGACCTGCCGCCTCGGACTCCTTCAGGGAGAGGTAATCCCGCGCCCGCGCCTGGGTTTCGATGGCCCGGTTAACCAAAGCAAGCAGAGTGTCGGGGTCGTCAAGCGGCTTGGAGAGAAAATCCACAGCACCTTCCTTCATGGCGGCGACCGCTTCGTCAACCCTGCCAAAAGCGGTCAGGAAGATAAATTGCGGCGGACCGGGATCGTTTCGTGTCTCGCGGAACAGCTCCAGTCCGCTTTTGCCCGGCATCTTCAGGTCGGAAACTACCAGGTCGAAATTTCCCTGGCGCAGCAGCCGCAGACCTTTCACCCCGTCGGCCGCCGTCTGGACTTCGTGCCCGTCGTCCTGCAGAATGGTCTGCAAAAAGCTACGGAAGGTATCATCGTCTTCCACCACAAGAATGCTTCCCTTCATCGTCGACTCCTGCCAATCCCGGCCCGCTATGCGCGCGGCAGAGTTACCGTTACTGTTGTGCCCTGGTTGATTACGCTTGCCAGTTTGATTGTCCCGTTATGCTCTTCAACAATTTTTTTGCAAACTGCCAGTCCCAAACCGGTCCCTCTCGCCTTATTGGTAAAAAACGGCTCAAAAACCTTGGACAAATCCTCCTCTGCAATGCCATGCCCGGAATCGCTCACCGTGATTACGGCCTCATTGCCGGTCGCCACTGCCGCCAGGCTCAGGACCCCGCCATCCAGCATTGACTGGAGAGCGTTCTTGCCCAAGTTGAGCAGCATCTGCTCAAGCCTGTCCCGGTTGCCCGATAACTGAAGAGTTTCCGGATAATCCTTAGCGATCTCAACACGAAGATCTAGCGCCTCGGAAGTAAGCAGAGAGGCGGTATGGTCAATCAGCTCTGGAAGCTCGAACGAACCTTGGGCGGGACCGTCGCTTGCGGCATAGGCGAGGAGTTCGCTCACCAGATTTTCCAGGCGGACAGCCTCCGTCACGATATTCCGGGCGAAGCCGCTGTTGCGCGGCTCCATCGGTCTTTTCGCGATCACCTGAGCGAATCCCTTGATCCCCGCCAGGGGATTTCTTATTTCATGGGCAAGCATGGCACCCATCTCCCCCAGTTTTGCCAGACTCTCCTTTCGGGCCATCTCCATATGATGCAGCTCTTCCCGGCGGGCGAAGCGGAAAAGGGCGCAGGCGAGCAGCCACCCCGCAGCCAGCAGACCAAGCAGTATCGTCATGTTCAGCTTCGCCCGTCGGACAACTGCGTCGGCGCGGTAGGTATGAAGGGTCAGACGAAGAACCAGCGTCTCGCCGGGAAGGTGTACGGGGGCCGAGACCTGAAACGCCTGTTCCCCGGTGCCCAGCGTCACCCGTGCTTCCGACCTCGAGGCGTTGCGCGACTGCGCCAAAAATGCGCGGTCATCGACAGACGTAGCGATCAGATCCGGGTTGGAGTGGAAGCGGTAGACACCGTTTCGGTCGATCATGGCGAAATAGGCAATGTCGCGGGTGTTAAATTTGGCGAGTGCCGCCAGGGAGGGGTCGTGAACGGCGAGGTTTTCGATGGCGGCTGTGAGCGAGAGTGCGACTCCGCGCAGATTCTCCTCAGCGATAGGACCTGCTTCCCGATAATTGGAGACGGCGAACCAGAGCAAAAAAAGCGAGATGCCGGTCCCGATCAATATAATGGCTTTTTTGAGCATTGCTTCCTGTGGGTGCAATTGCCGTGGTTGCAGGCGGGTCTAAAATTACAACCAAACCAGGCCCGAGGCAAGAGAAATAGCCGGCCCAAAGTACTCTCCAAGTAACAGCAGGGGAAAACATACCCCATCCCCACCAACCCTCTAAAGGGAGGGAGTTTCTCTAGCGGAAGATCAGCGCTCTTGAGTAAGTTAAGTGTAAGTACCTGAAATCTCGTTGCGGCATGAGAGCAGACTTACTTTCTGATACAGCGCCGCCGCAGGCGGCGTGGATTGCTTATGAGTAAGTCAATGGTGGTTTGCCACCAAACCGCGCCCAGCCCTGGTTACCCTCGCCCTCCGGGAGAGGGTGCCCGAAGGGCGGGTGAGGGAGCCGCCACGAAGTGACGCCTGCGCTCAGAGCAACACCCTCACCCCGCCCCTCTCCCGCATGCGCGACCTAGCACTTCAGCGTGAAGGCTCGGGGTGCGAGGGGGAGTTTGGGTCAGGTCCAGGTAGTGCTTCCCCATATCTGTGGTACCTTAAACGTTCGTCCAAAGACGCAGAACTAGCGCGGGGCGAGCAGAGAACAGATTCGAACGGGAGTATTCTATGGAAATGCATCAGAAGGTATTATGCGTAGACCCGGCAACCGGATTTTACCGGACCCGGAAGTACGGCTTTGATCGATATTATGGCCCGGTCGACCTCGGCATCCATCTGGCCGACAAGATGAAGAGCCTCAACTTCGGCGTCGGCGTCTTCGCCGGTTCCATCTTCCCCGGCTCCAATCGCATGGTGCTAACCGGTCATTCCCCCTGCTGGCAGGGGCTCTACGTCAGCTCCATGGGAGGCGCCGGGCTCGTCTTCAACAACCTCGGCATCAACATGCTGAGCCTGGTCGGCAAAGCCCACTCGCCATCGGTGCTTTATCTCAATAGAAATCATGGAGAAGTGATCGAACTTGAGGTAGTCCCGATAGACGTAGAGAAGATCTGGAAGAGCGGGCGCACCGGCGTTTATGCCCTGACCGACCAGGTCTACGAGATGTTCGGCAGCCGCTACGAGAAAGACCCCCGCATCCTGGTCTGCGGACCGGCCGCACTGCAAACCGACATGGCCGGCATCATGTCCGTCCCCATCAAAGGCGGCAAGATCAGCATGGTGGATACCTGGGCGGGACGGGGGGGCTTCGGCAGCGCCATGCTCCAGCAGCACGGCATCGCCGCCATCATCTACGGCGGCACCGTAGTCGAGGAGGATTTCCGCGACCACAAAGTGGCAGACCAGTGGTTCCAGGACAAGTACGACCTGAAACTGCACCAGAAGGACCTGGAGACCACCAGCAAGTACCGCTTCGACGCCAAGCTCGGTACCGGCGGCACATTCGGCGTCAACTACTCCACCATGGGCGGGAGGATCATGGCCTTCAACTACCGCACCATTTTCGACAGCGAGGAAAGCCGCCTCGATCTGCACCGCCGGTTTATCGTGGACCACTATCTCAAGCAGTTCAACGAGGAAACCATAGCCGGCAAGCAGCAGGCCAACTGCGGCGAACCGTGCGTCGCCGCCTGCAAGAAGATGAACGGCCCGTACAAAAAAGATTACGAGCCCTACCAGACCATGGGCCCCTTGTGCGGCATCTTCGATCAGCGCGCCGCCGAAAGGCTGAACCACCGTTGCGACGCCATGGGATTCGACGCCATATCGGGAGGCGGCGTGCTGGCCTGGCTCATGGATCTGCTGGACCAGGGGCTCTTGACGCGGGAGGAACTCGGAGTCACCAGGCTGCCCCGGTGGGATGTCGACAACTTCGACGTGGTAGAAGACTCGCTGCACAACGCCGAACTGGGGCTGGAACTTCTGGACGCCATCGTGGAGCGGCGCGGCCTGCTCGATTTCAGCGAGGGAGTCAGAAAGTGGAGCAGAATTCATTCAACCGGCCGCGGCGGCGCCCTGCACGACACCCTGGTCTACATCGCCTTTGGGCGTCGCGGCTGGATGGTGCCCAATCAATACTGGGTGCCCGGGGCGCTGGCGCCGATGACCATCATGGGGAAGTACTACATGATCTACAGCAGCGATTTCGTTGCGCCGCGTGAGTTGGGTCGCAAATGCGCCGAACGCCTCAAGGCCGAGCTGATCCTGGACAACCTCGGCATCTGCCGCTTCCACCGGGGTTGGGCAGAGGAACTGCTGCCCGAAGTCATGGGAAATCTGTACGGCTGCAAAGAGCAGTTTTTGCGCTCCATCTCCGTATTGGCCAGCCGCCTAAACAGCCACAACTGTCCCGTGTTCTGGGAATCCGAAAGAGACCTCGACTACGTGCACACCTTCCTGCAGCGCAAGCGAGACATAGACGGCGACCAGAACCCGGAGCTGACCCGGTGGCTGGAGAAATTTGCCGTCGACAAGACCGAAGCGGGGAAGGATTTCTGGTACGAGATGCTCAAAGGGATCAACGAGTCGCTCGGTGAGACCTTCTGAGATTGAGGTAAAAAGTCCAAAGACGGATTGGACCATGTTATATAACCTAACCCCTGTATCTAAAAACTCCCGCCGGCCTCGCCGACGCGGAGTTTTTTCTTTTTCGAACTAACCTTCCCCTTTAACAAAGGGGGATCGAGGGGGATTTAACCACCTGGCTCAAACTGAATCCTCCCGCCTGCGGCGGCGTTTCATCGGAGAGGAACTCTGCCTTAACTCTAAGATACCCGGAAACGGGTTCCCCCCCTTTAGCAAAGGGGGGACAGGGGGGATTTGCCTTTGAAGTTCCTCTGAAGCGCCCCACGCCGCCGGGGCGGCCCTGTATCAGAAAGTAACTCCTGCGTGCCCTCAAGCCCGTTCCCCATCCCCACCCTGTCCCTCCCCTTGAAGACCTTATGCTTAAATAGCAGAGGGGGAGGGGACGTTATGGCTCCTCCCCCTTCAAGGGGGAGGT
>Ga0209317_1001236_pt1 | contig 23562 bp, 24 predicted proteins | sample RifGroB2_FD_183994 | JGI IMG/M metagenome (GOLD analysis project Ga0209317, IMG submission 183994) | Soil microbial communities from Rifle, Colorado, USA - Groundwater B2 (SPAdes) (version 2) | ecosystem: Environmental > Terrestrial > Soil > Unclassified | place: Rifle, Colorado | collected...
CAGGGAGGCGCGCAGGAGACTGCGGCTTCGGAAGAAATAGACGACGTGCCGTTCTGAGCAATACGTCGAAATTTCGTTGATTTGTAAAGTTATACCGGCCGGGGCGGGATAATGCCCCGGCCGGAAGTTCATGGCCGCTAAAAGGAGACCATATGTGCTTCAATAATCTCAATTACGGGAAAATCGTCATATTCGATCTCTCCGGCACTATTTTCGGAGCGATTGACGGGTCGCTCCGGCCGGGAGTTAAAAATCTCGTGGACGGCCTTCGAGCAGCTGGACACACGGTCTATTTTTGGACCGCCGGCGAAGTATTTTACTACATGGAACTGCTCCATAAGGCGGGGCTCGACGGCAGCGTCTTTTCCAAACGGGAAAAATTGCCGTTTTCCCCCGATGTGTATATCGACGACGACCCGTCCCCGTCGTTCATACACAAAACCATCATCGTCGAACCTTATTACAGGGCGGGCGATTCATCCATCCCGCAAGAATTACTGAAAGAAAAATTGAAGGAGGTGAATTAGCCTTGGAGATCAGCGTAATGTGGGACAGAGAACTCGTCCTGACCGGCGATGGGGTTCATTTCGTGGCTGGGGCCAACGGCGTGGGCAAGACCCTTTTCAAGAGGGCGATAGCCTGGTGCCTGACAGGAGAGGATAAACCGGCGCCGTGCCAGCGGGTGGAAATAGCCGATAACGGCGTCATCATCGTCAGGCGCGCCGAGGACAAAAAGTCCGAGGGATGCACGAAGGACGGGGAGTCCATCCCGTTCAAGGAGGCGATCGCCAGGATGGGCTTCGACGAGAAGGCCAACGTCTATCGCTATGACGAAGCCCAGGTGTTGGCGGCCTGCCGGTTCACGGACGCCGCCATCGTCGACGGCAAGATCAAGCTCGACAATGGAAAGGTCGTCGACCTTGCCGCCGTATCCATCGAAAAATGCGAGGCCGCATATCGTGAACTCCTGGCTGAAAGGGAGACCGTCTCCCATATGGTCAAGGGCGTTGCCGAGGAGAGGGAAAAGCTCGTTTCCGAGATCGAGGGCAGGAAGGCAGGGCTCAGGGAGATGCGGAAAAAGGCCGCGGCCCTCAAGGACCTTCTGAACGAGCAAGTATTCCTCGAACTGATGAAAAAGTCCGAGTGTCCACTCTATAACTGCTCCTGCCCGGTGGAAGCTTCCACGAGAGAGCTTTCCATAGAGGACAGGAACGCGGCCATAAAAAGGGCTCAGGCGGCTATTTCCGGAGGAAGCGACCTTCCCGACCTGACAGCCGCCGGGGGCGACGTCGACAGGTTTGAATGCCTGAAGTCGAAGCTGAATGATCTCGACGGCGCGGTGTCGAAGGAGGAGCGCGCGGTACTCACCCTCTCCATCAAGCTCGATCTCCTCGGCGGCATGAACCTCGTGGACAGGCTCCAGGAGATCGGCAAGAGGGTTTCCGACGGCAAGCGTCTTCTTGAGGCGGCAAGGGCGCACCGAAAGGCCAAGAGCGGGGCGATTTACGTAAACTCAACCGTTCTGGCCGAAAAGGCCGCGAATCTCGGCCTCAAGATATCCGTTGAAAACGGAACCGCCGGCGTGAACGGGAAATCCCTCGATAAAGCGTCGAGGGCTGAACTCGTGCTCGCGGCGTTCGCCGTTCAGGAGGCCCTTGGGCTATCGATGATATGCATCGACAACGTCGACGCGCTCGATTCGAAAAATCTCGGCAGGCTCGTCAAATACGCCGTCGAGGCCGCGCCGGCGAGGAACATCATTTTCCTCGGGCGTTCCTGCGAAAAGCCCAGGAAGGCGAAGGGCGTCACCTCCTGGTATTTGAACGGCTCGCTGGAGAGGGTGTAGCCGGCTAAAAAGCCGGACGGTTGGCGAGTTTGCCGACCCTGTGGAACCAATTGACATAAGATATTAAAAGTATTAGAATTTTATTGAGGTTGAATGTGGACGAAAAGCGAATGTTGTCCGAAAACACTCTTAAAGAGATTATCCGGCGCATAGTGGAAGTGGCGCGGCCAGAGAAGATTATTCTTTTCGGGTCTGCCGCCCGTGGAGAGATGGGGCCTAACAGCGATGTGGACCTGCTGGTTGTAAAGTCAGGCGCGCACAGGCGGAAGCTTGCCGGTGATATCTATATGCGCCTTATCGGTGTCGGGCAGGCGGTTGATGTTGTTGTAATAACGCCAGAGGATATAGAGCGTTACCGCAGTAGTCCCGCGCTTGTTATCGAACCGGCACTGAGAGAAGGAAAGGTGGTATATGCCGCCTGAACTCAGACCCGACGACCCGCGTGAGTGGCTTCGTCGGGCGAAAAGCAACTTGTTTCAGGCTAAAAACAACAGTCCCGGCATTTATCTCGAAGATCTCTGTTTTTTGGCGCAACAGGCAGCGGAAAAAGCGTTAAAAAGTCTTCTGCTGCACCGCATGGGCAGATTCCCGTATATCCATGATATAGCTGAATTGATTCGTTTGGTGGAAGAAAGTTGAGTCCCCGGCTCGCTGACTGACCTGCGCACATCCGTGTGCTTGTTCATTCAGCGTTTTGTCAGACTCAACCAGACCTCAGCCCTTCGGGGCTACGTTAGGGGTGAATACATAGTCACTCCGGGATACTTCTCCAGTCCCGGACTCTGCGGCAGGAAGTTAAACAGGACGGACCGGGTAAACGGACAGTGCTCCCTGCATAAAACCACCCCATAACATTGGCGAGGAGACCTTAACCGGCGCAAGCCGAGTGGAAAGAAAGGTAGCTTTCAAATGCAAAGAGCCTTGGTTTTGAATTCCACGAAGAAGCCGCTCATGCCCTATCATCCTGCAAGGGCGAGGGAGCTTCTGAAGAAAGGGAAGGCTGGCGGGTATCAGAGTGACCGGACAATTTGATATCAAGGCTTCAATCGGAAAAATAACAGCGCCCTGGAAGCGGTTTACGTTAGTGCATAGGGCCGATGGATATGCCTACGCCTGACAAAATCGCCGGGGAGACACCATTAAGCCGCCGAACGTCCTGCTTGACGCAATGACTTGAATCGGCGGGGTCGCAGGCTTCCATGCCTGCTTGGGGGATTAAAGTCCTTAAAGATGACCCGGATAACAGGGTGCTTGAGTGCGTTGTCGCCGGCAAGGCCGCTTTTATAATAATCGGCGACAAAGAGATACTCATGTTAGAGAGTTATCGTTGAGTCCCCGGCTCCCCAAGTTTCCCGTCTTACTAACCGCAGTAAGATAGCGGAGCCGGAGGTCTGGTTCCGAATCATCCATGTAACTCCCGAAGATACCAATGATTTTTCCACTCACCAGGAACAGACTGTAGAGATAGCCCTCGGCCCGAAGGGGGCGTTCGAGAACGAAATGTGGGAAGTTTCAAACGGCGGATTCCATCTAACGGAGTGGTTAACGCAGTACCTCCCCGGCTTTCAAAACCCAGACCTCAGAAAACGCCCAGGACGCCAAGGGTGGCTGAACTACTAAGGAAGGCGATGGAGTGGAAGGAACTTCTCGAATCAGGAGACGTCTCCTCACGGGCTGACATAGCCAGACGCGAGGGTCTCTCCAGTGCCCGTGTGACTCAGATAATATATCTCCTCAGCCTTGCTCCGGATATACAGAAGCATATACTCTCAATGCCGGAATCGGTCCGGAGGCCGGTGGTCACAGAGCGGTCACTTCGACATATCACAAAGATTGTTGAGCCAAGGAAGCAACTGGAGGCGTTTTCGGCACTGAAATGAGGCGTATCCCGTGGTGTTGATTTATAAGTTATCTGGTTACCAATTTGCCTTGCGCTCTTGCAGTATCGATAATGTTTTTGTTGGCTGTGAAAATTCGAATGCCCGGGATTGAAGCAAAGTCACCATCGTCTGTAATGACATGAGCCACACCAGCTTTTGCAATACCTTCAAGGAAAAACAGATCGTAACCGTCGAGAGGCTGAGAATTTAGCCTGTTAAGAGCCGCGTCTGTAGTTGGTTCGTCAACTAAGACATCCATCGAGGCTGCCATGGTTTTGACCTGCCCCCATGCAGCCTGGATCTCAGATACGACATTACTGCGTTCAGTTGCATGATTATGGCGATATTCTTTGGTTTTTATAATGCCATGAGCTCGGCTGAAAATTTCACGTTCCGTCTTTTCAATCAGGTGAGCTAATTCTGCCATAGAAAGCCCGCATCTATAGAGTCGACTTTTCGCAGCAAGGACATTGCTTATGTATGTGGGATAAGCATTTATTTGATAATTTACGGGTGGGCGTTCCGCTTGGCTTGCACGAGTATAGGTCATCCAATACCAGACATTTGTATCAACAAGGAAGGTATCATCAAATTTTGGAGTGTCGCGCTTGATATCAATCACATCCGCATTTATAACATAATTGACGGCCATTAAAGGTCCTCTCCCTGCTCAAGTAAAACATCATCCAGAGCTTTGCGAGTATTTTCATCAGAGTAATATTGCTTAGAGTTCTCAATTACTCGCTTAAGCACCTCACGTCCTACAGGCACCAGATTAATAACCTTAAAAAGTCGGTTCAAATCTTCTGGTTTGATATCCTTAAGGAGACGGCCTATAGAAAAGTTGAAAAATGGAGATGCAAATATTTTTGCTTTGTCAAAATCGAGTTCAACTGTGCGGCCCGCCTGCAGCTCTGGATAAATAAGGTCATAGATCTTCTGACCATCTTCCATGGTCAGACAATTCTCGCCCACAAGTTCATATACGCTTAATTTCATTTCCAAACCTCCATCACTTCAAAAGAGCGGCTCTTCATCAACACGTTCCGATGCCATGTGATAATAAGACTCATCACAAATAAAAGTTATGTTGACGAGTGTGCCTTCAAAAAAGGTACCCCTATTCATGAATCTTTCCCCTTCACTATCAATTATAGCATAACCCTCATGGCTGAATACTTCAAGTTTTCCCTTGTTCAGCTTTACGAATTCTTTGAGCAAATCAAGACCCATTCCGCGGCTTGTGCCGTTAGGCTTTGTGGTCGTGCCTCGCTTAAAAGCCCATTGTAGTGCTTTATCAGCTGAAATATTTTGATTGCGAGCATAAATCCTTACATTAGAGGGAATTCCTACCCCGAAGTCTACCACAGTTAGCTTTAATTCGTGACGTCTAGGATAATGTTGTCCACAGCTAAAAATACCTATTGGTGATTTCCCATGCTCAAAGGCATTGGCATAAATCTCCCAAACTCTACCGACGATTTTATCCCGTAGCCTGTCACTTACGTGAACCCACCCTCGTCCCAACCATTTGGTTTTCAGGTAATCAACCAAAACAGTTTCGTCTTGGTGTAAATCCTCCCGATACGGGATTGAGTTACCTGTCCTGGGAGTACCCTCAAACCCTAAAGTCGAAATAAAGCCATTCTGTTCCAGGTTATCTTTTACTTTTATAGGAATACTACCTAAAGCAAACCGAACAGTACCTCCTCTGGCTTGTATTAATCGAGTAAGTCCGCCAAGAAAAGCAACCGCATTGTGGCGCAAAAAGTTGCACTGACTAAATTCATAAGTCACATCCATGTTGTCGTTATTTACCTGATTCCAGAGGTTAAACAAGACATCAAAATCATCGGTCGTATAATCATTAATTTTAGGGATAGAGAGCGAAATCTTCTTCACAACTCTCCTCTGAAAGCCTTAGACAGCAAGGCTGAAGTAAATGCTTCCAGTTCTGTCTCTGTCTTACCCTGCAAATGCTTAAGCTCTTCGAATTTTGCCTGAAGGCTGTTGAGATACTCAATAATACGACGCTGCTCTGCCTTATCTTCCGGGTATGACACTTCTATATTCGCCAGCTTAGTGCCATTCATATTTGGGCGATTCCCTTCGTCGATTCCTGAAGATACCGACGCCCAGTAAGTAGAAGACTGGAAGTGCCAATAGAGAAATTCTGGCAAGATCGAAGGCCCGACACGAAGACGAATCAGATAAGATGCAAATACTGCCTCTGGAGGATTTTTTATGAGATAACTTTTACCGGTAGTTGCGCCTGTGCGAGCGAAAACAATATCACCTGTTCTTAGACGATACTTGCCTACGTCATCGCACTTACAATAGGGGACTTTATTCCACTCAACCTGGCCATCTTGAATATCTGTAATGCGCAAAAAATTGGGCCCAGCGGCTACGTGACATGCTGATTCAGTATAGCCATACTGCGGCTTTTCACAGATCGCACTAATCTTCTTCGTAACCCATCCGTGATTTTGGCCATCACCAAATACCGATGCAATGGCAGCCGGAATATATCTGGCAGCTTCCTCTACGGTAGATTTCCTGATTTGACGTGCCTCTTCAACTCGTCTCGTCAATTCTTCAATGCGATTGACGATGCGGCGCTGTTCTGACAGTAGCGGGACGGGGATTTCGGAATCATAAATCTCATCATCGCTAACCGCTGGATATGCACTTTTTTCTTGATTGGGAACAACCTGATCAACCACAATATTGCTACGGCAAATATAAAATAGCCATTCTGTTGTTACTTGATCTAAATTCGGCCTTAAAACACAAAAACCAGTCGAACAGATTTGATCGTCTAATCTTTCCGGCACAACAGCGATGTTTTTGAGGTAAGGACGTGTTGTTGCGAAGATGACATCCCCGACACGAATGACTCTTTTTGCTCTACTCGGAGGATTATCTCCCGGAATTGTCTTTGTTTCACCTATAATACCTACTTTGTTGTCTACAGAAAATATATCCACATACTGAAATGTCTTTCTCGGAGTTTTACTTTGACTCCATGTTTCTTTGGGCATAACTACAGAACGAATAGTTCTCCAATCCCAATTTTCAGGCAATTCATACTTTTCCATTGCCGTTCCCTTCCAAAAGCAGTTCCTGCATCTCACGGATCAGGTCAAATATCCGTTCCTCCTTAGTTGCCACTGATTCGAGTATTTCTTCCGGCTCAGCGTGCTCAACCTTTTCAGGCTCCACCAGCCCAAGGGCGGAAAGGGTCATATTGTAGTTCTTCTCTTCAATGAGTTTCGCCGGAACCAGCCATGCGCGGCCTTTTTCTGTCTTACGTTTTGGCCACTTGGCAAGGAGGTCCGGGAAATCGTTGCGGAACTGAGCCCCAAACTTGCGCGCCCTTTTGAGGGAGGAACCATCTCCCTCCACACGGTAGAACCAAACGTTCTTCGTCGGCTTGCCGGTCTTCTGGAAGATAAAGAAACAAGTTGGATTAGGCGTATATGGCTCAAACATCCCTTTGGGAAGCGTAACCACCGCCTGAATATCAAACTCTTTCAATAATCTACGCTTTACCTCGATGTGACTATTTGAGTCGCCAAAGAGAATACCGTTGGGAAAGATGATACCGGCGCGACCGCCGGGGCGTAAACTGCGCAAGGCATGGGCAAGGAAGAGGACGTATTTATCGCCTTTTTCTATTCTAATGGAGCGCTTGGCGTCGGAGCGGTCGCCGGAAAATGGAGGATTTTCGAGGATGACGTCAAACTGTACCTCATCCCATTTGTCCTCACTGCCGCAGATGGAATCCCGGTGGATCAAAGGAGAGTGGTCAAACTGGTGAAGGACGGCATTCATGGCCGCCATGCGAAGTATGTCCGCATCGCTCTCAAAACCATGAATGGCAGCTTTTTGCAAAAACTCCCATTGCCTGCGAGTCAGTTTGTCGCCTATTCCTCTCCTTACCGGCAACCCATAGGGGCCTATTTTTTCACGGATAAATTCAGGGCGGGTATTGGCCAACAGGATATGGTCATAGGCCGCTATGAGAAAGCCCCCCGTCCCACATGCCGGGTCACAGATGGTCTCGCCGATATTGGGATCAACCATCTCCGTAATCACACGGATAAGATGGCGCGGGGTCCGGAACTGGGCGGCCTTCTTCTGACTGCCGAGATCACTGGAGAGAATCTCGAAGAGGTCGCCTTTTACATCCGCATCCTCAGCCATAAACGAAATTGGCGCAATAACGTCAACGGCCCGACGAAGGGCAGCGCCGTTAGGAATTAGAATGGAGGCATTTTCAAATATGGCCTTTGCACCCTGAGAAAGGAATGGATGTTCTGCAAACATGGGAAGGGTATCCCGCAAGGTGCGGAGCATCCGCTCATTATCTGGGTCGGACGTCAATACACTCCAGCGGAGTGGCTCAAAGTCTATCTCACGCTTACCTGCCTTGAACTTGCCGAAGAGGCTTTTGTAATTACCATTCTGATTTTCTTTTTGCTCTACGTCCATCTCCTCCAGCATCTTCAAAAAAAGGAGATAAGAAATCTGAGTTACGTATGTGATGGGATTGGTTACGTTAGCTTCCCACATGATCTTGCACAAGCGTTTCAGAGTATTTTGCAATTCGCCGGAATCCATTTAAATCCTCTCAAGCAGCCAAAAGTGTATTGAATTCTTCCACGATCTTAACGAGTCCCTCTTTACCGAAGAGCTGTTCCATCCGGGCACGCCCACCCCACAGGGAGAAAGGAGTCTGGCTGAACATACGCATTTCTATTTTATCCCCTGCTATGACACGGGACTTAAGGAGACGAAGCATTTGTGCCTGTTCTGGCTTAATGCTGTTCGAATTTTCAGTAACCCATGTATTAAAAACATTCTCGATACGCTCCTCGCGTGTCGGGAATTTATGTAATCCGAGAGCCGCCCTAATAAAGTCAGAAAGAGAGCCTGTAGGTTGCTCAAAGGCTTTGCGGAGGCTCTTTTCGTCAAAATAGTATTCGGGGGAATTCAATCGCGTCCCCAAAGCCGTCCATTCTTCTTCGCTAAGCTCTTCTCCAGCAAATATCTTTCTTATCGCAGGATCGGTCTTCTTAAGCTCCACGACATTATCGATCCATTTGTCTTGATAGGTCGTCCTATCAATGGCCAAACCTTCCGGACCTACTGTCATCATCCCACGCAGACGGAACTCATCTTCGAAGGAGCCCCGTGGAATTTCAACAAATTCTCGATGTTCAACTTCCCCCGGTGGAGGTTGTGGCACCACCTCAGTGCCAGGTTCCGCTTCCACAGCCTGCGGAAGGCCGGGACGAGACCCAACTTGCTTAGGACGATGATACTCTGTGCCGGTGTCATTGAAATTTGCTGCATTCCCCACGAAATCATATATCAAAAAGCCGGTCTTACCAATCCTTGGACAGAGGCGATTGCCGCGCCCTCGCATCTGAACATACTTTATGACTGACTTGGTGGGCCGCAGCATTATCAGATTTTCAATTTCCTTATGGTCATATCCGGTATCCAGCATATCTACAGACACAGCGATAATAGGAAGCGGGTCGTATTTGAACTGATCAATAATAGGTCTGGGATTCCCATTATTTGAATAACAGGTAATCTTTTTGGCAAAATTCTGTCTTACCTGACTCGGAGAACAATTCAATTGGCTGGCGATACGCAAGCACATACCGTCCGGCAAAAGTTCATTGAATAACCTTTCTAATGTGACAGCCTGCTTTTCCGATATGGAAAAAACGATGGTCTTCCGAGCGCGCTCTTGCAGACGCTCCTCTTCGATTTTAAAATACTCGTCAATTATGAGCTTAAGCCTGTCTTCAGATTCCGCAGTGCGACCCCAGTCGCCGAAGGCAATCTCTTCGTTCTCCCAGACAGCACCTTCAAATGTAAGCTTTGTTTCGGCTACATAAATCTTATAATCCGCCAAGTATCCATCTCTGATGCCTTCTTTTAGGGCATAGGAAAACGTCGGTTTGCCTTGCTTCTTAGCGCTATCCCAACAATCAAAAAAAAGATAAGTGCTTTTTACCAATTGCAATTCATGATCGCTTACCCATCGGAGCTCTCCCGGATTGGGGGTGGCTGTAAGCCCTATGTGGATTGCATCGAAATGAGCTAACGTAGCCCTGTGTGTATTGTATATCGACCGATGGCATTCATCAGTGACAACCAAATCAAAGTAGCCGTGCCCAAAGCCTCCTTCCCCAAGTTGCCCCGCAATAGTATCGAGAGTCCCCACTACAATCTGACCTTCCAAACTTCTTTTTCCTCCATAAAGAATAGTAGACGGCCACTCCCTAAGGTAATCGTCAAAGGTTTCTTTAGCTTGTTTGGCAAGTTCAATACGATCTACAAGGAAAAGAACTCTTGAAATAATAGCCGCCTGGAACCACCGTTTCATAAGCATTGCGATAGTTAGTGTTTTGCCAGTCCCCGTAGCCATCTCGAAGAGCATACGGCGACGTCCAACTATCAGGGCTTCATCCGCCTTTTGCATACATTCTAACTGATATGGGCGAGCCGCTACTTCTTCCCCTTTGAACCGGAATTTTTCGGGCTGTGAAATCGTTTTTAATGATTCCTCTATCGAACCTTTACGATGAATTTTAAGATTGGCACGCCGTTCCAGGTCAGCCTGCTTAGGCAGACCAAGAATGGGACGGGCATCACTATCAAAGTAGTCCCAAAAATAGTGCTCATGGCCGTTGCTTAAAATTATAAATGGAATACCAAGAGACTTGGCATAGGCTTCGGCCTGCTCCTTAGCGCTATAAGGGTCAATAGAGAAACGCTTGGCCTCGATAACAGCTAATGGTTGAGTTCTGGTGTTTTTAAGCAGGTAATCTGCACGGCCGTCTTTTGTGGGCTCTTCTGTCGAAACCTGGGCCTTGTTTTCAATATCCCAACCGGCTTCACGGAGGAGTCTATCAATTATAATTCTTGCGTCGGTCTCTGGAGACAATAGTCATCACCTCCCAATAACTGGGTAATCTTATGAAGTGTTTAGATAAGAAAAGAACCAAGCCTGAGGAACCCAGAAATATGACACAAGCCTGCGTAATTATTACACCGAAAAGACTTTAGAATCAAGCACAAACCGAAGATTTTTAAAGGGCTTACCCGTTTGCAAAGGACCACACGATCATTGGCAACTAAGCACCATCCAGCCCTTCCTCCACTATCACCCCCGCTGTTCCCTGACCTGGCGAAGGCAGGGTGAACCTGCCGCCTATGCGGGGTGACTCAATGCAGTCCTAATCTGCCCCTTTTATCTTCTCCGCCGTCCTGCCGAGGATATAACCACCCACGCCTATCTCCATGAGCGCCCAGAGCTTGTCCGGCAGGTCAAGTACCCTGACCTTGTCGGTAAAGATGGAGAGGTAAGGATAGAGGATGTAGTTGTTGGCCACGATAACAATGATGACGAGCATGAGCAAAGGCCGCCAGTTCCTCTGGAGCCAGCTCTGCCCTTGGGCCTCGGCCATGATGACATTCGAGCGCGCCTCGGTTATGGCCTTGTCAAGCTCGGCGTAGCGCAGTTCAAGCTCTGCCTTCTTCTCCGGCGGAAGGTCCCCGGTGATGGCCTCCCTGAGCTTTATGGCCGCGTCTCCAACGCCGTTTAAGGTAGCGCTCACACCGGCGGCGGTCGTCCCTCCGAGTAGCGAACTAAGCCACCTCATTCTTAGCCTCCTTCCACAGGTCGAGGACCCTGTTTATCCAACCACGCAAATACACTCCGGCCTGCAGGCGTTTACCTGCAAGTCCGCTGTAGAACTCAATTCTCAAGAATAGGTAATCCGTCCAGTCGGCTGCCTTTGCTTTTATCTCCGTAGCCCTCGATATGCCGAGGTTTACGCAGGCGTCGAAGTGGACGAGGCATAGAGGCCAATCGAGAGAGCCGCACCCGGATTTGACTCAGTAGTCCTGTCTATAAATCTCTTTTGCCTGTTCCTCGGTGAGATTCTTGATATCGAGGCCCGGATATGCCCGCTTCGATATCCCGTACTTGGTCTCCCCGCCGGGATCGCGCGGGTCGTTCACATATCCACCCTCATGCCTGAGGACAAAGGCTATGCACCTTTCAAAATTATCGCTCATTTGAAGTTCGCCTTTCCCCAGAATATGAAGCCCAGGAGCAGGAGGCCCAGGAAGTAAAGGCGGAACGGCTCGAAGACCTCGGCGGCCGCCGCCTCCACAGCAACGAAGAGCGTCTTCTTACCGGCACCATCAAGTGCGGCCGTTGCAAAGGCCACATGGTGGGGATAAGCACGAGGAAGAAGGAGAGGAAGACACCATATTACGTCTGCTCCAAGCGCTGGAACACCCACGAGTGCGACCAGGACTATGTAAGGGCGGACATCCTCGAAACGGCGGTAGTCCAGGACATAAAGACCATGTTCAGGGATGAGCAGTTCATGGCAAGGATTTGGGAAGAGGCGAACCGCCGCCTGAGCGCCGAAAAGCCTGACATAGACAAGGAGATAGGCAAGGTCGAGACCATGATGGCCAGGTCAAGGGCCAGCCTGGACCGTTACTTCGAGGCCTTCGAAGCCGGGACGATGAAGCCAGCGCTCTGCAACGAGAAGATCGAAGACCTGAACGCCCGGATAGAGGAACTGGAGGCTGAAAGGAAGGAACTCGAGGCGAGGAGAGAGAGGCTCGGTCTGCCGGAGATCGACAAGGCGATGCTCGCCGCCATTATTGACGACTTCGAGGAGGTCTTGGCCTCCGGGACCAACCCGCAAAAAAAGCACCTTCTCAGACGCTTGGTCAAGAAGGTGCTCATATCAAACAGGCATACGGTCGAGGTCTGGTACGGTTTACCGAACCGGAACTCGGTGCGTATGCCGGGAAGTCTGGCTCCCAGGGAGGGATTCGAACCCCCGACCCGGTGGTTAACAGGGCCAAAAGTTAAAAAATCATAACTCCTTGATTGAAGGCTGGTTTTCCCGTTTTGCTTTGAAAATCAGGAGGTTGGAAGGCTTTTGGTGGGGTTGTCCGTTTTGGGATTTTATGCCTGTTTAGAAAAATTTGGTCACAATTTGGTCACAGTGACTTGTCATACCAAGTATTAGTAATGGCTCGTCCCAATGAAACTTGGTTTAGATTCTGTTAGACAGTTTATCTATCTCTCGCCAAGGTAAAACTTCAAACCCGGATCGTTTTTGCCCCTCATTGCCTCCATATATTACATAGGGGTGGGTTGCCGCTGCATCTGCAATGGATAGCCATTTCTTAAGCCCGGCAAAATAATCGGTTGTAACTGTCTGGCCTGATTTTATTTCCACAGGCATGAGGGTATTTGCCTCCTCAATTAGCATATCGACTTCATTTCCTATGCTATCCCTCCAAAAGTAAAGATTTGAAAATAGGCCCCGGTTGTATCTACCTTTCAAGAATTCACTGATAACCAGGTTTTCAAACAGTGGGCCGCGCATGGCATGTATCGACATCTGTTTGGGATCCGTAATGCCCAAAAGCCATGCTGCCAGTCCGGTATCATGAAAATACAGCTTGGGCGTCTTTATAAGCCTCTTACCAAAGTTTTTATGGTGTGGATTGAGCTGGAATATAATGTAGCTTGCCTCCAGCACCGATAGCCATGCCCTTGCTGTATTGTGCGTTATACCGCAATCATTCGCGAGCCCGGACAGGTTCAGCAGCTGCCCTATTCTGGCGGCACACATGCGTACAAACTTCTGGAATGTGCTCAGATCTCTCACATTGACCATTTGCCGGACATCACGCTCAATATATGTAAAGGCATAATTTGCATACCAGCTTGAGGGGGACAGTCTTCTGTCATAAACAGGTGGGTAGAGTCCTTTTAAAAGGATTTCATCTACGCTTTTTGGAAGAATCCCGTTGCTTTTAAGTTCGTAAAGGGAAAATGGAAGCAGCTGTAGGAATCCCACACGGCCTGCCAGCGACTGAGTAATGCTGGAGATAAGACCAAACTGCTGAGAGCCGGTTAAAACAAAAAAACCAGGCCTGCCGGAATTATCGACTATGCTTTGTATGTAGGAAAATAAGGATGGGCAGCGCTGAACCTCATCCAATATCGCTCCATCTGGATATTGGGCCAGGAAGCCACGAGGATCCTCATTTGCAAACTCCATCCTATCCGGCTCTTCCAGCGATACATAAGGTTTGTGCTTGAATACAGCCCTTGCAAGGGTAGTTTTTCCAGATTGCCTTGGCCCTGTTATGGTTATTACAGGGTATCCCTTTGACAATTTTTTGAGTATTGTAGTGGCGCTACGGTTAATCATATAAAATATGGTAGCTCACTTTTTACAAATTGTCAATTAAACTCTCAATTTGTAAAAAAGTCCAAAAAAAACAGTATAAAGGGCCTGCGGAACTGCAATTAGAAAAAAACAAGAGAGATAGCTTTCAGCGCGCAGCAAAAGAGTGCCTTAACAAATTGAGAATTTGATTTCTAATTTGTATTCCTATGCTCAAGCCGAGACTGTTTTTATCCTCTGCACACGGTTTGGTATTGTGGTTGCAAAACAATATACTTATGAGTATAATACTTTAAAGTATATTATGTAATATAGGTAAGGTATGGACTTCATCGACAGAGAAAAAGAACTGGCCTTTCTTGAAGAGAAGTGGCGGGAGCCAAAGGCCCAGCACATAGTGCTCTGGGGAAAGCGCAGGGTGGGAAAGACCGAGCTCGTAAAACAGTTCATGAAAGGTAAGCCCCACGTCTATTTCCTCTCCGAGAGCACCAATGAACCTGAACAGCTGAGAAAATTCTCTGCCGCCATTGGGCGGTTCTTCGAGGAGCCGCTTCTTGAGACAAGGGGTTTCGCTGAATGGGAAGAGGCCTTCAGGTACATCCGGGATAAGAAAAAGCGGTTTGTACTTGTAGTAGACGAATTTCCCTATCTCATCGAGTCGAACCGGGCGATCCCAAGCCTTTTCCAGAAGGCTTGGGACGAGTACTGGTCAAAGAGCGACATCTTCCTGATTCTCCTCGGGTCGAGCATAGCCATGATGGAGACCGAGGTACTGGGCTACAGGTCTCCCCTCTATGGAAGAAGAACGGGGCAGTGGAAAGTTGACCCCATGACTTTTGCCGCCGTAAGCAATTTCAGGAAAAGGAAACCGTTTGAGGACAGGCTGATGCATTACGCCATTGCTGGTGGAATACCGGCCTACTGGCTCCAGTTTCCAAACGACAAGGATTTCTTTAAGAACATGAAGGACCATGTGCTAAAAAAGGGGCAAATACTTTATGAGGAGGTAGAGTTCCTTTTAAGGGAAGAGCTGAGGGAGCCCCGCTATTACCTGGCCCTTCTTCAGGCCATTGCGCAGGGCAAAAGGAAATTATCCGAGATAGTCAATGCAACCGGCCTTACGCAGCCGCTCGCAAATAAATATCTTGGTGTGCTTTCTGACTTGAAGCTTGTTGAAAGGGAACTTCCAGTAACCGAGGAAAAGCCGCTTAAAAGCAAAAAGGGCCTCTACAGGATAACCGATGAGTTTTGCCAGTTCTGGCTCAAGTTTGTTTTTCCGAGAAGAGGCGAGCTTGAGATGGACAGGGTTGACCTCGTCGTTAATGACATAAAGAACGGGCTTCCGCACCACCTCGCCTCCGTTTACGAAAAAGTGGCGATGGAGATCATTTTGGCGCATGCTGACAGGCTCTTCCCATTCACGAAGATCGGAAGGTGGTGGGAAAAGAACGAAGAGATCGACATCGTCGGCATCAATCCCGACCTCAATTCCATACTCTTCGCTGAAATAAAATGGACTGAAAAGCCCGTTGGGATTGATATCTACGAGGGGTTGAAGGACAAGGCGAGCAGGATAGTCTGGGGAAGACCAGAAAGAAAAGAGTATTTTTGTCTCTTCAGCAAGAAAGGCTTTACCGGCGCGATGCTCAAGCGAGCCAAGAGTGAAGAGGTCGTGCTTTTCAGGGGCGAGGGGCTACAGCAAATGCCGTAACCCCTTGCTAAGGAATTATCTGGGCAGTGAAGAGAAAGCGCGCGGACAATAGCAGAATATAAGCAAGGATAAAAGGCCCATCGGATAACCGATGGGCCTTTTTCTTTTGAAACCCTGCATCGTTTCCCAAAGTGCGGGGCTTTTTTTATCGAAAGGAGGTGTTTATGAAAGGAATAATCGAGATTTGCGAAGACAGGAGGATCCCTGACGCAGCGAGGGACCCGAAGCTCCACTACTACGAGCTCCGCCACGGGGACTGCGATTGGGCGACGCCGTGTACTATCGAGAAAAGGGTCTTCGTTAACTTCTGGGGGACGATTGCGACCTCGAAAGAGATCAACCTGGGAAAGGACGGCTACATAATCCTCGATGATGAAGAGGGCGACCTGTTTGTGCAGGAGGCCGGCAGGTTTGGATCAATCAGGATCGAGAAGGAAGGGAGGTTATAGTCTTGAAAATGTCAGTCTACTGCCCGCTGTGCGGGGCGAAAAAGAACTCGGTCGAGCTCAAAAGCACCGCAAGGCATCTTCATCCCACGGGGTGAAACCGTGTGCGAATGCGGCACTCGTCTAATCATGGAAAACAGGATGATGACGGATCAGGACAACATCATCGAGATAACATTCCGTTAGAAGGATTAGGATTTAACGGAGGTTCAACATTTTCGGGGCTGTCCGGGATATACCCGGGCGGCCCCGGTTTCTTTTAAGGAAGGAGAAAGGTTATGAGATTTCTGTTCAGACGTCTCGGCGAGCTGGACGCCGAAAAACATCCGTACGTGGCGGCTTTCTTCATGCTCCTCGGGAGCATCGAAGGACGGATCGCCGGCACTTTCTTGCACAAAGCGTTTCTGATTTTTGTGCCAGGCAACGACTGCCTGATGGAAGAGGAGGCGGAATAAAATGGCAAGACTGGCTTCAAGGGAAAAAATGGGGTTCTATCCCACGCCGATGGACACTCTTCGGTTTATATCCGACTTCCTCCGCTTACCAACGAAAAGCGGATACGGAGACCGGTTCAATCTTCTGGACCCCTGCTGCGGCGAGGGAGACGCCCTTCATTATCTGTATGGCATGCTCCAAATTTATAATAAGTATAACGTCGTGTACGCCTACGGCGTGGAGTTGGACGTGGAGAGGGCTACGGCGGCCGCCGGGAAGCTAAATAGCGTATCCCAGGGATCCATATTCGACGCGAGGATAAACCCCCTTGGGAGCGCGGGGCTGCTCTACCTCAACCCTCCTTACGATTACACGGAGGGCGAGCGCGACGAGATGCTGTTCCTCAAGCACTCGGTGAAGTGGCTATGCCCGGATGGCGTTCTGGTATTCGTAGTGCCGGAGGCCCTGTTCGACGACGACGGGGTAAGGAAGTGGATATCCGAGCACTTTTACGATTGTCTGGCGGTAAGAGTCCTCAAAAACGACTACCCGGCTTTCAGGCAGGCGATTCTCTACGCCAGGAAGAGGCCCGAACGGGTGGACGCGCCCATATCCTTCTCCGGACCTCCATACGTCCACATCGAGGACATCGAGGACGCCGATATTCCCGTCTACGAGATACCGGAAACCAGGGAAATAACCGCATTCCAGTGCGGCAGCGCCATCACGCGGGAAGACATCCTGAAGTTCCAGCCGGAACTCGAGGCGAGGCTTGATTCCCTGTTCAGAAAGAAAAGACTGAATTCAAGGCTCAGTCCTCTGTTTCCCCTGCGAAAAGGACATCTCGTATCCCTGATAACCGCAGGCGCCCTGAACGGCCGGATACGCGATGATTCCGAGGATATCATCATCAAGGGTTACTCGGACAGGGTCGAGTATACGCGCCAGGAAGACGAAAGGGAAATCACCACGCATACCTATCAGGTCGGAATCCGCGTCATCGACCTGAAGGCGAGGAAATGGTACGACGTGGTTTGACGCCGTACAAAATTTGAAAAAGGAATGAAAAAGTGGACATCGACATCAAGGAACTGAATTACAAGGGCGTGGCCGTCCAGTCCGACCTTTGCCTTTACGAGAGAGGCCGCGACGACAATCATAATCTCATGCTTCTTTCGATATACGGGACCGCACAGCAGGTAAAGGCGATTTTTTCCGCCATAGCGTCCTTTAACTGCGTAAGCGTCGCTTCCGGCGGCATGACGATAAGCAGGGCGCATCAATCGGTCATCCACGGCAGAGGAACGGGTATCGGCTACGGCAAGCAGCATTTTCTCATATGGGACGATTCCATAGAGACGGATGCCGCCGTCTGGTTCAAAAAGGAAGGCAAGGAAGGCGAAAAGACCGCTTTAAAGACCTTCCTCGACGGCAGGAAGGTCCCCTATGAGGACGGCTTCCTGGGGTTCATCAAGAAGGCCCTCATAAAAGATAAGGACGCCTGCAAGCTGGGCGGGTGGGGCTGTCTTGAAGGTTATATGCTGGACTTCGAGGACGACGACCTGTGCAATGAAATCGTGCAGGGACTTTAGTTTCAAAAAAACCATTCCACTGAAAGGGGCCGTCCGGGAATTCCGGCGCGGCCCCTTTGTTTTTTGAAAGGAGGAATTCATATGTTCACCCCTTGGGGACAATCCGACTATACGGAGCAGCTGGAGCCCGGAGTGCTGCGGGTTGGCACGCCGAGCCACGGCGGGTTGATGATTACCAGGACTTACGCGGAGAAGCATCTAAGCCCGGAGGCTCGGGAGCGCGGGATGTCATGCGGCATTTATCTCGCCTACGAGGAGGACTGCAACTGGTGCATAGCCGCCTACGAGCTAAAGCATCTCTGGCCGCAACTTTTTAGAAATTGCAATATCGACCCCTGGGACCATCTTCTGCGGTCCCTGTCGAGGTGGAACCTCGATTATCTCCGGGCAAGGGCAATAAACCCCATGCCGGAGGAAGCGGCCCAATACGACGCCATGAAGCGGACGGACGAGTTGAGGCGGATAAAGCACCCCGACCTCATCGTCTCGGCCTCAACGCATCCGTCCGAGGCCGGAAAGGTCGTCTTGACGACCGCCGACGGCAAGGAGCACGTCGTGGATGATGACAAATACGACTGTACCAGAGTCCCTAATCTGCTCTCATTTTGCAGGTAGACAGCAAAGGCCGAGCACCCTTAATCAGGAGGAGGCTACATTGAACACAGTTAAATTCGCAAAAAAAGTTGACCAGCGCATCATCGACCAAATCGTTGAACGTGCCGTAGAACTCGCTGAAAAGCATGGCTGGATCATCGTCCGCTTGAGTTTGAGCATGGGCATAAGCGCCGTCCACGCCAACGGCTGTCCGCTCAGACTCAAGGACTTTTTAAAGGCAGACAGCTTGAATTTTGCACATGACATGTTTGGCATTCAGCGTCATCTGGACCGCAAGACAGGGAAGCTTGAAAACTGCTTCCTTCCCAGATTCGCACAGCCAAAAAATACCTCCAGAGGCAGGTAGGGTTTTTGAGAGGGGGCTTGCGGCCCCCCTCCGGTTTTCTTAAACATCCAAAAAAAAGGAGAATATGAAATGCCAATGATTAACGAGCAGAGGTTGTTTTCCTTGATCGAGTATTTCTTCAAGGAGCCGTCAGGCGTCCTTAAGGAACTCGCCCAGAACGCAACGCGCGCCGGGGCATCGAGGTTCGGCGTAACGTACGATAACGGCATATTGACGGTAGAGGATAATGGGGCAGGCATAGCCGACCCGAGGTCTCTTCTCGTCCTTGCCGAGTCCGACTGGTCCGACGAGGTGGAAAAGGACCAGAACCCCGCAGGATGGGGGTTGTTTTTTCTCTACTGCATGTCGGACAGCATCGAATTGACCAGCAGGTTCGGCACCCTGAAAATGGACTGCGACAGGTTCCTGAAGGACGCCGCATACAGAGAAGGCGTCCTGGCAGCCGTGGACGCCGGGGCCGCCTCCGAGGGGTTCAGCATAAGGGCCGAGATAAAAAGCGGGGTCAGAGACGGGATATTGAAGGAAAGCGTCACTGCGTCCCTCGGGTGGTTCCCGCTCGACGTGACGGTTAACGGCGAAAAAATCGCCAGGAACAGTATCGACGCCGAGAAGTATGACATCGTTACCGCCTACGAAGGCAACGATGTGTACATTAAGGCGAAAGACATCGGTGGACAGGATCAGTTCGCTCTGGGCCTCTTCGTCAACTGGTACGGCTTCGGCATAAACCCAAGAGGTTGGAGATCGTGGGATGTCGCCATCGACGTGAAAAAGGGCGCTCCGCTTACGCCTGTACTTCCATACAGGAGCGAGGTGAAGAACGACGATAAGTTGAAAAAGTTTCATGCCTTCGTCGAGAAGAAGCTGGCGGAGTACGTCCTGAACAGACTGAATTCCCTCGACGACAAGGCGTACGCCGAATTCGCCGGGAATGCCCTGATAGCAGTCACCAGGAAGAACGACATCCTGGGCCTTCAAAACGTCCTCATCAACCACGGCGTCCAGGAGGACGTAGACCGGCTCGAAAGATTCGTCGTCAGAATTAACGAACCTTTTTATTCCAATTCCATTAGAGATGATTACAACGTGACATACGCCGTAGCGTCGCGGAAAAACCCGGAGATCTTGATCGAGACGCTTTCCGTCGAGGGAACGGCCTTTTTCCTTCCGGACGGCGCGGATGTCATGACGGAAGAGGATGAAGACCTCGAATACTGTGTTTTCCTGCCGAGCGGGGTCATAAAGAGAGCCCTTATCCCATCGAAATTGCCGGGTTGGGTCAGGGTGAAAGAGGTTAACAAAACCCTTACCATCGTCACAGAGGGCCCCTGCCATGACGGCACCATGAAGTGGCAGAAGGCGACGCTCAGGATGGACGACGGCTCGACGCTAAATAGCCTGGTCTATTCCGAGTCCAGCTATTCCGGCAACGAATGGGTCTTCTATGCGCAGGACCCTTCCGGCGCCTGGAATGAGCTTGAAAACGTCTTCTCGGCTCATTATTACAGCGAGGACGGGAACGATTACGACACGCAGCGGGATTCGTTTGTTGCCGACATCGAAAGGGATATCACCGATATAACCGGCTGTTATTCCCTCTTAAAACTCCTGAACGGGTTCCGTGACGTGCGGGTTGACCCTTATACGATAAGGAGGATCGAGATCGAGGGCGGCGAGGGCAACAAAACGGTCAAAGTCACCACGGATAAGGAGGTGTTCGCGTTCAACGCGGCTTAGAACCTCCGGATTCGCTGGAACAACATGCAGGGGCGCGGCTAAAACCGCGCCCCTGTTCCTTTTGGAGGGAAAATGGATTTAAAAACGTTTATTCAGAAATACGGAGAAAAGTTCTCGTCGATGATAGACGAGAAAATAACTCCCGTCTATAACCCCCTGGCGCCTCCCGCCGGAGCAGATGTCTATGACGGCAGGATTAAAGGGCTTTACAGAAAGCTCTTCCCGGTTCAGGGAGAGGTCGTAAAGGGTATTGCGAAGGCCCTTTACGCCGACAACAGAAAACATCTCTTCGTATGCGGGGAGATGGGCACGGGCAAGACCACGATCGCTATCTCCGCCGCCGCAATGTCCGGCAAACCGCTCAGGATATTGACGATATGCCCGACCCATCTCGTCGAAAAGTGGATAAGGGAGGCAAAGGAGATAATCCCCCACGTAAGCACCGTCGATCTGACGGTAAAGGGCGTCATCAGCATCCTTGAGGAGTTCAGGCGCGGAAGGCAGGTCCCGAAAACCTTCGAGATCCACGTGATGTCGAAGGAAAAGGCGAAGCTCGGATACGGCTGGAGGCCCGCCGTATGGGCCAAGGGGCCGGCAAAGGCCCCGCACTGTCCGGACTGCGGACAGAGAATCATGCTAAAAGACGCCTATGCCACAGTAGAGGCCCTTTCCCGCAGCAAATGCAAGTGCCAGGAGTGCGGCTGCCGGCTGTGGCGCGCCGACGGCTCTCTCAAGAGATACGCCCCTGCCGAGTATATTAAAAAGTATCTCAAGGGATATTACGACCTCGTTATCCTGGACGAGATCCAGGATTTCAAGGCCGGAGACTCTCTCCAGGGCAGGACGATGGGCGCTCTTATGGCAGCGGCCGATAAGTGCCTCTGCCTTACCGGCACTTTGAACGGGGGATATGCGGACGACCTCTTTCATCTCCTTTTCAGGATGGCCCCGGACCAGCTGAAGCGCGACGGGTTCTCCCATGACGGCGTGCACAAGTGGCTGGAAACCTACGGGACCCTCGAGACAGTAAAAAAGCTCGAAGAAGAGGACACCTATTACGGCCGAGGGAAGCGGTCGAAAGAGCTTGTCAGGAGGAAGCCCGGGGTGTCGCCGGTAGTCATCGGCAAACACCTCCTCGACAAGTCCTGTTTCATCCGTCTGGCCGACGTCATGGAGGGCCTTCCCCCCTACGAGGAGAACGTGGTGAACATAAAGCTCGGAGAACAGGCCGAGGATTACAAAGCCTTAAGCGATAGCTTAAGGGGGGCCATCCGTGTTCATGGCACAAGGTCGATGTCGGCCATGTTCCAGTCTCTTCTTTCATACCCCGATTCCTGCGTCCTTTTCGGGGAGGAAATATCGATCAAGAACAAGTACGGCGAGGTGGTGGACACGATAACGGCGCCTCTGTTATCAGCGTCAGGACTCCTGCCGAAGGAAAAAGAGCTGATATCCATCGTGAAAAAGGAGAAGGCTGAGGGCAGGAAGGTTCTATGCTACGTGACCTTCACAAACACGAGGGATATACGCCCGAGGATAAGGGAGGTCCTGGAGCGCAACGGTTTTTCGGTGGTAACGCTCGAGGCCTCGGTGTCCCCCAAGAAAAGGGAGTCGTGGATCGAGAAAAACACCGGCAAGGCCGATGTCCTTCTGGTGAACGCCGAGCTCGTCAAGACCGGCCTCGACCTGTACGACTTTCCAACGGTCGTTTTTTATCAGACCGGATACAACATCTTCACCCTGAGACAGGCGGCGCGCAGGTCATGGCGCATTGGGCAAACGGAACCGGTGAGGGTCTTCTTCCTGTGCTACGAGCATACCATGCAGGAGATGGCCATCACGCTCGTGGCCAAGAAGCTCGAGACGGCCCTGATGGTCGAGGGGGACCTGCCGGAAGGGCTCGCCGAGTACGGCTCGACCGGGGGCTCCGTCATGGAGGAGATGGGCAAGGCCCTTGTCAACAATGGCGCGTATCTCGGGGCCGAGCAGGCCTGGTCGGCCTTCAGGAAAAAGGAAATCGAGACACAGTTAGGCCTCGGAGGAAAGGAAACCATCTTCTCGCAGGCCGCTCCTGCGCCCAAGAGGTCCGCAAGAACGGCCGAGAAGAAGGCGGATACGACCAGTATCATGGAGAACGTCACCGTCAGGGTGACTATCGTCGGCGGCAAGACCAGGAAAAAGTCTACCGTCGAGGTGAAGCACGGGGATCTGGACAAGGTCCTTGGCGAGGGCCGGATGGCACAATTCGCGCTGTTCTAGCGACGGAGAGGTCTGCCGCGGGTTATCCCCGGGGATAAATACGGCTTCAATGCGTTATTTTTCCGGATTGTCAGGCAGGGTTTTTTTCCTCTATTATCGATATCGGAGGCAATTTGAAAAGAAGCGATTTGAAAAACGGCGAAAGGCGTCTGTGGGACGCCGTTGACCGGAAAATCCGGGAAAGGTTTCTGGAACGATATATGTCCGGGATGGTCGAGGAATACATGTCCGGTGCGAACCCAGGCGGGCGTTACAGGTTCGATTTCGTCGACGAATGCCTCTGGAACAGCCTTACGCCGGACGAGATCGACGAGATAATCATCAAAAACAGGTCTGAAGTGACGGCTCCGCCAGCTAAAGCAGGCGGCTTCCCGGTTCGATGAGGGGCATTACGGCACCGCCTCTCCCCGGGCGTTTCGTTTCCGAGCGTCCCTCGGTA
>Ga0209317_1001241_pt1 | contig 23508 bp, 25 predicted proteins | sample RifGroB2_FD_183994 | JGI IMG/M metagenome (GOLD analysis project Ga0209317, IMG submission 183994) | Soil microbial communities from Rifle, Colorado, USA - Groundwater B2 (SPAdes) (version 2) | ecosystem: Environmental > Terrestrial > Soil > Unclassified | place: Rifle, Colorado | collected...
AGACAGTGCTTGATCTACGAACTAAGCTTATGAGACTGCCGCCGAACCTCCACAAGAAATATCCAGATCAATCCATAAAGCAGATCCTGGACAGAACTGATATCGTTCCCATGAGCACTAAGTCCATAAACAAGCACGTAGGCGGGATAGCGGGGGTACTCCGGTATTGCCTGGATACAGGGGTTGTGACATCAAATTGCGCAACCGGTCTGAAATTGTCAGAGAAGAGAAGGGTGGACGAGGAACGAAGCATATATAGTACTGATGACTTAAAGTCCATCGTAAGCAAGCTCCCTCGCAAACCAACTAAGCCTGAACGATACTGGATACCCCTGATAGCCTGTTACTCTGGCATGCGACTGAACGAAATATGTCAGTTGTACGTCGATGATGTGAAGCAGGTAGACGGCATATGGTGCATTAGCGTAAACGGAGCTAAGGACAAGAGGCTCAAGAATGCGTCCAGTGAAAGGATGGTGCCAGTACACCCAAAGCTGATTGATTTAGGATTTATCGAACACTGCCTGTCGATTCGGGAAACGCTTGCTCCGAGGTTGTGGATGAACCTGACACGGACCGATGTAAATGGATATAGCAACAGCTTTGGTAACTGGTATCAGAGGTTCAACCGGGAGCATGTAACTAATGATCCTAAGAAAGTATTCCACTCGTTCCGTCATCTGGTGGCAGATACCTTAAAACAGGCAGGTGTTCAGGACTCACTAATTGCTGAGTTGGTTGGGCATAGCCACGGGAATCACGCTATGACCATGAGCCGGTATGGTAAGAGGTATCAGCCAAAGGTAATGTTGGAGGCCATGATGCACATAGAGTATGGCATCTAAATATCACCTATGTAGTGGTTAGATTACAATTAGATGCATAATATCGGAGCTGAAATATTCCACCATCGCAACATACCACTGTAGACCGCAAGAAGTACGATATTGTCGTGATTCTAACTGGTTAAGCTGTTTAGTAGTTAAATAATACCCAAATGTTGAAAGTAGCCAACCGGCACAAGGCCCGTATTTCCAGCACCACATACCCTAGAAACTCTGGAGACCCATTGTACATGGGTGTACATGGGTGCATCCTGTCGCATTCAGGTGAGTGCTCCGAAGTCATGCTGTTGAAGGTACTGTTGTTCCAGCCCCACGTCCTGTAACCTATTCGGAGTGCTTGTCTGGGATAAGGATCGCATGTAGGATCGGGAGAGCATGGTTGGCTGGTTAGAGTTGTCACGGTATCGTAGGTGTGATAAGAAACCTTTCGCCCTCTCAAGATCATTTTGAAAGACCAAAATGACCTTTCGAGTCCGAGCCTGAAAACCTTGTAGATGTGCAGTAAGGCTAGGTTTCCAGATGGTCAATTATTGAGAAAAAGGACTGGCATTTGCGGCAATAGTGACGTCAGTAGTGTGTAACTAGTCGATATTACATTACAGTCAAGGGATTTAGAATCCCCTGCTTGCTTTAAAAGGCTGATTGAATAATAAATCCTATGAGAAAGGACACTACATGGCCGAGAAGGAAGAGCTTAACTACTACCAATATTGGCTTACAAAAAAGGAGTGGTCAGCACATTGGGCGATTCGGCTTGTGACCGATTACATGAAGCTCAGGCGGTCATGGGAGGCTTACGAGGATGCTGACGATGTCGTAGGCTCCATTTATGATGACATTAAGGCCAGAATGAATGCTGACGATGCTCGTTGCATATATGACGGCAGTTGGGCCATGATTTGTGATGAGGAATGGGTGCCGAAAGAAATAGACATGGATAAATCTAAAGTCATTCCTGCAAAATTCATTGAGTGGATAAACAGTAAGGGATACAAAATTCCATATGAATTTAAAATATTCATTGGCGTTGAAGAGAAACTTGAAATTCCCAACCAAAAGATGCAAGAGAAGATTGACAAACATGTCATTCAAGGCATTGCAAGAACTCTTTGGAGCGAATACCCAGAAATGACAATTGAGGTAATGCAAGACCACAAAGCCATTCAGATTTTTGGGTCTGGCAAGGTCTGTTGTGAGGAAACTACCTTGAGGCGATGGTTAGGCGAGGTTGACCCACGTACTGTAAAGAGAGGCAGAAAGAAGAAAGGTTGATAGCATACAGTATGCCAAAACTTAGCTACTAAATTGACGTCTGCCCTACCGGGTAGGCGTCTTTTTGATTTTGGAGTGGTGTGTTAGAAGTGTTCAGCCATCAGCGAGCAGCTGAATATTTTGCAGGACCACAAAGGAGATTCAAAATGTCCACCGCAACAGAAACCACCATCACTTTCCCGACCACAACTAACGCCCAGGCTCTTTGCGCAGCGATCAAGCTTGCACTTGGCGACGACGACTTTATGGACAGCAAGAAGAAGGTCCTTAAGGCTGTCGATGCTCTTACGCCTAAGGACACCCTTACCGCTACGCTCAAGCGGCTCCAGGGGAACGCCAAGAAGGATTTCCTCGACAAGAAGGACAACGGGGTCATTGGCTTCATCGAGGAGAACAGAGCCGATAAGATCAAGGGCTATGTGCAGGAACGGTTCCAGTCCTACATGGATGACCTTAAGACCTCTGAGAAGGCAATCAAACTATTCAACGCTGCATACCCACCCAGCGCCAAAGCAGAGGCGCAATGTGAGGTCAAGACGACCGGAGCTGACACTGAGAAGGCATCTGGTGTGACTGTAACATTGCAGGCTGAGTCGGAATCTAATGCTGAACCGGCAACCGGTGTTGAGATGGCCGATGAAAAACAAGCGTCACCGGATGTAACGGTTGGGGTTGTACCCGCTGACGAAATGAAGGAGAGCTAGCCGGCGAGTTGTTTTTCTTACGGCCCCTGAATAACGAGTAATAAAAGGTGCCATATGCTTTTAGAGTGTATGGCACTTTTTTTTAAGAAAGGAGATGCGTATGGGTGTCACCACCGTTACCGACATAGAATATCAACTACTGCAGGAAGCATTGGAAGATTTCGACTGGAGTTTGTTTGCTGAATTTGATGATCCTGAACCTGATTACAGTAACTCTGGTGCGTTAGACATACATTTGTACAGTGCGAATGCCAGTGTTAAGAAGGCTGCTGAATATATTTGTACTGAAATTGGGTACACTGTTGGCAGAGCTGTAACTCACATGAAGGTGGTGTTGCTCAATCTGTATTGGACGCACCACCTATGTCCTGACCGTTGGATTGGTGTTTCTTTGAGGCATGATCGAAATGTTAGTCCGCCGAGATACAACCCGCAGCGTATAGAGATATATCCTTTGTCCAAAGTGCTGATAGGGCTGATTAGGAACAGGTACATAGTCAGACAGAAAGGGTTTTATAATAGAGCACTCAAGGCTGGCAAGTGTACGAGATTTAGGGCAACTGGCAAGCTGATTGATTTTGTGGTTGGTCGGTTTGGGTTCACAGTTGACATGGTAGGACGACACACTGACGAGGAAACAATATGCCTCAAAGACGAGGATAAAAACCTTATTGCTTATGGTGACAATCGCAAAACAACGGATATGCGTAAGTTCCTAAATGAGTACAATAGATTCTTGCAACAGACCTACATTGACATCGACTATATGGGGTATGTGCATTCTAAGAAGGTGAGGTATGTTTCGTCTGGGTTGCCAAAGGAGCTAAACTTCAACTTGGCTAAAAGGAGAATGCGGCGGGTGTTCAATAAAGGATCATTCCTTAGAGGTGGCCGTTTCTATGGTGCCTTTTGGATGGAGATGCCCAGCAAGCTGAGGCTGCGGCTCATACTGGACAAGCAGAAGGTGATCGAGGCTGACTATTCGGGTATCCACATTCACTTGCTGTACAACAAGATCAGAGTTGATTACGGTGCTAAAAAGGAAGACCCCTATGCCATTCCGGGGTATCCGACCACGAAGAAGTACAGGAACCTGTTCAAGAAGTTACTCTTGGCAGCGGTAAACGCCGAGGGTGACAATAAGCACACTGGTGAAACTAAGGCGATTATGGCTTTGCAGGAGGGTATCAATTACAACCCAGGTGATTACCCCGAGACGATCCCTGATCTTGTAGAGGTAATTGCTGCATTCAGAAAGCACCACAAGCCCATAGCCAAGTACCTGTTTACCGGTAAAGGATTATGGCTGATGTACCAGGACTCGCAGATAGCCGAGTTTGTGCTACGGGAAATGTACAAGCACCGGATACCAGTGTTGCCCGTACATGACAGTTTCATATGTCCCAAACAGTATAGTGGACTCCTCCAAGCGGCCATGACACGAGCCTACAGGAAGGTCACTGGCAATAAGCTAACGGAGACACCATACACGGTCAACATTAAAGATCCTGACGAATGGGATATGACTTGCGGTAACCCTGAACTGACAGATGAAGATTACTACTTTGATATAACGCTATCCAAGGATCAAGACCTTGTAAACCACATGATACAGATGGAAGGTGATGCTCTGTATGACGACGAGGAAGATACGGATGATACCATTATAGAACCGAAGACTGTTGCACCACATAAATTGTTAATCAGCGTGCCAGTGGAATACATAAGACAACAGGTAATAGGTGACACAGAATCCTAGATGATACAATACAAGATAGAATGTAAGAGTACAGTTGCAATAATACATGAATACATAGAAGAGGTATACAAGTGTTATAAGGTTATAGAAGGTACACGCACTGGAAGGAACATGGTACTACTCAGGTGCACATGGCTGGTATCACTGGTGGCACTGCTTTACTGGGAGAATAATTTTGTAACCGGCTGTTTTGGCGTGATATTTTTTGCAAAAAAATTTAGAGGCCCTGCAAGGCGGGTGGCGGTGGGGCGACTTGGCCTAGGGGAAGCCCTGGTCATTTCCATCTTTACGTACTGTCAGGAGTGATTCTGGTGCATACCAGCTAGCAACACGATGAAAAACGAGAACCCCGCCCCTCCAATACAAGCCATGAAACCTACTAAGGCTAGGCCGACAAAGTCCAGCCAGAAACGAAATATGGGGCTTGTAGGGCTAAACTCTTCCGCTTAGGCTTGGTTCATGTTATAACCCCCACTTAACAAATGATTCCTCTACAGATGAAGTACCCCACCAACCAAGAACTTTACTTCAGTTCTCTGCTAATATCATTTTGTGGGAGACGATGCGATGGATGCAAATAATTACCTTGATTTGATGGTGGAATTTGTAAATGACGACAATAGAAATGTCATGATGCTCAAAGGTAAGTGGGGGGTTGGGAAAACATTCCTCTGGAAAGAGTTACTTGAGAATAAAAAGAAAGAGCTAAAATATAATTGCGTATCGTATGTTTCGCTCTTCGGTGTTGCAGACGTGCAGGGTATTATAGACCAGACCTTTTACAAGGCTAAGTACATTAGTCATGCTGGCATTAGAAACCTTTCTCGTGATGCATATAGGTTAGCAATCAAGAGTGGATATGCAAATAAAGCAAAAGAGCTTACCAAAGAGCTAGAATATACAGCCATTCAAGACTATTTAATCTGCATTGATGATCTTGAAAGAAGGAATAAATCTCTAAAGCTAGAATCAGTTCTGGGGACTATCTCCTATTTGGTAGTTGAGAACAAATGCAAGGTTATTTTGATTGTGAATGAGGACTTTCTTGGTGAGGATAAAAAGGAATTAGATACCTACAGGGAGAAGGTGGTTGATTACGATATCGAGTATCACCCGACTGTTCGCCATAATGCTTCAATAGTTTTCGAGACTGATTTCTTGGACAAGTATCTGCCAGTACTGGAGAAGGTATCGCTAAATAATATAAGGATGTTGAAGCTAGCAAAAACTGGAATATCTTATTTTGATAAGTTTATTCATAGGCTTGAGCCTAATCTTAAAAATGACATTATCCTCCATATTATCTTGATTTCCTTCTTTTACTATATAAAAGACTACGGTGTCGACATAAAAAGCCTTAAAGCATTAGCTCACTCTGGTCTTCTAAGTAAAGAAGGCGTTTCAGACGAATACCGCAAAGCCTGGCAGGCGGGTTATTCCTATGCAGAGTATGATAAGTTCATTATTGCCTATCTTACAAAAGGATTTTTTGACATAGAGCAGTTTACAGAGCATGTTTCGGCCTTAAACCAAAGGGAACAAAACTCAAAAATAAGGGAGAAGTTGTGGGGAATACTGAAACTATATAATGGCAATTTTCAACCAAACTTGGAAGAGCTTGAGAAAGAGCTACTTCAATTTATCGATGACAATATTGGGCACCTGAATATATCCGAGCTTGGGGATTTGCTGGCCCTTATGGAAGGGGTTGGTTTAAAGATAAATAGGAAGGAAATCGTAGAGCTTTATATCTCCGGACAAATACAATCCTGCAACAGTATTGAAACTTTAAAGCACTTAACGACATTAACTGCAGATCCGAAGTTACTATCTAATCTCAATGATAAAATGAGCACTCTTAAGGGTCCATATGGTATAAAAACCCTTGTCAGTAAAATTTCGGAAAAACAAAGCTGGAATAGGCATGATGAGGAAGCATTAGATAGCTTTTCAGAGGAGGATTACTATAAGTGGATGTTAGAAGAGAATGACCAAGATTTGTTGCCTAACCTGAATGCCTTCATTCAGTTTGCGAATCCATCATCCGGTCATGATAGGTTGTCTTCAATTGGAACTAAGATGTTCAAAGCACTTGATAGGATTGCAGAAATAAGTAAATATAACCGATTTAGAATAGAGTCTTTGGTTAACCTCGATAGATATAGGTTAAAACAGGATATCTAGTCGTAGATGACATGAGATTTATTGAGAGGCCCTACCACCACCCATGATAGGGCCATCTTTACATCTGACTACCATAAAATATCGGTGCGCCGATATAATCTAACCGCTTATACTACCGAGCTTATTCTGAATCTCCTGCAACAATTCTTGTAGCTTCGAAACCACTACCTCCCTATCATCACCAAGGGTATCAAGGTCCATGCTCTTGATGCACTTAAGGGTATTGTCAGTAGAGGTAATAGCCTTCTTAGTGATAGTCAGCCTAGGTCTCTTGATCTCCTTTTTAGGCTTACCAAGATAGGCAACAAGGGCATCATAAGCCTTCCTCTGTGATGTAGGTCTCTTGATCCTTGCTATCTTGAGCAGTGCAGTCCTACTTAGTTCCTTCCTATGTCTTGCCTCGTCACGTATATCTTGGGATAGAGCGATCAAGCTTAGTATGTCAGAGATCGTATTCTGTGCCTTCCCTACAATATTACCCAACTGCTCTTGGGTATGGCCGTACTTGGTCTGGAGGTTGTAGATAGCTTCTGCCTCATCTATGGGGTGCAGGTCCACCCTCTGAATGTTATCAATAAGAGCAACCTCATCGTACCGCTCACTACCGATCTCCATAGCAGGGATAGTCTCTCTTCCTAGCGACCTAAAGGCTCTAAGTCTCCTCTCTCCAGATACAAGGATATTGTTACCATTCTCGTCTAATCGGAACAGTACAGGGTAAAGCAAACCTTTATCCTCGATGGACTTCTTGAGAGCATCAAGCTCACAATCGTCGAAGTGCTTCCGAGGCTGATCAACATCTGTGTGGAGTAAGTCTAGGCTGATATCGTGAATTTTGCCCTTCCTGTAGCTCCTAGGGGTTTCTTTGCTATCGGCAGTCATCAAGCGTCCTCCGTGGAAAATGAAACGGTGATCGAATATACACATTTTGTTTGTAATGACAATATTTAGTTTGAAGGTATGGGTGGGGTAGTCATGGCAACGCGAGGTTTTAAGTAGAGGTTAGAATAACTCGGTGAATGCGCTTTCATTCATGATGCTTTTTGTGCTATAAAGCGGTATCATGCCACGCCCTCCGACTATGAGAGGGTGTAAATATGCCATGTCGGTGGAGCTTGGAATGAAAACACTGAATTTTGGAATTATCCGCAATCCCCTAAAAGCCGCTGGTTATGCCTTTTCTTCTTTCAGTGTGATCTTTACCCTCATCAAGGCAATTACTCATTTTGTTCCAGCAATAAAAATTGAAGGACCAGAAGCCCTGGCCGTAGTTGCTATTATAAGTTTGTGCTTTGGGTTAAGGAAGGTGTGGAAGCCAACGAAGATTGAAATAAAAATAGCCAACTCAAACACGGTAATCGAAGTTGTTTTTGGAGATCTGTTTGAAATGAAAGGAATTCGAGTAATTGCCGTTAACGAGTTCTTCGACAGCAAAATCGGTAAGCCTGTTTCAGGCAAAAGTCTCCATGGCATATTCCTCCAGAAATGCTTTGGAGGCCACCCTAGTGCTTTTGATGAACAAGTTGACGAAGAATTAAAAAATACTACCAGTATTCAAGTTGTGAAGATTGAAGGAAAAACAAAATCATATCCAATTGGAACAAATGCTTTGATCACTGCAAACAGTGACCGTTACATATTTTTCGCATTATCGAAAACGAACCCAGAAACCTGCAAAGCTTACTCGGACGTGAACATGATGTGGGTTGCTTTGCATGAGTTGTGGCACCGAGCGCGAATAGAATCAGGTAGCGAGGAGATAAACCTACCTCTTGTCGGAAGTGGGTTGTCAGGTCTTGGTTTGCCTACACGCGATCTACTAAATCTAATTATCCTTTCCGGCATCACTGCAACCAAATCCAGAGAAGTAACTCAGAAGATTCGAATTGTATTACACTCTGATCGTTTCGAGGATATAGACTTGAGAGAAGTGAAGCAGCATTGGGCGCAGACCTAAACTTGCCATACTCAGCCCTTGTCTTTGTCCTTAGAGGATAAAAAGCTGTGCGAAGCAAACTGTAATCACTCCAAACAGAAAAAATGGACACAAGAAATAACATGATAATAGAAATAAGTAATAAATATGTTACATATGGATACTTTGAATCGATAATTTCAAAATATTTGAATAAATCTTTAAAGCTAAAAGGCGTTGAAGCTTGCTTTAGGGTCGCTGCTTGCGAGTACCTTGATTTGCCACAGTTATGTCATTTGTACTTATGGATCAATGCAATCTTGTTAAATGGCAATAAAGTATGTTTAGATTTCAAAAGGAGTGACAATAGTTACGCGGTAAACGTGTACAATATGTGTGTTTCCTATGGGATCTTCACGATGCTTGCATCATTTGGAGACAGTTTTAAAAGCTTTCCGGCTGTAAAGGTACAATCTGGTGGCATTACCAGGGATGACCCAATAATACATCTAAAAACTTTTAAGACACTAACTGACTTTGATAGCTTTCTTAGTACTTTAGATTTAGACAAAACAAGCGCGGGATTGACCTCATTAAAGAGGTACAGAACTATTTTAGCTAGAACCGGTATAAGAGATGTAATCCTCAAGGAGCTAGGGCAGAATGTAATTATGCATTCTGAGGGGGCTGCGGCTGTTGTCGCTGTATGTTCTAAAAAAATAAAACAATTAGAAATGGTTGGTAATCCCACGGCAGTGCGAAAATATGCCTCAAAAAGTAAATTCGAAGAATTTATACAAGTTATAGTTGCAGATTTTGGGGTAGGTATAGTTGAAAAATTAAAAAATGTATATACAGACGATGTGGGAATGCATAGAACCAGTGGGGTTCAGAGTGATGATGACATCATAGATTACGCATTTTGGAAAGAGACGACTAGCAGGCCAACCAGGAGCATTGATGAAGCAATTGATGTAGATGATCTTGATGATCTAGATGTCGTATTTGAGCCACCCACGGGGTTATTTTTTGTAAAGCAGCTGGTATTGAGTCGCCATGGATTTATGTATGTCAGATCTGGTAGCGCTTGCTATGCCTTGGATTGCGCAGGTAAAAATGAGGAAGTAGTATCTATAGAGAAAGTTGGGCAAAATAAAGAAAAAGGATTTTCTCCCATCCCAGGTAATCTGATTGTTCTATATTTTCCGGTACAGGAAGGTTTTCAGAGTAATTCGAGTATACCCGCTTCGGAAGTATCAGCTGCTTCAGGTTATATTTCAAAATATATAGATGGGAGCAACATTGCTTGTTTCACTGAGGTAGAAATTCAAAAAGCTAGGCAGCTTATCAGGGATATACGATACGAATACAAAAAGCTAAGTTCAAATATGTGTCTGGCAGTCGACTTCAAGTTCAATGCAGTAACGCCGAAGTATTTATTTCAAATACTGGCTGTATGCATGTATTTGCAGGAGAAGAATAAACCAATCCTCATAATAGATGCTTGTCAAAAAACAGAAGTTTCAATGCTGCATGAAGCTATTAATGAAATCGAAGGACGAAACGAACTGTTAACCGATATTATAATCGTAGATATGGATAGCTCTACGCTATCCGTATTAGGCGGACAAGAAGTCGGGTGGCAAAAACTACCAAATGATATAAGCGATAGAATAAATAAATCACGAAGTTTAGAAATCAACAAGGAAATTGATAAAACCTTCAGAAACAACAAGGTATTATTGCCGTACCCGTCAAGAGTTTACATAGACGGTTACTACGAAATTTCAGAATTTATAGGGAAGGCCATTAATTATATAAAAATCCAAAAAATCATTTGTGAGGCGATAAAAGATTGGAAGGTATCATTTATCATTGCGACTACTCCCTTGCTAGAAAAAGTTGGGACAGAAATAGCTGATAGTCTAAATATCAATCCAGATGATGTGGTTACGGTCAAGCCTAATGCACCGAATGTATCCATTGCATATCAAGCCAACGTCAAATCCACCGATAGTGACGTTTTGATCATATCAGATGTCATTGTTACTGGTAAGAGTATCAGCAAGCTTGCTGCAATGTTAAATAAACCCTGCATTATATTCACTATTATAGATGGTAGGCACGATAAAGAAACCCATATTCCTAACATCGCAAATGTTTTTTCAATGAAGGATGTACCAATTAAAGCATGGGTGGAGAAGCCAGCTTCATGGAGATATGACCAAATAAGTTTAGTTGACCCTGTAAGTCATAAATTAATTAAAGCAAACAAAAGTGTTGATGAAGCAATATTGAAAGCAGATTTAAGCCTAAATGAACTTGTAACTAAAATTAACGCTGTACAGTCCGGTCATTACAGTCATCAACAGATATGTTACAAATACTTCTTCAACATAACTACAATAAGGAAGGCATATAATAACGAAATAATTGAAATCATAAGAAAAGATATCGAAGAAGTATGCGAAAAAAAAATAAGCATAGGTCATAATAATGCAAAAGGTATGGTTACTGATTTTTGTTACCCTCAGGGGAACAAGGCTGCTGAGTACTTAACAAACGATTTGCAGACGTATTTTGGTGGTAATATATCCTTTCTGCCAAGAGTAACAACATCAAAAGGTAGTGTTTACTCGACACCATCCCCAGCACTTAATCAAATTTCGGATATCGCCATATTTATTGATGCAGCTGCAACTACAGGTAATACTATTAGATATGCAATGGAATGGGCAAGTGAAATTGGTTCTGATCTGATATTGATATATATAATAATTAACAGGATGCCTGCTGATCTGTCACATTTTTTAGAGAGTATTGATCGATATAGAGGTGTTGAAGTCAAAATACGATCGCTTTTGTCACAGTACCTTCCAGCTTATAATACATTAGAGTGTCCTTTGTGCAATAGATTTAAAAAAATAGATACAATGTCCAAAAGGCTCAAATTAAAGCATTGTAGCGATATATTTTCTAGAGTTATGAAGGATTACATCAAAGTTCCTATAAAGGTTGCAAGAGAAGTTGAAGCCAAATTAAGTTCGCATGAATCGAATGTTCTTCTATCGCAGGTTAGTTTGAGGTCCATGATTGAGGGCGCAGTTTTGGCTCCAACTGCCATATCTGACCATGAGTTCCATGAGCAATTAGATTTCTGTAGCGGAAATAAAATATTGAAGCATGCCATTATATTCGCACTTGAACGTGAAGTGGAATTTTTAACCAATGATGAGAAGTATAAACAGATCCTTAATGCAGATGTTTTAGATCAAATAATGAAATTAACATTAGCGGTTGTGTTCGATGAAAGCGAGTGCGACAACGTTAAGATCAAGGCTATGTGGGTTGCCACAGCAATTGATCATGCTGGATTTGTATCTAAAATAAGTACATCAAAAATAGTAAATATGTCGGATAGGCAGATTGAAAATATGTTAACCATAATAATGGTTAATTATGAAAATGCTGGTATTGAAAGTAGCTGTAATGCCCTGGAATCCATTATTGGGAACATGTATGACCGGAGTGATTTGTTGGTGGGTGCGTTGAGAGAGGCAAATATTTACTTAAGATTTATCCCAAGCTATAATGACGCCGGAGTTGGTACATATATCGAGGCTCTTGATACCTTATGGTCACTGTTTCAAGAAACTGGATTATCACACTCAAGTATTAGAACTAAATTTGATGATGCATTGCGAATTGTGTCAACTGATGACATAGTTCGATGTATAAACCAGTATTACCTAGGTGATTCAGGTTTCTACAACATAGTTAAAAATAAGTTGTTACCAGCCAAAAATAGGGTGTTTAGTGCATGGCCTCAAGAGATGATATCTTCCTCTATGTATATAAAGCAACAATTTTTTGATGATATCACTGATCTTGATATCAGATTGATGTTGCTGTACCGAGAAGAGATGCAAAAAACATTATCAGATGCTAAATTTTATGAAGACATGGCAACAATTGATGAAATTTCCAAAAGGCTACTCAAGCATGTTTTTAGCACCGATGAAAGTGAATTAAAACAGTTTTTAGTTGCAGCAAAGACAAATATTAATGAAGCTGCAAACAAATGCATAGAAAAGCTTGGTAATTCCGGTAATTTGAATGAAAACCATATACGTAATGAACTAGACCATCAGGTAGTTGACATACCAGGGCAGGTTGTAACTGATATGTTTCAAACAATATTAGATAATGCAATTAAGTACAGTGAAGGTAACACTGATATAATTATGAAATCCACTATTTCCGAAACATTTTGTATCATCTATATCGAGTCGTGTCCAATGGAAGGGCGTTGGCCAAGCTTAAAAGAAGGACACGGATTGTATCGATTGACTGAAATATTGCCCAAGTATGATGGTTCAATGCATATAGACAATATCAACAATAATGCTCGAATAACGATCACAATCAGAATTAGGGGGCAAAAATGAACAGGGTGTTTATTTACATCGATGATAATGAGTCGATAGTCAAAGCATTTGCAGATGCTGTCCGCAAAAAATGGTCTATAGATAACGACGTGATCACCAATAAAACCTTTGGGAAAATTGATGACATTCGTTATGAAGATTTTAAGGCTGAAGTTGTTGGCCTGATCAAGCATAATGAAGCACGAATTGACTGTATTTTTCTTGATCTTGATTACAGTGGTGGAATGGCTACTGATGCATCGGATAATATAGGGTTTATTATTGGGCAAACTATTCGAAGAACATGGCCCGCCATTCCAATTGTGATAGCATCTAGATTTACTCAAACAGAGATGCTGCAAAAAGGTATTGTATTTGACTTTGATGGATTTTGTGATTCAACTCAGCTTGTTAAGATGAACGTTGAACAATTCACTGGATTAGTCCAGCTAGCTGAGAAAAAACGCAAACAAATAATTGATAGTATTGGTGATATTCCTATTTCATTTACCACTGGTAAAAACAGATATTTAAAAAAATGTGATATTAAGATCAAAAAGAAACCATATATTTTTGCCGCTATGCCTTTTGACAAAAATATTGTTAGCAATGATGTGTGGGAAGTATCTATCAAGGGAGCTGCAAAGAAGTCGGGTTATGGGGCTGAACGTGTTGATAATGAGAAGAGATCAATTTCTATCATTGATAAGATATCGACTCTTATTTTTGACGCTGACCTTGTGGTAGCTGACATCACAGGGTGGAATGCTAATGTTCTCTATGAATTGGGCATTGCCCATGCCTCAAATAAGGCTTGTATATTGATATCGCAGGAAGACAAAGACAAACTTGAAATACCTTTTGATGTGCGACATATAAAGACTCTCGAATATAAAAAAAATGAGCTTCACGAACTTACAAACGAATTAATATTGGCGATAAAAGAATGGGTGACTTGATTGATTATAGTACATATTGTTGCTTTCAATGACTTTATAACTCCTTGTATAGATAATGCAGAATGGGGTGTGAGGTTTCTCTGCGCGGCAACTCCCATTTGCCCAATATACCCTCCAGATACACACAGTGAAAATGCTTTTATGCTATAGTTTTTCATGATATAAAGCTCCGTGTGTACCGTTTGCTTGTTGATCCATGACTCATAAAGAGGGTGCTATGCTAAGAAGTTATTTTCTACAGACAGTTGCGGTCATGCTATTCGTTCTCGCTTCAATTTCCTACGCTGATGCAGCACCGAAGAAACCCACCGATACCCAGATCAAAAAAGCCATCATCAAGGAATCCATAGCAAACTACCCCGGTAATTGTCCCTGCCCCTACAGTGTTGCAAGGAATGGCAGTGGTTGCGGTAGGAGGAGCGCATATAGCAAGCCAGGAGGGTATAGCCCGATCTGCTACGAAAGTGATGTTACAAATGAGATGATCAAGGAGTGGCGTGAAAGGCAATCCCCTAACTGAACTGATTGAAGTCTTAACCTTACCCTAATTTTCTACCATACCCCAATATGGCAAACTGCGAGGTACGCATGGCAGATGAAAAGACGTCAAAGAGGGTTGCAAAGATTGCATCTAAGGCATTAAAAACGCCGGAAAAGGTAACCACTAAGGAAATTAGATCGTTGGGGGGCGCAGCCTTAACTCAGGCTCCCGACAAAAAAGCACCCAAGAAGAAGTAGCGACTGATAACTAGGGCTTGTTTATTATGTGGACGCCGACTTGAAAATGTTAGCTGTCGGTATTTGTAATGAATTGCTCATCACAGCCATATTGGGGAAATTCTTTTTATCACCATCTTTGGACGGTCAAGTCACGGTGTGAGTTGCGAGACTAGGGTTGGGGGGGGGGCGATGTAGCCAAAGAAGCTGTTTGCTTGCTGATAATTTGATTTTTAGGGATGCGCGAGCATTGATTTACCTCTAGGAGATAGCATGGCTAGACAAACAAAGATGACCATAGGTGCTATTAATATAAAGATTCATCCACATACACCTCAGACGTACATCGAGCTATTCAACGATGTAATTAAACTGAAAAGAAGGGCAAGTCTCCGAGGAGATATCTACGGTCACTTGAGTTCTTTTAGCTTCCTTAATAGAGATGAAACACTTGGCTTCAAAGGTTTTATTTATAAATATTTAAATATCGACCCGAACGAACCATGGTTCGATGTTGATGAAGAGAAAGTGGTCGACAAGGAGCAAATGCTACAAGTTGAGGTGCTGAAGAAGGTTAAACCTCACTTTTCGCATTTTATGTATCTCTTCATTCCTAAATATCACAGATTTTTCTTCACAACTTACTACGATAAGAAATCTATTTCTCCCTCTAGCGTAGAAAGGTTCCTAAAAGGTGTCTTTTATCACCCCGACATTCTTGAGAAGTATGGCGAGGTAGATGTAATCGTAGAGCCATCAATCGACGGCTTGGAAAAGATTTTTAAGATACCTACCTTGGAGCGGCTTGAGCTTCTTATAACAAAGCCCAATCCTGATGACCACGATGAGGCAGAGCAAAAACTCCTACAACGACTGGGGAGGTTAAAAGCAAAAAGGCTAAAAGAAGAGTATGTGGCAGAAAGCAGGTCCTCTATTGAGCCTGATGATGAACTCCGTACCTTATCGAGAATCGCTGCCTCTAACGGTTATGTTTGGGCGTCTGGGAAAGACCTTGAGGGGAAAGCTGTTCAGGAGTCAACCACTGAACATCCGTATGAAGAACCTGTATGGTACGCATCTGATGAAAATCCTGATCGCATTTTTGTTGCAGGTGCTCAAGGGATGATGGAGACTATAAAGCGGTAGGGTATATGGCTATCTTTAAACAATATAAAGGCGTTGGTAAGATGTTCAGGAGGTACTGGGATGCATATGGTGGCATGTCGGCCATTATATCTTCTCCGTACCTTCATGCCGCCTTTTTATTTACTTTATTGATGACTGGTACTTGTCTGACCCCAGGGTGGTGGGAGCAAGTAATCTCCGTAATGCCAAATCTCACTGGATTCACGCTTGGCGGTTTTGCTATTATCGTCACTTTTGGAGATGATGACTTTAAGAAAGTAGTGTATACCAAATTTGATGAAGAAGAACACTCGTTTGTAGCTACTATAGGCGCTACTTTTGTACATTTTGTCTTGTTGCAAGTGCTGTCTTTGATACTGGCTTTAGCCTCAAAGAGCACTTTTTTTGTACTAAATGAACATTCGAGAGCTTACCAGGCATTACAAGTTTGTACCTCTGACGTAACCCAATTATTGGTAGTATGCCGAAGCTTTTGGTGGTTCATATCATATGGTATATTTTTGTATGCCTTGCTTACTACAATTGCTGCAACATTTGCTATATTTAGGCTAGTTTATAACTATCAATCGTACCTTGATACGAAAGAAGATTAGATACATTCGCCGTCATCTATTGCTTCCGACAGCCCTCGAAACTAGCTTCACCAATCCTTCCTGTATGTCCTCATCCTCAAGGCCTCTAAATGCCTTAATCAGCTTCTTCTCTCTATCAGATAGTGGTGGCCTCTCATAGGTGTCTTCCTCGAAGAAGGCAGAGGCAGGCACCTTAAGGGCATTGGCTACCTTCTGAAGCTTATCTGTGTTCAGCTTAGTGCTGCCATTTTCGTACTTCTGGATTTGCTGAAAACTGACCCCTACCAACTCAGCAAGTTTCTCCTGGGTCATACCAGCATGCTTCCGCAATAACCTTACCTTCTCACCAATCTCTTTACTACTCAATGGCTTACCCATAGTCATATACCCCTGACAGGGACAATACAACTACCGGTTGTGCCAAACCACCAACAAGGGTTAGATTTTTATTGAAAAATTCTAAATAAAGTTGTAGATTGAACCGCTCGTTCCGACTGCCTGTTTTTTGTATCAATATTTAATGGGGGGTGTAATGTCTGTAGATAATATATATAGTGGGTTTATCCAGTCACTTAAATTTTTTGAAAAAAATGGTTTTAGGTTTAATGATTCTGTAACTATGAAAGTTATTGTGATGAACAATGACGATCCTGATATTCCATGTTTTTTCTCTAATATTGAGGGTGATGGCTCAGACAGTGTCAAGATTTATCTTGCTAATGTGTTAGGGGAGTTGGGCGGCATATTTAGCATCATCACGTTTGAACAAAAATCTCTCAAAATTTGGACTGATATAAACATATCATTCAAAAAGCATGACGCTGAATTTACACAAAAATATATTGAAGATCTTAACACCAAAATTATTGGGCAATTGCATGTTATAAATGATAGTGCATTTCATTTTGCTAAGTTTGATTATGCCTATTTTACTTCTATGGACAGTATCGTTACTTGTTTTGGAGACACTATGTTGTCAGCCTATAGTGTAAAGGATACAAGTGTGTTGCATTTAAGATGAATAATAAAACAATACAATACATAAATAACTGCCTTAGTAAGGCTTTGTCTTGCCGATGGGGCAATGTAATGCCAAACAGCCAGATGCTTCTTTCGTTGAAAGAAACCTCTTTTAATGTGGTTGACGATGGCACTTTCTCACTAGTTTTCAGCTTGGTTGACACAAACGGTATTATGCGTGGTTTTTGCTCATTTATCACCCCAGTCTATGAGGATAAGGTTTTTGGGATTAAGTTTTCTGCAGTTCACGAATCTTCACACCTTGCAACATCACATAACCTAAGAGAACTTGTTATGGAAATAAACAACCGGATGATATACTGGAAGACCCCTGGTGCATATATGCTCAACCAAGGCAATGATATATGCTACATCTTTGACATGTACTTAGATGATATACTAGGTTTGCCTGACCAGATCAACAATATACTGAAATGGGTTTTTACTGCAGAAGCCTCAATTTATTATATAGATGTAGGCGAGTATGGATTTTAGATCTTATATAGTGAATGAACTGAGGATTTACTTAGTATTATAATAATATTGCTCATAGCCGATTTCATTTCAGACTATACAGGAGTATGGACTGGGTAATATATGAGTCTCGAAAAGAAATTAATTAGGAGGGCCGGTAGGTAAAAAAATAGGTCTTCTGTAACTTCAAGGGTCTTGCCATCAAAGGTGAGGCCCTTTTGTTTGTCATCTTCTCGCAGAAATCCCCCCAACTTCAACATCTAACCAACAGAACATGACGTAACAGCCATGAAGGGCATACTTGCGTCTATCGTCCTGTACAACCCAAAGGAGGCATAACCATGTGCAAAGTAACAGATGTAGTGAACAGCAAAATCATGGAATTACTTGAACAAGGAACCATACCATGGAGGAAAACATGGAACGCTGCCAGCAACAGCCCTAAGAACCTTGTCAGCATGAAGGAGTACCGAGGGATCAACGTTTTCATGCTGGCATGTATGCCTTACAGCTCGGCTTACTGGATGACCTTTAAGCAGTGCCAGGACAAAGGCGGTCGTATCAGGAAGGGTGAGAAGTCTACTCCGGTGATCTTCTGGAAGTGGTTGGATAAGAGGGATGCTGGCAATGACGATGCTGATACCGTGACCGTGAATGGCAAGATACCCATGCTCCGGTCCTATTCGGTGTTCAATTGGCAACAAACCGAGGGTATAGAGCCACCACCGGCAAAAGAGACCACCGTCAACACATTCACTCCTCTTGATAGAGCAGAGGCCATCATTGCAGGTATGCCACTTAGGCCGGATATCCACTACGTTGGCAATCAGCCAGCATACTATCCTCTCTTGGACTATGTAAAAATTCCTAAAGCTGAAGCATTTGAATCACCTGAAGAATATTACTGCACTTTGTTCCATGAGTTAGGACATTCAACAGGTCACGCTAGACGGATTGGCAGGAAGGGGATATTGGAACCCTCATACTTCGGGTCACATAATTATTCTCAAGAGGAATTGTGCTCTGAATTTTGTTCGGCTTTCCTGTGTGGTCATTCTGGTATCGAGCAAAAGACACTTGAAAATAGTGCAAGCTATATCAGTGGGTGGCTGAAGGCAATAAAAGGTAATCAGAAATTGCTCGTAACGGCTGCATCTCAAGGGCAAAAAGCCAGTGACTACATACTTGGCAGACAAGGAGGTGAAGACGACAACACCGATGACACCGCAGCATAATCAACCCCGCCACATCCCGTAAGTAATGATGCCTCCCGGTAGTACCCCTTCCATAGTAACCACTCTAAACCCTCATTAACTCTGTAGCCAAAGACCATCTCTCAAGCTCCGAAATAGCTCTACAAGCCCATTTTTAGATCCATTGCAGGCTAACCCCTTAATCCACTAAGTAAGGAGGAAACACTATGATCGCGATCATACCGACCATCAAGTTATTCACCAGCCAGGACCATGACAGCATTACCATCAATAACCTGATCTTGGAGTACAAGGGCAACCACTACCAGTTCCACGGCGGCACTAATGACACCGTTCACGCATTTACCGAGTCGATAGCCATCTACATCCTCACCACCAACCGCAGCAATGGAACCATGGGACTAAGCGCGGTAAATGCACCGGAACCACACCCTATCAATTGCATCTACCTGCATACACCAGGGCAGATAAGGAAATGCCTGGGTGACAATTGGGATCACATACCGGCCAAGGACATAGTGGAAACGCTGATCAACTACCTGATGTAACAAACCACAAGGAGGAATCACCATGCCGACGATTCAAACCCTATTCGGGCCAGAGGAAGTATCACCAACCAAACCACGGAGCATAAAGCTGAAGATGATAAAGGCGGTCTATGAGAACATGACAATCCGAGAGGAGATAACGGACTACTTGAAGCCCGGAACAAGATACACCTCACCATCCCAAATATTCGATACGTTCGCCTTCTTGAGAAAGGAGACCAAAGAGCATTTCTGTACCGCCCATGTCGATGGCAAGAACCGCATCATCTGCTTAGAGATCGTATCCATCGGGACCATCAATCAGGCCATTGTTACCGCCAGGGACACATTCAAGACGGCACTCTTGTCAAATGCAGCAGCGGTTATCCTTGTCCATAACCATCCAACAGGCGATCCATCACCAAGCAGCGAGGACATCGAAGTCACACGAAGGCTGGTCGATGCAGGACAACTACTAAATATCAAGGTGTTGGATCACATTATAGTTGGCGACACATACACCTCGTTCGTGGAAATGGGGCTAATATGAAATGCGAATACTGCGGAAAGACACTAAGGCCAGGAGATACGGTACATGGCATCAAGTATGGTTCTCTGGCAACTAGTGGTTTTATACCGGCCAAGGATTCCGCTGTGACCGTGATATGTGGATCGTGCGGGAACAAGCTATATCGGTTTGTATATGCCTCGCTCGATGAAGGGAAGATAGCATATCCTGCCATCTTCAAGATGTACGAGGAGCTAACATCTTTGATGAAGAACGGTTACAGGCTGATCCAGAGCATAGCCACCCTGCCAGCGTCAGACCAGAAAGCACTTCAGCATCTCGTTACCTCCTGCAAGCAGATCAAGTAGCTTCCTCACATCCTACCAGAGATAAACCTCTTCATTGACTCACCTGACAAACAGGCCCCTCCATTAGATGTTTCAACATCGTCAATTGCAGCTTTGTACACACTGCACTTGGTGAACCTATCGTTGCAGAAATTGTCCACCATGATGTCTATCACCTGAGGAGAGGTGGGCAGCTTATCGTTTGGGATAGGACAGGAGTCTTTGAACGAGCATTTCGGCATGTCAGACCTCACATAACATTTAGAGTTGTCTAATTTTACATCATCTATAGAGCTATGCAACTTCACAACTACCAGCACCAGGACAACCAGAGCCACTACGGCTCTTTTTTGTGCCTGGAATCCAAGGAGGTAATACCATGTCAGTCTATAAGCGCGGAGATAAAGGTGTATTCTACATGAATTTCACGGTAGATGGAAAACGTGTAACCAGGAGCACCGGCAAGTTTACTAAGAAGGAAGCCAAGATCGTTGAGGCTGTCGAGAAGAAGAGGATGACGGTAGACGGTGCTCTATCGCCAAGGGAAAAGGCAGCAAGGATGCCACTTAGCATTGCAATCCAGAAGGTCTATGATGAGCGGTGGAAGGACAACAAGGATGGTCTCAAGTCCCAACGCATAGCAGAGAGAGTGATGTACCTTATCGGTGACATTCCCATTAGCAAGATTGACGAGGACGCGATTAAGGTCCTTATCAGGCTACTGGAGGGTTCCGGTATCAAGGGAGCCACGGTGAACAGGTATCTTGCCACCATAAAGACCTTACTACGTCACCACCGGCAACCATGGGAACATATCCAACTAAAGAAGGAGAGCAAGGGCAGGATACGTGTAATATCCAGAGAAGAAGAGGCCACGGTGGTCAGCTTGTTACGGGATACCAAGCATAATAGCAGAAGGGCTCACTTCCCCGAGGTCGCTGATTTGGTAGAGGTCTTGGTGGATACAGGGTGTCGGTTATCTGAGGTCTTAAATCTGCGCTATGAGGATATCAACTTTGAATCTAATCTGATATCCATCTGGATCAACAAGGGAGACAAACCCAGGAGCATACCTATGACCGTGAGAGTAGGGACCATATTGGAGCGTAGGAAGACAAATAAAGCAGTTAAGCCGTTCACTATTGTCAGAGATCAGGCAGAGAACGCTTGGACATGGGTAAGGAAGACGTCGGGACTTTCAGGAGATAAGGAATTCGTCTTGCACGCTCTGAGGCATACCACTGCTACCAGATTAATTGATAAAGGCATCGACCTGTACACCGTCAAGGAATGGCTTGGTCACAGTACGATACAGGTAACAGAGCGATATGCTCACTTGAACCCTGAAAAGTTGGTACATGCAGCTAACATGCTGGAGATATGAAGCATAAAGCATGCTCTTCTGTTGCGATTAATGTTGAAATGCAGTAAGTTGACGAACATTACATTTGGAGTAAGGAACATGAATTTACCTAAAAGAATCAAACAGCATAAAGCAGAATCTGACTCCTACGCGATTTTATTATACAAATTAAAGGATTTGGGCATTTTTCGAAACCTTACTGGTAACGATTATGGAATAGATTTCGAAATCGAGATAGTAACTGATGGTGCTGTGACCGGGAAGTATGTAAAAGCCCAAGTTAAGTCATCGGAAAAGCTAAAGATAAGAAGGAGTGATAATGTTCCGGTTGTTGGTGGGATAAAAGAATCTACTCTGTATTACTGGACCGAACTAAGCTATAAAACAAACGTGCTGGCATATGCTGTAGATTTAACAACGGAAAAGATCTTTATCACAAAGCCAATTTTTTGGCAGGCTACAAAGCTTATTAACGGTAGCGGTAAGACTAAAAGTATTGAATTTATCGCAATTAAAAAAGATCATGCTGCTATTGTTGCAGGTCTTACCTATGCATGGGCACTAGCGCCAAATATTTCCGACATAATATACTATCATCAATTTTTATTAAGACATCTTGAAATGTTTATAAACCTCTATGTGGACGTGTTCCACTATGATTACGACTCGTCTCTACAAGAACCTGAAAATTTCCGATTATTTCTGGAACTTGCTCAGAATGTGTCATGGAATGTTCAAAGAAAGAAGTTTGATTTAACAAAGGAAGAGAAGAAAAACTTGTTCAGTTATCATTATTGGGCAGTTCAAGGTAAGGAAGGAAATGATATTCCGAATTACATATGTCAGAAACCTATGAAGGTTTTAATGCCTATTATTATGGATTTCCTTAAACAGCATAAAAAGTTGGTTCTGGAAGGCAAATATTATTGGCGACACAAAAATTTATCATATCTCAGACTAGTATATGAAACTGATATACTAGATGAATTCGACACTCACCAATCCATAATGGATTATGGCTACAGTGTGCGGGGAAATGGCATAGGGAGATTAAGGGATTTTTCGACTTTTGTCGCAGAAATTGATTATTCACATAAAGGAGCGTGACTTATGTGTATCCGATGTTAGATTCACTGCCTTGCGTCATACCACCGCTACCAGATTAATTGTATCGACCTGTACACCGTCAAAGAATGGCTGGGACATAGCACGATTCAGGTAACAGAATGGTATGCTCACCTGAATCCTGATAAACTGATACACGCTGCTAATGTGTCGGAAGTATGAGGTGTTAATGTTTATCCTAAAAACGATTGCCTCTTTGGGTATAAATTTGGTATAAGTTTGGTAAGAAATACTCAGTAAAAGAGGCATATTGTTAAGCGGTGTCAATGACTGGTGTAGCTAAATGTCTAGAGATATTAGTATGTTGGAGTTGATACCTGCATTCTAGAGCACGATCCCTGGCGCCCCAGCCAAATAACAAGAAAAAGGGTTAGCTCACAGAGCTAACCCTTTTTCTATTTCAGTCTTTTTATCTGCAACTTACGCAGCT
>Ga0209317_1001242_pt1 | contig 23484 bp, 18 predicted proteins | sample RifGroB2_FD_183994 | JGI IMG/M metagenome (GOLD analysis project Ga0209317, IMG submission 183994) | Soil microbial communities from Rifle, Colorado, USA - Groundwater B2 (SPAdes) (version 2) | ecosystem: Environmental > Terrestrial > Soil > Unclassified | place: Rifle, Colorado | collected...
AGCTTCTGACGAAGAACTGGCAGGGTTCCCCCTCCCTAACCCTCCCCCTCCGGGGGAGGGGACAAGTGGCAAAGTGCCATTAATTTACCCATAAGAAGTGCACTAACCGGAAGAAGGATAATCACTCCATGAAATTTCCCGGCTCCGGGTTCGGCTCTAAGGTGAAGCAGAAGGTAGCTCCCTTGTCCACCTCCCCCTCGGCCCAGATCCTGCCGCCGTGGCGCAAGATGATGCTGTGCACCGTGGCAAGCCCTATGGCAGTCCCGTTCCAGCTGTATTCGCCGGGGCTGTGGATGGTCTGGAACGGTTTGAACAGCTTGTCGAGGTACTTCATGTTGAAGCCCGCCCCGTTGTCGCGCACGAAATAGATCCGGGTCCCCTCCTGGTCGTTGCAGCCGAACTCGATGCGCGCCCGCTCTTTTTTGGAGGTGAACTTCCAGGCATTGCCTATCAGGTGCTCCAAAGCGATCTGCAAAAGCCCCGGGTCTCCCCGGACCAGCAGACGCTCGGCGATGATGAAGTCAACCTGGCGCTCCGGCTCGCTTTGCTCAAAGCCTGTGGCTATGTTTCTCACCACGGCACTGAGATCGACCTCCTCGATGACCAGCTTGCACTTGGCGTAATGGGTCAGGTTGTTGAAGGCGTCGATGATGTGCTTGATCTGCTTGACTACCCGCTCTGCACGCTCTGCATAGACACTGCACTGGGTAGTGCCGCAGTTGCTGCAGTCTTCGGCCAGGGCCCGGCAAAAGCCTTCCAGCCTTGCCACCGGCGCACGCAGGTCGTGGGAGACGAAGTAACTGAAGCTCTCCAGTTCCCTGACGCTGGCCTGCAAAAGCGAGGTGCGCTGGATCACCCGGCGCTCCAGATCATCGGTCAGGTTGCGGATCTGTTCCTCGGCCTGCTTGATTTCGGTCACGTCATGGGAGGTTCCGATCATGGTTGCCGGCAGACCTTCGCCGTCCAAAAAGAGCTCAGCCTCGACCCGCAGGATACGCTGGGAGCCGTCGGGACGGGTGATGCGGCAGAAATGGGCGCTGACCGGCTGCCGGTTGTCGGCCGCGAGCCGGATGGCGTTTTTGATCACCTCCCGGTCATCGGGCTGGAACCGGTCCAGAAAGCTCTGGTAGTGAGCCACCAGGGAGCCGGGTTCCAGGCCGCAGATCCGGTACAACTCCTCGGACCAGTTCATGCTGCCGTCGGCCAGGTCGAGCTGCCAGCTTCCCAGGTGGGCGATACGCTGGGCACTGGAGAGCTGCCGCTCGCTTTCGATGATGCGCCGGTTCTGCTCGCCGACCAGGCGCTTCAGCACGATCTGCTCCAGGATCTTGTCGATGACCGAGAAGAGTTCCTCGTAATTGATTGGTTTCAGAACGTAATGATGGACGCCGATCTCGATGGCATTTAGCAGGTAGGAGGTGTCGCTGTGGGCGGTAACGGCTATGATGCGTGCTTCGGGGTTGATCGCTTTTATTTCCCGTGACATGCGGATACCATCCATGACCGGCATGTTGATGTCCGTCATGACGATTTCCGGCTCATGCTCGCGGTACAGCTCGAGACCGACTGCTCCGTTGTCCGCTGCATAGAGCTTCAGTTTCGGGTAGTTCATAGCGAGCATCTTGCTCACCATGTTTCTCGCGTCGGCTTCATCCTCTACATATAGCAGAGCTATCCCGCTGAAATCGTACGGTAAAGGCCCCATGTCCCGTCGCTCAGCGTCCTCGTACATTCAGGCATCCTTATTCAGGGAGAGTACATGTTCCAGCCGGTCGGTAGTCAGAGGTTTGAAGATATAGTCCAGAATACCCAGCGCACGGCACCTTTCCTGATCCACATCGTTGTCGGACGAGGTCAAAACGGCGACCGGCAGAGAGCGCAGGACGTCACTGCTTCTGATGGCCTGCAGTACCTCTATGCCGTTGATCTTCGGGAGTTTCAGGTCCAGAAGCACCAACCGTATCCGCCGGTAGCTCGCGTCGTCGGCCATCTTTTGCAGCATCTCGGTGGCCTCTTCCCCGTCGCGGGCCAAGATGATGGTTTCCGGGCAGACCTTTCCTATGATGCGACTGACCAGAAAAGCGTCGTCAGGGTTGTCTTCGACCAGGAAGATGTACGACTCTGCCATCGTTTTCTCCGTATAAGCAATTGCTTATTTGCAGCGGCAACCCTTTCTGCATGATAACTGTGACGCTGACCGGCTGGCAATCTTTGGGTTAAAGTGCGCGGCACTGACAACTAAATGGGGATTCAATGACAACAGCGATAAGATCTCTTGCTTAACCCTAAGGGTTTCCCCCGAAAACAATAAGGCCGAGTCTACCAAAGGTTTTTTCTTCGGCAACTCGGCCGTTTATCATGGCTTAAGGTTTGTCAATCACAGCACTAGGGGAGCTAAGAATTTTATTTATTCTAACCGCAGCCATAATCTTGTCAATATTATAATGTGCAAACCTTAATACTGAATCACCTCTGCAGCTAAACGGTTTCAGAGAGCTAAGCAGAGTATGGGGCTCAAGTCATTGGGGCGGGTTTGATGCAGAAAGCTTCCAAGGTGACTCAGTGGTAGGCACAACGACTGACACAGAGGGTAGCAGAAGCGGTATGTTCTGACTTGGGGCTCAGGTAAACAAAGAGTAGCGCAGCTCACCTGCTATAAGACCACTGGCACCTCAATGCGAAATTTGGCGCCGTTGGCGATGTTTTCGACCGAAAGTTTCCCGGGGATGTTCTTTTCGATGATGATTTTGGACATGTAGAGGCCGATGCCGGTTCCCTGCTCCGGTCCGCGCGTGGTGAAGTAGGGGTCGAAAATTTTACCGATGATCGCCTCATCGATGCCGCCGGCGTTGTCAGCGACGGTCACGACGACCAGATCATTCTCCTTGAAAAGTTCGATAATTACCTCCCGCTCTGCGATGTTGCGATCCAGGAAGGCATCGCGCGCGTTGAACAGGATGTTCATCAGCACCTGGGAGAATTCATTGGGATGCCCGAGTATCACAGGTTCTGCGCAGGCCCTGACTGTGATCGTTATCTGCAGGTGTTTGAAGCTCTCCTCGATCAAGGAGAGCGTTCTTTCCACCACCTCTTTTACCTTGAAAGGAACGATCTCCTTGTCCGGCTTGAAGAAGTTCCGGAAATCGTCGATGGTTTTCGAGGTGTGGCTCAATACCTTCATGAACTTGGCGACGCTTGACCGGAGATAATCGCGGCTGAAGCTGCCCTGGTCGTACACCATGGGAAGTTCCTGGACGATGAGTCCCAACTCGTTTAAGGGCTGGCGCCACTGGTGCGCGATGTTGCTGATCATCTCGCCCAGCGCCGCCAGGCGCCCCTGCTGCAGCAGCATGCGCTCCTTCTCGCTTAACTCTTCCAGTGCATGGAGCCTTTCCGCGGTCTCTTTCTCAAGCTCCAGGTAGGTCCTCTCCAACTCCTCATGCTGGAACTGCAGTTTCTTCCGGCTTTGCTCCAGATCCTCGGTCCGTTTGGCAACACGCAGCTCCAACTCCTCGTTGGCCTGCTCCAGAGCGTTTATCAGCTCACAGTTGCGTATGCTGATGCCGACCACTGAGGCGGTTCCCATGATGAGGCTGATGTCGCTTTCCACCAGCGGCTTCTTCGGTTTCACATTCTCGACCGCCAACACCCCGAGCGAAGCCCCTTCGCAGATGATGGGGCAGCAGATAAAGGCGCGGGTACCGGTGGTTTGCGCGCAGGCGAGGCTGCGCTGCGCCAGCGTCTCCTCTGCCTTTTCCAGGTCATTGACGACCAACGGTTTCTGCTCCCGAAAGGAGTCGATGTAGACGTCATGGCCATCGTTTTGGTCCAGCCGGAACTCCAGCGCGCTCAGACAGAGGAGTTCGTTATCCGAGTATCCGTAACTGGTCCGCAGTTCCAGACGGCATCTGTCCCGATCGGCCAAAAGGATCAGCCCGCGGTCGTAATCAAGCCGGCGTTGCATGGCGCCGGCGATATCGGGGAGCATCTCCTCCACTCTGGTATAGGAGCCGAGCCTCTGGCCGATCTCCTGGGTCAGCATGGCGTTGTTGTAGTTCACATCGAGCTGGTCCAGCAGATTCTCGATCGACTCTTTGGTGCTGTTCAGGCTGGCCCTGAGAGCGCGTTTTTCGCTTTTCTCGGCGCCCAGGGCGAGAAACAAAAAGAGGCAAAGCGAAGCGGGCAGGGACGCGGCCAGTATCCCCCACTGACCGGCAGCAAGCAGGGTAACGTTGAAGGTAAGGACAAAGAGCGCCACGATGTTGCGCATCTTTTTCAGCAGCACGTAAACGGTTTTTTCCCAGGTGACGATGTAGCGGCAGACCTCGCCCCCGGTGAACATACACTCCGGGTGCTGGATGGTGGGGAGGTGATGGATGTCGGGGATGTACTGCAGATCTGTGATCTTGTGGTTGAAAATGAGGACGATGGCCTCGAAGAATCCGATCCGATTTTCACACTGGAACTGCTTTTCCAGCCCGCTCTCGATCGGTGTTACCACGATCTCCACGGCATTTGAGGCGAGCCTGCGCGACTGGTAATTGGAGGACCTAGTGAAGTTTGCCGTCGTTTTGTTGATGATCTCGAAGGTGCTTGCTGCATCGACCAAACCCAGTATGTACTGCCTCATCGCCCCGAGAACATCGGGGGACGCCGCGTAGCGTCCCGCCTCCCGGGCGATTTTCGGATTGCCGGTAACCTGGACCAGCCTTTCGTAGAAGCGGTCGATCTGATCCTGCCTGAACCAGTGCGCCTGATCCGCCACCTCATATTCCTTCATGTCGGCATAATTCAAGAGATCGGAGACGTTGACGTAGCTGTACTTTTGCTTGATGAGCAGGATATAGGAATTTATGATCCTGCTGTTGTAGAGTGGAGCTTCACTCAGTGGAGTACGTTCCATGTCATCTCCGGGCCTTCTCATCAAGACATTTTCTTTACGGTTCTGAACAAACCTTCGCAGTACTCAAAGTATTGGTCGCTGTAGCGAAGGTTCAGTATCCAGAGCAGGTAGGTCTTGTCGTAGGCGATCGACACCTTTTCCACATAAGACATGGGATAGGTCAGCACTGGCATTTCGTGCCCCTCATAGTGCCGGCATACCTGCTCCAGTGACAGATCGAGCAGCTCGCGCGGCACGTTCTGGTCCAGAACTATCAAGGTGACGCAGTTGGTGAGATCGGCCATGTTGAAGCCGGCATCCGTGCAGTTCACCAGGATGAAGGCCTTGAGACTCCCCTCTTTGCGCAGCGAGTAGAAGTATTTCTCCTTTTTAAAGCCCAGATGCTGATATTGCTGCGCCAGATCATCGTTTTCGGAGAGCCCCGGCTGCAGATCGAAGGCGTCGATCATGAGCCCGCCCGAGGCAAAGCGATAGAAAACGCCAAACTCGCTCAGGTCGAAGGCGCTGCTGCGGGTCAGCTCCCAGCTCTCCGGCAGGCTCGTATCGGCACTCCCCGTCTCATGGTAATGCGAGTAGGCAAAGAGGTCCAGGGAGCAGATGTGCGGGTCCGGGTACTGCCTGGCGAAGCCGCCGAAGACCCGGTGCGGGAACTTGTTGTCGGGTCGGTAGTAGCAGTAGACGAAGCGCAGGTGCGCGAAATAAAAGCTCTCCAGCTCGTTTAGATAATGGCTTACCTGGTCCAGCACGGCGAGCCCCGCCTTGATGGTCACCGTCTTTCTGGCCGCATGATGGTGGATCAGCCAGGAGTTCTGGTAAAAGCGCACCATGGCCATGTGTCCCAGGATGGCGCCCCGGTCGAGATAGATAAAATGCCTGGCGATCTCAGGGCTTTCGCCGTAGAGCTTGGCGTAGGTCTTCTTGATCTCTTCCTTGTTAGCCTGGAAATGCGCATACTTGCCGGGATAGATGAATCCGGTCTCGAAAAAGAAGTCCCAGAGATCGTCCATGTCAACATCGGTACCGACGTACGATTTCTGGTCCACCACCTGATGCAGCATGGAGAGCAGCTTCACGTGCTCATGGATATCCATATCGAGGATCGCCACGCCGCACCTGGCAATTTTCTCACCGCGACCTCTGGTGATTACGTTACGGGAAACCACTTGCGCCGTGCAGGTGATGGTAAAGCCCTGGGCAAAGGTGATCTTTATCTCCGGCATGATCATCCCCGCCATCAGCACGGACTCCCCCTCGCTCTCCTCGACGGAAAAACCTGTGCCGGACAGGTCCGCCACTTTCAGGTTGATCCTCTTGCCGATCAAGGGATGCTCGAAGACTATGTTGGGCGATGGCACCAGTTGCTGCCGGACGTTTCGGTACTTCTTGTTTTTGAACCTGTGAATATTGCTGTGCACCTGCTGCAACACAAAAGAGCGGGGTGTATTGATCGAGCTTTGAGAAAGGATCTCGAAGGCGCCCGAATAGACGATGTATTCCCCCTTGATAAGCCGCAGGTTTACCTCGGATTGCTGATTGATCCAGTGGAATGCCGCCGGATGCTCAGAACTTCCGCTGGCGCGCAGCGAGACCGGGGTGAAGTCGACCAGCTCGCCGTTGATCAGCGCGCCGTGCTGGATCATCTGCACCCTGACCCCCGCCGCAGGGTGTCGTTTTATCTTGCGAGCCTGGAACTCGCGACAGCTGCCCGGCAGGATCAGGGTGATCCCTTTATCGTTCATGCTGAGCACCTCGGAGTTCACCAGCAGGTATTTCTTGCCGTCGGGGATGAGCAGATAGTCGAAGCGATAGCTCTTAAGGAGCTGGGTGAGGCTCGGGGTCTCGGCCCAGACGCACTCCAGGCGCTCGCCGGCGCAGGGAAGCGGGCGCGCGCGCAGAAAAATCGCGTTGTCGTAGCTTAGGTGCCGCAGACGGACCAGGATGGTCTGGTCCTGGAAATTGAGGTAATTCAGCCTGTTGACCAGGTGACTCTTATTGACGTTCTTGCCCGGTTCCAAAGCGACTGCCTGGCTCTCAGGTTCCACTATTTTGAGCTTTGCATCACCCACGTCTGCCTCACCCATGTCTGCCTCACTACTCGCGTGATCGACTTCATTCACTATTACAGCTCGATGCGGAACTCGGCGCCGTCTCTGACATTGCGCACCGTCAAACTCCCTCCCATGTTCTTCTCGATGATGCTTTTGGACATAAAGAGACCGATGCCGGTACCGCGGTCGGGTCCTTTGGTGGTGAAATATGGGTCAAACACCTTATCGATGATCTCCTCCGGTATGCCGCCGGCATTGTCGGCAATGCTGATGATGGTCATGTCGTCCCTGCAGACAATCCGCAACGAGACCGTCTGCCGCTCCGTAACATGCCCGTTAAAGGCATCTCTTGCGTTCAGTAATATATTGAGGATCACCTGCGAGAACTCGCCGGGATACCCGTTGACCACTGGATCGACCCTCGAATGAATTTTAAGCTTTATGTTTTGGGCCTCAAAGCTCGCCTTTAAAAACGATTGGACGTTGGAAATTACCTGCAGTACTTTGAACTCGACCTTTTCCCGATCCGGCTTAAAGAAGGTCCTGAAGTCGTCGATGATTCTGGACATGTTCCGGACCACTTCCATGGTTTTCCTGAGATTGGCGTCGATGAATTCCTTGTCCAAGCCACGATGCTTGTAGGTCAGCTGCATATCCTGGGCGAGCAGCCCCAGCGTGTTGATGGGCTGGCGCCAGTGATGAGCTATGCTGTTGATCATCTCTCCCATGACGGCCTGCCTCCCCCGGATGATGAGCAGGTCGTCCTTCTTGCGCTCCCCTTGCACAGCCTGACTGATCAACTGCCGGAAGGTGCTCTTTAGTTGCCGGTAATCCTCTTCGCTCCTCTTGCGCGCCTGGCGCTCCTGGGTAAGTTCCGCTACTTTTTGCTCCAGTCTCCTCCTCAATGCCCGTATCTGCAGACGCTCCAGTTCCCGCTGATCCGCAAGCGGCCGGTCCGGTACCGGAAGCTTCATCTGCTGATGCTCTCCGATGACCTCCTTGATCATCCTGGCAAAAACGACAAGATCCATCGGCTTGACCAGGAAGCGCGAGGCTCCGAGCTTCAGCGCCAGTCGCTCGTCCTCCTGCGCCACAAAAATGGCCGAATAAAAAATGAAGGGGATGCTGCGCAACCGGTCGTCGGTCTTGATCCGGCGGCAAAGTTCAAAGCCGTCGAGTTCCGGCATGAGAATGTCGGAGATGATCAATTCGGGAGGTGATTGTCCCGCCTTTACCAGGGCCTCCGCCCCGTTCTGAACGCTCTCCACATGATAGCCCTGGCTCAGAAGGACGTGTTCCAGAAAGTTCCTGGAATTATCGTCATCATCGACAATGAGTATCTTCATGGCTTCTCCTGTCAAAACCCCGGTACTGCTTCAGATCACGATGCGGAACTGGGCGCCCGGGCCCACGTTGCTGGCGCTCAAGGTGCCACCCATGTTCTTTTCGATGATCGTCTTCGACAAGAACAGGCCGACTCCGGTCCCCTGGTCCGGCCCTTTGGTGGTGAAGTAGGGGTCGAAAATCTTGCTCAGCACCTCTTCCGGGATTCCGCCGGCATTGTCGGTTATGGTCAGTACCGTCCTCTCCCCTTCCATCCCGATCTCGATGGAGATTTTTGGGCTGGCCACCTCTTGTGCCACCAATGCGTCCCTGGCATTGACCATGATGTTGACCAGCACCTGGGAGAACTCGTTGGGGTAGCCGTTCACCACAGGATCCCCGTTCGATTTCACCTCTGTCGTGATCTGATGTGCCTTCAAATTCCCCTCCAGAAGGCAGATCGTTTTCTTTACGATCTCGAGCACCTTGAAATCCACCTTTTGTTTGAAGGGACGGAAGAAGTTCCTGAAGTCATCGATGGTCTGGGACATGTGATCTACGGTATCGAGTATTTTTCTGACCTGGAGCGAGAGATACTCTTGGGAAAAATCCCCAATTTTGTAGGTCATGGTGAGATCCTGGGCTAAAAGACCCAGCAGATTTAGCGGCTGCCGCCACTGGTGCGCGATGTTACCTATCATCTCACCCATGGCTGCCAGACGGTTTTGATGAATCAGCAGCAGCTCCTTGTCGCGCAGTTCCGCCTGCACAGTGAGACGTTCCGTGGTTTCGGCGTGCAGTGCCGCGCCCATGCCGATACGCTCGGTTATCTCGTCCTGGAGCCTTTCAACCGTGTCACTTAGCTCCGCCGTGCGCTCCGCCACCCTCTGCGCCAGTAGTAGATTCGCCTGTTGCAGCTCCCCTCTGATGCGCTTTTGATCGGTGATGTCGACGCAGGTGCCTAAGTAACCAGTCAGATTGCCGTTTTTATCCAGGCGCGGCACGCCCGTCTCCGCAACCCAGCCGTACTCGCCATCGGCGCGGTGCAACCGGTATTCCAGGGCGAAGTTGCGGCGTTCATGGAAGGCCGAGAGATAGGTGGCGATGCAGTGGTCCAAATCTTCCGGATGCACCCCTTGCATCCAGCCGTCGCCCAGTTCCTGCTGCAAAGTTCTGCCCGTGTAATCAAGCCCGGCTTTATTCAAAAAAGTGAGGCGGGCGTCAGCACCCGCCTCCCAGATGATCACCGGTGCGGCATCCGCCATGAGGCGGAAACGCTCCTCGCTCTCCTGCAGCGCCTCCTCGACTCTCTTGCGCTCGTTAATATCTTGCACCACGGCGATGAAGTACTGCGGAGCACCGTCACGGTCGCGGACCAGGGTTACGGTGAGGTTCACCCATACGATATAACCCTCTCGGTGGATATAGCGTTTCTCCGTGTTATAGCTGTGGATCTCGCCGGCCAGCAGGCGCTGGATCTGAGGCAGATGCAGCGCTGCTTCATCGGGATGACTTACCTGGTGCACCGTCAGCCTTCTCAACTCCTTGAAACTGTAACCAAGGATGTCGCAGATCTTTTGGTTGATCAGCAGCCAGTGTCCGCTCAGACTCACATGGGCGATACCGACCGCGGCCTGGTTGAATATGGCCTGAAAGCGGTCTTCGCTCTTGCGTAAGGCACTGTTCAAAATCTGCAACTGGGAGGCTTCGGTCATAGCTAATTCTCCAGCGATATCGGTAAACCTATGCAGTGCCGATCTCCAGCCATTGCGCAGATCTCAGCCATTGATAAGGACTTACCCTCTAAAGTGCGGGGTTTTGGGGTGCAGCGTCAGCCCCGGGTTCACCCTGTGCGAGTTCCGCCGCGGCCGGGCAGAGTTCCGGCGTCACGTTGGTGCTGAGCCAGTACTGGACCAGGCTCTGCATTATAACCAGCAGCGCGTTAAACGAGGTCGGCTTGACAAGATATGAGTTGCAGCCGTTGTCATAGGCGAGGTTCACGTCTCCAGCGTCCCTGGATGACGTCAAAACAATTACCGGCAGCCGTTTGAGTACCGGTTGACGGCGCACCCAGGCTAAAAGCTCAAGCCCGGAGGTTCCAGACCCTGATGTTCCGGAGAGTTGCAATTCGAGCAGCATCAGCACCGGCGCGGGTTTTTCGGGGTCGCTGAGATCCCCATGTTCAGCAAGATAGCTAAGCGCCTGGTCAGCATCGCACACCGTCCTTACCGGGCTGATTACTCCGACGCGTTGCAGGGCAAGCGTAGTGAAATGGGCGTCGTCAGGGTTACTGTCCACGACAAGGATGGTGTGGTGCACATAGCTCATCCGCAACTCCATGAATACAGATTGAGATTGAGATTAAGGGAAGGCAGGAACACTCACAGCCAGGAACACTCACAGCACTTTTTCCCTTTCCTGACCTCCCCCCTTTGTAAAAGGGGGGTCGGGGGGGGGTTACCCAGGTTGCTACGGAGTGCCGAGGGCGCCTTAAGGCAAATCCCCTAATGCGCCGTTTTCACCTTTCACCTTTCACCTTTCACGCCTTTAGGCAGTTCGATCCAGAACCTGCTCCCCTCTCCCTCCCGGGACTCAACCCCGATCCGGCCGCCCAGACGCGTCACCGCCTTGCGCACAATGGCTAGACCGATTCCGGTCCCGGGATAGGCCTCGATGCCATGCAGTCGTTCGAAGATCTTGAAGATGCGCTCCTGGTGCTGTGGCGCGATGCCAATGCCGTTATCTTCCACATAGAGGCGGCAATGCCCTTGCTCCTGGTCCTCCGCCCAGATGTGCAGCTTCGGGGTGGCCCCTTTGGGAACGAATTTAATGGCATTACTGAGCAGGTTCAGCACCACCTGCGCCAGCACCGCATGATGACCGATCACCTCGGGAAGCTCACCGGTAACCGCAAGGCTGTAGCTTTTTCCGCCGCTTGCCAGTTCCAATTGCTGGGTAGCGTCCTGCACCACCTCTTTCAGACTGATGGTGTGCAGCATGATCTCCTGGCGGCTCAGACGGCTGTAGGCCAAGAGATCCTGAATCAGCCGGTCCATTCCCTGGGCCGTGGTAAGGATGCGTTTTAAGTACTGACGCCGGTCCGTTTCACTTAGCGACGACTCTTCCAGCAGAACCTCGGCAAAGGTTTTCATGGTTCGAAGCGGAGCACGCAGATCATGGGAGACCGAATAGGCGAAGGAATCGAGTTCGGCGTTTATTTCCTGAAGCTGAACCGTCCTCTCCGCTACACGCTCTTCCAGATCAGCCGCGTTTCTTTGCACCTTGGCCAAGAGCTGGGTGACCTCAGCCTCTGCCTTTTTGCGCTCGGTGATATCGGTAAAGACGATGCCGAAATAACTATCGAAGAGGGAGAAGACATGGGTGCGGTAGTAGCTTGCGCCGACTGTCGCCTCCCCAAGTTCAACGGAACCACCGGATCCGGCGATACGCCTGCAGATCTGCGGAAAACTCGCGTCAAACAGACCGGGAAAATTCTGCTCCAGTCTTAGGCTGTCGAGATCCCCCGACAGCTGAGAGGCGATTCTGCGCGCCGCGGAGTTGATATCGACCACCCGTGGCGACGATCCAGGCTCCTCTGCATCGAGGCGCACGATAGTCAGTCCAAACCTCACATTGCCAAACATCGACATGTATAATTTGACTGCGGTGTCAGTATCCATGGCCATGGCAGCGTCCCTTCCTCAATGGTTCCGACTTTTAAACTCTCAGATTATAGCGAAGGAAAATTATATTGCATTAACAATTGCACGAACTGAATCGAGTAAATGAGAGGCGCCGGTTATGTTCTCTCAGTTAAATGCTGTGGGATAATCTCAATCTGCCTGTGCGAGATCGAAGCAGACCATCAGGTACAGAGCTTTCGCTATGTCTGAAGCTATGACAGAAACGGCATTCGTGAAAGGCAATAGCTCATTTCGGCAGGAATGGTAGTAGAGAGTGGAGCCAGCTGTTAGAGAGGTGAGATGGTTGTTGAGAGTGCAGTGATGGCTATAGGCGGGTGAGCCCACTTTGAACTATTCCGGTGCTATCACTGATGTGGCAGGGCGGCGCTGATTGCCACTAGGGGCTGGAGATAAAAGGATTCCCTTTGAGGTAGAAGCGCAGAAGTTCTGTGGCCCAAACGCCGGAGTAGGCCACACCGATCCGGGGGCGTTCAACCACTTCAGGATCTTCCGCCCCGGACCTGGCTGCGACAAAGAAATCATCACTCTCCATATCATGGCCGTTCAGGGTTTTGTCGATCTGCATGGCACGGCAGAGGAGACCGGGTCCGCTAGATCGCTGTATATTTTGTACCGGTTCCAAGGCGCGTAACAGCACGGCTGAGCCGTGTCCTTCTCGCTCAGTCACGATGTTCATGCACCAGTGCAGGCCGTAGACGAGGTAGACGTAGGCATAGCCGGGCGGGCCAAAGAGGAGTCGAGTGCGCGGGGTGAGCCCCTTGGCAGAATGTGCGGCCAAGTCGTGCGGTCCCAGGTAGGCTTCCACCTCCACGATCCTGCCAACCAGCTCCACCCCGGCCACCAGATGCACCAGATAGTTGCCCAAGAGCTCCCGGGCCACGACGATGGTCTCCCGGTCGTAAAAAGATCTGGGCAGTTTCTGGTATAAATCCATCAGAAAACCTACCTCGCCTGAGCCTAAAGGGGCTGGCTGAGCTAAGTTCAGCTCCGCCCCCCATCACCCCGCGGGGAGGGTGAAGTAGAACGTCGCCCCCTTGCCCTTTTCCCCCTCCGCCCAAACAGTGCCTCCATGCCGCCGGATGATCCTGGCAACGGTAGCCAGCCCGATGCCGAACCCCTTATATCCCTCAGCACTGGTGAGCCGCTTGAATGGTGTAAAAATGTGGTCCGCCTCCGCCATATCGAAGCCGTTACCGTTGTCGCGGACAAAAAAAGTCTCCTTGCCATCATGCATTGCACCGATGTCGATAACCGCTTCCTCCCGACTGCCGGTGTACTTCCAGGCGTTGCCGATCAGGTTTTCCAAAACCGACCGTAGCAGGCTGGAGTCCCCGGACACGGTAAGATTTTCAGCGACATGGAAGCTCACCCGACGGCTCGGTTCCGACAACTTCAATTCCGCCAGCACAGCCTTGGCAAGTTCGCTCAGGTTGACTATGTCGCGCCGCAACTCGGCATGCATCGAGCTGGAAAACTGCAGCAGGGACTCTATCATGTTATTCATGGTGAAGACGTTGTTGTAGGCGATCCGGACGTACTCTTTGCAGCTTTCGTCCAACTTGTCGCCACACATCATCGTGATAGCCTGGCAAGAGACGCCCATGGTATTCAAAGGCCGCCGCAGATCATGGGAAACCATATGGTTAAATGCAGTCAATTCATGATTGGCTTCCTCCAGTTCTGAAACCCGAGCCGCCAAGCTGGCATTGAGCCTCACTATCTGCTCCTCCAGCTGTTTTCTATCGGTTATGTCACGGATCGTGATGACGGCAAGGATCATCTCGTCGGAGGACTGCTGCCGAACCGGGGTGCCGCTGTAACTTCCAATCCAGATTTTTCCGCCCTCCTTGTGCCGGACTTGAACCTCGTAATCAACGAACCGCTCTCCTCTGAAGGCGCGCATCAAGGGCCACTGCTCAGGGGGTATGCTTGCACCCTCCAGGTCGAAAAGTTCAAATTGTTCCGAGTACTCCGACATGGGCCGCCGGGCCTGCTCGTCACTTTCAAGTCCGTGTAATGAGAGCGCTGCCTGGTTCATGATCACGATATCGCCGTTGAGGTCGCAAATCACCACCCCCTCGTTGATGCTTTCCAGGACAGATTCCAGCTGCAGCAGCGCTCTCTCGCGCTCCTGCTGTGCGCGTTTTCGCTTGGTAATGTCCATGGTGTAGATGCGCAGCGCATGAAGGTCCGGAGTGAGGCAGATGGTTTCTTCGAAAGTGGAACCGTTTATCTGCACTACCTGGGAGAGACAGGCATCGCTCCCCTTCAATTCCTGGATAATAGCGGGCAGGTCTGCCGGCAGGAATGGATTGAACTCCGCTTTCGAATTCTTAAGGAACGCTTCCGCAGCAGGGTTGCAATACGTCACCTTGCCGTCCGCATCCAGTTCCAGGATCGGGTGCGGGTTCAACATCGGGAAGGAGGCAAGCCGCTGCTTTGTGGCAATACTTTGTGCTTCCATCTGCTTAAGACGGGTCACTTCCGTTACGTCCTGCACGCGATGAATGATATGGACTACCTCACCGTCGGCAGCGCAGACCGGTGTATTGATCGGGCTCCAGTAACGTTCTTCAAAACCGCCACCCTGCGCCGATGGCCTGCGTATGTCGTACTTTTGCACTGCCATAACGTCCGTCACCCGATCCTTTAACACGCGCTGCAACGAATTGCTGAGCATGCTCATCCCGTCGGCTTTGGGATCATCCGGATTGTCTGGAAAAACTTCAAACAGGTGGTGACCCATAATTTCCTCGCGCTTAGTCATAGTGGCGCGCAGGTATGCCTTATTTATGGCAATAATGCGCAACTGCCGGTCCAGAACGAGGCAAGGGTCAGGCGCCGACTCGAACAATGCCTTAAAATCCGGTGCCGGCTCAGAAGCATTGCGGTCTTTAAGATTTTGCTCTTTTTCAGAAGGGCGCATGTCGGCACGTTTCATATCAGGATCACTCCGGTCTATTGGCAGCTTCAGATCAGCCCCTGTTTGGCTAGCGCCTGCACGACTTTCTCTGCCAGGTCCTGTCCTACCGAAGTTACCTTCTCCGGCTCAGTACTCTCTAAGGTAGCCGCCCAGATCAGCTTCCCGGATGCCGCATCAAAGAGGTTAACCTGCATGGTTGCCACATCGTAGGTTGAGATATAAGCGGGACCGTAGCCGGTCATGGAGCCGTAGTACCCGGGGAGATCCCAGGAGGGATAGGCATGCGGGTACCAATAGCCCGGATAGTTATTGACGTAGCCGGGATTGACCGTGGTCTGCTGTTCCACCTTAATGGTCTGCACGGTAAGCACAGCCTGGGCAGCAGCCTTTTTCATCGCCCTCTCCAGCACGCTCCAGCTGGCCCGCTCCCCTGCCGCGATCAGTGTGTAGCCGGCAACCGCATCGACCCGGTGCCGCGACAGTTCGCTGACCAGCATGTCCTCGTAAACCCTGCGGCTGGAATCATTCTTGGTGATGCTGACTACCAGTACCTTTTGCAGACGTGCAGCTCTGATCTCAGGGTTGCGCCAGGTATCGACCATAGATACAGAGGCGCACGAGTAAAGTATCGATGTAACCAAAATTAGGCAGGCGATCTTCAGTATCTGGCGCATCTTGATACCTCCTGTTAACTCTCTCCAGCGGTCCCCATTGGACCTAGACCCGTTGTCGGCAAAAAAGTTAAATCATTTATACCAAGTTGCCGGGCCTTAGCAATGGTATATACTAGCCCCTGTTTTGAATTATAGGCAGAAACGTGAAAAATCAGAAGTCGCAATTGATGGACGACAGACAAGTCAAAAGGAGGAAGGCCATGGATAAGATTAATCGGATTCTTGTGGTCAACAGGTTGAGGCAGGAGGCCCGTGAAGAGGTCAGGATCGGCAACTCGCTGGCTCAAAAATATGGCGCGGACCTTCTGCTAATCCACCTGATCTCGAACCCTGTGGATATGGAGGCAGTAAATGCCCCGCTACCTTTCCCCAACGAACATAAAACGTACGCCAGCATTCAGGACGAAGCTCGGGAAGACCTTGGCAAAATCCTCAGGCATGAACTGAGCTCAGGCCCCATCAAACTCATCATCAAAGACGGCGACCCGGTGGAAGAAATCGGCCAGGTGGTCCAGCAAGAAAAGGTCGATCTCATAGTTTTAATGGCTCATGAGCAGGGGCGCCTTGAGCATATGCTCTTTGGCCGGGATAACGACGAGATAATCCGCAGTATGCCCTGCAACATCCTTTTGGTGAAGAAGGAGCCCGAGCCGGTTGTCTGGTAAAGGGCCCGTGGGCCGGCTTTCCCCTGTAGGGGCACCCCTGGCGGGTGCCCTGCGTTGAACGGCGATAGGAGGGTGTTATGCAGAAGTGGATTTGTACGGTCTGCCAGTATGTTTACGATCCTTTGGAGGGAGACCCGGTCAACGATGTGCCGGCTGAGGTCCCCTTCGAGGAACTGCTGGAAGACTGGGGCTGCCCGATATGCAAGGCGGCAAAGAGCTTTTTCGTCCCTTTTGGTTCGTCGCTAACACCTACCTAATATCCCGTCTGCAAAAATCAGCTCGAAAAAATGACTGCTATATAGCGGCTGCCAAAAATGACACTCTGAGCACGCAAGAGAGCCTTTCGGGAGCGCATTAGCACCCCTTGCAAGGTTCTTTTTCTGGATCAGTCAGGGGTTGTTCACTCTTTGGGACTGGCGCACAAGCTTTCTGCAAAGGTCACAGGCTCTGCGTCTTCGGGAATCAGGAAAGAAAGGCTGTCAGGGTGTTTACAGAGATAGTCATAACCGAAAGGCATGGCGTATCTGCACTCTGCATAATCCAGCCGGCAATAGAACATCTCGCTATCAGTACCGGGAATCGGCGTGCCGACGCGGCTGGTTTTGCATTTAGTAAGATCCGGTTCCATTATTCCGCAAGAGTATGTCAACATGTGCAAGGCACCACCTTAGGAAGCTTTTGTGCAGGTAGTATAATAAGTTTCACCTAACTGTAAATACGCTATTTAAAAAAAACTATCGCAGTGGGAGCCTGTGTGATAAAGCCGGGCAGACCAACTCACCTGCAACAGGACATCGATGACCATACTGGAAACGCGCGACGTCACCAAAAGCTATCTGATCGGAAATCATGCCATCAAGGTGCTCGATACCGTATCCCTTGCCGTCTCTGCCGGAGAGTTCCTGGTGGTCAAGGGTGAGAGCGGCAGCGGCAAATCGACCCTGCTCACCATCCTCTCCGGGCTGGATCGTCCGGATCAGGGGCGCGTGTTAATCGAGAACGCCGACATAACCGACCTGGACGAGGATGCCCTGGCTCCGCTGAGAAATTCCGCCTTCGGCTTCGTGTTCCAGTCCTTCCACCTGGTCCCCTCCCTCACCGCCCTGGAGAACGTCATGTTCCCGGCCGAGCTGAAGGGAGACCGCGGTGCGCGCGGCAAGGCGGAGGCGCTGCTCGACCGGGTCGGGCTTTCCGGGCGTATGACCAATTTCCCGCACCAGCTCTCAGGCGGCGAAAAACAGCGCTGCGCCATCTGCCGTGCCCTGATCAACGACCCGCGCATCATATTCGCCGACGAGCCGACCGGCAATCTGGACTCGGTAAACGGCGCGGCCGTCCTCGAACTGCTCCTGGAACTGCAACGGGAAAGGGGAACCACGCTGCTCCTGGTCACCCACAGCCCGGAGATCGCGCTCAGGGCCGACCGGGTGGTGACCCTCAAAGACGGCAGGATTGTCGGGGACGGCAGAGTGGTTAGGGATGAAATCATTACGGACGGCATTGTTCCGGACGGCAGCCGTGGTTAATGCGCGTTTCGTCATACGCCAGATAACCGGCGCCAAGCGCCAGTGTAGCGTCTTTGTGCTCTGCGTTGCCCTCTCCATGCTCACCCTCGTTTCCCTCGGAAGCTTCAGCCGAAGCGTGCAATCCTCACTACTGCGCGACGCACAGGCGCTTCATGCAGCAGACCTCGTGATCCGTGCCTCTGCCCCAATTCCGGAGGCGATTGAGGCAAAGCTCGACTCGCTCGGCAAAGAGGGGGAACTGCTGACCGCACGCTACTGGGCCTTCTATTCGGTGGTCAGAAAGGCCGCAGGCGAGGGTTCGCTGCTTTGCGACCTCAAGGTGGTAGAGCCAGGTTATCCCTTCTACGGTAAGGTCGTGCTCGCCTCGGGCCGCCCGTTTCACGAGGTGCTGAGGCCCGGCGCTGTCGTCGTGGAGCAGGCACTGCTGGATCGTCTCCAGATACGAGTCGGGGATGCGCTGATTATCGGCGGTGCGAAACTCACCGTGAGCGACGTGCTTTTGCAGGAGCCGGACCGGCCGGTCAACTTCTTCGCGCTGGGACCCAGGATCTTCGTCTCGGCCAGCGATCTCGGCTCCCTGGATCTGATAGGCAAGGGAAGCCGGGTCCGCTACGTGACCCTCGCCAAGGTTTTGCAGCCCAAGAACCTGGAACTTGTTGCGAGCCAGTTGCGAGCTGCGGCAACCGGCACCCGGGTGCGGGTAGAGACTTACAAGACCGCCGACTCCCGGGTGAAGCGCTTTTTCGACAACCTGCTTTTCTTTTTGAACCTGAGCGGCATCTTCACATTGCTGCTCGCCGGCTTCGGCATTCAAAGCACCCTCTTTGCTCTTCTCAAGGAACAGGAGCGAACCATCGCCGTCATGAAGGCAATCGGCGCCAGGAGCCGCTTCATCATCGGGCATTTCCTTGGGGTAACGCTGCTGCTTGGGTTGGTCGGGACTGTTTTAGGACTACTGGCCAGCCTGGCGCTGCAGGGTTTCCTACCCAGACTTTTTCGCGGCCTGATGCCGACCCAGGTCAGCATGACTCTTTCCGGCTGGGCGGTCGCTGAAGGGATGCTGATCGGATTGCTTGTGGTACTCCTCTTCACCGCCCTACCCCTCTATCGTCTTAAGGAGGTCAAGCCGAGGGCGATTTTCGGCAAGGAAGAGGAGGTCAGTTTCTGGAACCGTTCCACTTGGGGCATTGCAGGCGCAGGAATTCTATTTTTCCTGATCATGGTGCTGATCCGTATTCGCGACCTGAAAACCGGTCTCTATTTCGTCCTCGGGCTGCTCTCCCTCGTGTTAATCGCATTTCTTCTGTCGCACCTGACTCTGCGACTTTTAAGGCGTCACGAACCGCGATATCTGCCGCTCAGGCAAGCCATCAAGGGACTGTTTCGCCCCCGCAACGCGTCCCGCTCCATCATGGTCACGCTCTCCGCAGCTTTCGCCGTCATCTTCGCCATCACGTTAGTCGAGATGAATCTGGATGCCTCCTATGTAGAATCCTTTCCGTCTGGAGCCCCGAACGTGTTCTTCATCGACATCCAACCGGGGCAAAAGGCGGAATTTGCCAAGGCTCTGGGAGTCCCGGCCGCATACTATCCGGTGGTGCGCGGCACCGTGGACGAGATCAACGGCCAGCCTATCGATATCGAGAAGCAGCGCGAGGGGCGAGGCGACAATCTGTCGCGCGAGTTCAACCTGACCTATCGGGAGCAGCTGCTGGAGGACGAGCGGATCATCTCCGGTAAAACCATGTTCCGGAAGGATTGGCCCAAGCAGCAGGTCTCCGTGCTCGACACGGTGCTAAAGATGCACAAGATGGCGCTGGGCGACACCATCGGCTTCAAGATCCAGGGCCTTCCGATTCAGGCGCGCATAGCCAGCATTAGAACCAGGACCAGCGGCGGATTCACCCCCTTCTTCTACTTCGTGTTCCCGGAGTCGCTCCTGTCCGATGCACCTCAGACTATCTTCTGCGCCGCGCGCATTGAGAAAAGCCGCATCAGTGCCATCCAGAACAGGATCGTGGCCCGGTTCCCCAACGTTAATGTGATCGATCTGACCGAAACAGTTGTCGTGTATTCCCACATTATGGGAAGGCTCTCCAACATCGTGCGCTTTTTCACCTCATTCAGCATCATTGCCGGCGTGCTCATCGTGGTGAGTTCCGTATTCGCCACACGTTATGCGAGGCTTCAGGAGGCGGTCTATTTCACCATTCTGGGAGCCCGCAGGCGTTTCGTGCTGATGGTTTTTGCCGCTGAGAACCTGTTTTTAGGGGTGGCGAGCGGAGTGATAGCGCTGGTTATCTCGCAAATTGGGAGTTTCATCATCTGCTGGAAGGGGTTTGATATAAGCTACCGTGTCTACCCGGGGGCGAGTCTGCTCCTCGTGTTGGCGACCACCGCGCTGGTGGTTTGTGTCGGCATGGCGGTTTCCCTTCCCATTTTGCGGCAGAAGCCGGTGACCTTCCTGCGAGAGCAGGAAGATTCGTAGGGGCGACCAGGTCGGTCGCCCAGGAACCGGCAAGGTCATGGGCATGTCCCCCCTTTAGTCCACTGCCATCAAGCCAACGAGAACGCTTATTTGGTACGCTGCACAAGCCCCATATCCCTTGATGGGAGACGATGGGGAGAGGGTGAAAAGCCGGAGTGAGTCTCATAAAGGGATGGGGAGAGCGAATAGTCAGCGACCCCTTAACTATAACGGCTGTGACCTTTCCCCCTCGCCTATTGAGAAGATCATCACATTTGTCTATGATGTCACTTGTGCGTTTTGTGGTCCTTCCCCCCCACCCAAAGAGGCGAATCGATATGATCTCAGCAAAGATTTTCCTGACCACCGTTGCCATGACTCTCTGCACCCTCTTCACCGGTTGCCAAAAGGAGCAGAATACTGCGGCCGCAACCCCTGCCGATCGACCCGCCTCCGAAGGTACCGTTGTCGCTGTCGGCGACAGCCTCACCGCAGGCTACGGCGTGCCGCAGGCCGACGCCTATCCGGCCCGACTGGAGAAAAAACTCCATTCGAGCGGGTACCGCTGGCAAGTCATCAACGCCGGCATCAGCGGCGAGACCAGTTCCGGCACCCTATCCCGCATCGACTGGATACTTAAACACCAGCCGGACATCGTCATACTGGAAACCGGTGCCAACGACGGACTCCGTGGTGTCGATCCTGAGTTGACGCGTAAAAACATCGACCAGATAGTAACAAGGCTCCAGGATAATGGAGTAGTGGTCGTACTCGCCGGTATGCAGGCTCTGAGAAATATGGGCGCCCCCTTTACCAGAGAATTTGCCGCCATCTACCCGACGGTTGCCAAAAAGCACAATCTCATAGCGGTACCTTTCTTCTTGGACGATGTCGCAGGGGAGCCTCACCTCAATCTCTCTGACGGCATTCATCCAAATCCTAAGGGGTATGAAATTATCACTGAAAAAATTTACCCCTACACCTTGAAGGCAATAGAAAAGAAGACAACCAATAAATCAGGCTGAGACGAAAAGAAGACAGTCAACAAATCAAGCTGAGACATTTACAAACGCTTAAAAAAGCCTGAATCGGCGTCTTGTCTTGCCTTTTCAGGCGATTTAATGTACACATACTCTGTTAAAATGGGCCGTAACGATAATCCCCGATTCGGGTCTTACCATTGAAATGATTGAGGTTATGTCGGAACCGGCCTCCTTCATGCCCAAGCTTTGTCCTTCTGCCGCTAGCTATCTTTAGGCCATCGCATCTTCCGCTGCAAATATGCCGGCAACAGGAGAAGCCCGTTTGAACCAACTTGCAACACGTAGTGACGTGACTGATCACTCTGAAAAAAACCTTGGTCTCGGCTCGTGGCGTGCCGCGACCGATGCTCCGGACGATAACAAGAAAACCCTCAAGGAAGCGCTTCGTTTCGTGCGCCAGCCGCTTTATCTCGTCGAAAACGACGGGGTTATGGTTCCTGAGCTGGGAGGCTTCGGCCTTTTGGGTGCCCCGTCCGGCGAAGGTCTCTCGCTTGCCGGCTTCGCCCCCCCCTGCCTGCCGGAAAATCTCGGCGACCCCGCCTTCTGCAGAGACCTCGGCATTCGCTTCCCCTATCTCGGCGGCTCCATGGCCAAAGGGATCAGTTCGGCGGCCATCGCCGAGGAGTTGGGACGTGCGGGCATGCTCGGCTTTTTTGGCGCTGCCGGCCTGCCGCTCGCCCAGGTGGAGGCTACCTGCGACCGCCTCGCCGCCTCTCTTGGCGACATTCCCTACGGTTTCAACCTGATCCATTCCCCTCACGAGCCTGACCTGGAAAGGGAGCTCGCTGAACTATATATAAGAAAGGGCGTGCGCATCATCGAGGCGTCCGCCTTCCTCGCGCTGACGCTCCCGCTGATCCGCTACCGGCTGCACGGCATCAAGCGTGCCGCAGACGGCAGCATCGTGACCCCGAACCGGATCATCGCCAAGGTCTCGCGTGAGGAGCTGGCCGCCAAGTTCTTCGCGCCTGCTCCCGAGCAGTTCCTGCGCGAACTGGTGGCTGACGGCTCCATCACTGCCGAGCAGGCCGAACTGGCGGCGCTGATTCCGCTGGCCCAGGAGGTGACCGCCGAGGCGGATTCCGGCGGCCATACCGACAACCGTCCCGCCATGGCACTCTTCCCCACCATCAAGTCGCTCGCCGTAAGGCTTGAGCGCCAGTACGGCTATGACTGCAAGCTCCGCGTCGGTCTTGCCGGCGGCATCTCCACCCCTGCCTCCGCTGCCGCAGCCTTCGCCATGGGTGCCGCTTACATCATGACCGGCTCGGTGAACCAGGCCTGCATAGAATCGGGCACCTCGGAAACGGTCCGCGCCCTCCTGGCCGAGACGCGCCAGGCCGACGTCACCATGGCGCCTGCCGCCGACATGTTCGAGATGGGGGTAACGGTGCAGGTGCTCAAGCGCGGCACCATGTTCCCCATGCGCGCGGCGAAACTGTACGAGCTGTACCGGGCCCACAAGAGCCTGGAAGATATTCCCGCAGCCGAGCGCGACAAGCTGGAGAAGACCATGTTCCAGGCGCCGCTCGATCAGGTCTGGCGCGACACCCGAGCCTATTTCCTGGTGCGCGACCCTTCCCAGGTGGCGCGCAGCGAGCGGGATCCCAAGCATCTGATGGCGCTTGTTTTCCGCTGGTATCTCGGTCAGGCCGCCCACTGGGCCAAAGACGGCGCGGAGAAACGCCGCATGGACTACCAGGTCTGGTGCGGCCCCTCCATGGGCGCCTTTAACGAATGGGTCGCCGGCTCCTTCCTGGAGGCCCCGGAAAGGCGCCAGGTGGTCAGCGTTGCCCTTAATATCTTGCACGGCGCAGCACAGCTTAACCGCGCCAACTTCCTGCGCAGCCAGGGTCTCGACCTGCCGCAGGACGCAATTGCTCCAGAACCGCTCGAAACCGCACATATCAAGGAGTACCTTTGTTGAAAACTGACGATCTAAAAACCGCCATCTCCAGCAACGGAACTCGGCTGGCAATCATCGGTATCGGCTGCCTTTTTCCGCAGGCCGAGGACCGGAATGCCTATTGGGCGAACATCATGGACGGGGTCGACGCGATTACCGAGATCCCTGCTTCTCATTGGCCGGTCGAGGATTACTACGACCAGGACCAGAAAAGTCCCGACCGCACCTACGGCCGGCGCGGCGGTTTTATCTCGCCCGTCGACTTCAATCCGATGGAATTCAATATCCCTCCCAATATCCTG
>Ga0209317_1001243_pt1 | contig 23469 bp, 9 predicted proteins | sample RifGroB2_FD_183994 | JGI IMG/M metagenome (GOLD analysis project Ga0209317, IMG submission 183994) | Soil microbial communities from Rifle, Colorado, USA - Groundwater B2 (SPAdes) (version 2) | ecosystem: Environmental > Terrestrial > Soil > Unclassified | place: Rifle, Colorado | collected...
CCGTCGGACTCCAGAAATCCGGTCAGCTCTCCGTTAAACACCTCAGCCCCAGCGTCCCCATAGACCTTGCTCCCCGCATTAGGCGTCACCGAAGCGGCTTTTTTATCGATGGTGAAGAGCGCCGTATTGTAGGTGAGATTGTAGTTGTCCAGCACGCCGGGAGGGCCGAGCAAAGCACTGATGACATAACTCCCCGCGACGCTGCCGGGCGTGCGACTGTAGGTAGCGGTCACGCCGTCGGACTCCAGAAATCCAGTCAGCTCTCCGTTAAGCACCTCAGCCCCAGCGTCCCCATAGACCTTGCTCCCCGCATTAGGCATCACCGAAGCAGCCTTTTTAGTAATGGTGAAAGCGGCGGGGTTGTAGGTGACATCGTAGTTATCAAGCGCGCTGGCAGGGCTGAGCGTGGCGCTGATGACATAACTCCCCGCGACGCTGCCGGGCGTGCGACTGTAGGTTGCGGTCACGCCGTCGGACTCCAGGAATCCGGTCAGCTCTCCGTTAAACACCTCAGCTCCGGCGTCCCCATAGACCTTGCTCCCGGCATTAGGCGTCACCGAAGCAGCCCTTTTGGTAACTATTAGGGTACCGTCGGCAGGGATGAAAGAATATATCGGCGAGGCCATGCTCGACACATCCGCAGTGACCCTGTGATTGCCCACACTGCTGGTCGCCGTTGCCAGTGCTGTGAAGGTCGGAGTTCCCGAAAATGAAGCGGGGTCCAGGACTTTAACTACCAGGTTGGCATCCAGATACTGCACCGCGTATGTCTCAGGATCCGGATTGGCATCTCCGTAGACTCTGGATTGCGTCACAGCCTTGACAGTGATCGGCTCTTTAAGAGTGATCGACTCTTTAAGATAGAAGAGCCGAACCGACTCGATGATGGAACCCGAACTGCTCCCGCTGCTGCCGACCATGTACCCCCTGGCGCGTACATAGTTGTTTTGCGAGACCGGAAAGCTTTGCCCGCCAAGTCTCCAACCGCCGTCGATCGACTCCCCTCGCCCGAGGTAGGTCCAGGAATCGGCAATTTCAGGGGTCGCGGATTTCTCAAAGGTCACCCCCCAAACCTCAGGTCCGGTGCCTGCGCGCATCCAGGTAATGGTCGAGCCGTCGGGCGACACCGAGAGTTCCTGGGTCGCCCAACCGTTGGACAACCGGGCCACATTGCTGATCGTACCCTCCTCGCCGGCGTCCACGAAATCTCCTGCGATCAGCAGCTTTCCGTCTGATTGCAGGTTGACCACAGCCACATTGTTTACGCCTCTCGAATATGGGTCAAATGGCAGCAGACTCGAAGTGCCTTGCAGCTTTCCTGTGTCTCCGATACGCGCCAAAAAGTCTCGAAACTGAGGCTCGCCGTTTGATATCATCTGGTCGAATAATCCGTGGATGACCATCTGCCCGTCGGCTTGCAAGGCAAAGCTATCAATCCCGTAATCATAACCCAGACTGTCCACGGGCTCATCAGCCTTGAAGGTATCATCAATAGTCCCATCGTGGTGCAGTCGGGCAATCCACTTGTGGTTGAACGTTATCAGCGGATCTGTAGGCGATACCAGTTGCGTGAAATCTCCGGTAATGAGAATGCGCCCTTCTTTGTCCACTGCGACAGAGAGCACCCTGCCGTTAGGAATCGCAGGCGTAAAGCTCTCATCCTTGTCCCCGTTTGTCTCGAGACGCATGACCCTGGCGGTGAAGTCACCTCCTATCACGATCTTGTCGTCGGACTGTAAGGCAATTGAGCGAACCATCCCGTCGAGCAGCGGCGGGTTGAAGTCCGCAACCAGCTCCCGCTCGCCATTTTCTTTAAGCCTCACCAGATGAAGGTTCGGCTGATCGGTATCGAGAGGGACCATGCTCCCGGCGACGTAGATCATGCCGGGATCCAGCGGGCTGTCCTTAGGGAGCGAGCCGGTCTGCTTCGACATGCGGGACCCTTTTGGCAGCAGCGCCAATGCCTGCACCCAGCTCACCGTCCCATCAATCCCGGCATAAACGTCGTTGACATTAGCCATGAATACCGGGTCGGGGTTTCCCGAGGCATCAAGTCGAGTGACAAATTTGCTGGTGACACCATTTATTGTCTGAAACACTCCGCCGGCTATCAGATCGCCGTCCGGCCGGAGTGCCAGGGCCTTAACCAGATGGTCCATGTCCATTTCCGGCCCGAACGAGTTGTCGAGGCTGAAGTCGGTATTGAGCTTGGCGACCCGGGTACCCGTCCCGGGATCGGCGGCCGGGACCCATCCTGCCATGCTCGTGGAACCGTCGGGCTGCAGGGATAGCGTAAGCGCGATGCCCAGCAGAGACGGATCCAGGGGCAAAGCGTCGTCATCCAGCACCCCGTTGGGATAGAAGCGTGCCAGCAGGGCGCGACGCAGGGCTCCCCCGGCCGTAGTAAATCTCCCCGCCATCAGGAACTTGCAGTCAGGCTGCACGACGATGGCGCTGACGGAGTCGCCCGGCTCCAGATCGATGGAGTCGTCCAGGCTGCCGTCCGGTTTTAATCGCGCCACGTGGTGCTTTGGATTGGCAGCGGTTCTGGTAAATCTGCCGCCCACTAGAATTTTTCCGTCGGATTGCAGTGAAATGGTGGAAACGAAGTTCTCTCCCGGGATATCGAAGGGTTCCAGCGCTGCATCGAAAGTATCCAGTTTTCCGTCGCTGGTAAGTCGCGCCAGATACTTGCGGGGCTGCGCCAGCGGATCGAGCGGGGTTGTTATTGAGATAAAATCACCTCCGAGGAGAATCTTCCCGTCGGGCTGCAGCGCCAGGGTGCGGACTGCGGCTCCGGGCTCGGCGGAGAAACCGGCGTCGAAGAGGTCGTCGGGGCTGAACCTGGCAAGGTACTCCCGCGGCTCGGTGAAGCTCCCGCCAATGACGGTCATGCCGTCCTGATTCAAAATGGCTTGTACTGCGCCGTTGGTTCCGTCCGGAAAACCTGCGGCGAGCAGGCCTGCGTCGGTGAGCGCTGGAATCGAGATCCTGGCGATGTTGTTGCGCGCCCCGCCCGCCATCTCGCTGAATATCCCCCCCACCAGAAGGCTCCCATCGGGTTGCAGGGACAGTGCGTTTATCAGCGAACCCGCCATGGAGGCGGGCTGGAAGTTATCGTCCACGGCTCCGTTGCCGCTTTTCAGCCGTGCCAGCCCGTTTCTGGTCTGCCCGCCGATGCTGTCGAAACTCCCCCCGATGTAGGTGCGGCTCTCGCCCGGTTGCACCGGATCGCTTCGATCCTGCCGTATCACTATGGCGTTGACCGGCCCCTCTGGCTGAGGGGCGAAGCTGGTATCCAGCGAGCCGTCGGTTTTTAAGCGCGCCAGGTTTTTCACGGTGATCGGGGGATCAACGGAGGTGATAGTGAAATCTCCGCCGATGACCACCATGCCGTCCCAAGGCTGCACGGCGACGGCCCGGATCTCGTTGCCGCTGATGCTGACGGCGACGGTATGCTCGCCCGTGTCCGCGTCATAGACAGAACGGTCGATGCTGAAGCCGTCCAGGATGGCGTGGGCCCGGAGCGGCAAGGCTGCCAGTATCAGGATAAGCAGGGACAGCGAGAGCCATCTCTTGGGCGTAGCTCTTCGCACTGCGTGCCCGTGGGTGTACGCTCGCATCATCAGCGCTCCTGAATGTGGATGATCTTTTTGAGCGGCTTAAGCCCGCTGTTAGATATGATTTTCAACCCGCCCGGCATCCCCGGCATCGCCGGGCCGCGCCTTTTGTCTTTGACGGTCAGGCCTCCGGTCCCTGTCTCCTGCACTCTGCCCGTTGACAGTTGCACCAGTACCTTCCCCTGCACACTGCCCCCGGGAATTTCGCCCCCGCTATCGTAGCGCACCCCCCAAAGATAGGAGTTGCCGGTCTGGCATGGAGTCGAGGAAGGCTGAAATGTGGTAAAGAAGACTGCGCCTCCGGTCATCGAGACCGGGTTTGTTATCACCCTTTCTGCGCCGAGCGTCCCCCCTGCAGCATCCAGGTCGATCCTCCATCCTTTTGGCACCGCCGAAATATTCTCGGTCTGGTTGACGATGCAGTCCGCGGCCGGCGCGCCCCCCGGGCAGACGGGTGCGGTGCATTTACTGTCAAGGCTGTTTTTTGCATTCCCCTGATTGAGGTAGCAAGGTTCCTTGATGCCATAGATAGCCCTGACGCCGGCCCAGTCGTCCTGTACGAAGGAACGGTAGTAATACCTGCCGGTTCCAAAGTAGAGCCACAAGTTCATGGATTTCCTGTCCTGCAGCCTCGCGATGCCCGTGGTGACGGGACCGGTGAGGTCGTCGGGCGCGTCTTCCGGGTGATACCCGATGACCCGGCTCCATTTCCAGATGCCAGCGACCTTGTCGTCAGTCGGTTGGGCACCTTTCGGCTCGACTTCCTCAATCATGATCCGCCCCACCCCGCCTCTGGTCCAGGTCTTCAGCGCAGGGTCCATGGCTACGTACCCCAGGTAGATGGCATCGTCCCGATATCTGGACCCAGCTTTGGAATCCCAGCGATCGGCATCGATAGCACCCCCGTTCATGGAGCCGGCGAAAGCATTTTCGATTCCGGTCGAGATAGTGGTTATCAGCGAGCCGGTTCGCAAGTCGACCACGAAAAACTTCAGTTCCCTGTTGGAGCGCCCCAGGAACTGGCCGTTCTCGATGGCACCGGTGGGACCGGACCCGAACACGGCGAACCACCTGCCGTTAACCCCGGGCTCTCCTACCCGAACGATGGCCGGCCCCGTCGTAGCATAGCCGAGGTCGGGGTTGCTGAACTCCCACAACAGAGAGGGATGGTCAGGGTCGGTGACGTCCAGTGCGAAATAGGAGGAGTAGCCGAGCCTCGCGGAAGGATTAGAGGGGTCGGCGATGGGAGTCGGAACGCAGTCAGGCGGGGTACCGTCCAACGGACTGGGCACCTCGGGGTCTACCTCCCTGGGTCGGCAAATGTCCCATGAGGCCCCTCCCAGCCCCATCCCGCCGATGACAATGGTGCGCCAGGTGTTCTTCGCCGGGTCGAAGGTGTTGTAAGCCGGGTCGGAGCCGCCGTATTTCGGGTCGGAGCTGTTGTCTTTCACTACCGTTGCGGGTTTCGGGCAGTCCCAGTAGGTTGCCGGGACGCAGATGCCGCTGTTGGTGTCGCCGATGCTCACATCGGCCACCGTGACGCTACCGTCCACGTAATAGAGATGCTGGTAGGCTGGGTCCTTCAGATAGGCGAGATAAGGCAGGGCGTTCTTTGGTATGAAGGACCATAGCTCAGTACCGGGGACCGTCCCCGAGAGTTCCTCAAGGCTCGCCTTGATTTTAGCCGAACTGCCTGGGTTGAGCTTTCCCAGGCTGAACGCGTGCAGCATGCCGTCGTTTGCCCCGACGTACACGCTACCGCGTTCCTGATATTCCTTGGAACCTACGAAGCTGCTATACGAGGAATCGCTATAGCCTTTGGGTGGAGCGAGATGGTAACTATTCAGAGAGGTGGCGGACTGCACCTTGGGAGTCGAGGAGATGATGTCTCCCAGTTTCCAGACGCCGATCCCCTTGTCGCGCGGCTTGGTCACATAGGGGTGGTCCGGGTTGCGGCTCACGGTGGCGTCCGGGATACTACCGATCTGCACCGTTCTGCTGCGCATGGTCGGGTCCCCTGGGAAGTCGTAGCCCTGCACGTACTTGATGATTTTTACCGAGCCGGGCTGATCCAGCGCCTGCAAATACGGCCGCAGCACGGAAGAGTGGTCCGGAGCATTCCAGGAAAACTTCATCAGCCCGGTGCTGCTCACCTGGTTGCCACCTGTGATCAAAGGGGTATAGATGATACGCGGCGAGGCGGCGAGGTTTCGTGACCAGAGCTGCTTGCCTGCCCGCCAGAGCGCCTGAACGGCATCGGCGTTGACCACTTCGGTCGCACCGTCGGCCTTACCGTCGCCGTTGGCATCGTAAAAAAGGGAGGCGGTGTCACCCTGCAAGGCAACCACACGGTCGGCTTCCACGTTAAGCACCAGGTCGGCGACCGTATCCTCCCTGACCGTACTGCCGTCCCCGACCGTGCTGCCCAGGAACGGATCGATGTAGTACCAAAGGCTCTCCATTTCCCCGATCCAGGAGGCCGAGGTTTCGCTGTCGAAACTCTTTTTCGGGTAGTAGCGTTCCTGAAGAAAGATGGCTCCATTGTCGTTGCCGCTGGCCAGGATGGAGCTGTCGGTCCCCGAGTTGGTACCTTCTGCCACCTGACGCAGCACTGCCAGCAATTGACCGGCCAGCTCTCCCGGATCGGAAGCGCCGGCATAGATGCCGCGGCCGCTTTCTGCGGTAGCCCGCATCAAGGTGGCCGGATCGCATTCTCCGGGCGCACCGTTGGAGGCGCCGGTGAAGACAACGTGGGTCGTTATGTACTGATCCTGGGTGAGAGGGAGCTCGGTCGAGGCGATGGCCTTGCTGAACTGCTTGATGTTCCTATGTGAAGCAATCCAGGCGAGATCGTCCAGGCTTCTGCTCCCTTCGGAGCCCGGGCAGTTGTTGGTGCTGTCCTTCCCGGTAGCCGCGTTGCGCGGCTCGCCATAGAGTTTGGCCAGTGCCTCCACCTCGATGTTGCTGTCCGCCGTCGACATGCCGTCGCTCACAATGAGCACGTTGTTTTTCTGGCAGCTGTACTGGGACGGTGCCGGCTTTTGCAAAGTGTCGAAGTCGGCTGGCTGGATCCGAAGATCAATCCGGTTCGCTAAATATCCCATGGCGTTGTAAAAGGTCTCGGCAAATGGGGTCCAGCCGGTTGCCATTATGCCGTCAAGGGCGGCGATGAGGCCTGTGGCATGGTTGCCCAGCGGTGAGGCAGGATCGTTTAGGTAGGAAATTATCCTTCCGCCGTCGATTGACTGGCAGGGGCCGAAGTTGACGAGAACCGAGTTGACGACCTTGTTGCAATCCGACGCTTTAGTGCATTCAATACTTGGATTCAGCCTGCACTGTTTGACGCACTGAAGCTTGCCGGGACCGCACTCCGAACCAGTTGCGCCGGTGGCATTGAACACCATGGCACCGAAATTGATCCGGTCGCTGAACTGCTGGATTAGTCCTTCCGGTAGCGACTCGACATGAACCCGGGCCTGGAATGCGCCAGCTACTGTCCCAAGGTTGGAGACGCCTGCATCGATCAGAAAGGCTGGAACATTAGTAACTGTCGCGGTCAAAGCTACATTTGTTGACGGGTCCGTTACCACCGATTTGACGATCTCGTTGCAGTAGTGAGTTGCCTCTGTAGTGAAACAGACATCCGATATACTGGCGTGCATAACCGAGTAGCACTTGCCGAAGTAACCCATGCTATCAATGATCCCACCGACTGGAAAGGGGGTATGTCGCAGGCCTTTGGCACAGATCCCTTCAAAGGATGACCAGGTGAGGGGGTTGCTGCTGTTCAAAATATCGATATCGCCGACATACCTTTCCATGCAGGCGTCCCGTAAAGTGGTATCCACTGCGATAGGAGTGTTGTCCTCCAGGAAACCGTAGCAAATCCCCATGATCCGATTGAAAATCGCGCCAGTGCTCGGCATGGTTCCCGTCCGTGGCAACTCCGCCGGCTCTTCCTTCACATCCATGCATGCATCTGCCTTAGCAATCAGCGCCTCTTTCCCCTGTTTTTGCAGCCAAGCGTCAACCGCTTCGAGACATGCCTGTTTCCTGTAGGCCTTGTCATAGATCTCTATGGTCGTGGCGCCTCCCCCGCTGCTATTGTACCGGTAGCCTGCTTCACCGAAGACAGGTCCGCGCACGGCAAAGGTGATCTGCGCAGCACCCGGAGCTATCTTGACGAACCTTTTACCCTGGCAACCCCGTGTCTCGCCCTGCAGCACGCTGGTGGTGATGTCATTTTCAGGGTTAGGGTCAGGGTCAGGGACCGTCTCCGGGTCATTGATGAATTTCCCCCCGGTAAGCACCTGTTTCTCGATGTCCATCTTGGACATGGCAAGCCAGTTCAGGAACCTGCCGCTTGCCTTGAAGGCCCTTACCTTCCTGCTCACTGCGGGTGGCACAGCAGCGGCCATTTCCACATAAAGGTACTCTGTCGAGGCGGCACAAGAGCCGGAGGAGCAGGGGGGTGACGGGAGCACTGCGCCGGAAACGAACCTGTCGGCAGTGAAGTCGTATTGGTAGATGCTGTTTTGATCGAAATAGCCGCTGTACGAATTGCCGTTTTGGTAACTGTCATCGAGGCAGTAGGTGGAGAGATTGCTATAGGCGAGGTCATACATGCTGGCGGAATTGTCGATCATCAGTAGCAGGTTCGATTTGATCCCCGCTGCCGGAAAGGGAGGCTGGTTGCAGTAACTCTGCAAGCCGGGAACGGGGACGCTGCCGTCACCATGCGCATTGGATGGACTATAGAGTAAGAAGAGGTTCACAAGGCACAGCAAAGACAGTAATGCCTTTGTGGCACCAGGGAAGAGCTTGTTATTCATGACTTGGCACCTCTCAAACGGTGAATTATGCAGGACAGACTGACACTACGGGAAGCGGGAAAGATTATAAGTTTCTAAGTATAGCCATAGTGCAGCAAAAAAAAAGCAGCCGTCGCCCTTTTGAGCAAACCGGCTGCGTTTCCTGTCAGACAAGCTAGCAGGAGTCGGGCAATGCACTGTCACGGGCGTGACGGTATGACATGCACAAGCCGGCGGTTGACAGTAACGCAGCAAGAGATGGCAAAGCTATGCCTTGGTCTGGCGGCAGAGCGACAGAAAGGTCTGTATTTGGCACCAATCAAGCTGCCTGCAAGCTCAATTGACACAGATATTAATAGAGACTACTATTGTAAGTGGCTATTTTATGACTGTTTAGTGCATTTAACAGGTAACCGTGGGGATGGGTACATGAGAGTAATCACAAGCATCTGCATCAGTATCCTGATGCTGCTGATCTTCGCCTCCGCAGGGCTGGCGGACAACAAGATCAGGTCGCTTTGCGATATCAGCTATCCGAGCGATTCGCGGGTGGAGTGGCAATGCCTGAAGCTTAAATGGACCGACACTCCCAAGGGACTATTCGGCGCGCGTTGGCAGGACGTGCTGCGCTTCAACCGGATGGACCGGCGCCATTTCCTGGGGGGAGTATCGATCAAGGTTCCTAAAAACCTGGAGCAGATCAAGAACTTCACGCCGCTGCCGCTGACCTATCCGGACGCCGCGCCGGAGCCCAAATTCATCCTGGTCGATCAGAGCGACATGTTCCTGGGCGCCTATCAGTACGGCAAACTGGTGCTTTCCTTCCCTGTTGCCGTCGGTATCGAGGGACACGAGGTCCCCTTCGGCAGCTTCAAGATCGACGCTGCGGACCGCTGGCATAAATCGAACCTGTTCATCATGGAGGAGATAGGCCGCCCCTATCCGATGCACTACGGACTCAGGTTCTTCGTCGATAAGAGCGTAGACACCTGGCCTACCTATTGGATCCACGGTCGCGATGTCCCCGGCTATCCCGCCTCGCACGGCTGCATCGGGCTATATGACGAAGAGATGCAGGTGGAGTATTACAGCGCCCACGACAAGAAGGTGTACAAGAACAACTATCACCCGCTGACCGAGCCTTATCTGCAGGGAGCCCAAGCCCTGTATCGGTGGGTCGTCGATCCGCGCAGTGATCCCGGCAAGTTCCATGAAATAAAAGACGGCCCCAAGGTGCTGATCCTCGGCAGGCCGCCTAAACCGTAGGTTGGGGTAAACAGCCTTACTGTGAACCCCAACATTGCAATGTTGGGGTTCACGATAAACCCGCTCCCCCCAACCTACGCTCTCTCCCTTTTTCTCGTTCCCAATTTTCTCGATCCCAAGCTCCAGCTTGGCAATTCCTCGTTCCCAAGCTCCAGCTTGGGAATGCAATCGACGGAAAAGCTCCAGCTTTGAGTCCTTGAAGCGGAGCTTCCAGTAGCATTTACGTTCCCAAGCTGGAGCTTGGGAACGAGATGATCGATCTCATGTCTGCTATTTCTCTACCCCCTTCGACAATCTCTCCCCCCTTTGAAAAAGGGGGGTCGGGGGGGATTTGGACCAAGGTGCCACGGAGCGACGTTTAGCGGCAGAAGGCAAATCCCCCTAAATCCCCCCTTCCGCAGCTTAGCCCCTACAGATCCTCACCTGGCCCCTTTTCACCTACTTCCACCTTTTCACCTGCTTCCCCCTTCGGCCCCGCATCCTCCCCTTTCACCCGCCTCCTCAACCTCCCGATACGCTCGCTGACCCGATCCATCACCACGTAGAAAACCGGCACGAACGGAATGGCCAACAGGGTGGAGGAAAGCATCCCTCCGAAAACCACGGTTCCGAGTGCCCGCTCGCTGGCGGCCCCGGCTCCTCTGGCAAAAAGCAGCGGCGTCACCCCGAGGAGGAAGGCGAACGAGGTCATGACGATGGGACGAAAACGACGACGGGTCGCCTCGATGGCGGCCTCTGTGCTGCTCCTCCCTTCCTTGTGCAGCTCGCGGGCGAATTCCACAATCAGGATAGCGTTCTTGCTCGCCAGGGCGATCATCAGGATGAGCCCCACCTGGGTATAAAGATCGTTGCCGAAGCCGCGCGCCAGAAGCGCGAGCAGCACACCCACGAGGGCCACGGGAACCACCAGGATCACCGCCGCAGGCGAGGTCCAACTCTCATACAACGCCGCCAGCACCATGAAAACCATGACGATGGAGAGGGCGTAGACGAAATATGCCTGGTTGCCGACCTTCCCCTCCTGATAGCTGGTGGAGGTCCAGTCGTAGGCGATTCCGGGAGGGAAAATCTCGCCTGCCAAGCGCTCCATGGTCCGCAGCGCCTCGCCCGAGCTGAAACCGGGCGCGGCGGAGCCGAAGATGGCGGCGGCAGGATAGAGGTTGTAGCGGGTGATCAGCTCAGGCCCCTGGACTTCCTTGACCGTGACCAGCGCGCTCAGAGGGACCATATCCCCCACGCGGTTTCTCACATATAGCTTCTCGATATCGCGCGGCTGCAGCCGGTAGCGGCTGTCGGCCTGGATGTAGACCTGGTAGACCTGGTTGAATTTGTTGAACAGGTTGGCGAACGAGGAGCCGAGGTTGGCCTGAACGGTTTCCAGCACGCTGGAGAGCGGAACCTGGAGCGCTTCCGCCTTGACCCGGTCTATATCCAGATAAAGCTGAGGGTTGCTGACGCTGAAAGTAGTGGCGAGAAACTGCAGACCGTGCTGGCCGTTTCCCGCCTGAACCAGTTCGCTGGCAGCAGCATGCAGTTGGTCCAAACCGAGGCTCTGGCGGTCCTCCACCATCATCTGGAATCCACCGGTCTGCCCCAGACCCGGAACCGGCGGCGGGATCGCCACGAAGAACTGTCCCTCCTGGATGCCGGAAAGCCCCTGGTAGATGCTGGCAACGATCTGATCCTGGTCCAGGTCGGCGCCGCGCTCCTCCCATCCTTTATAGACGATGAAGGTGGTCGAGATGTTAGGCACGTTGGCGCCGTCCAGAATCGAGAGCCCCCCCACATCCACCCAGAAGTCGACTCCCGGGGTCTTGGCAAGAACCGCGTCGATACTCCGAATAGCTTCCCGCGAGCGTGGCAGCGACGCACCTTCCGGCAGGCGGGAAAGCAGGATACAGTACCCCTGATCTTCGGTAGGAAAGAAGCCGGTGGGGCGGCGCAGAAATCCGAAGATGGTCAGGTTTATGATCACGGCGAAGAGGAAAAACATGGGCCAGGGGCGATGCACCATCCAGCTGACCGCCCGCATGTAGCCGTCGGTCACCTTTTGAAAGCCGCTGTTGAAGCCCCGGCAAAAACGGTTCGGCGGCTTGGAACTGCGCGGCTTGAGCCACAAAGCGCACTGAACCGGCTTCAAGGTCAGAGCGTTGATGGCGCTGATCACTGCCGTCGCGGCGATCACCAGGGCGAACTGTCTGAATACCTGCCCGGTAATGCCGGGAAGGAATGCGGCCGGAAGAAAGACGGAGACCAGGGCCAGGGTAATCCCCATGATCGGCCCGGTCAGCTCCTTCATCGCCAGAATGGTCGCTTCCTTGGGAGCAATCCCCTGCTCGATATGATAGGAGGCGTTCTCCACGATGATGATCGCGTCGTCCACCACGATCCCGATCACCAGGATCAGGGCGAAAAGCGTCATCAGGTTGACCGTGAAACCGAGCGCCGCGATGGCGATGAAGGCGCCTATGATGGTGACCGGGACCGTAGTGGCAGGCACCAGCATGGCCCGAAAGTTCTGCAGGAAGAGCATGATCACCACCAGCACCAGGATCCCGGCGATGATCAGAGTCTCGTAAACCCCGGCGACCGCCTCGCGGACGAACCTGGTGGTGTCGTACTTGATGGCGTACTTGAGCCCGGCGGGGAACTGCTTGCTCATCTGCTCCATGGCCAGGTACACCTTGTCCGCCGTATCGATGGCGTTGGCGTCGGGGAGCGCGAAGACGCCGACATGGGCGGCCCTGTGGCCGTTGAACGTGGAAAAGTTGCTGTAGCTCTGCTGTCCCAGCTCGATCCTGGCGATATCGCGCAGATGGACCAGTTGCGGGGCCGGGCCGGGAACGCTCTTGACCACGATCTCCTCGAACTGGCTCACCTCTGAGAGTCTTCCCAGGGAATTTACGGTGAACTGGAAGGAGTGATCCTGTGGTACCGGCGAGACTCCGAGCTGGCCGGCCGCGACCTGCACGTTTTGTCCCTGGATGGCTGTGAGGACATCGCTTGAGGTGAGACCGAACGCCTGGAGCCGGCTCGGGTCGAGCCAGACCCGCATACTGTAGGGGGCGGCACCGAAGACCCGTACCTGGCTCACCCCGGGGATGCGGGCCAGCGGGAACTGCAGGTTGATGGCGGCGTAGTTGGAGATGAAGTTTTCTTCGAACCGGTCATCGTCGGCATAAAGACTTGCCACCAGCAGGAAGTTCGGGGAGACCTTGCGGATAGTGACCCCCTGCTCCCGGGCCCCGCCGGGGAGCTGCGCCAACGAGGTATTGACCAGGTTTTGCACCAGGGCGAGCGAAGCGTCCAGATCGGTCCCCACCTCAAAAGTCACCGTCAAGGTGTAGGAGCCGTCCGAGCTGCTGGTAGAGGACATGTAGATCGAGCCTTCGACACCGTTGACCGCCTGCTCGATCGGGACACCGATGGTAGCCGCCACCACCGAAGCGCTGGCGCCCGGATAGCGTGAAGTTACCTGGATAGTGGGGGGGACGATGTCCGGGTAGCGCGAGACCGGCAGCAGGTACAGGCAGATCACGCCGATGATCATGGTCACGAAAGCGATGGCGTTCGCGAAGATGGGCCGCTCGATGAAGAATTGGGAGATCACGGTTTGGACCCGCCCACCGGGGGAACCTGCCCCGCTGCCCGCTCCGGCGTAACCGGCTGCCCGGGAACCGCCCGCAGCAGCCCCTTGACAACAACCCACTCCTCTCCCTTTACCCCTTCCTCAATGACCCGCATGTGATCGACCAGCATGCCGGTCTTGACCGCGCGCCGCTGCACCAGGTTTTTCCCGTCCACCACCAGAAGGTAGGAACCCTGCTGGTCGCTGCCCAGCGCCGTCTCCGGCACCAGGAAAGCCGGCCTTTCTTGCAGCGGCACCCGGACCCGGGCCTGCAGACCGGGCAGTATCGCCCCCGACCTGTTGTCTACCACCCCGCGCAACAGCAGCGTTCCGCTCCCATCCGAGAGACTCGTTGCGGCAAAGTCGAGCCGTCCCTGGTGCGGGTAACCCTCCTCGTGCGGAAGGGCCGCGGCCATGGGCCAGTTGGCGACCCCGCCCTGTCCGGGAATACCGCGGGCGCTTCTCGTGAGCCGCCCCAGGTCGAGATCGCTGATGTTGAAATAAAAGTAGACGGGATCGATCTGGCTCATTTCCGCCAGCACCGTGTTCTCCCCGGCCCCGACCAGAGTGCCACGGTCCTTCAGGTGCCGATCGATCCTGCCGGCAAAGGGTGCGGTGATCTTGGTGTAACCGAGATCCAGCCTCGCCAGGGCGCGCTCGGCCTCGGCGTCGGCCAGGTTTCCCCGGGCCGAATCCAGCTGGAACTGCCAGTTATCCACGTCGCTTTGGGCCGCGGCTTTTTGCTGCAGCATGGCCGAAAAGCGGGCCAGCTGTTTGCGGGCATATTCTAGCTGAGCCTTTTGCTGGATAATTCGGGCCTCAGCCTGACCGAGCCTGGCCAGCGTGGTGTCCTGCTGGATCACGAATAGCGGCTGCCCCTGGCGGACCAACTGACCGTCCCGAAACAGCACCTGTTCCAGGTATCCCGGCACCCGGGCCACCAGTTGTACCGTCTTCACCGCACGGCTGGTGCCGTTTAGCTCCAGATAATCCGAAACCACCCGTTGCACCGGCTGAGCCACCGTGACCCTGGGAGGCGGCGGTGCCGGCGGCGCCTCTTTCTTACATCCGGGAAGCAGCAAGGAGAGCAGCAGGGAGTGGAGCGCAATCCGGGCGAAAGGCGGTTGAAACCAGCGTTGTCCGGTTAGATTCCTGCACTCCGTGGCAACTTCCCTCATCCGCCCCTTCGGGGCACCTTCTCCCGGAGGGAGAAGGACTAAATGCCTACCATCGCCCTCCGGGAGAGGGTGGCCGGAGGCCGGGTGAGGGGCTTTTGCGCTGCGGCAACCGGCATTGCAAAGACCTGACCGGACAACGCTGGGTTGAAACCGCAGCCGCGGGAAGAAGCCTGTTGAGCCAGGCAGCCGGGGCTTGTCTAAGCTATCGTTTTTATAGGGGCTCACTGCAGACCTCCATACCCACTCTCCTTCCCCGGGAGGAGGGAGGTCGGGCCTGCGCGCCGAAGCGCTTCAGCCGAAGGCGGGAGGGGGGAAGGCTGCTCTCTGCTGGAAAGAGCTTTCCCCCTCCCTGACCCAGGCTTGTCTAAGCTATCGACTTGATAACGGCTCACTGCAGACCTCCATACCCACTCTCCTTCCCCCGGAGGGGGGAGGTCGGGAGGGGGGAAGGCTGCTTCTTACTGGAAAGAGCTTTCCCCCTCCCTGACCCTCCCCCTCCGGGGGCGGGGACATTCTGATCATCTCCGTCTGCTCCCCCGGTATCCCGCTCAGGCGCCCGGTTCCACCAGCCGCCTCCCAGGGCATGGAACAGGGCGACGCTATCGGCGTAACGTGCAGCCTGAGCCTGTACCAGATTGAGCCGGGCCTGCTGGTACTGCCGATTGGCATCGAGCAGAGCGACGTGACTGATTGCGCCGAAGCGAAGTTGCTGCTCGGTAAGTTCCAGGCTCTCCCGAGCCGCCTGCGCGGCCTCAGCATCGGCCCTGAGGGTCGCGGCGTCGTGCTCCAACGCCTGCAGAACGTCAGCCACCTCCTGAAAAGCCTGCAACACCGTCTCCCGGTAGTTGGCCTGCGCCTGGTCGTAAGCGGCAACGGCTGCCCGGCGCCTGGCTCTCAGCTCGCCACCACGAAAAAGCGGTTGAACCACACCTGCACCGAGATTCCACACTGCAGTCCCGCTGCCAAACAGCGAACCCATGGTGACCGCCTCGGAACCGTAATTGCCGGTGAGGGTGATCTGCGGGTAAAGGTTAGCCGTCGCCACGCCGATCCCGGCGCTTGCCGTATGCAGCAACTCCTCAGCGGCCAGGATGTCCGGGCGCTGGCGCACCAGAACCGACGGCAGGCTCACCGGCAGATCCTCCGGCAGTTGCAGAGTATCGAGTTCAAACTCGGGGAGTCCCGCAGCCTCGCTCGGGAATCGGCCGACCAGGACAGCGAGCAGATGGCGGTTCTGGTTCAGTTCCAATTCCAGCGGCGGCAGATCGGCCCGGGTCTGTGCCAGCAGTGCCCGCTGGGCCGACACCTCCACCTCGGAGACCGCACCTGCCTGGTAGCGAATCTCGACCAGGGAAAGCTGTTGTTGCTGCAGTGCCAGGATTTCCCTGGCGGCCCGGAGCTGTGCCCGCAGCGAAGCTTCACGCACCACACTGGTGACCACATTGGCGCTCAGAGAGAGATATGCCCCTTCGATCTGAAAGCGCTGGTAGTTGACCTGAGCCTGCAGCGCTTCCAGTTCCCGGCGGTTGGCTCCGAAAAGATCCAAGCCGTAAGAGACAGTTACCGAGGCGTTGTAGAGGGTAAAGGGGCTGAACTTATTCTGTGGCTGCCCGAAACCTGCACCCGAGATCTTACGTCGGTCCCTGGAAAAACCGGCGTCTACTCTCGGCAAGAGGGACCCGACCTGGGCGCGGCGGTTTTCCTGAGCCTCCCGCAAAGTCGCCTCGGCCGCGGCAAGCGTCGGGCTGTTGGCGAGCGCCAATTGCACCAGCCGGTCCAGCGGCTCGGAGTTAAGGAGGGTCCACCACTGTGCCGGGACCTCCCGCCCGGGAACGAAGCGCTGTGAGGCGCCATCTTTACCAGGCGATGCGAGAGTCTGAAGAGGAAGCGTTGTCGCGGTGTAGCCGGTCGGCGTTGCGAGTGCCGGCGAGCGGAAGTCGGGGCCGACGGCACATCCGGCAAGGAGCAGTCCGGCGATGGTCCCGGCCGCGGCGCATGGGACTGGCGACAGGCATCTTCGTCTTTGATCTCTCACGACATCTCCTATCCGCCCGGCAGCCAAGTAGCCTAGTCCGGTAGGTCGGGTTAGCGGTATCATCGCGTAACCCGACGTTGCGATGTCCGGTTACGCGGTAAAGCCGCCCCCGACTACCAATCTACTTCCTCTCCGCCCAATGCTCAGGCAGCGTAACAACCTAGGTTGGGTTAGCAGTCTCACCGCGTAACCCGACGTTGCAATGTCGGGTTACGCGATAAAGCCGCTAACCCGACCTACCAAAGCACGAAAGCCCTTACAGCAAAGGCCGCACCCGGAAGAGTTGCGGCCTTTATTTCACTGCGAAGAGAACCATATCTTTGAATTGATGTGCCTCTTCTTTTAACCGTTGGAGAGTGAAGCTGTGCTGCGGGGGGGTGATCTTTGCCGGTCAGTCATCCGGCTCAAATTCGGAATTCTTCTGCCCATGCTTACGAATGTTTGTACGGTAAACCCGCGAGACTGTCCTTGAATTCGGCAATGGTTTTCTCCAGGGCAGCAAGGTTTGCCTCCAGTTCCTGGAGCTCGCTATTCACATTGAGTTTAGTAGCGGCTTCCTTAATTGCTACTATATGGAATCCGATCACTTCCTGAACGCGTGCAGTCTCAATGCGCGTCATGGTACTCCTCCGTCTCTGAGAGTCGGAATGGGACATGGTCGACATAGCCGCCAGGTCCCATTCCCTTTCTGACTATTCCCGCCAGTGAATGCATGACACTGGGCAGACATCTATGGCATTGCTCTGAATCTCCTCCTCAGATGCACCGGTCGCGTCATAGCACTCGGCCTTGCCGTTGTCAGCAAACTGGAATACTTCGGGAACGTTGTCAGTGCACAGTCCGCAACTAATACACACATCTTGATCGACCCAGGGTTCCTTTGCCATTGTCTCCTCCACGTAGTTGGAATGGTTTGGCCCAGAAACTGGTACCTCCGGGCCGAATAAGAGAACACTCTAACACTCGCGATCTGATAGTCAACTGCCGTAGACGCAAGGTCCCCGCCAGTTTTTGCAGCGTCCCCTACCCCAGGGGTCACAGATGCTCGAGGTCATACGGAACCCTGTAGGGGCACCCCTTGCGGGTGTCCTGTCGTGCCATTGGATACCCGCAAGGGGTATCCCTACCTGATGTCCTTTATTGGCAGTGGAGAGCTGACAGCGGATGCCGGACTGTCAAAGATAAAGAACTGTCAGATCTATATCGGCAGTAGAGAGTATAAAGAAGTTACCAGTATCCAGCCCCAACTGTCATGACCAGATCGCCATCTGTCATTCCCCTATTCTCTTCCTTAGGTCGTTAGACAACCAACAGCGTGGAAAGTATACTCTCGATATCTTATGAGTAACGCTGCAGCCAAAGAGCAAACAATCCCGCAGCTATGAGGACATCGACATGGCACTATACGAATTTGAAGGTAAACGTCCTACTATCGGAGCCGGCTCATTCGTCCCGGAAACTGCGGATGTCATCGGGGACGTGACCATCGGCGAGAAATGCTTCGTCGGCGTGGGCGCCCGCATCAGGGGCGATTACGGAACCATCGTGATCGGCAACCGCACCTCGGTGCAGGAAAACGTGGTAATCCACGCCCGCGATGGCGACCGCACCGTGGTGGGGGACAACGTGCAACTGGGGCACGGCTGCATCCTGCATAACTGCACGGTGCGTGACAACGCTGTGATCGGTGTAGGCGCCATCATCTCCGATTATGCGGTGGTGGGAGATTGGGCCATCATCGGCGAAGGGGCGGTGGTGCGTGGCAACATCCCGGACGGCGCCATAGCCGTGGGAATTCCGGCCAAGGTGGTAGGCCAGGTTAGCGACGAGCAGAAAAAGGAGTGGCTCTACTATAAGAACAAGTACGCGGAGCTCGCCAGCGAACGCTACCCTGCAGGATTCAAAAGGATAGGATGACATGGAAGAGAGACCTCTGAGAATTCTTACTGCGGTGGCGGCCTTTGACGGGCACGACGCGTCGGTGCTCGCCCTGAATCGCGCTCTTTTGGCAGGCGCGAGACCGGTCGAGGTGGTCTATCTCGGCTTCAACATGACCGGCGACAAGATCGCCGACGCGGCACTTCAGGAAGGGGCCGACGCGGTTGCGGTAAGCTCCTACAACGGCGGGCATCTGCAGTTTTTCCCACATCTGGTCAGGCGCCTGGAGGAAAAAGGGATGGGCGCCACGCTGGTGTTTGGGGGCGGAGGCGGCACCATCCTCGCCGAGGATGCGCTGACGCTGGAGGCATCCGGAGTGGAGAAGATCTACGGCCCGGGCTGGTCGCTTGATGACATCACTTTTGATATTACCGAACGGGTGCTGGCGCGGCCGGGGGGTGAGGGGAGCGGGTTGGAGGGGGGCTACCCTCCCCCAGCCCCTCCCATAAAGGGAGGGGAGCAAAAGCGGTCGCACATAAACGAAGAAGAGCAAAGGCGATCGTCCGTAGAGGGAGGGGGGCAAAGCTCTGCTGCAAAGGAGGGGGAGCATGGTCGGTCTGCCTCTGTAGGGATACCCCTTGCGGGTATCCATGATCAGACACCCGCGCAGGGTGCACCTGCATCCGCTGCCTGGCCTGAAGGCATTGACAACCCGGTCGAACTGAGCCGCCTGCTGACCTGGGCCGAGAGTGCACCTGCTGAAACCTGCAACGCCGTTCTCGATGCTCTTGCGCTGCAGGATAAAGGAGCGACCAAGGTGGTGGCGGTTTCCGGCGACGGCGGCAGCGGCAAGAGTACGCTGATCGACGAGATGGTCCGGCACTTCCTGGAGAGCTTCCCGGACAAACGTGTCGCCATCCTCGCCAACGATCCTTCCCTCGCCACCGGCCGCTCAACCACCGCCTTTCTGGCAGACCGGGTGCGCATGAACGCGATCTACCACGACCGCGTCTGGCTGCGCAGCGTGGCAACCGGAAGCGCCTATGCACCGCTCGCTCCCCGCCTACCCCAACTGCTCGGCCTTTTCAGCGCGGCACGCTTCGACCTCGTGCTGGTCGAGACGCCGGGAGCCGGTCAAACCGGACTCGACCTCGGCGCGCTCAGGGCCGATCTGCTGGTCTATGTGAAGACTCGCGAGTACGGCAGCGGCCTGCAACTGCAAAAGGACCAACTGCTGCGCGATGCGGATATCGTCGTATTGAACAAGATCGATCTGCAAGGGACGGAGGCGGCCTATGCCGAGCTGCGCGGAGTGCTCTCGGAACTTGGGAAGCAGGATGCTCTCATTCCGACGGCCTCGAAAACCGCGCGCGACCCCGGCACGCGCCGCCTGTTCGCCAGCATCTGCAAGAGCCTGGGCTGGCCTGCCCCCGAGGCACCGGCCGAAGCTAACATCTTCAGCTACGCCAAAAAGAACACCCTGGTACCGCACCGGCGTCGCACCTACCTGGCGCAGATTGCCGACAAGGTAAGAAGCTATGACGCGTTCGTCGATGGAGAGCTGCAAAAGGTTCGCGCCAATCCGCTGGAGACCCGCACCCTGGATCCGGCCTGTGCGGAACTACTGGAGCAGTGGCCCCGGAAATGGCAGGAGATCTCGCAGCAAGCCGCCCGCAACATGGGGATGGAACCGTACGCCGAGACCCCCAACGGCCTGAGGCTCATGCGGGTGGCGCTCCCCAATCCCGAGGACCGCCCCGAGTCCCTGCGCTTCCTGCTCGAAGAGGGGCTTCCCGGTGAATTCCCCTTTGTCACCGGCATCTACCCCTACCGCACCATGTCCGCCGGTGAAACCACCAGGCAGTTCGCTGGTCTGCGCGGACCGGAGGAGACCAACCGGCGTCTGCATCTTTTGGCCCGGGGCGTCGCCAAGCCGCGGCTCTCCATCGCCTTTGACGGCGTCACCCTTTACGGCGCGGACAGCGACGAGGATCCTGGGAGTATCGGCAAGATCGGCGAAGGGGGCGTCGCCATCGACACCTGGGAGGATATGAAGCTCGTGCTCGACGGCTTCCGGATTCCCGACATCAGCACCTCGATGACCATCAACGGCCCGGCGCCGACCATACTCGCCATGTATTTCGTAGCAGCTATGGAGATCGAACTGGAGCGGGCCGAAAGGGAGCGGGGTGCGACGCTTTCCGGGGGCGAGAGGGAAGAATTGCGTCGGCAGACGCTGAAAAACCTGCGCGGGACCGTGCAGGCCGACGTACTGAAAGAGATACAGGCCCAGAACGAGAACCTGTTCCAGCCAGATTTCGCCATCAAGCTTTTGGGCGACGTGCAGCAGTGGTTCATCGAGAACGGAGTCGAGAAGTTCTATTCGCTCAGCATCTCGGGATACCACATCGGCGAGGCTGGCGCCAGCCCGGTCCAGGAACTCGCCTTCACACTTTCCAACGGTTTCACCTACGTGGAAAACTTCCTGGCCCGCGGCATGGCCGTCGACGTCTTCGCCCCCAGCCTCTCCTTCTTCTTCAAGGTTTCCCACGAGGCCGAATGGCTTGCCTACGGCGCCGTCTGCCGGAAGATCTGGGCCATCGCCCTGCGCGACGTCTACGGCGCCGGCGAGCGTTCGCAGAAGTTCAAGTTTCACACCCAGACCTCGGGACGCGCTCTCCAGGCCGAGGAGTGGGACACATTAAATCCCGTCCGCCTCACCTATCACGCCTTTGTGGGACTTTTGGCCAACTCCAACTCGCTGCACGTCGATTCCGCGGACGAGCCTATGACCACCCCCGCCGAGAAGTGGGTGCGGCAGGCTTCCATGGTAGCCAATTATCTGCGCGAGGAGTCCGAGGGATTCGTGATCCAGAACCTGCTCTCCGGCTCCTACGCCTTCCGCGCCCTGGTAAAAGAGGTGCAGGCCCAGGTGCTGGACGAATTCGACCGGCTGGACCAGTTGGGAGGAGTCGGACCCGCCACCGAGTTGGGCTACCAAAGGCGCTGTATTGCCGAGAACAGCACCAAGTACGAGCGCGAACGGCGCCGCGCCGGGCCCGGGCATCCCGAGCCGCCGCGGCGCAAGATCATAGGCTATAACAGCTTCGAGCTCCCCGAAGGGCACAGGGAGAAATATCCACCCGTCGCCGACGTAGTTCGTCCCGACCCCGCCGATTGGGAGCGCCAGTTAACCCGGGTGCGCAGTTTCAAAGAGCGGCACCGGGAAGATGCGCCGATCTATCTGGAGCGTCTCAAGCAGATAGCGTTGCAGGACGGCAACGTCTTTGGAGAGCTCCTGGAGACCGTGCGGCACGCGACGCTGGGCCAGATTTCCAAGACGCTCATGGAAGTGGGAGGAGAGTACCGGAAGATGGTGTGATGGAGGGGGCTCCTGGCTTATAGCCCCCTCTCCCCTGGTAGGAGAGGGATGGGGAGAGGGGGAAGCTTGTCTTCTTAATCAGATCACTGAGAGCAGATAAACAGTTCGTTTTAGTTTTTAAACCGCAGGGAGCTGAATCATGAAACAACCAATCTGGGTGCCACCCAGAGAGCGGGTACAAAATAGCGCCATGTGCCGCTTCATGGCCTTCGTGAACGGCCGGCACGGCTCAAGCTTTGACTGCTACCGCGATCTATACCAATGGTCCGTAACCGACATCTCCGCCTTCTGGGCCGCCTTATGGGACTTCAGCGAAATCATCGCCTCACAACCATACCATCAGGTGGTGGATGACCCGACCCGGATGCCGGGGGCACGATGGTTCAGCGGCGCCAGGCTCAACTTTGCCGAGAACCTGCTGCGCTTTCGCGACGACAGGACGGCAATCATCTTCAAAGGCGAAGATCGCGAAACCGAACGCCTGAGCTACGCCGAACTTTACCGCTCGGTGGCGCGTCTGGCGCAGGCGCTCAAGAGAGCTGGAGTAAACCCCGGAGATCGCGTCGCCGGCTTCATGCCCAACCTGCCTGAGACCGTAATCGCCATGCTGGCCAGCGTCAGCATCGGCGCCGTCTGGTCCTCCTGCTCGCCCGACTTCGGCATACAGGGAGTTCTCGATCGTTTCGGCCAGATCGAGCCCAGGATCCTCTTCAGCGCCGACGGTTATCTCTACGGCGGCAGACATTTTGAAACGCTGGACAAACTGAAGGGGATCGTGGCGCAGATTCCCTCCATCGAACGGGTGATACTGATCCCGTACCTGGAGCGCGAGCCGCGTTTCGACGGCATCCCCCGCACCACTTTATATGACGATTTCACGGCCGGCGCGCAACAGGCTGACGCAATCGAATTCGCACAGCTCCCCGCCGACCACCCGCTCTACATCATGTATTCCTCCGGCACCACCGGCCGGCCCAAATGCATGGTGCAAGGGGCTGCAGGGATACTGTTGCAACACCGCAAGGAACTCCTGCTCCATACCGACCTCAGGCGGGACGACAGCATCATCTATCTCACCACCTGCGGTTGGATGATGTGGAACTGGCTGGTCAGCGCCCTTTCCTGCGGTGCCGCCCTGGTGCTTTACGAAGGGAGCCCCTTCCACCCCGACCCCGGCGCGCTCTGGCGCTTTGTTCAATGCAAAAAGATCACCGTCTTTGGCACCAGTGCGCGCTACCTCAACTCGCTCGACAGCTCGGGCACCCGGCCCGGCAGGGAGTGCGACCTCTCGTCGCTTCGCACCATCCTCTCCACCGGCTCCCCGCTATCCGACGCTGTTTTCCGCTACGTCTACCGCGATATAAAGTCCGACCTTCAGCTCGCCTCCATTTCGGGAGGCACCGACTTGAACGGCTGCTTCGCGCTTGGGGATCCCACCAGTCCCGTTTATCCGGGGGAGTTGCAATGTCGCGGACTGGGCATGCGAGTCGAGGTCTACAATGCGGCAGGCGAGTCCGTAGTCGGTGAGCCGGGGGAGCTTATCTGCAGCGCCCCCTTCCCCTCCATGCCCCTTTACTTCTGGGGTGATTCCGACGGCGCCAAGTATCGAAAAGCGTACTTCGAGAAATACCCTGGGGTCTGGGCTCACGGCGACTGGTGCACCATTACCGA
>Ga0209317_1001245_pt1 | contig 23454 bp, 16 predicted proteins | sample RifGroB2_FD_183994 | JGI IMG/M metagenome (GOLD analysis project Ga0209317, IMG submission 183994) | Soil microbial communities from Rifle, Colorado, USA - Groundwater B2 (SPAdes) (version 2) | ecosystem: Environmental > Terrestrial > Soil > Unclassified | place: Rifle, Colorado | collected...
CGCGGCGAGCCGCAGCAGAGACTCCTCGCTCAACTGGTTGGTATAGGCGTAGGCGGTGCAAAGCTCCGAGATCACCCTGATCCCTATGCCGCGGTCCGCCGCCGCCACCACCCTCTCCACCTTGCCGTCCTCGCACAGTATCGATGTGAACGCGTTGTCTTCGTAGTAGATGTCGGCGAAGTCGCCGCCGGCCGACAGTGCCCGCCGCAGGATGGCTCGCGTGTCTATGGATTCGAGCATGGCTCACCCTCCCGGGTCACCTCGGTGACCGCGATCTCCCTAGAAAGCGCCTCCATCAGCGCCGCCACGTCGGCCGCAAAAGGGAGCGGGTAGTTGACCCGGACGATACCCCTCTTGCCGTCGACGGTGCTCATGGTGGAGAGCCCCTCATATGCCTCGAGTATGAACTTCATGTAGACCAGGTCCCGGCTGGCGAGCTGGTAGTAACGGTTGGCCGTTTCCATGATACCTCCCTGACGGCACGCCTGCCGCGGACGACTCATTCCCGGCGGCACTCGATCAAGAACCCCCCTGATGCCACGGCAGCGCAGCAGAAACTACATACCACTTGGCCGGCTAAAAGACAAATTTTCTTTGGCCCTCCTTGCCTCGGCAGGATCATCTGATATGTTCTCATGTATGAAATTAGTACTTGTTAATAATTACAAGACCGCCGTCAAGAGCCCGCGCCCGCGGCCCTTGCAGCTTTGGTGCGTCCTGCTTTTTCTGCTTCTCATGGGAACGGGGGCCAACGCGGCGGGCTATCAGCCCGACCTTATGGTGCGGCTTGCCTCCGAGGGGGACGACTCCTACCTGGGCGGCGGCGTCTTCGAATCGAGCGCCGAAACGCAGACGAAATCCCAGCCGGCCTTTCCCGGCAGCGTCGCCGTGTTCCGCGTGCTCGTGCAAAACGCCGGCCAGGCGCCGGACAGCTTTGTCCTCAGGGGGGGGTGGAACGAAACCGGCCTGACGGTGCGCTGCCTGGACGAGGGGGGCGTGGACAGGGCCGCCGCGCTCGCGGGGTCCGGCTATGCCAGCGGCACCCTGGCGCCGGGAGCGTCCGCCTCGTTTCTGCTCCAGGTGACGCCGAGCGCGCTGCCGCTGGGCGCGAGCTACCGCGTGACGCTCTCCGCCGCCTCCGCGGCCGACCCGGCGAGGACGGACCAACTGAAGACGGAGACCGTCGCCTGCGGGGCGACCGCCGCTGTGACCGTCTCCACCCCCGCGGATAACTGGGGCTTCCCGGGGACCGTCGTCAACTACCCCTACACGGTCACCAATGTCGGCAACAAGCCCGACAACTTCACCCTCTCGGCGGCAAGCAGCATGGGTTGGCCGAGCGCCATCTATGCCGATGACGGCGCGGGGGGCGGGATCGCGGCAGATGGCGTGCGCCAAAGCGGCGAGAGCCATGAAACGGTCGGCACCGGGCCGCTCGCCCCCGCAACGGTCTATCGCTTCTTCGTCGCCGTCACGGTCCCCGCATCGAGTGCGGACCGTGCACGCGCCGACACCCGCCTGGCGGTGAGCGGCGCGGATGCCCGCGCAGCCGACCAGGTCACCACGAGCGCCATCGCCGCGGTGATCACCGTCGCGGAGCAGGTGCGCAACCTCACACGGGGAGGTCCCTTCGCGCCGAGCGCCGAGGCGGTCCCGGGGGATACCCTGGAGTACCGGATGACGCTGACCAACAGCGGTTCGGCAACGGCCACCTCGGTCGGCATCGACGCTCCCCTTCCCGGGAGCACGGCATGTCTGCCCGAAAGCCTCTGGATCGGCACCACGCCTGGGGGCGACGGGCCGCCCTGTGCGGCCGCCGACTGCGGCTTTGTGCGGGAATCGGCCGGAAACATCGTCGCGCGTCTGGGTCAGGGAGCGACCGACGCCGCAGGGGGATCCCTTTCGCCCGGAAAAACGCTCTACGTATATTACCGCGTCCAGGTGCAGTGATGCGCTGATCGGGGAAATGGGCCATGGTCCCTGCAATGAGGAAGAGGGGGGGAAGAGTTTTGGCGCGCTGTCTGGCGCTGGTGCTTTTTTTTGTCCCGGAGACCGCCACCGCGCTCACCCCGGCGGGAACCGTGATAACCCATGAATTCAGCGCCAGATTCGGGGCGCCGACGCCGCCGCGCCAGGCAAGCTCCAATCAGACGCGGGTCACGGTGAAGGACCTGAACGACCCGTCCCTCGTCCCGCCTCGCTCCGCCGCCACCCCGGCCGGCCAGTCGATCGATTTGCTGCACACCATCAGCAACAGGGGAAACACCGCGGACAGCTTCCGGCTGACGGCCGCCCCGCTGCAGGGGGCGTTGCCCGAGAACGGGGCGGCGCTGGAGTCCGAGTTCCTGGCGGCCGACGGCAGCACCCTGCAAAAGGACGGCGCCGGCGTCCAGGTGATCGGCCCGGTCCCCCCCGGCGGCTCGCTCGACCTGGTGCTGCGGGTCACCCCGCCGCGGGGTAGCGAGGGGAGGGTGGAGAACATCGCGGTAACCGCCGTGTCGATGCTGTTTCCCCTGCGCAATTCCAGCCTGATCGATCAACTCCTGGTCCCTGCGGCCGGTGGCCTGGCTGCGCCGCTCAAGACGGTCACTCCCGACGGCGGCGTCATTGCCGGGACCGTCCTGCAATACGGCATCGCCCTTGCCAACGCCGGGCCTGCCCCGATCGCCGGGGTGCGAGTCGCAGATACGCTGGACCCGTTGCTCGAATACCAAACGGGGAGCGCCGCGTTCCCCGCCGGCGTCACCGGGAGCGCCGCCTACGATGCCGGCTCCCGCACGCTCAACTTCGATATCGCCAGCATGCCCGCCGGTTTCAGCGGCAGCGTCACCTTCCGGGCCCGGGTCCGGCCGGACGCGCCTGGCAACTCCACCATCCCCAACACGGCGGCCGTGTCCAGCGCCCTGAGCGGCACGCCGGTCCCCTCCAACACCACGCTGACCACCGTTTCGGGGCCCGCCCTGCTGGTCTCGAAAGCCGCCGGGAGTCCCTTCGCAGAGGCGGGGGACATCGTTTCCTACACGGTGCGGGTGGAGAACGTCGGGGCCGCTGCGCTCACGGGGGTTACGGTTGCCGACCGGTTGCCGCGCGGCTTTCGTTATCTGAAGGGATCGAGCCTGCTCGATGGCCGCTCCCTCCCCGATCCGGTCGGCGCGGGAAACCAGGTGCGTTGGGACCTGGGGAGTTTCGGCCAAGGGGCGGTGAAACTGGTCAGTTATCGCTGCGCCGTCTCAGGCGACGTCCCCGTCGGCATCAGCGTCAACTGGGCCGTCGCTTCCGGTACCACCTCGACCGGAGGGAGCAGCGTCTCGCCGCCGGCAAGCGCGGCCGTGAAGGTGCGCCCGTCCATCCTGGGGGACAAGGCGATCATCCTCGGCAGGCTCTTCGAGGACCGAAACGGCAACGGCATCCCCGACTCGGGCGAGCCGGGGGTGGCGGGCGTCCGGGTCTACCTGGAAGACGGTTCCTTCGTGTTCAGCGATCCCGAAGGGCAGTATTCGTTCACCGGTGTAGCCGCCGGGAACCACGTGGTGAAGATCGACCGGTCTACCCTTTCCCCAGGCTTTCGGGCCGTCCCCTACAACACCGCCTTTGCCGGCGTGGGCTGGTCGCAGTTCATCACGGTCCCCTTCGGCGGCCCCGCCCGCGGCGACTTTGCCCTGACCGTCGAGAACCGGCCAGACCGACCGCCACCAGGTCCACCGGGTCCATCAGGTCCATCAGGTCCATCAGGTCCATCAGGTCCATCACTGGCACCGGCGCCATTAGAGGCACCGGCGCCGCCCGCGCCCCCGGCAGGGCAGCTCCGGGTCACCCCCGACCGCGTCGACATGCCGGCAGACGCCAAAACCGTGGTCCCTTTCACCGTCGAGCTGCTGGACCGCGCCGGAAAGCGGGTCCCCGGCCCAAAGACGGTCACCGTCACCCTCTCCCGGGGTGTCATCGTGGAGCCCGACCAGGACCCCGCGCTTTCCGGACACCAGATCCGCATCGCTGACGGCCTCGGCGTGTTCCGGGTCCGCTCCGCCCGCAGCGCCGGCCAGGATCAGATCCTGGTCGCCGGCGAAAACGGCATGAGCGGCAGGGTGGACCTCTATTTGAGCCAGGAGCTGCGCGACTGGATCCTGGTTGGCTTGGGGAGCCTCACCGTCGGCGCCAGGGGGGTGAGCGGCCACCTGGAGAAGATCGAGAAGGAGGACCGCTTCGATGAGGGGATCTTCCATGAGCAGAGACTCGCCTTCTTCACGCGGGGCAAGATCCTCGGCAAATACCTGCTCACCGCCGCCTACGACTCCGACAAAGAGCGGCGCGACGGCGTGTTCCAGACCATCGACCCGGAGAAATACTACCCGGTCTACGGCGATGCCACGGAGCTGGGCTACGAGGCGCAGTCCCGGGGCAAGATCTACCTGAAACTGGAGGCGGGACGCAGCTACCTGCTGGCCGGTGACTACCGCACCGACCTCTCGGAGAACGAGTTCTCCCGCTACGACCGGGCGCTGAACGGGGTCAAGGTGGAGCTGAACGGCGAGCACCTGAGCGCGAAGGCGTTTGAAAGCCGCACGGAGGAGGCGGTGACCAGGGATGAGATTCCCGGAAACGGCAGCTCCGGCTATTACCTCTTGTCCCGCAGGCCGCTCTTCGAGAACAGCGAGCGGGTGCGGATCGAGGTGCGGGACCGCTACCACTCGGAGCGGGTGCTTTCCGTATCGGAAAAGCTGCGCTACGCCGATTACACCATCGATTACAACGCCGGGACCATCCTGTTCAAGGAGCCGATCCCCTCTCTGGACCAATATCTGAACCCGGTCACCATCGTGGTCAACTACCAGAGCCAGGGGGGCGGGGCGCAGCGCTACGTCTACGGCGGCCGGGCGCGGCTCGGGGCGGGGAGCGGCTCCTATCTGGGGGGTACCGCGGTCGTGGAACAGGGGGCGCTCAAGGACAGCACCCTCTACGGCCTGGACGCGGGGCTTGCCCTGGGCGAGCGGGTGAACCTCAGGGGTGAAGCGGCGCTCAGCGACACCCCGCAGCGCGGCAGGGGGAGCGCCTGGAAGGCGGAGCTGAGCGCGCGCCTGCTCGAGTCCGTCGGCCTGGGCGCCTACTACCGCAACGTCGAGGCCGATTTCTTCAACAGTTCCATGACCGGAAACGAGACGGGGACCGAGAAATATGGCGGTCGCATCGATTACCGCGGCCTGTCCGACACGCTTTTCTTCGCCGAGAGCTTCGTGCAGAAGGACGGGATCCGGGACGGCAAGCAGTTCGGCAACCAGGCGGGCTTTCTCAGGAAATTTTCCCTTTTGGAAGGGGAGGGGGGCTTCAAACGGGTGGAAGAGCAAAGGGGCCAGGCGGCGGGGCACTCGGATCTCGTCTATGCAGGGGTCAAGGGGGCGCTCGGCACCAGGCTGGACGCCACGCTCAGGCGCGAGCAGCTCCTCGGCGCCTCGCGCGTCAGCGACTACCAGACCAGGACCTTCCTGAAGCTCGACTATCGCCTGACGGACGACACCCGTGCCTTTGTCTCCGAGGAGTTCCAGGAGGGTACCCCGGTCATCCGGCAGGCGACCCTGTTCGGCCTGGAGAGCAGGCTGTCGGAGCGGATGCGGCTTACCACCGGGTACCGGATGTCCAATGGTCTCGCCGGCTCGACCCAGCAAAGCAACATCGATCTCAACACGAAGCTCGTCGACCGTGAGGGGGTGAGCCTCGACTCGCGCAGCGGCTACCAGCTGGAGAACGCCCTGTCGCAGCAGAGGGGACAGGTCGTCCTGGGGCTGAACGGCCGCTACCGCGCGGCGCAGGGGCTCTACCTCAATTCCAGCCTGGAACGGGTGCAGACGGTACAGGGGAGCAGCGGGACCCGCACCGCCTTCGCCCTGGCCGGCGCATACCTGCGGGAGAATGAGCTCAAGCTGACCGGCCGCTACGAGATCAGGACCGGCCCCGGCGAGACGGCGTCGCTCTACGGGGTGGGGCTCGGCTACAAGGTGAACCGCTCGCTCACCCTGCTCGGCAAGGCGACCCTGTGGGACCGGGATGCGGACCTCGGGCGCGACCGCCTTTTCGACGGCTACCTCGGCACCTCGTTTCGCCCCCTGGCGGCAAACCCGCTGCAGCTCCTTACCCTGGCGCGCTACAAGCTGGAGCAGAAGGGGAGCCAGCCGGGCTTCGGGGAGAGCCGGAGCCTGATCATCTCCGCCGAGCCGACCTACCGGATCGTCCGGAACTGGAGCGCCCAGGGGAAATACGCGGGTAAGCTGTACCGGGCCGACGGCGCCGGCAGCAGTTTCCGAAGCTACACGGACCTGATCCTGGCCGGGCTCTCCTACGACCTTGCGCAGCGCTGGGAACTCTCAGGCTACCTGAAACTCATGAACCAGTACGACACGGGGCAGCACAGCCTGGGCACGGTGGCCAGTGCCGGATACCGGGTCTGTCGCAACGTGGTGCTCAGTGCCGGTTACAACTACGCCCGCCTGGACGACCGGGACCTGACCGGCGAGACCTTCCAGGGGCAGGGCCCGTTCTTCGGGGTGAAGGTGAAGTTCGACGAGGATATGTTCGAGCTCTCCGAAGCCAAGGTCGTGCCGCTCCCGGTGCCGGCGGCCGTACCGGTGCAGGTGCCCCCGCAGCCGGCACCCGTAGCAGCGCCCCGGCCGCCTGAGATCCCGGTGCTGCTTTTTGCCGCCTCCAGGGTGGACGAGCCGCTGCAGCTCTCAGGCTCCGCCGAACTCCTCACCCTGCTGGTAAACGGCGAGCATGCCCGGCTCCCCTCGACGGTAGTGACGGTGAGCCGGGAGCGGCTGGACGGCTCCGTTGACCTGAAGCGCGGCAAACTTGCCGCGCAGTTGGATTTCCTGACCTCTGTCGAGCAACCCGAGCTGGTCCGTTGCTGGACCCTGAACGTCCTGAACGGCGCGGGGGGGATGGTGCGCAGCTTCCGGGGGAGCGGCCCGCCGCTTCGGCGCATCGGCTGGGGCGGCGAGACGGCGGACGGCGCCGGGATCAGGGAAGGGGAGATCTACCAGTACCAGCTCCAGGTGACCTACCTGGACGGCTCGGAGTTCAGCACGGGGCGGGAGCTTCTCGGGGTGAACCGTCACGAGGCGGTGCTCGTCACCCTGGCGGGTGGCGCCTTCATCTTCGACTCCTCCACCTTGACCGCCGAGGCGAAGCTCCTTCTGAAAGGGGCGGCGCGGGTGCTGCGGGCGCATCCGCGGCAGAAGGTGATCCTCGAGGGACACACGGACGGCGTGGGAACGGTGAGGTACAACATGGGACTCTCCAGGAGGAGGTGCGACGCGGCTGCCGATTACCTCACGCGCGAGGAGCGGATCGCCCCGTCCCGCCTGGTCAGGCGCTGGTACGGCAAGGCCCGCCCCATCGCGGACAACCGCAGCGCGGACGGCAGAAGGCTGAACCGGCGCGTGGAACTGAAGGGCGCATTCCAGCAGGCGGTCCCGGTCTCCCCAGACGACAGGTACCGCGGGCGCCCCTTCGTCACCATCAACGACCGCCCGGTACCGCTGGACAGCCTCGGGCGCTTCGAGACCTCGGTCCCCGCCGACACCGCGACGCTCAAGGTGGAGATGGGGGACTCGTTGGGGCGCCGGCTCGCCACCTCGCTGCCGGTGCCGGCCCTGAGCCTCGCCCTGCCCGCCGGGGAGACCCGGGTCCCGTACGGCAGCGCCGCCGGGGGGATCCGGGTGACTGAGCAAGGGACGGCGCACTGCATGTTGTCCGGAGCGTTCGATCCGGGGAGCACCCTGGAGCTGGACGGCAGCGGGGTGCCGACCGATGCGGGGGGACGCTTCGCCCTCGCTCTCCCGCTGCGGGCGGGGGAGCAGGTGCTCGGCATGGTGCTTCGTAACGGCGCCGGCTGCTCCAAGCTCATGAATCTGCGGCTCCAGTCGGCGTCGCGGGGGCCGGTGGCGGACCGGCGGCAGCCATGACTGCGCTTACCGGTGCCAGAAGGTGGGGGGCCATTGCGGCCGAGGTGATCGGCTCGCTGTTTTTGGTGCTCGTCCTGTTCGGGCTCTTCATGCTGTTCCTGTATGCGATGTTCCCCTCCGGGACCCCGCTCAAGGAGCTGATGGAGAGCCGGATGGAGCCGGTGCCGGGTCGCTACGCGGCCGAGCGGCAGGCGGAGGCGACCCTCTCCTCGCTGTTTCGGGATGTCCGCTTCAGGCGCGGCAACTCGGTCGCCTGGGGTGGGGCCAGCGCCGGGATGCAGCTCTACAGCCAGGATGCGGTGCAGACCTTCGACAGGTCGGGTGCCGGCATCTCATTCGGCTCAAGGGACCGGCTTTCGGTGGGGAGCAACACGCTGGTGGTGGTGACGCGGCAAAACGCGGGGGACGAGGCGGGGGGGAGGTCCTACCGGGTCCAGGTGGAAGGGGAGGTGAGCGGCAACCTCTCGGCCGCCAGGAAAATGCGACTGGAACTCGCGGCAGCGGGTCACCTGGCCCGGCTAGTTCCCGGTGCGGCGCGCTTCAGGGTGAGCCGAAACGGCGACAACTGCGCGAGTCTCGCCGTCTATGCGGGCGAAGCGCAGGTCGCAGGACCAAGAGGGGTGGTCCGGGTGCCGGCGAACTACGGTGTGACGCTCAGGAAGGGGGTTGCCGTCGGCCGGGCCGTCCCGCTTCCGGCCGCACCGCTTCTGGGAGCGGAGCAGGCGCTCTACCGATACCGTCTGCTCCCCCCCAGGGTCCGCTTCACCTGGAGCGGTCCGGCCGGTGATTACCATTTCCAGCTCTCCGGCGACGCGCGCTTCAAGAACTGCCTCGTCGATGAGAGGCTCGCAGCCTTCGAGTTCGTCACCGGCAAGCTGGCCCAGGGCGACTACTTCTGGCGGGTGAGCCGGGTCGAAGAGGGGAGGGAGGGGCCCTTCAGCCGTGTCGGGCGCTGCCGGCTCGTGCAGCTGTTGAAGTCGCCGCAGCTCTGGGTCGGCTTTCCCCCCGAGGGGGCGGCGGCCGGCCCGTACACCCTTTTCGGGAGCATGGAGCAGGGGTCGCGGGTGTTCGTGGACGGCGTCGAGGTGGCGAGCGACGGGGAGGGGGGATTCCGGCGCGAACTGCGTCTGAAGCCGGGGGTGAACCTGATCCGGGTCGAGGCGCTGGATCCCGCCGGCAACGCGAGCTACGCCTCCCGGATCGTCTACGGCAGGGCGCAACAGCAGGGGACGGACCAGGGAGTAGCAGGAGAGTGAAAGTGCGTCTGACGGAGCTGGGCTTCAGCTGCCATGATGCGCGGCCATGCGGCGTGACCTGCCAATGGGTAAATGGAGGCCCGGTATGCAGAAAAAACTGAAATTTCCGCTCAGGTTCAAGCTACTGGTCTCCCAGCTCCTGGTCGTCTCGGTGGTGTTGAGCCTGATCACCTTCACCATGGCGAACCTGTTCCACGTCGACAAGACCGCCTACATCCACGACCTTACCTCGACCGTGGTGCAGCACACGGCGCAGGAGGCGAACACGCTTCTGGTCGGCTACCGGGAGAGGCTCAGGCTCTTCTCGCGCATCATGTCGCAGCAGGGGCTCCGGGGCCGGCAGCAGGTGCTGCAGGGGCTCTTCGAGGAATTCGGCGAGTTCGTCATGGTGACCCGCAGCAGCGCAAACGGCGCGGAGACGGTGTTCGATGCGGCGGCGCTGGCTGCAGCCGGGGTGACCAGGGACGATCTGCTGCGCTTCAGGCAGGCCCATCCGCTCCCCGGGGAGCCGGCGCAGCGCGGCCCCTACGTCGAGAACTCGACCGTCTCCCCCAAGCTCGCCACCCTGACCCTCACCATCTCGGAGCCCGCAGCGGATGGGGGGGAAATGGTGACCACCTCGGGCGTGATCCGGCTCGACAGGCTGCTCGGGCTGGCGCGCCGCTCACGTGTCTTTGAAACCTTCCTCCTCGATGCCGGGGGGAAATTTCTGGCCCACTCGGACCGCTCCAAGGTGGCGACCCCCGCCGAGAGCGGTTGGTGGGGCCGGGTGAGCCAGGCACGCACCCCCGGCATGACCATGGAATACGAAAATCACGGCAGGGGGATGGTGGGCGGCTTCTCCAGGGTGAGCTGCGGCGGGCTGACCGTCGGCGTGGAGATACCGAAGAGCGCCGCCTACCTCACCTCGAGGGAGCTTTTGCGCGATCTCTTGCTGCTCTGCCTGGCACTTCTGGCAGGGGCGGCGCTCTTGAGCCTGTTCTGGTCGCGCCGGCTCACCCGCCCCATCGAGGAGCTTTCCGAGGCGACCCGCATGGTCGGGCAGGGGCGCTTCGAGATCGAGGTGAAGGCTCAATCGGGGGACGAGATCGGCGCGCTGGGAGACTCCTTCAACCGGATGGCCGGCGAACTGAAACTCCGCGAGAAGGCGCTCAAGGATCTCTACGGGCAGCTGATCCAGTCGGAGAAGATGGCCGCCTTCGGGTCGCTCGGCGCGGGGATCGCCCACGAGGTGAAGAACCCGCTGGCCGGCATCTTAGGCATCGCACAGCTCTCGCTGAGGGGGGTGGAGAGCGGCCACCCGCTGGAAAAGAACCTGCATATCATCGAGAAGGAGACCAAGCGCTGCAAGACCATCATCGAGAACCTCCTCAAGTTCTCGCGCCAGGAACAGGTGGAGTTTAGCGAGGTCGACCTGGCGCAGGTGGTGGCGGATGCCCTGGCCATCGTGGATCACCAGTTGGGGATCAACAGCATCAGGATCGAACAGGAACTGGAGCCGGGGCTGCCGACCTGCAGGGGGAACGCGAACCAGCTGCAGCAGGTGCTGATGAACCTGATGATCAACGCCCAGCAGGCCATGTCCGGCGCCTGCGGCACGGTGAAGCTCTCGGCCAGAAAGGGAGAGCGCGACGGCGTGGAGCTGCGGGTGAGCGACACCGGACCCGGCATCCCCAGGGAGATCCGGCAGAGGATCTTCGAACCTTTTTTCACCACCAAGCCGGCCGGGCAGGGGACCGGCCTCGGTCTTTCGGTCAGCTACGGCATCGTGAAGGAACACGGCGGCGAGATCCGCCTGGAGAGCGGCGAGGGGGAGGGGACCACCTTCGTCATCACCCTGCCCGCCCCGGCCCAGGCGCCAGCCGCCGGCTAGAGAGGAAAAAGGAGGAGTGGCCATGCATCTACTGGTAGTTGACGATGAGGAAACCTTGAGAAGCGTCGTGTCCCAGGTGCTCAGTGCGGACGGGTTCCTGGTGGCCGAGGCGGCGAGCGGCGAGGAGGCCCTGGAGGAATTCCGGGCGAAATCGCACTCGGTGGTGATCACCGACATACGGATGGGGGGGATGAGCGGCATCGAGCTGTTGACGGCGATCAAGGAGCACAACCCGGATACCCAGGTGGTGATCATGACGAGCCACGCCTCGCTGGACAGTGCGCTCACAGCACTCAGGGCCGGCGCCTACGATTACCTGGTCAAGCCTTTCGAGAGCCTGGACCTGATCTCCGCGGTGGCCGGCAGGGCCGCCGAGAAGGCCCGCCTGGTGGCGCAGAACCGGGAGCTCGTGGAAAAGTTGAAGCTGGCCAACGAGGATCTGCAGAAGGCGAACGGGATCCTGCAGGAGATGGCGGTCAGGGACGGCCTCACCTCGCTGTACAACCACCGCTATTTCCAGGAGGCGCTGGCGCTGGAATTCGCCAGGTCCAAGAGGTATGCCAAGCAGTGTTCGGTGATCTTTATCGACGTGGACAACTTCAAGATGTACAACGACACCCACGGCCACCCGGAGGGGGACGGGCTCCTAAGGACGCTCGCCGGGATCATGACCACGCACCTGAGGACCACCGACCTGGCGGCCCGCTACGGCGGCGAGGAGTTCGTGCTGCTGCTGCCCGAGACGGCGAAGGAGTCTGCGGTCAGGATCGCGCAGGGGTTGCGGGCCAAGGTGGAGGAAGAGCCTTTTCCCGGGCGGGAGACGCAGCCCTTGGGGCGGGTCACCATCAGCATCGGGGTGGCGAGCTATCCCGAAGACGGCTCCGATGCGCCGTCCGTGATGGCTTACGCGGACCAGTTGCTGTACAAGGCGAAGCACGGCGGCAAGAACATGGTCGTGGGGTATCCCTAGCGGGCGCCATGGCGGGTCCTTTTTTCGAAATCGGGGTGGTTAGCTCCTCCTCGAACAGCAAAACCTATTGCCACGCAGACACGGAGAGCACGGAGGAAGCAAAACAACATGTTATTCTTTGTTTTTCTCCGTGGCCTCCGTGTCTCCGTGGCGAGATTTCTAGTTTTTTGTTGCCCAAACCACGTCAGGTGGAGCTAACTACCCCTTTTTTCTCCCTCCTGATCAGGTCGAACGGGCCGGCCCCCTGAAGCCCGGTCAGCACCACCTTCTGGTTCGGGTGCGCGACCCGTACCGGCACCCCCAGCTCGCTCAGCATGCCGGTCAGCGTGAAGCTCGAGAAGCTTGAGCCCTGACCGATCAGTTCCAGCGTGTCCCCCAGCTGCAGGCGGTTTCGCACGGCCACCAGGGTGCCGCCCCAGGCGGATTCCCCCTCGACGATGGCCACGAACTCGAAGTTCCTCACGTAGCTCGACAGGTACTCGTGGTCCACGTCGCGCGGTTTTCCCAGCAGAAATCCGGTGGTGTAGCCGCGGTGGCTCACCTTACTGAGCTCCTCCAGCCACTGCGGCTCGAGACGGTAGGCGCCGGGGTCCGCGCAGTAGCTGTCCAGCGCCGCCCGGTAGATGCGGATCACGCTCGCCGCATAGTAGATCCCCTTCATCCTCCCCTCGATCTTCAGGCTGGACACGCCGCTTTGCACCAGTTCCGGGAGCTGCTCGATCAGGCAGAGGTCCTTCGAGTTGAAGATGAAGCTCCCCTCCTCGTCCTCCTGGATCGGGAAATACTCGCCGGGGCGGCTCTGCTCCACGATGGCGTAGTTCCAGCGGCAGGGCTGGGTGCACTCCCCCTTGTTCGCGTCCCTCCCCGTCATGGCGCTGGAGAGCAGGCAGCGCCCGGAGTAGGAAATGCACATGGCGCCGTGCACGAACGCCTCCAGCTCCAGGTCGCACCTCTTTGCCGTCTCGCGGATGTCGTCCAGCGACATTTCGCGGGCCAGGTTCACCCGTTTCACCCCCTGGGACTGCCAGAACCGGGCGCTGCGCCAGTTGGTGGTGTTGGCCTGGGTGGAGAGGTGGATATCGCGCTCGGGGAAGAGCTCCCTGATCAGGGCGATCACCCCCGGGTCGGCCGCGATGTAGGCGTCCACCGGGATGCCGGCGATCTCGCCGAGGTAGCTTTCCAGCGCGCCGATGTCGGCGTTGTCGGGGAAGGCGTTCAGGGTCAGGTAGACCTTCACGCCGTGCCGGTGGGCGTAGTCGACCGCCTCGCCCAGCTGTTCGAGGGTGAAATTGTCCGCCAGGTTCCGCAGGCCGAAGGCCTTTCCCCCCAGGTAGACGGCGTCGGCGCCGTAGCGGATGGCGACCTTCAGTTTCTCCATGTTCCCGGCCGGAGCCAGGAGTTCGGGTTTGTTCACTAGTTGAGCTACCTCTTTGTACGGGAATTGTCGCCTTGCCGGCCGGCGCCCCTGCAGACTGCCCCGGTCCCGCACGGGATGGTAGCACAGAAGCACCGTCGAATGAACCCCGAAAAGGCGCTTTCCCCTTGACATTGACAGGCAAAAAGCTTTAATTATGTTAAATTTTTTTCGGACTAGGGAAAAGCCGCGCCCGTTTCCGCATTTTGTGAGGCCCCGTTTTACGGCACTTCCCGGGCCTTTGATCCCCGCCACCCGGCCTGTTTGTCGCCTGTAAACCTCATGAGGGCTTTGGGACCGGATCAAATCCCGACAGTTCAAGCGTTGACTGGAGCATCACCTAGCCGGGGCGTGCACCGCGGCGCAGAAGAGGCCGGGGCGCCGACAAGCCCCTTTCAAGGAGCGTATGAAAAATCACGTCTATTTGGCACTGCTCTTTTTCTGTCTGGCAGGTTCCGCACCATCGGCGGCTGCGCAAAGCGAACAATTCACCGTCTACACCATCGTCAAGGGTGACACCCTCTGGGGACTCTCCCACCGCTTCCTGAACGACCCCTACTACTGGCCCAACCTTTGGGCGGCCAACCAGACCATCGGCAACCCGCACTTCATCTATCCGGGGCAGCGGGTCCGGGTCTACAGCGACAGGATCGAGATCGAGGACGCCCGGCAAGCCGGCGCAACACCCGCTTCCGTCACGGCTCAGGGCGCCCAGGCGGAGCCGGCGCAGGAGGAGACCCAGGCGGGGGGCTTCAGCGTCACCGGGAGCGAGGGATTTCTCCTGGAGAGGCAGATCCGGCCGGCAGGCATGATCGTCTCCACGCACCAGAACCGGGTCATGGCAGGCGAGGACGACATCGTCTATACCGACATCGGCCGGATGCACGGCGCCGACGTCGGGGACCGTTTCTCCATCTACAAGAAGATGGGGCCGGTCAGCCATCCGATCACCAGCGTGATCCTGGGCGAAAGGGTGATCCCGCTCGGGGAGCTGCAGCTCTCCGAGGTGGAGGAAAAGGCCTCCAGGGCGATCATCACCAAGTCCTACCAGGAGATAAGCGCCGGTTCGTTCCTGCTCCCCTACCGGGACCCGAGGGTGACCGTCCCGCTCAAGGCGGCGGACCGGGACCTGGTCGGCTACATCGTCGAGACCCAGACCGGCAACACGGTGCTTGCCGTGCGCGACGTGGTCTACCTCGACCTGGGGCGGGCCCAGGGGGTCCAGCCCGGGAACCTGCTCTACATCGTGCGCGACGTGACGCCGGACCAGCGCTACGCCCTGGCCAAGATCGAGAAGCTCCCGGTTGACGTGATCGGCGCGCTGGTCGTGGTCCAGACCGGCGTCAACAGCTCCACTGCGGTCATCGTGAAGAGCGTCGACACGGTCTACCGCGGCGACCGGGTGGAACTGAAGAAGAGCAGGTAGAAATTCAATTTTGAATTTTGAATTTTGAATTTTGAATGTTTAAAGTCCCCATGCTCGACGCCCGACCGGCGTCCGACCTGGAGCCCGACCGTCGCCGTTGTTCGCCTGCGGGGGTAACCCCTTGGAACACTACTACTGGTTTGGCCTGAAATCCGTCCCGCTGGTGGGAAACGTCTCCTTCCTGCGCCTCCTGGCTCATTTCGGGACGCCGGAACGGGCGCTCAAGGCGACGGCGCAGGAACTGGCGCAGGTCAAGGGGGTGAGCGCCGCCGCCGCGGCGTCGCTCTTGAGCCACGACTACCGCCCCCCGGCCGACGCCGAGTGCCGGAGGCTGGCCGGCTCCGGCGCGCGGGTCGTGGACATCCTTTCGGAGCGCTACCCGCGCCTTCTGATGGAGATCCCCGACGCACCCCCTTATCTCTTCGTCCTGGGGGAGTTGAACGGCTCCGAGACGGCCGTCGCCATGGTCGGCTCCAGGCGCGCCACCCAGTACGGGCTCTGCACGGCGACGAGGCTGGCGCGCGACCTGGCGGCCCGGGGGGTGACGGTGGTCTCCGGCATGGCGCGCGGCATCGACACCGCCGCCCACTGGGGCGCGCTCAAGGGGGGAGGGCGCAGCATCGCCGTCCTCGGCTGCGGCATAGACGTGGTCTACCCTCCGGAAAACGACGCCCTGCGCCAGGCGCTGGCGCAGGGCGGGGCGCTCATCACGGAGTTCCCCATGGGGAGCGCTCCGCTTTCCGAGAATTTCCCCCGGCGCAACCGCATCATCAGCGCGCTCTCCAAGGGTGTCGTTGTGGTGGAGGCGGGCGAGGCGAGCGGCTCGCTGATCACCGCCCAGTACGCACTGGAGCAGGGACGCGAGGTGTTCGCCGTGCCGGGGAACGTGACCCTGAGCGGCAGCCACGGCGTGAACCGTCTGATCAAGGAGGGGGCGAAGCTCGTGGAGCGGGTGGAGGACATCCTGGAGGAGCTCGGCATCGAGCCGCTCTCGACCGGGCCTCAGCCGCCCCGGCCGGGCTTCCCGCTCACCCCGCAGGAGGCCGAGCTATACACCCTGCTCTGCCGGGGGCCTCTGCAGATAGACGACATCATCGTGCAGAGCGCGTTGACAGCCGGCGAGGTTTCCGCTACCTTACTGCGCTTGGAGCTGAAGGGGGCGATCATGCAGCTGCCGGGGAAGCACTTCACCGTCTCCTGAAAAACGCTCTTTGCCTTTTTCACCGATCATAACTACACTGTCAGCTGAAAAGCCGATACCGATACCAGGTGGTCAAAATGTCTCAGCATCTCGTCATAGTAGAGTCTCCCGCCAAGGCGAAGACCATAGAAAAGTTCCTCGGTCCGGATTACAAGGTCCTGGCATCGTTCGGCCACGTCCGCGCCCTGCCGAGCAAGCAGGGGTCGGTGGACATCGAGCACGACTTCGAGCCCAAGTACGCCGTGCTCCCGGAGAGCAAGAAGCATATCGACGCCATCAAGAAGGAGATGAAGGGGATCTCCTCGCTGCTCTTGGCAACTGACCCCGACCGCGAAGGGGAGGCGATCTCCTGGCACCTGCTGGCGGCGCTCGGGCTGGACGGCAAGAAGAAGGCCGCCTTCGACATCCGGCGCGTGGTGTTCCACGAGATCACCAAGGACGCCATCGTGCACGCGGTGGAAAATCCCCGGGACATCGCGCTCGACCTGGTCGATGCCCAGCAGGCGCGCTCCGTGCTGGACTACCTGGTGGGCTTCACGCTCTCGCCGTTTCTCTGGAAAAAGATCCGCTACGGCCTGTCGGCCGGCCGCGTGCAGTCGGTGGCGCTCAGGCTGATCTGCGAGCGCGAGAAGGAGATCCTGGCCTTCCAGAATCAGGAGTACTGGACCATCGCCGCGAGGCTGGAGACCGTCAAGAAGCAGGGGCTCACGGCGGCACTCGTGGAGGCCGAAGGGAAGAAGCTCACCAAGTTCGACATCCCGGACCAGGAGACGGCGTTTCGCCTCTTCGGGCTTTTGGGCGGGACCAAATTCCTGCCCAAAGCCGCGCCGGCCCTGGACGCGACTCCCGCCGTGGGGGAAACCGCGGCCGCCGAGAGCGTCGGGAAGGCGCTGATCGTGAAGGACCCGGTAAAGCCGGTCTACCGGGTCGAGAAGGTCACCAGGAGCGAGCGCAAACGCCAGCCCTCGCCCCCCTTCACCACCTCCACCCTGCAGCAGGAGGCGGCCAGGAAGCTCGGCTTCTCGGCCAAGAAGACCATGTCGACGGCCCAGAAGCTCTACGAGGGGATCGACGTCGGCGAGGGGGCGGTCGGCCTCATCACCTACATGCGTACCGACTCCGTCATCCTTTCCAACCAGGCGCTCGACGAGGCGAAGTCCGTGATCACCTCGCTCTACGGCAAGGAGTACGCGCTGGAGAAGCCGCGCGCATTCAAGAACAAGTCCAAGAACGCCCAGGAGGCGCACGAGGCGGTGCGCCCGACCTACATCGCCAAGACCCCGGTCGAGGTGAAGAAGTTCCTCACCTCGGACCAGTTCAAGCTCTACGACCTGATCTGGAAGAGGACCGTCGCCTGCCAGATGGCCGAGGCGCTCCTGGACCAGACCTCCGTCGAGATCTCCGCCGGGGCCGGCTTCCGGTTCCGGGTCGCCGGGACCGTGATCCGCTTCGCCGGCTTCATGAAGCTGTACATCGAAGGTGTGGACGACGAGGCCGAGGACAAGGAGAAGGAGGGGCTGCTGCCGCCGCTTGCCGAGGGGGACCTGCTGGATTTGAAGGACCTCCTCCCCGAGCAGCACTTCACCCAGCCGCCGCCGCGCTACACCGAGGCGACCCTGGTGAAGACCCTGGAGGAGTACGGCATCGGCCGCCCCTCCACCTACGCCTCCATCATGAACACGCTGACCGAGAGGAAGTACGCCCGGCTCGACAAGAAGCGCTTCTTCCCCGAGGACGTCGGCATGGTGGTCTCGGACCTTTTGACCAACCACTTCACCCAGTACGTGGACTACAACTTCACGGCGAACCTCGAGGAAGAGCTGGACATGGTCTCCCGCGGCGAGAAGCAGTGGCGCCCGCTCCTGCACGAGTTCTGGGGGCCCTTCATCGAGCTCTTGAAGCTCAAGGAAGGGGAGGTGAACAAGTCCGACCTGACCACCGAGGCGACCGACGAGATCTGCCCGGAGTGCGGCAAACCGCTGGTGGTGAAGCTCGGCAAGTTCGGCAAGTTCTTCGCCTGCACCGGCTATCCCGAGTGCCGCTACATCCGGCCGCTGGACAAGGAGACCGGAGAGGTGGTCGAGCCGGTGCTCTCCGAGGAACTCTGCGACAAGTGCGGCAGCCAGATGCTGATCAAGGACGGGCGCTTCGGCAAATACCTGGCCTGCTCGGCCTATCCCAACTGCAAGAACATCCAGCCGCTCGTGAAGCCCAAGGGGACCGGGATCACCTGTGTCGAGTGCGGCAAGGGGGAGCTGATCGAGAAGAAGTCCCGCTTCGGCAAGCTGTTCTACTCGTGCAACCGCTATCCCGAGTGCAAGTTCGCCCTCTGGGACCTGCCGGTGCAAGAGCCTTGCCCCAAGTGCGGCTTCCCGCTGCTGGTGAAGAAGGTGTACAAGCGCGAAGGCGAGTTCCTCAAATGCCCCAAGGAAGGGTGCGACTACAAGAGCAACCAGGCTTAGCGGCCGGGCACTGCAGGCGGTACGGTTCCGGATGAAGTGCGGGGTCTCTTGAGACCCCGCTTGCATTTGGGGGAGCGGATTTTGCGGCAGACGGCAGGTCGGCAGGGTCGAGGCCCGGTAACATTTCCGTCCTCCCTCCCCCGCGAGGGGGGAGCGAGGTTTTCGAGAAGCAGAAGGCACGATTCCAGACTGGAGAAACGATGACGCAGATGGTGACGGTAATAGGGGGAGGGCTCGCCGGGTGCGAGGCCGCCTGGCAGGTGGCTCAGCGCGGTATCAGGGTGAGGCTTTTCGAGATGAAGCCTGCGGTGTTCAGCGAGGCGCATCACATGCCGGGGCTATGCGAGCTGGTCTGCTCCAACTCGCTGCGCGGAGACTCCCTGGAGAACGCGGTGGGGCTTCTGAAAGAGGAGCTGCGCCGGCTCGATTCGCTGTTCATGGAGGGGGCCGAGGCGACCAAGGTGCCCGCCGGCGGCGCCCTGGCCGTGGACCGGGGACTCTTCTCCGACTACGTGACCGCCCGCATCGAGAGCCATCCGCTCATCGAGGTGGTCAGGGAAGAGGTGACCGGGATACCGGGGGAGGGGATCGTGGTGATCGCCTCGGGGCCCCTGACCAGCGCTGCGCTCGCCGCGGAGATCGGGCGCCGGGTCGGCGCCTACCTCTACTTCTACGACGCCATAGCCCCGATCGTCTCGGCCGACTCCATCGACTGCTCCAGGGCCTTTCGCGCCTCGCGCTACGGCAAGGGGGAGGGCGACGACTACCTGAACTGCCCGCTGGACGAGGAGCAGTACCGCGCCTTCGTGACCGAGCTTTTGAACGCCGAGAAGGTGGAGCCCAAGAGCTTCGAGAAGGTGGTGCACTTCGAGGGGTGCATGCCGATCGAGGAGATGGCGAGCCGCGGGCCGGAGACGCTGCGCTTCGGTCCGATGAAGCCGGTGGGGCTGGTGGATCCCAGGGTCGGCGTGGAGCCTTACGCGGTGATCCAGCTGCGCCAGGAGAACCGGGAGGCGACCATGTACAACCTGGTCGGCTTCCAGACCAAGCTCACCTGGCCGGAGCAAAAGAGGGTCTTCAGGATGATTCCCGGCCTTGAGCAGGCGCAGTTCCTGCGGCTTGGCTCGATGCACAGAAACACCTTCATCAACGCGCCGCAGCTGCTTTTGGCGAGCTGCCAGCTGAAGAGCGATCCGCGGATCCTCTTCGCAGGCCAGATCACCGGCGTGGAGGGGTATGTCGAGTCCGCCTCCAGCGGTTTCCTGGCAGGGGTGAACGCCGCGCGCCTGGCCAAGGGGGAGGCGGTGACCGTCCCGCCCCCCGAGACCGCCATCGGCGCCCTTGCCTGTCACATCACCAACACCGCGGCGGCCCATTTCCAGCCGATGAACGTGAACTACGGGCTCTTCCCGCCGCTTCCGGGCCGCATCAAGAAGAAGGAGAAGCGCGGACTTCTGGCGCAGCGCGGCCTGCTCGAACTGGAGAAGTGGGTCACGGAGCTGACTTAGAGACCGAAGATCCTCAGAGTCCCTCCCCGCGGCAGCGAAGGGAGGTTCTTTTGGAGGAAGACAGGCGCTGACCGGGTAAGTCCGGCAAGGCCCGGGGAAAGCGGCCGGCGGGAGGTTGTCATGCACGGTGACAAGGAGAACCAGGAGATATCGGTGGTCGGGCGGCTCATCTCGATGGAGGCGCTGGTCTTTCTGATGGGGGTGGTCTCCCTGGTCTACGGCCTGGTCACCCTGCGCCTTTGGAACATCGTCATCGGTTCGGTGATACTCGCGGCAGCGGCCGTACTTTTCCGCAAGTGGCGGCGGGTACCGCCTGGATGGCGCCGCAAAAAGGGAGAATAGCAATGGAAAGCAGCATCATCGTACTCGCCTCAGCCTCGCCCAGACGCAGCGAGCTTCTGGAGTCGGCCGGCATCGCCTTTCGGGTGCTGGCCGCCGACATCTGCGAGGACCCGTTGCCGGAGGAGGAACCGGTGGACCACGTGTTGCGGCTGGCCGAGGGGAAGGCCCGCGCGGCAGCCGGGCGCACCGAGGGAAGGTTCTTCCTGGGCGCCGACACCATCGTCCTTTGCGACGGCGAGATCATGGGCAAGCCCAAGGACCCGGCCGACGCCGAGCGCATGCTGAAGAAGCTCTCCGGCGTGCCCCACGAGGTGGTGACCGGTTTCGCCGTGTATGACAAGCAAAGAAACGGTGCCGTGCGTGAGGCGGTGCGCACCAGGGTCTTCTTCAAACATCTGCGCGACGAGGAGATTTCGCGCTACATCGCCACCGGCTGCCCTTTCGACAAGGCGGGCGGCTATGCCATTCAGGGCGGGGCGGCGCACATGGTGCAGAAGATCGAAGGCTCCTACACCAACGTGGTCGGGCTGCCGTTGTGCGAGGTGGTGGACGCGCTCAGGGTAATCGGGGCTCTCACATGAACAGGGAGGTGTTGCCGTGTCGATAGCGGACCATATCGGGGAGATCAGGGCGCGCATCGCGCAGGCGGCGCTTGAGGCGGGGCGCGACCCGGAGTCGGTGCGGCTCGTTGCCGTCTCCAAGACCAAGCCGGCCGCGGCGATTGCCGAGGCGTTTGGCTGCGGCCAGACGATCTTCGCAGAGAACTACGTGCAGGAACTGGTTGCCAAGGCGGCGCAGCTCCCGCGGGAGATCTCCTGGCATTTCATCGGCCATCTGCAGAAAAACAAGGTGAGGCAGATCGCGGGGCTCGTGGACCTGATCCACTCGGTGGACAGGCTTTCTCTGGCCCAGGAGATCGACCGCCAGTGGGCTCTGCTCGGCAGGCGCTGCGACATCCTGATCCAGGTGAACATCTCCTGCGAGGCAACCAAGAGCGGCACCAGCAGTGAAGAACTTCTCGAGCTGGTGCGCGGCATCGCGTCGCTGCCGCACCTGTGCGTCAAGGGGCTCATGACCATGCCCCCCTTCTTCGACGACCCCGAGGCGGCGCGTCCCTACTTCGCCGCACTCAGGGTGCTGGCCCGGGAGGTAGCCAAGGAGGAGATTCCCGGAGTCGAGATGCGCGAGCTCTCCATGGGGATGTCCGGCGATTTCGAGGCCGCCATCGTCGAGGGTGCCACGCTGGTCCGGGTCGGTTCGGCCCTGTTCGGCGAGCGCTGAGTATCGCTAGCGCGCCACATATGCCGGTCAAGCCGTCGACTTCATCAGGTCCGCAAAGATCCATGACCAGCAAAACCCCATAAACCGGGAGCCAACTTTGGAGCCGCGAGAAAAAAAGATTTCCAAGCTGAGACGGCCTTTCGTCATCGCGGGAGCCGTGGTCGGAGCCGTGCTCTCCGGCTGGTACCTCTACAACAATTTTGGCCGGATGAACCCGGTGCCCGACCCGGTCTGGACCCGGTTCGTCAACGTCGCACTGCTTTTGTTCGTGTCGATCTACGTCTTAAACCTGCTCAGGCACCTGGTGGAGTTCGTGCTGCGCAGGAAGCATCAGCGCTGATCCCGCAGCTTCACCCTGGCTGGAACGGCGGCCAGCAGGCCGGCGATCTTCTGCGCCAGCAGGGACTCCAGTATGGCAAAGAGCAGCGAGCACGAGGCGTAGACCGCCATTGCCGACGCCATCCGGTCGGGGACCCCCAGGGCTGGAGAGTTCATCGCCATCCAGACCAGGAACAGGGCACCCAGGGCGCACCCCAGGTGCCGAAGCATCCAGTCGTTTCGTCCCGCCAGAAGTTCCTGAAGTGACTCCCATTCCTCTTCAAGATATAGCAACTCTGCCTCAAGTGACGAATGGTAGATCCTGGGCACCATGATGATGGTCATGGTCAGGGTGATGGTCATCGTCATAGCGGTTATCATCGTCATGGCGGCCCTCCGTTTTCTTTTAATTCAATTGCACACGGCATGTCATAGCAAAAAAAGGCCCAACTTCCGCCGCACCAATATTATCTCCGGATAAATTAAATCCCACGTAATCCTGGGGAGTTAGCGCGCCGGCATCCGGAGCCTGTCGGGCAGCCTCGCCGAAAGGGGGCAGGCCTGCTGTACACGGCTTGAACAAGGCAGGTGCGTGTTCAGCACAATCAGCAATCCGAGCAGACAGATCCTGCGCCGGTCGCCCCGACTCCGTCACTCGGGCCGCGACCGCCGGGTTGCCGCCTTCACGACTGTGGTGTAATAGGCGAGGCGGCAATTCCCTTTGGAAAAATTAAGTTGTCAGCGCACGGGCCTTCATGCTAACGCTCTAGGGTTACTTTCACTAGCCCATGGAGACCCGCATGATCCACCTTTCCAATATCACCAAGCAGCACGGCTCGCAGGTGCTCTTTCGCGATGCGAGCTTTCAGATCCTCCCCGGCACCAGGTCCGGACTGGTGGGACCAAACGGCGCCGGCAAAACCTCGCTTTTCAGGATCATCACCGGTGAGGAGGAGGTGGACGCGGGTGAGATCACCCTCGCCAAGAAGACCAGCATCGGTTATTTCTCACAGGATATCGGCGACATGTCGGGGCGCTCGGCCCTGGACGAGGTGATGGCCGTATCGAGCGAAACGGTGCGGCTTGCCGGCGAACTCAAGCAGATGGAGGAGCAGATGGGGCTGCCGATGTCGGACGCCGACATGGAGGCGCTCCTGGGGCGCTACGGCTCCGCCATGGAGGAGTTCGAGCACAGGGGCGGCTACGACCTGGACTCGCGCGCCCAGGAGGTGCTGACAGGGCTTGGCATCGGTCCCGACCGCTTCCATAACCCGGTGGAATCCTTCAGCGGCGGCTGGCGCATGCGCGTGGCGCTGGCCGGCATCCTCACCCTGCAGCCCGACGTGCTGCTCTTGGACGAGCCGACCAACCACCTGGACGTCGAGTCGATCATCTGGCTGGAGGAGTGGATCGCCACCGAGTTCAAGGGGGCGCTCCTGATGACGAGC
>Ga0209317_1001249_pt1 | contig 23422 bp, 26 predicted proteins | sample RifGroB2_FD_183994 | JGI IMG/M metagenome (GOLD analysis project Ga0209317, IMG submission 183994) | Soil microbial communities from Rifle, Colorado, USA - Groundwater B2 (SPAdes) (version 2) | ecosystem: Environmental > Terrestrial > Soil > Unclassified | place: Rifle, Colorado | collected...
TGTTCAAATCCAGTTTCGTGTTCCGCTGTCATTGCCAAGGTCTGTTGTTTCATTGCCGTTTACCGTGTTTATTTACTACGGCTATAACGCGCGAGCTATAGAGTTGGTGGACTTAATCAGCGTTGCCTTAATACTAGCAAGCACAATAAACTCTGGCTGTATTGATTAGCCAAACTGCGCGCACTTGATCCAATTGCACTGTAGGTTTTAATTATCTGAACCAATCTATTTCCTGCGAGCGGACTTAACTGAAGCAGAGTCCGATTTAGTGGACGATCAAGTCGTCAGCAGCGTTGAATGCATTCCCGCTTTCGCTCGAAATCTCTCCAGGGTTATGCTTCAAAAATTCGGGCTAGATTTCCCCATGGAATCAGACGCTGGTATAGCTTTTCCAGAACAATAGGAATTAGATTCAGCAACCTTTCGGAATACCATGGTATAGGCACTCCCCATCCCATCGGATTGATCAATTGGCCTAGCTAAAAAACTAATGACTTTCCCGATTAGGTTCATAACATTATCTGAAATAAATCGCAGCGTTCTATTGGCATACGGTCGAGCACAAGTATGATGAAAGAAAAATCTCCAACCACCTGTATTGCATGCCAATGTTCCTTCATCAGTCATTGTGGTCATCTCGACCTTCATACCCAATGATTCCAGCTTGTTAGCTAAAAGTTTTGTTGGAATAAGCATGACATGTCTCGGTGCATCCAGATGAAGCCAGCGACGTCCGATAATACGAAATTGGAAGGCTTCTGGATTTACAGATGCGATTACCAAGATACCGCCCGGCTTCAGCTTTGTAGAAATGGCATCTAATGTTGACCACGGGTCAGGTAAGTGCTCGATCACATGCCAAAGGGCGATTACATCGTAAGGCTCCAGATGTTGCAGTGCATCAACTGGATCATTGCTGTTAATAGCCCGCACACCTACAACTTCATTCAGAAACTGACAGCACCGTGCATTCATTTCAATAGCTTCAACCTCGAAGCCAGCTTTCTTGGCGAGATAGGTAAAACTACCATATGACGGCCCAATTTCCAGCAGCCTTCCATTACTGATGTACCGTTCAATAATTTCGATTTTGTATCGTTCGAGTTCGGAAGCAGCTTTTAGCGAAGCCGGAGTTTCAGGAATGGGGTGGTAAATATCTGGATAGTAAGCACCCAAATTAGAAGGGATTGGAGCAATAAAAATTAGCCCGCACTGCGGACAGCGATAATGATCGAATATCTCTTGAGTGATGTTCCGGTTGTAGTCCCTGCTCTGAAAATAAAGCGGGGACTCGGTGTGGCAATAAGGGCAGTTTTTTTTCATGGTCTATTAAGTTTCAATGTCTTTATATTCAGATAGCCCGCAACCCAGGCGGAGGCTACAAAAGAGAGCGCAAATATACTGAGCACTCCCAGTAACGTGATCAATTTGGAGGAGTCCGCTGGTAAAATTACGCGCCCAACCAGTCCGATGATAGTGACTATGACAATCGGCAAGATTATATCGCGCCCATACCACTTGCCCATCTCACCTTTGAGCAATCGCCGATGCATGATCGGCACCTCAAAAATGAGGTACCCCAAGTTCAGGATAATCCACACCCAGGCAGCGCCTACACCTTGGTACATTTGCACCATCCACACCATTAAAGGAACCAGCAAGACCACAGCAATAACATTTTTATAAAATGCCAACCTGGTCCAACCGTGCGCAAGCTGCAACGCATATGGCAAAGTCATGACCGCATTCAAGGCCGTGCCGATCATAAGCAAGGTCAAAATTTGATGGGCATTTTGCACTGCTATGGGGTCGCCAAGCCAGAGGGTAAGAATTTCTTTTGCAAAAATGGCGATAGTTATCGCAGTTGGCAGCACAAGAACCGAAAGAAGCATGCAACCCTTATGATAGAGAATGGCAAGGTTGTCGTCATCTCCAACTGTGGCAAGTTGGGTGAACCTTGGGTAGATGGCGTAGAAAATTGGGGCCACGAGACCAGACAGTGCATTTGCCACATTGAAGGCCAGCATGTAATAGCCGAACATTTCCAGTGTAAGTATTTTACTAAGAATTATCTTATCAAGTTGCGTAAGCACCACAACCACCAATGAAATCCCTGTCATTCCCGTGGCGAATCTCCAATTTTTAATGAGTAGGCCACTATCGAACTTGGCTCTGTGCTTTGACCTGGGTAGTGACTTCCAAAGCCAAACCGCCAGTGCAATCGTCGCAAGCAGGCCGACAAAAGCCTGCCAAAGGAAGAACGACACTATCGAAGGGGAGATAAATAGCAGCACGAGCACCGCGCCGCCATGCTGTACCGTCACCGTCACGGATCGAATTACGTTAAGCACAACTTGCCGCTGCAGCCCCATTAGTCCACCGGAATAAATTGCACCCGGCCACTGAAATGCTATTGATGCTCCCATGATAATTAATGCCTGCTCAACCGTTTCACTGCTGACGCTGCTTGAGTTGATCCAGTATTTGGTTATTAGCGGCGCCAGAGTGACCACGGCAATGCCAATCAGAATGCCAATTCCCCAATATACCGCCTCAAGCGTCCGCACAAGATTTCGCGATTCCTGCGTAGAATTTTCTGCCGTCGATAATTTTGATAATTCACGGCTTAAGGTTGCGCTGAGTCCCATGTCCAGCAAAGAAAGCAGCGCGCTTAACGACATGAAAATGCCCAGCAGGCCGTATACTTCCACACCCATAAGCTTGATGTAGAGCGGCACAAAGGCCAGGCTGAAAATGCCGGCCCAGGCTTTGCCGGCAAAATTGGCGATAATATTGCTGCGGACGGAAGGGGCTGTTTTCATGGGCTATCGGCAATACTGCCTCGGGGTTCGTTCACCAACTTGCCCCAGGCAAACAGCTCCCATTTTCGTTTCCACTCCAAAGTTGCAGCATCGTATTTTCTGGTTTGATTGTCAGAAATTAGCAGGTTGTCTTGCGTCCCGCGCCAGAACGTATTGCTGATATCCCACTCGTGCTTGTCATAGCTCTTTCCGTCTTTTCCCACTACTACCGGTTTCAACCCCATACGTTCTATCTGTTTGGTGATACTGTTCTTGCCGCTCTCGAGAATCCATGCATGCAGTTTGGTGAGGATAATCCCATAACGGATTCGCAGCATATTTTCGCGCGCAATCATGAAGCTGTTGGTGCGTAGGTGATAATTTCGAAAGGCATCAAAATATATTCCAAAGCACGATCCCAGCCATTTACGTGCCAATTTTTTATACCAGGGGAGTTCGGGTCTTTCGGTCTGACCGGGGCGAATACTTCCCCATGAACCCGTCGCACCCACCAGACCCACACCCGGCTGATTTATGTGACGATAGAATTTAAGCAGCCAGTCCTTATCCAGGATGATGCTGAACGAATTAAAAAAACAAAAATATTTACTATCGTGTTTTTTTGCGGCAACGAAATAAGGCCGAAGATCAAAGCCAAAGTCTGCAACCGTCAGGAAGGAGTGAGGTATATCCTTAAGCAATTCTTCATAAGGAGCAATATCGGCTTTCCGATAAAACCCTTTGTAGAGAATCAGCAAGTCATGGCCAATCCCCGCAGGATTGTCCAGGTATGACGCAAGAAAACGCCGAAACGGCTCCATGCCGTTTTTCTTTCTGACCAGGTGAACCACACAGATGTCCGACACGCTATAAATCCCCGCAAAAGCATCGATCGGTCATTTAGCTGCACTGATGATACTGTTAATGCGGGATGAATCACCCCAGAAAGCCAGCGGCTCATAATCCGGATAAGGATAATGGCCGAGGTTAAGCGCTATTTCCCAGTTATTTTCAGATAGCCACTGTTCTACCAGTCTGCGCACTGAAATCGGTTTTCCGGAGCAAATGTTGATCATGCCGGTATCACCCCCCGTCATCGCCAACCGGACAATCTGGCGAGCAATCTCTTCGACAGGCAAGTAGTCGCGTAGTTGTTCGCCACCGGACATGTTAAATACCTTGTCGCCGCGCAACACCGCTTCCTTGAGCTTGGGATAAAGCGAGGTGCCGGGCTGGCCGTCGCCATACATGTAGAACAGCCGCGCCCAGGTCAGATTGAATGGTTTGGCTGATTTCAGGAATTCCAACTGTTGCCGCAACGCGTCCTTGGCGTAACCATATGGATTGTCCGGTCTGGTCGGCATACTCTCTGAGAGAGGGCCGAACTGCATGCCATACTCAAAACAGGTTCCGGTCACCAGCAATGAGGGCAGCCCCGCCTCGACCATAGCCTTCAGGAAATGGTATTGCCTGGGCAATTCAGTCTCGAAGTGATGTAGTGATTTGTAGTTGGGTAACCCGTCCCAGGCAAGATGGATCAACACATCGGGACAACCCATTTGCTCGAAGCAGTCTGAGGTGGGGGCGGAAATATCCATTTCCACAATGCGAACGGCCTCACTGAAATCGGTCAACCGGGTAGCGTCACGAGTCACGGCAACGATATCTGCCCCACGCTTCAGCAAGTCTGTTAATACATGCCGCCCGATAAAACCGCTGGCTCCGGTAACGGCAATCTTTAATGGGGGATTGGTGTTCATTTCTTTTTTTCCGTCAAATCAGGCCGGTTGCTTGCAATCCAACTCTTTACAACATTGTAAAGTTGCTCTGCCTGCTTGATACACTCAATCACGGCTTGGTCGCTGATCGGGTCGCCTTCGTAATCACTGACATTGCGCTGCTTGCGCAATGCATCCAGCACAATCACCGTGCCCTGTTCCAATCCGATGGTTTTTGGAAGAGTTTGAATCGCGGTTTGATGATGCCCCGGCTGACTGGTGGAAGTGCGATAACGGTTAGCCCACAGCGCCACCATCGCGCACTGCATGATGGCCTTGTAGGCGGCATCGAAGCGATTTTCTCCGCTGATTTTTTCTACCCGCGCATCCGCGATATTGCGCGCGGCGGCTTGCAGCAAACGCTGCGCCGCTTCGCGCGTCGGGTTATGCGGCTGAAGCTGTTTGGTCTTGAGTAAGTTTTCCAAGCTCATTTTCGTTGCCCACTATAAACAGTTTGGGTTTGGACAATACTTCTCGAATAAACGAATCGCCACTTGCGGTACGCCGGTGAAATTCATCCGGCGAATACACCACCGGATTGATCTCGCGCTGTAAAGTCTCCTGAACGGGATGCAACACCCGCACCGCATCGGCAAAGCCCATGCTACCCACCAGCATCACATCCACATCGCTGCCCGGCTGCTGTTCACCGCGCGCCAGTGAACCGAACACGAACGCCAGATTGATTTGATTCTCAACCGGACTCAGCGCCTCTGCCAGCACATCCACCAGCCCCGAAGTCTTGCGCAAAATGCTCGCCAGTTCCTCGAACACCGGACAATCACGGTTCGCGCTATAGCGTACCTGATTTCCCACGCTTTCCCGAACCAATAAACCCACCTCCGCCAGTCGCGCCAACTCCTTATGCAAGGTACCCGCTGCCGTATCCGTCAGGCGGGCGATTTCGCGCACGTAATAACTCCGCTCCGGATTTAACAGCAGCAAACCCAGCACACGCTGGCGATAGGTCCCAAAAAGCAATGAGGCAAGCATAATGTAGTATTTATTGCTACGAATGTAGTCATTATCACTACGTTTTAATTATTATGCAAGCGTCGATGGTGATCTGTCGTGCTGTGCTCTCCTCTGCGGCTTGGTACGCCTCAGCTACCGCCAACTTGAAATTAGCAAGGTGGCCGCAATTTGCGACCACCTGCCTTCTCTCGCGCCCACACCGCTTTTGAGGCCACAAATTGTGATCTCAAGCCATTCTCGATCAATATTGATTCCGCCTTAAGGAAGATGGAAATTCTTAAAATACCGTTAACCACACCTCCGGCGTTCACCCCACACCCCCCCATCCCAGCCTTCCCCCGCAAGCGGGGGAAGGAGTTGAAACCCCCTCCCTTGCACGCGCAGCGTGCGGGGGAGGGTTGGGGAGGGGGTGTGTTTTGGCTGGTGTGACACAATTTTATAAATGGTACTTTAGAAAATTCCATCTCCCTAAGTAATTTTAATATTCGGTACCGCCGTAACGAACTGCCCGCCCCATTCTCGAATGTAGGCCAACTGCTCGATTACTTCTGTCCGTAAGTTCCAAGGCAGGATTACCACATAATCTGGCTTTGCCTGTATTAGATGCGCTTCGGCAACAATTGGGATGCGGCAGCCGGGCAAGAATTTGTCCTGTTTGGCGGGATTGCGATCCACTACGTAAGGCAATAAATCCGGGCGCACACCGGCGTAATTCAGCAAGGTGTTGCCCTTGGCGGCTGCACCATATCCTGCGACTGTTTTACCTGCCCGCTTGGCTTCGATCAGAAAGGCCAGCAAATCGTTCTTCACCTGATCCGCCTTGGCCTGGAAACCGGCGTAAAAGGTGAGCGTGGTCATGCCCGCCTGCACTTCTCGTTGCAGCATATTTGCCACGTTTGCGCTTATTTCATAAATGCCGGAATCAGTGCGTTGCGCATAAACGCGCAGGCTGCCGCCGTGGGTAGGTAATTCCTCGACATCAAACACGCTCAATCCGTTGTGCTCAAAGATGCGTTTCACCGCAATCAATGAAAGGTAGGAGTAATGTTCGTGATAAATGGTATCGAATTGATTTTCAGACACCAAACGCAACAGGTGCGGAAATTCAAAGGTAGACACACCCGCTGGCTTCAGCAGTACCGCAAACCCCCCTACAAAGTCGTTGATGTCGGGAACATGCGCCAGCACGTTGTTGGCCGCCGTCAAGTCAGCCTGCTTGCCTTGCACGACGAGTTTTTCCGCCAGTTGTACCCCAAAAAACTCCTCGACGATTTCGATGCCCTTGGCGCGTGCCGCATCGGCTGTGCTGGTGGTCGGCTCGATACCCAGACAGGGAATGCCCCGCGCCTTGGCATATTGCAACAGGTAGCCGTCGTTCGCCGCCACCTCGACGATATGTGAATTTGCGTTCAGCGCAAACCGCTGCACCATATCCGCAACATAACGCTCGGCATGTTGCAGCCATGTGGTCGAGAAAGAGCTGAAATAGGCGTAGTCAGCAGAGAAGAGTTCGTCCGCACCGGCATAGTCTTCGGTTTGCACCAGCCAGCACTCGCTACACACCAGTACGCGCAGAGGAAAATACTTTTCCGGAGCGTGCAATGTGTGTTGAGTAAGGTAGGCATTGGATGGTGGAGCCACGCCCAGATCGATCAGCGGCAAAGTCAATTCAGTCTGGCAGTGGCGGCATTTCATAAAATAATTCCTTGAAAATTCTGGTTAATAAATGGGTGGTTGCGGTCGCGCTCGGAGAGATCGTTTACCGGCAAAAACCAGGCAATGTTCAGCCTGGGATCGGCTACGTTGAGTGCGCCCTCGGACTCGGGATGATAGGGCGAGGTGTGCAAATAAATCAGCTCGCAATCCTCGGCCAGCGTCTGGAAACCGTGAGCGTAGCCTTCCGGGATAAGCAGGCTCTTGCGGTTTGCAGCGGAAAGAATTTCTCCATGCCAATGCAAGAAGGTTGGAGAGTCGCGCCGGAGATCGACGGCCACATCCAGGATTTCTCCTTTCAGGCAACTCACCACTTTTGTTTCGGCATGTGGTGGATGCTGAAAATGCAGGCCGCGCACCGCGCCTCTCTGGCGCGTGAGGGTGTGGTTGATTTGGGCGACAGGTTTATCAATGCCAGCCGCTCGGAATTCCTCGGCGCAATAAAAACGCGACAGGAAACCGCGATGGTCTTCTATCGCCTTGCGCTGCACCAGCATCAGCCCGGTTAAGGGTGTCGGAATAAAATCGAAGCGCGACATGGTTAATCGTTTCGTAGCAGAGACTGATAGCCGGCGATTTGCGCCATTGTGACTGAGCGCATGTCTTCGGCCTTGCGCCACGCCTCATGCCACTCCAGCGTTTTGTGCAGGGCGGCCTGCAAACGCCAGCAAGGTTGCCAACCCAACTGATTGTGAGCCTTGCTGCTATCCAGCTTGAGATAGTGCGCTTCGTGCGGTTGCGGTGCCTCATCGCATTGCCAGTTCACGTCCTTACGCATTTCGGCCAAACGCTCGACAATCCATTGCACCGAACGGGCATCTTCATCGGCCGGGCCGAAATTCCAGGCTTCGGCAAAAACTGCACCATCGGCATACAGTTGCTCGGCCAGCATCAGATAGCCGGACAGCGGCTCCAGCACATGCTGCCAAGGGCGCGTGGATTGGGGTGAGCGGATATTCAATGTTTCACCTGCATCCATGGCGCGCAGAAAATCGGGAATCAACCGGTCTGCCGCCCAGTCGCCGCCGCCAATCACATTGCCGGCCCTAGCGGTTGCCAGCGCGACGCCGGCGGGCTCAAGAAAAGAACGCCGGTAGGCAGCGGTCACCAATTCGGCGCAGCCCTTGCTGCTCGAATAAGGGTCAAAGCCGCCCATCGGTTCATTCTCGCGGTAGCCCCATACCCATTCACGGTTCTCGTAGCATTTGTCCGTGGTGACGTTCACCACCGCTTTCACCCCGGGAGTGGCACGTATAGCCTCAAGCAAATGCACCGTTCCCATCACGTTCACTGCATAAGTTTCCACTGGTTGAGCGTAGGAGTAACGTACCAGGGGTTGTGCGGCCAGGTGGAAAACGATTTCCGGGCGTGCTACCTGCATGGCTTCCCGCAGTTTATCGGCATCACGGATATCGGCGATTTTGCTGCTCGCCATGCCGGTGCCGACTTTTGCGGCCGTGAAAAGATTCGGCTCGGTCGGCGGGTTGAGCGCGTAGCCATGCACTTCTGCGCCCATGGCTTGCAGCCATAGCGATAGCCAGCCACCTTTGAATCCGGTATGCCCGGTTAGAAATACGCGCTTGCCGCGCCAGAAATCCGGGGTCACTTCCATACCTTCCATGGAGCCTTGCCGCTTACCCACAATTCTTCAAGATGATTTTTGTCACGCAGTGTATCCATCGGCTGCCAGAATCCGTTATGTTCAAAGGCCATGAGTTCACCTTGCGCCGCAAGGCGGCTGAGCGGCTGCCCCTCCCAGGAAGTCGTATCACCTGCAATAAGTTCCAGGCAATCTGGTGTCAGCACGAAGAAGCCACCGTTAATCCAACCGCCATCACCCTGAGGCTTCTCGATAAAGCCGCGTACATTTACGCCATCCATGTTTAATGCGCCATAACGACCGGGGGGCTGAACTGCAGTAACGGTTGCGCGCTTGCCATGCTGTTCGTGAAAAGCCACCAGCGCGGCTATATCAACATCAGCCACACCATCACCATAAGTAAAGCAGAATGCTTTTTCATTCTTCACATAATCTGCCACCCGTTTTAGCCGCCCACCGGTCATGGTGTCGTCTCCGGTATCAACCAATGTGACACGCCATGGTTCGGCATTGCGTTGATGCACCTCCATTTTGTTGTTCTGCATGTCGAATGTTACATCGGACATATGCAGGAAGTAGTTGGCAAAATACTCCTTGATTACATAGCCCTTGTAGCCACAGCAAACCACGAAATCATTGATGCCGTGTGCTGAATAAATTTTCATGATATGCCAAAGAATCGGTTTGCCTCCGATTTCAACCATTGGCTTTGGCCGGACAGAAGTTTCCTCGCTAATACGTGTTCCCAAACCACCTGCAAGAATGACAGCCTTCATTCCATTTCTCCCAGTTGCATTGTCAATAAACCCGAGTTGTTTTCGGCCAATTTTAGTTTTCCCACGTTTACACTTTTGCAAAACAGTGGCAGCACGAGTTTGTGGTCATTCATGTGCGCTTTTCAGCAAGCCTTTTTGTTCCGCTTCAAGCTTCAATTCCTCTATCTCCGCGCGCAACCGCTCATATTCATACATCTTTATTTGCAGAAACTCCACCGTCATGCAAGCCCTTTGCTCGACACCTTTCGGTGTAAGCAAATAGGCATACGCCAGCTTGTTGTCGCTGTTGCGGAAATTATTGACCTTCAGGCAACCCTTCTCGATCAGCGCGTTGAGGCAGAAATTAATCTTGCCGAGGCTGACGCCCATGCGTTTCGCCAAATCTCTTTGGGAAAGGCTGGGGTTATTTTCCAGTGTTTTGAGTAAGCCGTAGCTGGTGGTGTCGTCGGACATTATGTGCGTTCAGCAGATGAACATGTGGTATTACAACAGCCTTGGCCCGAAGCTGTCAAGTGGTTCAGGGGCGATTTATGCGCGCTTGCCCAACACCCAGCCAAACCCCTCCATGGCCATCAAAGCAACCGTCTTCAAACGCCTTTTTTCGACTTTATTGCACTATTAAATAATAAAGTCGCGACTTTATTGCATTTGTTGTACGCTTAGCAGCTATTTTCGTAAATACACATACGTATGAGCCTCGGACCGTAGCCCGGATGCAGCGCAGCGGAATCCGGGAAGAACGGAGCGTCGCACTCCCGGATTCCGCTGCGCTGCATCCGGGCTACAACTTGAGAAATACGTGTGGGAACTTATGAAACGGAGTACTTAGTCCATGAAACGCTACCTTGACGAATTGGTATTGAAAGATTTGACCGCCAAGATGGTGGTGGTGACTGGGCCACGGCAGGTGGGGAAAACGACGCTTGCTCGCCAGTTGATGCAGTTGTTCGGGAGTGCTCAATACCTCAACTGGGATGTGTTGCCGGATCGGAGTGTGTTGCAGCGCCAGTCATGGAACCCACGCGCCAAGCTGCTCGTCATGGATGAGATTCACAAAATGCACGACTGGAAGGGCTGGCTGAAGGGGGCGGTGGACGGGCGTTCGCCCGAACAGGCACTGTTGGTGACGGGTAGTGCGCGCATGGAAACCTTTCGGCAAGGGGGCGATTCTCTGGCGGGGCGTTATTTTGCTTTCCGCTTGCATCCGTTTTCGGTGCGCGAGTGGTGTGAACAGCGGCATGTGCAGCCCGCCGATGCCCTGGATCATTTGTTGGAAAGAGGCGGCTTTCCCGAGCCTTGCCTGGCTAGCGATTCAGTGCAGGCCGATCGCTGGCGGGCACAGTATTTCAACGATCTGATTCGTGAAGATGTGCTGGAGTTTTCACGCCTGCACGAGATCAATACGATGCGTCTGTTTGTGGAGTTGTTGCGCGAACGTGTGGGGTCGCCCCTTTCGTTGGCATCCATAGCGCGCGATCTGGCGGTTTCACCCGCGACATTGAAACGCTATCTGGATATTCTGCAGGCGTTGTTTATCGTTTTTACCGTTCAGCCCTGGCATCACAATATTGCTCGCGCTATTTTGCAAAGCCCTAAAGTGTATTTTTTTGATATAGGATTGGTTCGGGGTGATCAGGGCGTGCGCCTGGAAAATGCGGTAGCGGGAATGCTGCTGAAGCATGTGCATTTTTTACAGGATAGCGCGGGAATAACGGCTGGCCTGCATTACATTCGCACCAAGGATGGTACGGAAGTAGATTTCGCGCTCAGCGAGGAAGGTGCGCTGACACAAATGATTGAATGCAAGCTGGGCGACAATAAGCCGCATCGCGGCCTGTTGCGATTTGCCGCGCAGTTTCCCGATGCGGAGTCTGTGCAGATCGTTTATGGATTGCGTCAAGAAGAGTTCCGCAACGGAATCAGAATTACCGATGCCGCTAACTGGCTTATGGGTTTGGCGGCATGATGAGCAGGGTTACAGGTAGAGCAGAGAAAAGGCACGTGGACGGAGGACGCTTGAACCTAAAAACGGCAGTTGGCCGCTTGTTATTTCAAGTAACCGGCGTGGCAATTGATTCTTGTAGCTTTGCCGTAACGCGCCTTTCGGGTGATCTAATTGTAGGAGCGTGCCCTGCACGCGAACCATTTGTCGCAGTTTTTAGTCACTTACAAGTTAAATCATGTCAAAACGTGACAAGAATATGGGAACGCGGACGTCCCCGTCCGCATGCGGGCGAGATGCCCGCGATCCCGGAATTGTGCCGTTGTAGATTCGTAGCCCGGATGCAGCGCTAGCGGAATCCGGGGGCATCGGCTCACATCCCCGGATTGCACTGCGTTTCATCCGGGCTTGTTTGGTTCCGGCTCGTCCAGGTGCGGCATGCGTTAGCCCAGATATTTGTCCAGCCGCTTACCCAGAATAAATTTTCCCTGTCTTGAATTGAAAATAAAATAAGGTTCAGCGTCAAACATCCGAAAATCACCGCGCTTCTGCTACAGTCACGCCATGAGCAAACTGACCCTGGACCGCATCCTGCAATCGCAGGGCTTTGGCACCCGCAAGTGGTGCGGTGAATTGATCGCCGACGGCGAAGTGAGCATCGCCGGCGAAATTATCCGAGACAGCCGCGTCGCGCTCGAGACCGATGGCCTGGAATTCGCCGTCTACGGCGAAAAGTGGACTTACCGCGAGCATGTCTATATCGCGTTGAACAAGCCGGCCAATTTCGAATGCTCGCGCAAGGCCAGCCACCATCCCGGCGTGCTGACCATCCTGCCGGAACAATTCACCCGGCGTGACGTGCAGCCAGTCGGCCGCCTCGATCACGACACCACCGGCCTGCTGCTGATGTCGGATGACGGGCCGTTCATCCACAAACAGTCCTCGCCCAAACATCACGTGCCCAAGGTCTATGTCGCCACCACGCAGGAACCGGTCACGCCGGAACTGGTCGCGAAGTTGCTGGGCGGGGTGAAGCTGCATGACGAGCCGGGATCGTTGGCCGCATTGACCTGCCGCAGGGTCGATACGCATCAACTTGAGATCGTGCTGGAGCAGGGCAAATATCATCAGGTCAAACGCATGCTGGCGGCCGCCGACAACCACTGCGTCGCGCTGCGCCGTACGCAGATCGGCATGCTGAAGCTTGATGAGCTGGGGCTGGCCGAGGGCGAATGGTGTTATCTGGACGCGGCGCAACTGGCGCTGTTGAAGTCGGGCTGATTCACCTGCAACGTCGATGTAGCATGTTCGTAGGAGCGGGCGCCTGTCCTGAGCATGTCGAAGCGGCCCGCGAATAAAATGGCTATCGCGGGCATGGCCCGCTCCTACCCTGTTTTTATCGGGTGCGGGTGAGCCACCCGGAGTAAAATCCGCCTTTATTCAAAAAGCACCTGTCAAATGTCTATTCAGTGGTTCCCCGGTCACATGACCTCGGCGCGCAAAAAAGCGTCCGAGACCATGGAATTTATCGACGTCGTCATCGAAGTGCTGGATGCGCGCGCGCCGGAAGCGAGCTGCAACCCGATGATCAGGGAGTTGCGCGAACACCGCCAGCGCCCCTGCCTGAAAATCCTCAACAAGGCCGACCTCGCCGACCCCGTTGTCACGCAGGCCTGGCTGAATTTCTACAACCAACAGGCAGGCGTCAAAGCCGTGGCATTGAGCTGCAAGAGCGCCAGCGACGCCGCCAAGGTGCCGAAGCTGTGCCAGCCGCTCGCGCCGCATCGCGACAGCAACCACAAGCCGCTGCGCATGATGATCATGGGCATCCCCAACGTCGGCAAATCCACGCTGATGAACATGCTGCTCAAGCGCCGCGTCGCCAATGTCGGCGACGAACCCGCCGTGACCAAATCGCAGCAGTGCCACCAACTCAACGAGCGCATGACCCTCACCGATTCGCCCGGCCTGATGTGGCCGAAGATCGAGCACCCTGAAGACGGGCTGATGCTCGCCGCGATCCACGCGATCGGCCGCAACGCCGTCATCGAGGAGGAGATCGCCGAACATCTCGCTGCCACTTTATTGGAGCGCTATCCCGCGCAGCTCGCCGAACGCTTCAATCTGGATGTGGCCGGGCTGGATGGCATCGGCGTGATCGAAGCCGTCGCCAAAAAGCGCGGCTGCCTGCTGAAAGGCAAGGGCGGCGAACCGGATCTGGAAAAAGCGGCGATGATCCTGCTGACGGAATACCGCGCCGGCAAGCTGGGACGCATCAGCCTGGAGACTCCCGAGACGCGCGAGGCGATGCTCAAGCGGGCGCCGGGTATTCCTGAGCCGGATGAGCCGGAAGCAAACAGGTAGCCCGGATGAAACGCAGTGCAATCCGGGAATGGATGACGATAACCCCGGATTCCGCTAGCGCTGCATCCAGGCTACGAACTTGCTCAATAAATGTAAAGAGTTGAGACGTAACAGACTGATTACCCCTTATAGCCAATGAAAACCCCAAAAAGAATCGAACCGCTCGTCGAAGACGGCGTTGTAGACCAGACTTGTAGGGCGGAAAAGCGCAGCGCCTTCCGCCGTATGAGAATTCCATTCGGCGGATAACGCCTGCGGCTCATCCGCCCTACGGGGCTATTCCTAATTGATACTACCCCGATGAAAACCCCAAAAAGAATCGAGCCACTCGTCGAAGACGGCGTTGTAGACAGGGTCATGCGCCAGCTGATGAGCGGAAAAGAGGCAACGGTCTATGTCGTCCAGTGCGGCGACGAGGTCCGCTGCGCGAAGGTTTACAAGGAAGCCAACCAGCGCGGCTTCCATCAGGCGGTTCACTACACGGAAGGCCGCAAGGTGAAGAACAGCCGCCAGGCGCGTGCGATGGAAAAAGGCTCGCGCTACGGGCGCAAGGAACAGGAATCGGCCTGGCAACGCGCCGAGGTGGACGCGTTGTACAAACTCGCCGCCGCCGGTGTGCGCGTGCCGCACCCCCATGGTTTTTACGAGGGTGTGCTGCTGATGGAGCTGGTGTCGGACGAACAGGGTGCGCCTGCTCCCCGGCTCAACGATCTGGAACTCACGGAAGAACAGGCCAGGGAATTTCACGCGATGCTGATCCGGCAAGTCGTGCTGATGCTGTGCGCCGGCATCGTCCACGGCGACCTGTCCGAGTTCAACATCCTCGTCGACAGCCAGGGGCCGGTCATCATCGACTTGCCTCAGGCGGTGGATGCCGCCGCCAACAACAATGCCAGCCGCATGCTGGAGCGGGACGTCGAAAATCTGGCCAACTACTTCGGCCAGTTCGCCCCCGAACTGCAAGCCACCCAGTACGGCAAGGAAATCTGGGCGCTCTACCAGCGCGGCGAACTGTTTCCCGACACGCTGTTGACCGGACGCTTCCAGCAAAACGAAAAGCAGGCCGACCTGCGCTCCGTGATGCGTGAAATCGATTCCGCGCGCGACGACCACGCCGCCAGGCTGCGCTACCAGCAGCTCAAGAGAGAGGAGGGGCGGTAACGGGTTCGGTCGGCACCTTAGTCTCTTCCCAGTCAAATGATGTCAAAAAATGACAAGATGTTCGACCACCCCGTAGGGGCGATTCACGAATCGCCCGAACGTATCGGCGCGATGAAAAGGGGCGGGCAATTCGTGAATTGCCCCTACGCATTTGTTTTTGCGAGTTGGGCATGAGGCCGCCCATCCCTGCTTACCCCATTTCTCCGCTTCTTCGCGCCTCCGCGTGCAAATTTTTTTTTGGTTCCGGCTTGTCCGGCTTAGGATAATGAAACCTCCTACATCATTGAATATTGCTTCGCATTAACCTGTACACATCACATGAATTACTATCCCATCATCAACTGGAACGAGGCGGGCGAAGAAAAATCCGCCCGCTGGCGCTCGGAAAGCGGCACGCCGCCGCCCAGGCGCGTGGTGATCGCCGACGATCGCATGACCGCCGACACCGCCTACCGTCTGGCCTGCGAGGGTACCGCATTGCTATGGCGCGGTGATTTTCAGAACGCGCGCCAACTGCTGCAGGCCATGACTCGGCGCTTAAATGAAAAGCCGCGCGAACGCAAAAACAAAAAACCCCCAACCACACCCGCCGAAGCCTTTAACCTGCATCGCCTCGCCCAATCGCAGCGCGCCCGCACCCTGGGCATGCTGCTGATTCCGTTCAATGCAGACCACAGCATTCCGCTGCGCCGCGCACCCGATGTACGCGCGGCTTGCACGGAAGCCTATGGCACGGCAACCGAACCCTACGTCGCTTCGCTGCGCGGATTGCAGGGAATTATCGGCGCCTACGAATGGCGCAAGAATGGCGTGGAGATTCCGGCGCTGGGCGCGCGCATTCATCCGCATTACGGCGTCTTCGCGCCGATACGCGGCGAATACATCGGGCTGGTGAACGAAGCCCCGTTGCCCAAGCTGACCGCGACTCATTCCGTGGCGTTCGATATCGGCACAGGCACCGGCGTGCTGGCCGCCGTGCTGGCGCGCCGCGGCATCAAGCGCATCGTCGCCACCGATCAGGATCAGCGTGCGCTGACCTGTGCGCGCGAAAATCTGGCACGGCTGGGTCTCGCCGCACAGGTTGACGTGGTGCAAGCCGACCTGTTTCCCGAAGGGCGCGCTTCACTGGTGGTGTGCAACCCGCCGTGGGTTCCGGCGCGGCCAAGCTCGCCGCTCGAGCACGCGGTATTCGACCCCGAGAGCCGCATGCTGCGCGGATTCCTCAACGGTCTGGCCGCGCATCTGGAGCCGGATGGCGAAGGCTGGCTGATTCTCTCCGATCTTGCCGAGCATCTGGGTCTGCGCACCCGCGCCGAATTGCTTGCCGCGATCGATGCGGCGGGCTTGCTGGTGCTGGGTAAAACAGACGTGAAGCCGCATCACCCCCGCGTCTCCGACACCAGCGACCCGCTGCACACGGCGCGTGCCGCAGAGCTCACCTCGCTGTGGCGGCTGGCCGCAAAAGGAGCCGCATGATAGAAGTCATCATTCTGGCAGTCGCGCTCAGCATGGATGCCTTTGCGGTTTCCATCGGGCTGGGCGCCAAGAAAAACATCCCCGGCCTGGCACTGAAGGCAGGGCTGTTCTTCGGCCTTTTTCAGGCCCTGATGCCCTTCATCGGATATCTGGGCGGCAGGGGCGTGTTGGGCTGGATAGACGCCTATGCCCATGGGATAGCCTTTGGCTTGCTGGCGTTGATCGGCGCAAAAATGATCTACGAAGGCTTCCAGGAAGGCATCGAAGAAGAAATTTCTGCCCTCACCAACAAGATGATGCTGATCCTGTCCATCGCCACCAGCATCGATGCAATGGCCGCCGGATTCAGCCTGACGCTGCTGGATGCCAACCCTTATATCGCCTGCCTCGTCATCGGAGCAACAACTTTCGCCTTCAGCTGGGCCGGCGTGTTCATCGGCAAAAACAGCGGCACCTGGCTTGAAAGCAAGGCGGAGATTTTCGGCGGCACGGTCCTGATCCTGATCGGTTTTAAAATCCTGCTTTTCTAATATCCGGGGCAACCCTGCGTGCTTATCCGGTTGACTCCCAAAACAACATTTACCGTAGGGCGGATGAGCGCAGCGTTATCCGCCGAATGAGCGACCCACATACGGCGGATAACGCTGCGCTCATCCGCCCTACAAAACTTATATCGTAGGGTGCATTCCATGCACCAACGGTAATGGTGCATGGAATGCACCCTACATGATTATTGTTGTTTCGAATTGGCACTGGCCCCCTTGGTTCAATGCTCCCGATGCCAGATCAGCTCGCCGTCCTTCCACACCTCCTTGACACGGTGGTAGGGCACACTGTGCATGACGCCCTCCTCGTCCGCCACGTCGAAGCAGAAATGGCTGTCCGGTTCCTGATGCATTTCCCATAGCGGCACGTACACCAGTTCGCGGCACAGATGGTCGAGGTAGCCGATCCTGAATTCGCCGCGCCCGAACTCCGGGTCCCAGTGAATGCGGCTCAGCAATTCATGCAGCGGTATCATGCGTTCCCTCCTCGTAGCGCGGATTATATCGCCCTGTTCGAGATCGAAGATACGGAGCGTCGTAGGAGGTTGTGTGCGAGGTCAGCATACGGCGGATAGCGCTATGCTCATCCTTCTACATGCCGCTCCCTGCTAAAATGCGCGCCTGCCCAGCATCCAGCCGAAACGCGCAATGGCCATCAAAGCAACCGTCTTCAAAGCCGCCCTCCAGATCGCCGATATGGATCGCCACTATTACGCCGACCACGCGCTGACGCTGGCGCGGCATCCGTCGGAAACCGATGAGCGCATGATGGTGCGCCTGCTCGCCTTCGCGCTCTACGCCGATGAAGCGCTGACTTTCGGCAAAGGCATGAGCAGCGATGAGGAACCCGATCTGTGGCAGAAAGACCTCACCGGCGCGATCGAACGCTGGATAGAGGTCGGGCTGCCCGACGAGCGGGCTATCCGGAAGGCCTGCGGGCGCGCCGCTCGGGTAGTGGTCATCAGCTACGGTCGCGCGGCGAACATCTGGTGGAACGAGAATCGCGAAAAGCTGCAACGCCTGGACAACCTCACCGTGCTCAATCTGGCCGGCGAAACCACGCAGGCGCTCGCCGCACTGGCCAGCCGCAACATGCGACTGCAATGCACGCTGCAGGAAGGCCACATCATGGTGACCAGCGATGCCGGCATGATCGAGATCGAGCCGAAGGTATGGCAGGGTGCCTTCCGTCAGGGAAACGCAGATTATTGAGCCTTGACACATGCAGTAAGCGCATCGCACCTGATGTTTGGCGCCCACATTCTACGGCGCCGGATTTTGCGTGATCGATACCGCATGAGATATCAGCGCCTTCCCGGTTGCGCCACTGCCACCAAAAATAGCGATGGGGTTAAACTCCGATGCAGACAAGGTATCTATCATAATAGTGGGCTTGTATAAAAGAGACAGCCTGATATATTTAAGACATCGCATTTCAAAAGATGGGGGATTTATGCTCGATGAAAAGCAAAAAATTAACCAGATCATTAGCCTGAGTCAGGAAATTGCCAGGGTAAACGACCTTGATATTCTCCTGGAGCGCATCCTCACGGTGTCATGTCAATTTGCCAACGCTGATGCCGGCTCCATATATATCATGGAGGGGAAATATCTGAAATTCAGCTACACTTTGAACAATACCTTGCAGAAGAGGCTGCAGCCGGGACAGAAGCTTATCTATTCCACCTTCACGACACCCGTCGATAACGAATCGATATGCGGTTACGTGGCGGGCACAGGCGAGATGCTCAATATTCCGGATGTCTATGAGCTCAAGGATAACGTCACTTACGCATTCAACGAAAGCTTTGACAATATCTCCCAATACCGCACGAGGTCGATGCTGACCTTCCCGATGAAGAACCTCAATGGTGAAGTTATCGGCGTGCTCCAGCTGATAAATTCAATGGATGAAGATGGGAATATCATCCCTTTTTCAAAAGATGATGAACAGTACATCATCCACTTTGCCAACAACGCGGCCATTGCGATAGAAAGGGCCCAGCTTACCCGTGACATCATCCTCAGGATGATCAGCATGGCGGAGCTTAGAGACCCAAAAGAGACAGGCGCCCATGTAAACAGGGTGGCCGGATATGCCGTTGAAATATACGAGGTATGGGCAAGCCGCCGCGGTGTATCCAGGACCGAGATTGCGAAGAACAAGGACATACTGAGGATCGCCGCCATGCTCCACGATGTTGGCAAAGTGGCCATCTCGGACTTGATCCTCAAAAAACCGGCCCGCCTCGATGCTGCCGAATACGAAATCATGAAGGCTCACACCTATCTTGGCGCAAGACTCTTTGCCGTATCCCACTCCGATTTTGACCAGGCCTCAGCCCAGGTGGCACTCTCCCACCATGAACGCTGGGACGGAAACGGGTACCCTGGATATATAAACGTCATGACGGGCCAGTGCCTGCCTGGCTATGAGACCGGCGAAGGCAAAGCCATGGGCCGCAAGGGCGAAGAGATACCACCCTTTGGCAGACTGGTGGCCATAGCGGATGTATATGACGCCCTGTCGTCCCAGCGTGTTTACAAGGAGGCATGGGATCAGGAGCAGGTTCTGGATGAATTAAGGAAAGAGCGGGGGAAGCATTTTGACCCGGAAATGATAGACGCCTTCTTTATTGCCCTCGACTCGATCAATGCCGTGGGCAAGAGGTATAACTGACGGCAGGTAACCATAGAATCATTCGGGGATATGGCCCCTTTGATACTTCATGGTTTGCGGAATAACTCGTCGAGCGGGTTATTGCCTGCAGGGGCGCTGCCGGAAACGCGCTTCGCCGCGAACTCCTCCTCGATATTGTCGCGATAGAAACTCCATGCCGCCCCCGAGCCGCTGAACCGGCGCCAGGTATCCTCGCCGACGCCGCCGTACTGCAGCATGCTGCCGTCGTCGAGCTGCACCTGCAACATCCGGGCGCGCGCATCGTAGCCGATGGCGCGCAACCTGCCCGAATTGATCTTCTTCATTTCCATCATGGCATCCTGAAACTATTGCGATGCTGACCACATTAGTTCTGTAATTTTTCGGGCTTACATACGTGTTTTTCTTTATTCACCTTTTGGCCGCATTTGGCACAAACAAACTTTGGATCGGCCTGTTTTTTAGCACGCTTTCCCGCATCCTTCGTTTTGCACATTGTTTTCGACATAAGACCCTTTCCGTTCAGAAACCGTGGTCTGTCCCCAATTATTTGCACAGGGTCTGTCCCAGATTGTTAACGATTAATTCCCAGAAGAGTTTTTAATTTTCTCCACTACTTGCTCAATCGATGGAGAACAATAAGCTATGTATATTGCTCTTATTAACCATCCAAATGAAAGTAGGCCGCAAATAAAAAAAATGGCCTCCCATGTAGATGCAGGAAAACCAGCCTCCTTAAAATTGGATGTTGAAAAGGTGGTGACAATTGCAATAAATATACCTAAAGGCGTAATCCACTCATTCTTCCTCTCGATGTTATCAAGATGTTCATTAAGCACCAACAGCAATTTGTCCTCAGTTATCTGAATAACGTTTTGGTCCAGATTTGTATGGACATTTCTTACTGGGGCTTGAACTTTCGAATAACTACCATTCGAGGCCATGTTATTTCTCCCAGAAGAATGAAATATCTAATTTCTTTATACCTTCAATGGAATGGCCATTTATCATGGCACACACTTTCCTACCTTCAACTGTGTGCCCAATAGAAATTGGCGTTGCACTGCCCATTGATAACGAACCATTCCAATTCTGGAGTGTTAAAACTCCATGATCATCGTTTCCGGTCAAATCATAACGAGAAGTTGTATCTTCCTTGTTATCCACAAAAAGGATATTGAGCCGAACATTCCAAGTATCTGCGGCAAATTCAATCCACGCGTCCTCGCCATTTGGAATTAGCAAGGTCGTAGCAATAATTTGCTCTCTACCTCCAACTGTAACTTTCAAGTCTTTTCTCCTTTTGGGGGTGTTATAAAGCTTGCACTGGTATCACCGGCTAATCGGCTTATACCGAATCCGCTTCGGTTTCGCGCCTTCTTCGCCCAAGCGCTTCTTCTTGTCCGCCTCGTATTCCTGATAGTTGCCGTCGAAGAACGTCCACTTCGAATCGCCTTCCGCCGCGAGGATGTGGGTGGCGATGCGGTCGAGGAACCAGCGGTCGTGGGAGATGACCATCACGCAGCCGGCGAATTCGAGCAGGGCGTCTTCGAGCGCGCGCAGGGTTTCCACGTCGAGGTCGTTGGAAGGTTCATCGAGTAGCAAGACATTGCCGCCCGCGATCAGCGTCTGCGCCAGATGCAGGCGTCCGCGCTCGCCGCCGGAGAGCTGGCCGACGAGCTTGGCCTGGTCGCCGCCCTTGAAGTTGAAGCGGCCGATGTAGGCACGCGCCGGGGTCTCGTATTTGCCCACGGTGAGTATCTCGTTGCCGCCGGAGATCGCGTCGAACACGGTCTTGTCGTTATCCAGCGAATCGCGCGCCTGGTCGACATGCGCGATCTTGACGGTGGTGCCGATCTTCACTTCGCCGGAATCGGGCTGCTCCTTGCCGGTGATCAACTTGAACAGCGTGGATTTGCCCGCGCCGTTCGGGCCGATGATGCCGACGATCGCGCCGGGCGGCACCTTGAAGCTGAAGTCGTCGATCAGCAGGCGGTCGCCATAGGCCTTGGACACGTTGTTGAATTCGATGACCTCGTTGCCGAGCCGCTCGCCGACCGGGATGAAGATTTCCTGCGTCTCGTTGCGTTTCTGGTGTTCCTGAGAATTGAGTTCCTCGAAGCGGGCGATACGCGCCTTGGATTTCGCCTGGCGTCCTTTCGGATTTTGCCGCACCCATTCCAGCTCCTGCTTCATCGACTTGGTGTGAGCGTCGAGCTGCTTCTGCTCGGTCTCCAGTCGCGCGCCTTTCTGCTCCAGCCAGCTCGAGTAGTTGCCCTTCCACGGGATGCCGTGGCCGCGGTCGAGCTCGAGGATCCACTCGGCGGCGTTGTCGAGGAAGTAGCGGTCATGGGTGACGGCGACCACGGTGCCGGGGAAGCGCACCAGGAATTGTTCCAGCCATTCCACCGATTCGGCGTCGAGGTGGTTGGTTGGCTCGTCGAGCAGCAGCATGTCGGGCTTTTCCAGCAGCAGTTTGCACAGCGCGACGCGGCGCTTCTCGCCGCCGGAAAGGTTCTTGATGACGGCATCCCATTCCGGCAGGCGCAGCGCGTCGGCGGCGATTTCCATCTGGTGTTCTGCATCGCTGCCCGATGCGGCGATGATGTTTTCAAGGCGCGCCTGCTCGGCGGCGAGCACGTCGAAATCGGCGTCCGGCTCGGCATAAGCGGCATACACTTCGTCGAGTTTCTTCTGCGCCTGCATCACTTCGCCGAGCGCGGATTCCACTTCCTGGCGCACGGTGAATTCCGGATTCAGCTGCGGTTCCTGCGGCAGGTAGCCGATGCGGATGTTCGGCTCGCGCTGCACCTCGCCGTCGTATTCCTTATCCACGCCAGCCATGATGCGCAGCACGGTGGATTTACCCGAACCGTTCAGGCCGAGCAGGCCGATCTTCGCGCCGGGGAAGAAACTGAGGGAGATGTCCTTGATGATCTGACGCTTGGGCGGGACGATTTTGCTCACGCGGAGCATCGACATTACATATTGGGCCATTTTGCTTTACTGTAAGAGTGTTTACGAAAGGGGCATAGCTTAACCCATCACGCCGGAGTTTGGGAGGCTTGGCAGCTCCGTCCAGACGCAGCTAGCGCCCCGGCCGGCGTGTGATAAGATGAGGCCGCCGTTTTTGTTAAACGACGCTTTTTTACTAAACAACAGGAGATGCCAGATGAAGATCACCATGAAGAAGCTGTTGGCCGAACTTAACAAGGACCTGGAATGGGAATACTCGGCGGCTATCCAGTATACGCAGCACGCCTCAGCGATCAACGGCGCGCAATTCGATTCGATCCAGAAGGAGTTGCTGATCCACGCGCTGGAGGAAATGCAGCATGCCGTCATGCTGTCCGACCAGATCGACTTTCTCGGCGGCGTGCCCACCGTGGACGTGGAGAAGCGCGAGATTTCGAAGGACAGCGTGGAAATGCTCAAGCAGGATCTGAAGGGCGAGGATAATGCGATCAAGCGCTACAAGGAGCGCATCGGCCAGGCCGAGGCGCTCAAGGAATACGGCCTGCGGCGCGTGCTGGAAGACATCCTGATCCAGGAAGAAGAGCACAAGCGCGATCTCGTCAACGCGCTCGCCAAATAATCCAAAAACCGTTCGCCCTGAGCCTGTCGAAGGGCCT